>Ga0307380_10006540_pt1 | contig 15299 bp, 11 predicted proteins | sample UN3MG_FD_202239 | JGI IMG/M metagenome (GOLD analysis project Ga0307380, IMG submission 202239) | Soil microbial communities from Risofladan, Vaasa, Finland - UN-3 | ecosystem: Environmental > Terrestrial > Soil > Coastal area > Acid sulfate soil | place: Finland: Risofladan, Vaasa | collected...
ATGAAGTCGCCTGCGGCCTTGCTGCCGTAAAAGGAGGTCTTCTCCGGATCGTTGAGGCCGAGGACTTCGCGGGCGATGTGCTCGTGGACCTGGCAGGCGAACAGGTCGCCGAGCATGTAGTTGTGGTAGTAGGCCGGCGAGCCGACGATGTGCATCTTGGCGCCGTAGTCCGGGCGGCTGGGGTCGTCGGGCGGGTTCAGCAGTTGGTAACGCTTCTTGAGGTTCCACCAGAGGCGGCCGAGGTCCTGGTCGGGGTCGGCGTACATGCCGCGCTCGAAGCGGACCATGACCTGAGCCCATCGGCAGAAGACCAGCTTCTCGGCTACTCCCGTCCTGCGTGCGGCGGCCACCAGTCGGGCGGCATCGTCCTCGTCCAGACGCAGGGCAGTAGTCAGCCAGTCCTCGTTCTTGCACATGGACCCGAGCATCATGGCGATGCCCTCGGTGGTCAGGCCGTGGGAGGAGTTGTGCAGGTCGAAGGGCACGTCGGGGGCGATGTACTTGTCGTAGACGGCGTGGCCCAACTCGTGCAGGATGGTGTCGGCCCAGTATAGATTGGGGCGCAGATTGCACAGGACGCGCACGTCACCGGCCCGGTCGAGATCGGCGCTGAAGGCGTGGGGGCTCTTGCCGGGTTTCTCGTACAGATCGCTGCGGGCGAGGATGTCGTCGACGGACATGCCCATGCTGGCGTAATAGGTGCGTGAGAGTTCGACCAGGTCGCGGTCGGCGAAGAGGGCGTCGAGGTTCACGTCGCTGCCGCCGGGCAACTCCTGGAAGAACAGCTCGCCGTAGTGCCAGGGGCGCAGATCGGCCGGTGCGACCTTAAAGCGTGCGGCGCGTGCGGCGTCGAACTCGGTCTTGAAGGCGGCGAAGGCGTCGCGGGTGAGGGTGTTGAGTTCGTCGAAGAGCTGCAGCAGCTCGTTCACGTCGAGCTCCTGGAGCGTCAACTGCATGACATAGTAGTTGTCGAAACCCAGTTGGCGGGCGACCTGGTTGCGCAAGCGCACGAGTTCGCCCAGCTTGCCCTCGACCTTGGCGCCGACCTTCATGTATCCGTTCCAGGCCGCCTCGGTCAGGGCGCTGTCGTCGCTGTCGATCAGGATCTTGCGAACGTCGTTCTCGGTCAGTTCCTTGCCGTTGACCAGGCTGCGATGCGTGTTGAAGATCTGCTCGGTCTCGGTCTCGAGGGCGACGATCTTCTTCTGCAGGTCGGGGTCGGCCTGGCGGGCCAGGAAGGCGCGGTACATGACGTCGAGCTGGCGGGCCAGGACGGGGTCGGCCACTTGACCGCTCTCTTTGAGACTCTTGAGCTTGGCGAACGTGTCGCGGTCGCTGTGCAGCTCGATCAGGGCCTCCTCGGCCGTCCGACGTCGCGCGAAGGCCTCGTCGGTGCCGGTGGTGTTCGCCTGCCACCAGGCCTGTTCGGATTCCAGGACAAGGGGCCTGTAGCGGGTGAGGTAGGCGCCGTGGAGTGCGGAGAAGTCGGCCTCGGCCTTGTTGAGCTTCTGCTCGCCGGTCGGAGGCGGGCCGTCGGCGGCGAAGGCGATCAGGTTGGCGGACAGTATTCCCGCAACGAACAGGATGAGCGACATCTTGAGCATCTTGGCCTCCTGGTGAGTACCGACTCGTACCGGGCTCGGGCGTGAACCGTGCTGAACACCAGCTTCGGTCCCGCGTCCGCAGAGCTCCTGGTCAAACTGATGACGGGTCCCCCATTGGGGCGACCGATCGTCAGCGGCTTCGGTCTCTTTGCGCCGGGCATTCTAGCCGAGCGTGCTCGGTACCGATACGGGACGGCACGGCGGGCGTTTGGGCATGAGGCGGGTGGTCGCATAGAATCGCGATCGGCCGGAAGTGCGGAGGTGACGCGGGATGACGGATTTGGAAGGTAAACGGGCGCTGGTCTGCGGTAGTACGCGTGGGATCGGGCGGGCCTGTGCGGTGGAACTGGCGGAGCGAGGCGCGGCTGTCACACTTCTGGCACGGGATGAGGGCAGGTTGGGGGAGGTTTGCGCCCAACTGAGCACCGGCGCGGGGCAGGTGCACCACTGGGTGTGCGCCGACTTTTCCGATCCGCCGACCGTGCGGCAGCGGGTGGCCGATCACCTGGCCGAGACCGGGCCGTTCCAGATCCTGGTCAATAACACCGGCGGTCCGCCGCAGGGGCCGATCCGGGAGGCCGATGCCGACGTGTTCCGGGCCGCGTTCTCCGCCCACGTGATCTGCAACCAGTATCTGGTGCAGGTGCTGCTGCCGGGGATGAGGGAGGCCGGCTACGGGCGGATCATCAACATCATCTCGCTCTCGGTGAAGGCGCCGATCCCGGGGCTAGGGGTGTCGAACACCATCCGCGGGGCCGTCGCCAGTTGGGCCAAGACACTGGCGGAGGAGCTGGGGCCGTTCGGCATCACGGTCAACAACGTGCTGCCGGGCTACACGGCCACCGAACGGCTGGAGTCAGTGATCGCGGTCCGGGCGAAAGAGCTGGGCGTCAGCGTCGAGGAGGTCGAGGCGAACATGAAGGCGGAAGTGCCGCTGCGTCGATTCGCCCGGCCGGAGGAGACGGCGGCGGCCGTGGGCTTCCTGGCGTCTCCGGGTGCTTCGTACGTCAACGGCATCAACCTGCCGGTGGATGGCGGCAGGCTGCCGACGTTGTAGGAGTCGTCACGAAGTTCGCGCTGCCGGCATCCCAAGCCATCGTTCAGCGCTGCGCAGAGCGCCTATCTGGCGGCCTGGCAATTCCAGCACAGGTCGAAGCCGCCGGGGTTGGACTCGTTGCAGTGGCGGCACTCCCAGGATTCGTCGCGGTTTTGGGCCGGCTGCGGTCCGAGTTGCTGCAGGGCCTGTTGGGTGAGCCAGAGGAACTCGAAGTAGAACTCGCTGGGGACCAGCAGTCGCCACCCGGGCACGCCCAGTGCCGTGTGCGTGTCGTGCACGACGTAGGGCACCTGCTCGGTGCGCAGGACGAGTTCGATGGTCTGCATGGGCAGGGGATAGTGGATCTGCGGATCGACGGGGAACCACCTCTGCGGAGGATGGTGGGCGAACGGATCGAACGGCTCGTCGCAGTGCGGACAGGCGTGACGTTCCGCTCCGACCAGCGATCGCTGGCACGCGTCGCAGGTCAGGCCGAAGTCCGGGAGGGGGAGTTCGCGGCCGGTGAAGCGCGGGTCGCGCAGGCGCGTCCAGGGTTGGACGATCTCGGGCATGTTCAACCGGGTTCCGCACTCGGGGCAGCGGTGCGAGGGCAGACCTTGCAATCGGTAGCCGCACCTCGGGCAGCGCAGCCCCCAGTCGGGGATCGGCAGTTGGTTCAGATTGACCGACATGCGCCTACATTATACGGTATCCCGCCCGCGGACGTGCATAGGCGCTCGGCTCGCGGTACCATGTTTTGTTGAAACCGGTCTGGAGCACAGTCATGCCAACCGAGGACGAACTGGAGGTGTTGCAGGCGGTGCTGGCGTTGGCGGCCGCCGACGGCAACATCACCCGCAGCGAGAAGGGCGTGTACGAGCAGTTGGCCGGGCGCATCGGGGCGGACGCCATGACCATCTGGCGCATGATGAACGAGGTCCGGATCAACCCATCGGCGCGGGACAAGCTGTTCCAGAAGGGCGCCCGCGATCCGCAGGCGGCGATGAAGCTGCTGGTGGCCACCGCCCGCATCGACGGCGATATCTCCCAAGAGGAGCGCGAGCTGCTGGTGGATATCTCCGGCAAGCTGGGCATCGGCGTGGACGAGTTCGGCAAGATCTACACCGAGGCGATCGCCACGGCCGACGCGATGCGCAAGCGGAGAGGCGGTTGAGCGTCACGCAGGGAGAGGTCCGATGGGCGGCGTGGTCTGGCGAACGATCGTGCCGGTGGGCGGTTGAATGCGGGGACATGCTCACCCGCTTCGCGTGAGAGCATGCCACCCACGGGCGGGTGACAGTTACTGGTTGTCTTGGCGTTGGCGGACGGCGGCCAGTCCTCGTTGTGCCTCGATGCAATTCGGGTCGATTCGCAAGGCCTCCTGATACTGGGCTGCGGCTTCTTTTGCCCGTCCCTGTTGTAGCAGGTGGTCGGCCAGCAGGCAGCGGACGGTGGTGTTGGCCGGCTGGATCCGCAGGGCCTGCCGCCACTGGGCGATGGCCCCGCTCACGTCGCCGCGGGTGGCCAGTGCGAGGCCCAGGCCGCCGACGGCCTCGGCGAAATCGGGTTTGAGGCGAACGGCCTCGCGGAAGTGTGAGAGGGCCTCGTCGAGCCGGTTCCGCATGGCCAGCGCGACGGCCAGGTTGTTGTGGGCCTCGGCGTGGTCGGGGTTGAGTTGCAGGGCCCGTTGGTAATGCTGGATGGCCTGATCGATCAGGCCCTTGCCGGCCAGGGCGATCCCCATGGCGTTGTGTGCGGCGGGTAGTTCGGGGTCGAGTTGAAGGGCTCGCTGGTAGGCCGCGATGGCCGCATCCGGGTCGCCGCGCTTGGCCAAGGCCTCGCCGACGTTGAAGTGGATCGTGGCGCGATTGGGCCGCAGCCGCAACGCCTCGTCGTACCGGGCGAGGGCCTCGTCGAATCGGCCGACTTTCACGAGGGCGGCGCCGAGGTTGTTCAGGGCGTCGATGAAATCGGGTTTGAGTTCCAGGGCGGCCCGGTAGTGCTCCATGGCCTGTTCGGTATCGCCCCGGTCCTTGAGCAGGTTGCCGAGGTTGTTGTGCGCCATCCAGGCCGACGGGTTCCTGGCCAGCGCGTCTCGCCAGAGGGTCTCGGCGTCCTGATAGACTGTGCCCTGCCGCCAGGTGAGGACGGCCAGGAGTACGAGCAGGGCGGCGGGGATCAGCTTTCCGATCACCGGATGCGGCGCGGTGGGTGATGCGCCGGTCTTGTGTTTGACCGTGGGTCCACGACCCCGGCGCAGGCCGATCGTCAGCAGCGCGGCGAAGAGGGCAATCGGGCCGATGCTCGCCAGGTAGGCGAAGTGGTCGGCCACGAACGAGAAGCGCATGGGGTAGACGTCCACGAACCCCAGGGCGGGAAACAGCGTGCCGCCGAAGAAGAGCGCCGCTACCAAGGTGCCTTTGCCCACGCGCCGGCGCAACATCCACAGGGCGATGGGCACCGCGACCGCCGCCAATGGGTAGGCGTATTGCCACCACATCCCCGCGTCGATGTGCCAGCGCGGGTAGATGAAGGTCAGACCCGCCGGCCAGATGAGCTTGGCCAGGTAAAACCAGATCACCCGCCCGGCCACCAGGCAGCGTTCGACGGCGGTGAGGCTCCATTCCATGCCCTGGGCGCCGACGGAGTGCTTTTCCATCCAGGCGGTGAGCAGGCCGGCGGCGATGCCGAGGGCGAACATCGGGGCCAACGGCAGCAAGTCACCCGACTTCAGACGCGGTCGCTTCCACCACAGCAGCAGCACGACGGCGGCCGGCAGCGAACAGGTGACCGTCTTGCTGAGCAGGGCACAGCAGAACAGCAGCAGGGCGACGGCGTAGTACCGCCGGCGTCGCGGTTCGGCCGGCCGGTCGCCATCCAGGCCGCTGAAGCGCAGCCAGGCCAGCAGTGCAGCGAAGTAGCAGACGGCGGAGAGCACGTTCTTGCGTTCGGTGATCCAGGCCACTGACTCGACGTGCATGGGGTGCAGGGCGAAGACGGCCGCCGCCAGCCAGGCCCCGGGCAGAGCAAGCCGCCGCAGGACCAGCCACAGTAGCACGGCCCCCAGTGCGTGGAGTAGGACGTTGACCAGGTGGTAGCCCAGCGGGTCCAGCCGCCAGAGGTGGTACTCGATCCAGAAGCTGGTGTGGACCAGGGGGTAGTACTGGTGGGTCGCGCCGACATCGAACCAGATTCGGCCCAGGCCCGGCAGCGAGTGCAGGTGGACGTTCTCGGTGACGTAGTCGTCGTCGTCCCAGATGTAGCCGCCCTGGATGGCCGGTATGTAGGCCACGACGACCGCGCCGACCAGAACCGGCGCGCCCAACCAGGTTGCCCCGGCGCGGCCGACGGGACTCGTCGGGCGAGCGGCTTCGGCACCCCCGGCTTTTGGCCCGGGGGCCTTCCGGCTGCGACTGCGCCGACCCATGGTTCCACGCTACTGTCAAGGTCGCGTGCGTTCAAGGCCGGCGGCTGAGGCAGTGGTGTCACCCGCGCAGGTGCGGTGCCGTGCGGCGTCGGTTATCATCGGTGCCCGAAGACGGCGATGGACAGAGTGCGTGGGAGGGATCCACGCGCCTCATCGACGTCGTTGGGAGAAACGGATCGAGCAGACATGGCCAAGGATGACACCAGGACGCGACTCAACTTCATCGAGGATATCATCGAGGAGGACAACCGGACCGGCAAGTGGGACGGCCGGGTGTGCACCCGCTTCCCGCCGGAGCCGAACGGCTATCTGCACATCGGGCACGCCAAGAGCATCTGCCTGAACTTCGGCCTGGCACAGCAGTACGGCGGCAAGTGCAACCTGCGCTTCGACGACACCAATCCGATCAAGGAGGAGGACGAGTACGTTGAGGCGATTACAGAGGACGTCCGCTGGCTGGGGTTCGACTGGGAGGACCGGCTGCTGTTCGGGTCGGACTACTTCGAGCAGATGTGCGAGTACGCCGTGCAGCTCATCAAGACCGGCAAGGCGTACGTGTGCGACCTGAACGCCGAGCAGACCCGCCAGCACCGCGGCACGCTGACCGAGCCGGGCAGAGACAGCCCCTTCCGCAACCGCACGGTCGAGGAGAACCTCGATCTGTTCGATCGCATGCGCAAGGGTGAGTTCCCCGACGGCTCGCGCACGCTGCGGGCCAAAATCGACATGGGTCATCCCAACCTGAACATGCGCGACCCGGTCATGTACCGCATCCTGCACGCCTCGCACCATCGCACGGGCGACAAGTGGTGCGTCTACCCCATGTACGACTGGGCCCATGGGCTGGAGGACTCGATCGAGGGGATCACGCACTCGATCTGCACGCTGGAGTTCGAGAACCACCGGCCGCTGTACGACTGGTTCATCGACGCGATCAACGAAGGGCGCGGGCCGGAGGGGCCGTGGGGGCCGGCTATTCATCACTCGCAGCAGATCGAGTTCGCCCGGCTGGAGCTGTCCTACACCGTGATGAGCAAGCGGAAGCTGCTCGAGCTGGTGCGGGAAGGGCGGGTGTCCGGCTGGGACGATCCGCGCATGGCGACGGTCTGCGGCCTGCGAAGACGCGGCTACACGCCGGAGTCCATCCGGAACTGCTGCAAGCGAATCGGCGTGGCCAAGTTCAAGAGCGTGATCGACATCGCCCTGCTCGAGCACTGCCTGCGCGAGGACCTCAACAAACGGGCCCCGCGCGTCATGGGCGTGCTGCGGCCGCTGAAGGTGGTCATCGACAACTATCCCGAGGGTCAGGCCGAGGAGCTGGAGGCGATCAACAATCCGGAAGACACGGCGGCCGGTACGCGCAAGGTTCCGTTCTCGCGGGTGCTGTACATCGAGCAGGACGACTTCCGCGAGGACCCGCCGCGGAAGTTCTTCCGGCTGGCGCCCGGGCGTGAGGTGCGGCTGCGCTACGCGTACTTCGTCACCTGCGCGGGCGTGGTGAAGGACCCGAAGACCGGCGAGATCACCGAGCTGCATTGCACGTACGATCCGGACACTCGCGGCGGCGACGCACCGGACGGGCGCAAGGTCAAGGCGACCCTGCACTGGGTGTCGGCCGCCCACGCCCTGGATGTCGAGGTTCGGCTGTACGATCACCTGTTCACGAAGGAAGACCCGAGCGAAGTCCCCGACGGCGGCGACTGGAAGGACAACCTGAATCCGAACTCGCTGGAGGTGGTGGCCGGCTGCAAGCTGGAACCGAATTGGGATGCGTCGCTCCGCTCAGACCGTAACCCCGAAGGGGTGGTCGTCTGGCCGGACGGTATCGCCCGCGTCCAGTTCGAGCGTCTGGGGTACTTCTGCCTGGACCCGGACTCGGCCGGCGAGCGTCTCGTGTTCAACCGGACGGCGACGCTCAGGGATACTTGGGCGAAGATCGCCAAGAAGGGCTAGCGTAGGTCTTGAGGTGCCGGACAGTTGCGGAGCTCAGCCATGACAGCATCGAGTGATATCGATGTGGTTCCGGCCCGGCGCCACCTCGACGCATTCCTGGTAGACAATGAGGAGCTGGAGACACTCAACGCGCGCCTCGCTTCGTTCAACCTGTTCCGCGTCCTACGGATCGAGAGGGTCGAGATTCGTCACAGCAACGTACTTGCCTGGCTGCTTACGCCCGGTGAGACACACGGGCTGGGTGCTCAGTTCCTGCGCCGCTTTCTGTCGCGCCTGCTGATGGAGAACGAGGATGCGCAGGTGCGGCTCACGCCCGCGCAGGTCGAACTGATGAGCTTTGACGACGTCGAGGTGTACCGGGAATGGAAGAACATTGACATCGTCGCCCGAAGTCCGGCCGCGGACTGGTGTCTGCTGATCGAAAACAAGATTGGCAGTAAGGAGTCCAAAGGTCAACTCGTGAAGTGCAAGAACGTGGTCCAGAAGGAACTGGCACCAAAGCACCTTATACCCGTTTTCCTGACCCTCGAGGGAGACGAGCCATCGGAGGAAGCCCGAGAAGCGGGTTACATCTCATTGAGCCACGTTGCAGTACTCGACTTGTGCGAACGGATGTATGAGCAGCACCGATCTCGGATTCCGCGCGACGCGGCTACGTTTCTCGAACATTACCTGACCATACTGCGGAGGCTCACGATGCAAGACGCAGGACTCGTCGATCTGTGCAAGACCATCTACCGCAAGCATCGGGAGGCCATCGACTTGATCGTGGAGTACGGGTCGTCCTCGGAAGTCATGGACGCGTGCGAAGAGTGTCTGAGAAGTCTGGTCGAATGCGAATTCATGTTCAGAAAGGGAAGTCGGGCCGTGTGGTTCTTACCGAGCGAAATGGGAACACTGCTCCCCGAAGTCCCTTTAACAGAGTGGCGTTTCCTTTCTCGAAAAGGCGCTGTTATTTCTCGAAAAGTCCCTGTTATGTGTTGGTGCCAACATCTCGAGAAACACGGGAGGCTCTACGCGGTGATCGAGGTTGGGCCGATAGCTGACGGCGACTTGCGCCGGCGCCTGCTCACCAGTATTAAGGACGCCGGCTTTTCGATCAAAAAGCACTCGTTTGCACCCGGCGCCAAGTTTACGAGGATCGCGAGCGCGACACGCAGACTCCGTGTGAATGAAGACGACGAGCCGGATCACGATCCTGAGTACATCAAGCAGGAGACCAAGTCGCTTTGGGAGAAGCTCTGGACCGAGGGCAGCAAGATCACGAAAGTCCTCAAGAACTTCGATTGGGAGTAGTAGGGCGCATCTTGATGCACCGAAGGTGCCGGTCTGCTTGACGGTGCTGTGCGCCCGCCCGGGCTGCCATCATGCCGGAATACCGCCAATGGGAACTTGATGGTGCGATGAAGCTGTTTGCGGGCGCGGGTTGGGATGGGCCGCTTCCTTACGGGCGCGGCTCGGAATGGGCGGCGTTTCAGGCGCGGGCGCTGAGGCAGCGGCGGATGCGGGCCAGCGTTTGCTCCTTACCGAGCAGGACCAGCGTGTCGAAGATCGGCGGGCTGATGCTGGTGCCGGTGACGGCCACGCGCACGGGTTGGGCGGCGTTGCCCAGCTTGATGTCCTGTTCGGCGCAGACCTGCTCGAACAGCTTCTCCAGCGTTTCGCCGGTCCACGGATCGCAGGATTCGAGTCGGGGCAGCAGCGTTTCCAGCATGTGGTAGCCCTGGTCGTCGTTGCGGGTCAGGTTCTTCTTGACGGCCTTGGGCTCGTAGGTGATCGCCTCGTCATCGACGAACAGATTGCGCCCTTTGACGTCCAGCTCCTTGAACGTGCGGAACCCGGCGCAGACTTTCAGCAGGTGCCGACGGGTCGCGGCGTCGGCCGACCGCATCGGCGAGTCGCCCCAGTGGAGGTAGTCGTCGAAGGCCTCGGCCAACCGATCCTGCGACGTCCGATTGGCCCAGTCGGTGTTGAAGGCCGCCAGCTTGCCGCGATCGAAGCGGGCGTTGGTCTTGCCGATGCGGGCGATGTCGAACAGCTCGACCGTTTCGTCGATGGTCATCTGCTCGCGGTCCTCGCCCGGCGACCAGCCCAGCAGCGAGATGAAGTTGATCAGGGCCTCGGGCAGATACCCGGAGACGCGGAAGTCGTGGACGTTGATCTCCAGCAGGTCGATGCCCAGATGCCCGGCCACGGCCTGCAGGGCCGGATCGATCACGGTGTGCTTGCCGGCCAGAAGCTCACCCACGGTGTCGGCCGGCACGCCGGTCGCGTCGGCCACGTTGCGGGCGAAGTCCTCGTCGCTGACGTCGGCCGATCTTTGTCGCACCTGCAGGAGCCGGTGGCCGAACTCCTTGATGGCCGTGCGCTTGCTCATCTTGCTGCCGTCGGCGTTGAAGATGATGGGCAGGTGAGCGTATCGCGGCGTGTCGAATCCCAGGGCGCTCTGCAAGGCGACGTGCTTGGGCGTGTTGATGAGATGCTCCTGCCCGCGAAGGACGAAGTCGATCTTCATGAGGGCGTCGTCGACCACGCAGGCGAAGTGGTAGGTCGGCCAGCCGTCGCTCTTCTGAATGACGAAGTCATCGAGTTCCTGACCGGCCAGGCGGACCTCACCGAGGATCTCGTCGGTCACGACGACGTCACCGCCGGGCATCATGAATCGCACGGTGACGGGGCGGCCGGCGTCTTTGGCGGCGCGGGCCTGGTCGGGCGTGGGCAACGGATCGGGCCGGTGATACACGACGGGGCGTTTCTCGCGCAGAGCGGTTTCGCGCATGGCCGCCAGCTCTTGGGGTGTTTCCAGGGCGTAATAGGCCCGGCCGGCCTCGATGAGCTGCTCGCAATAGCGGTTGTAGACGTCCAGGCGCTGGCTCTGGAAGTAGGGGCCGTGGTCGCCGCCGACCTCCGGGCCTTCGTCCCATGGCAGACCGAGCCAGCGCAAATCGTCCAGGATCTTGGCGGTGGAATCCTCGACGTGGCGGGATTGGTCGGTGTCCTCGATGCGGAGCACGAACTGCCCGCCGGTGCGCCGGGCCAGCAGCCAATTGAACAGCGCCGTGCGGGCACCGCCGACGTGGAGGTAGCCGGTGGGCGAGGGGGCGAAACGGACGCGTACCGGTTCCTGTGTCATGGACGGTCACCCTCCTGTCCTTGCTCGGACTGGCAGTCGGTCGAACCGGCGACGGCTCGACGCGCAAGGCTTATGCGACGGCCACCGGTACGTCAAGCGGAGCGCTGCTCCTTGTCGGCGGGTGGGGTCTCCGCGGTATGGGCTGGGCTCGGCGACGACTGGGCGAGGGGCGTGAAGTACCCTGGTCGCACGCGCCGGAGGAGCGCGGCGATCGGGCCGCTGGCGGCGTACGCGCCGACCACGACCGCCACGGTCAGTTCCTTGTACCACCAGAAAATGGCCAACAGGACCATCAACCCCACGACCTGGCCGAAGGGGCGCCGCCCGCGCAGATAGGCGTTGGCCAGATGAATGTAGGGAATGCGGCTGACCATCAACAGCCCCAGGCCCAGGGCGATGAACGGCAGGGCCAGGGCCAGGTAAGGGCGCAGCGTGCTGCCCAACTCCTGGTTCACCGCCAGGTCCTCGTGCAGCAGGACCAGGGAAGCGACGACGACCGCGGCCCCGGGGCTGGGCAGACCCGAGAAGTAATTGTGGCCCAGGTCACTGCGGGCGTGTTCCACGTTGAAGCGTGCCAGCCGCATGCCCGTGCAGGCCACGTAGACCGCCACCATCACCCAGAACGCGCGGTTCCAGAGGTCGTTCGCCAGGGGACCCGGCTTGGCGGCTGCGTCGGGCTGGGCCATGAGGATGGCCATGACCAGCAGGGCCGGTGCCGCCCCGAAGGTCACCATGTCGGCCAGGGAGTCGAGCTGCCCGCCGAAATCGGTCGTCCCCTTGGTCAGGCGGGCGACGCTTCCGTCCAGGGCGTCCAGCAGCAGGCCGACGAAGATGAACCCGGCCGCGATCGCCAGGAACGACGGCAGAAGGCGCTCCAGCAGCCTGCTCTGCATTGTGAGGTCGGCGGAGGCGTCCACGAGGGCGCCGGCGTCGAGCATGGCGCGCAGGCAGAACTGGATCGCGGCGAAGCCGCAGATCAGATTCCCCAGCGTGAGGAGCGTGGGGATGGTCGAGACGGTCCGCAGGCGGCGCTTACGCCGGCGTGGACGACGCGACCTCTTGAGCCTGGCGACGATTGGCATCGGTCTCTCCGTCGGGCGACAACGGGCGCTGCCTCACGAGGATGGTGAGGCCGGCCCGCACCTTGGTCCCGATCTCGACGGCGGGTACGACGGCGCCGTCGTCGGGGACGATCAGCTCGGTGCGCGAGCCGAACTTGATCATGCCGAAACGCTGGCCGATCGCCAGCTCGCTGCCGGCGACCGCGTGACAGATGATCCTTCGGGCGATCAGCCCCGCGACTTGACGAACTACGATCGGGCCGCGGATCGGAGCCACGGGATCGATCAGCAACGTGTTGGCTTCGTTCTCCGGGCCGGAGCGGGCGTTGCGGGCGTCGTGGAAGGTCCCCTTGCGATAGGTCACCGAACGGACCGTTCCGGCGCAGGGGCTGCGGTTGGCGTGTACGTCGAAGATGCTCAAGAAGATGCCCAGGCGCAGGGCCGGGCCGCCGATCTGGTCGTCGTGGTCCAGACGGGTGATCTCGGTGACCGTGCCGTCGGCCGGGGCGCACAGTTCGCCGGCGGCGCAACGCGCGACGCGCGCGGGATCGCGGAAGAACGAGATCACCCAGGCCCATACGATGACGAATGGCGCGACCGCGGCCGGATGCCAAAGCCATGCGGCGACCACGGCCCCGGCCCCGAGGACCAGGGTGGCGACGACCATCTCTCGCAGACCTTCGCGGGCCAGGCTCACCGCAGGGGACTCCTTCGCTGCCGCCGGCTCAGGGACGTCCGAGCGGCGCTTCGCAGTTGGTCGATCCCCCTCCGGCCACCATCATAGCGCGCCCGATGACCGTGGGAAACGCAAGAACGCGGAAACCGGGGCATCGCGAACACCAAGCCCATCAGGAGCGGTGAACAGCCGAGCGGAGGATCGCGGTTGAGGGGGCCAGGAAGGGTGAAAACAGCGAAAACGGCCCTGGGAAAACGGCGTCCAGCGGAACCTAACATTTTTCTAACTTTGGTCTTGCCAGGGCGTGGGGGGAGTGCTATGGTGGGCGGGCGTCGGGGAGGCTCTCGAGGCAGGCGAGTATGTCTTTGCTGGTAACCGGGACGGTGGGGATAGACTCGGTGATCACGCCGCACGGGCGGGTCACGGACGTGCTCGGCGGGTCGGCGACGTACTTCAGCATGGCCGCGGCGTTGTTCACGCGGGTGCGGCTGGTGGCGGTGGTAGGGGACGACTTCCCGGCGGCGTTCCGCGACCTGCTGGGGTCGGCGGACATCGATCTGGCCGGTCTGGAGACGCGGGCCGGGGCCAAGACGTTCCGCTGGAAGGGCGAGTACTCGCAGGACATGAACGAGCGCGAGACGCTCGAACTGCAGCTCAACGTGGTCAATGACACGCCTCCGAAGGTGCCGGGCGCGTTCGCCGACAGCGACGTGGTCTTTCTGGCCAACACGCATCCGGGCTTGCAGCGCGAACTGTTGAAGCAGGTGAAGTCGCCTCGGCTCACCGTGTGCGACACGATGGACTGCTGGATCGAGAACGAGCCGGCGGAACTGCGGAGGACATTGGGCGTCGTGGACGGGATCGTGCTCAACGACGGGGAGGCCCGGCTGCTGACGAAGCAGATGAACCTGGTGGCCGCCGGCGAGGCGATCCTGAGCATGGGCCCGCGGTTCGTGGTGATCAAGAAGGGCGAGCACGGGGCGATGCTGGTCACGGCCGACTCGGTGTCGGTGATCCCGGCGTTTGCCACCAAGGACGTGTGCGACCCGACGGGGGCCGGGGACAGCTTCGCAGGGGGGATGCTGGGCTACCTGGATCGGTGCGAGGTGCACGACACGGCGGCGCTGCGGCGGGCACTGGTGCGCGGGACGGTTGCGGCGTCGTTCACTATCGAGGGGTTCTCGCTGGACCGGCTGAGGCGGGTGACGGCGGGCGACGTGGACGCGCGGGTCCGAGACCTGGTGGCCATGGTGCGGATCGAGTGAATCGAGGCGCTCGTGGACATGCGGTTGTTTGTGGCCGTTGAGCTGGTCAAGCGGGTCAAGGATGAGCTAGCGGGCGTGCAGAGGGCGCTGGGCGAGTTCGATCGCGACGTGCGCTGGGCGAGGCCGGAGCAGATACACCTGACGCTGAAGTTCCTGGGGGAGGTGGCGGAGGAGCGCTGCGCGGAAATCTGTGATGCGGCGGGTGCGGCCGCGGCGGATTCGCGACCGTTCGAGATTCGTCTGGCAAACAGCGGCTGTTTCCCGCCTCACGGACGTGTGCGAATCGTGCACGTGGGCATGGCCGAGCCGAGCGGGGCGCTTCAGCAATGCCGCGACCGGTGCGAGCAGGTTTTTTCCGAGTTGGGGTTCGCGCCCGAGCGGCGGCCTTTCTCGCCGCATTTGACGGTGGGGCGGGTGCGGGAGGATCGGACCGACGGGCGGCTCCGACAGGCGGTGGAGGCGCTTCGGCCGGAGAGCGTGGGGCAATCGGTGGAGGCGATTTACGTAGTGCAGTCCGTGCTGGCGCGCAGCGGGGCGCAGTATACAAACGTGTCGCGACACGCGCTGTCCAAGGTCAGTTGAAGGCGGCGACATCGAGGATGTGTGGGATGGACGACAAACAGACAGCCAATCGCAAGCAGGCCCTGGACCGGGCGCTGCAACAGATCGAGAAGGCGTACGGCAAGGGGTCGATCATGACACTGGGCGAGTCGCGAGGCCCGGTGGACGGGCTCTCGACGGGGGCGTTGTCGCTGGACCTGGCGTTGGGGGGCAACGGACTGCCTCGTGGGCGGGTGGTCGAGCTGTTCGGCCCGGAGGCGTCGGGCAAGACGACGCTGGCGTTGCACGCGGTGGCCTGCGCCCAGCAGCAGGACGGTGTGGCGGCGTTCATCGACGCGGAGCACGCCCTGGACCCGACCTGGGCCCGCAAGTGCGGGGTGAACCTCGAGAAGCTGCTGGTGAGCCAGCCGAACTCGGGCGAGGAGGCGCTGGAGATCGCCGAAATGCTGATTCGCAGCGGATCGGTGGAAGTGATCGTGGTGGACTCGGTGGCGGCCCTGATTCCGCGGGCCGAGATCGAGGGACAGATGGGCGATCAGCACGTGGCCCTGCAGGCCCGGCTGTTGAGCCAGGCGATGCGTAA
>Ga0307380_10006542_pt1 | contig 15298 bp, 11 predicted proteins | sample UN3MG_FD_202239 | JGI IMG/M metagenome (GOLD analysis project Ga0307380, IMG submission 202239) | Soil microbial communities from Risofladan, Vaasa, Finland - UN-3 | ecosystem: Environmental > Terrestrial > Soil > Coastal area > Acid sulfate soil | place: Finland: Risofladan, Vaasa | collected...
ACCTGCAAAAGGATACTACCTGTATTTCAAGGACGTCGCTGACAATGGTGCACTGATATCGGTGCCCGCCGTCAACATAGTCCGGCTGGATGTCTTCATAGAATAGAGGGCTCCCCGAGCTGACGGTGTGCGGTCACTAGGCGTGGTGCCTCCTCGGGCCGCCTGTCCCGAGGAGGCCTAGCCTTGTTCCGGCGATGATGGTCTGCGAGCATTGTGCAGCGTGGCAGGTACGATCGGCGGTTCTCAAGGAAGCGTTCGTTTATGAAGGCAAAGCACCAGCCGAGGAGTGTAGTGGTTTCGCCGATGGCGGGGTCATTGCTGGTAGCGATGTGTCTGACATGGGTGTTGCTCCTGCGGCCGGGGTTCCTGGGCGGGCCCGCCTCCTACATCATGGTGTCTGGCGTGAGCATGGAGCCCACCCTGCGCAGCGGCGACCTGGTTGTGGTTCGCAAGCAGGAGAGCTACACCACCGGCGACCTCGTGGCCTTCGACGTCAAGGGGGGCGTGGTCATTCACCGCATCGTGGGCGGCTCAGCGGAGGAGGGGTTTGTCGTCCAGGGCGACAACAAGCGTAGGCCAGACTCCTGGCGTCCTCGGGCGGAACAGGTGCGGGGCAGCATGTGGTTTCGTGCCCCGGGCGGGGGGCGCGCTATCGCCTTTCTGCGGCAGCCGCTGGTGCTGGCCGCGCTGCTTGCGGGGCTGGGCACCTTCTCCCTGTGGCGCGTCCTCTGGCCGCCCGAGCCCAAGCGTCGCCCCCTGGACGGCCGGATGGTGCCGGCGAAGCGCAGGCGCAGTATGTCTGCGCGCGGGAGGCGTTCGCGGGTCTAGCCGTGGCGATGGTGCTGGCCTTGACCCTAGCGGCCTGGGCTTTGCTTTGGAAGACTGGATGAGGACATGCTTCGCATCCTGGTGGTGCTGGTGCTGATATTGATCGTCATAGGTGCGGTCCTCGGTTCCGCCGCGTCGCTCGAGGTTGACGGCGGCGTGATCCAGGTGTTCGAGATCCCTGTGAGCATCGAGATCCCCGACTGCACCCACGGTGTGGGCTACTGGAAGAGCCATTCCGACGCCTGGCCGGTCGAGGAGATCGACATAGGCGGCGTGACCTGCTCCAAGGCGGAAGCCATAGACATTCTCAAGACCTCGCCTGGCGGCGACGCGACCTACATTCTCGCGCGTCAACTGATAGCCACGAAACTGAACCTGCTTCGTGGGGCCGATGCCAGCGCACTTGAGGCCACCGTTATCGACGCCGATAGCTGGTTGAGCGCGCACCCGCTGGGCACCGATCCATCGGATCCCGATCGCGCTGAAGGCATCGCCCTTGCGGAAACCTTGGAGCAATACAACAGCGGTGAGATCGGTCCGGGTGTCTGCGAAGATTAGAGCGTGAGGTCGCTTGTGCGCCTGCGCTTGGGTCCGGGCGCGGCCATGCACTTGCGGTTACCTGAACGGTTTGCCTGGGGTCAACCCCAGGCTTTGTCATATGCTGGGAAGGTTGACAGGAGCCGCGCGCCGCGACAAACTGAGGTATCAACCGTGGCCAGGGAGGGATAGGATGCGCAGTCCGTTGCTCAGAGGGGTGGTGGTGATCTCCTTGGTGCTGGTGGCCGGCCTGCTGGTGGCCTCGGTCTATGGCCTCTATTATGCGCTGACCACGCCGGCCGAGAAGGAGATCTCGGTGCCCGTGGGCAACTACGAGCAGCGGGGGCAGTTCGACTACACGGTGCACCTGCGGCCCAGCACCCTCTTCGACACCACCGAGCTGGGACCCGGGCAGGTCTACTTTGGCCGCCTGGTGGACGACGTGCGCATGACCTTCTCCTACCGCCTGGGCTCGGATCAGCCCCTGGGGGGAAAGGAGTTCAGCTATCAGATCAGCGCCGCCCTGGGGGTGGGCGCCGAGGGACTCTGGGAGAAGAGCTTCGCCCTGGTTGCGCCCACCGTGGCCAGCGACGATTTCATCGTCTCCTTCGACCTTCCCCTGCGGCAGTTCACGGGGTTGATCGAGACCATCCGCGAGGAGACGGGGGCGCGCGCGGGGTCGCCCCAACTCACGGTCGTGGCCCGCGTGCAGCCCCAGGTGCAGACCGCGCATGGTCCCATCGTCGCGCCCTTCGAGCAGAGCCTGGTCTTCACCTTCGAGGGCGGCACCATCAGCGTGGGAGAGGACCTGGTCAAGTCGGAGCCTGGCACGATCACCGAGACCTGGGTGGAGCGGGTATCGGGGCTGGAACGGATGAGGAACGCGTCGGGCGGAGGGGTGGCGGCGACCCTTCTCCTTCTGGCTGGCCTGGGCTGGCTGTACAGTCGCGGCAAGACCCGCGTCCCCGCGCCTGAGAAGGGGTTGCAGCGCGCCCAGAAAAAGTACAAGGAACTGCTGGTGCGGGTTCAGGCCCTGCCCCCGGTGGGGGAGGGTCAGGCGGTGGTGCAGGTTGACTCTCTTGCGGATCTGTTCACCCTGGCCGAGGAGATCTACCGCCCGGTCATCTACTCCCCCGATGGTGCCGGCTACACCTACTGCGTCATCGACGGCCTGGGGTCGGTGCGCTACGAGCGGAGCGAGTGCAGCGACAGAGAGGAGGCTGAGGACTTGCAGGGGGGAGGCGACGATGTGGAATGAGATCCTCCCCCGCCAATCGCCATCCCGGCCCAGGTGGCAGTCGGTGGCGATCGGGTTGCTGCTCTTCGCGGGTGTGGCCGGGATCGTTGCCTGGGCCATCTATCTCCTTTACCCGACCGGACTGACGCCTCTCTCCCTGGTGCCGGACGTGGTTGCAATCGAGCCAGCAGAGGTCAGCCCACGCCCAGACTATGCCGGGCGCATCGCCTTCAAGTGCGATCTGAGCGGCAACGGATTTTGCCTGATCGACCCCCAGGGCGGCGGGGCGGTGCCCCTGTCCGATCCCTCCCTATATGAGGAATGGCGGGCGCAGGAGGCGTTCTCCCCGGAGGGGAGCCGGGTGGCCTTCTCGCGGCGGATAGGCGAGGGGTACGACATCTTTGTCCGAGACGTGCAGGGGGGATGGGTGGATCAACTGGTGAGCAACCCAGGGGCCGACTACCAGCCCGCCTGGTCGCCCACCGGGGATCTCCTGGCCTATGTGTCTCAGGTTGAAGGGGGAGCGGCCATTTGGGTCTGTGATCTGGGCGCAAGGGTGCAGCGCCAGCTCACTCGCTCGCGGGACAGGCATCCCACCTGGTCGCCCGACGGGGCGCAGATCGCCTTCTGGTCTGATCGCGATGGGGCCGTGCAGCTCTACGTAATGAATGCTGACGGGAGCCAGGCGCGGCCATTGGGTCCTGATGGGAGCAAGGGCTGGGATCCGGTGTGGATCAAGCCCCCGCGGACGGAAGGCCTGGTGGCCCCCGAAGCCACCTCTCAGGAGGCACTGGGGATGGGGCTGGCCTTCGACGGGGAGCTCTGTCGGGTGGAGATCAGCGCGGGTGACAGCAGCGGGGAAGCGCCGGTCACCCGGGTGATCCTGTACGCCAACGATGAGGTGGTGCACGACTCGGGCCTCATCCAGACCCCTCTCTACCACGCAGTCGCCGAGCTGGGCCCGGAGTTGGGCGAGAAGCGGTTGCTCCTGCGGGCATGGAACGCGGGAGCGTTTGCCGGGGCGCCGAACGAATTGAGGCGGGATGTGGTGTGTGCTGTGACGCCTCCCACAGCCACACCGGAGCCGACCCTGGGCCCCAGCCCCACACCCACGCTGACCCCGATCGTGGTCACGCCAGACCCTACGCCGGCCGATGTCTTCGCAGCCGCCACCCGCGTGGCAGAGGTGGCGCTGCAGGCCACTCGCTACGGGCCGCCCACGGCCACGCCGCCCAACCTGGTCACCACAACGCCGGTTGGCAGGTCCTTCGTCATCGTCAACACACCTGCGCCGGAGAATCAGGCTACGGCCACCTACCAGGTAGCGTTTTCTACTGCAGTCGCCGGGACCACAGGCACACCGACTCCGCTGCCCGATTATGCCGTCACTGCCACGCCCAGCCTGACTCCCATACTGGCTACACCTGAGCCCACCCCGGTCGATGTCTTTGCCGCCGCGACCAGAGTCGTGGAGATGGACCAGTGGGTGGCTCGTTTTGGGACGCCCACGGCCACTCCACCCAACTTGGTTACCACGACGCCTGTTCCCGGGCCCTTTGTGATCGTCAATACCCCCAGGCCTGAGAACTGGGCCACGGCAGCCTACCAGGCAGCGCTGGCCACGGCAATCGCCGCGACCACAGGCACCCCGACTCCGATACCTCTTGATGCCGTCACCGCCACTCCCACGCCCTGGCCGACACGCACACCTGCGCCGACGGCCACACCGGTCTTGGTGCCCCTGACCGACAGCGAGTTGCTGGCCCTGTATGTCTCTGCGCCCGAACTCGCCTCTACGCCCACGATGCCGAGCGTGCCCCCGGCCTTGGCCGGAAAGATCGCTTTCCGCTCCGATCGCTTTGGTGGAGCCCAAGTCTTCGTGATGGACGCCGACGGGAGCAACGTGGCTCTGCTCACCAGCTCCTGGCCCTACGAGGAGGCGCTGAGGCGCGAATGGGTGTCCCCCGACGGGCGACACGTCGTCTACCAGTCATCGCGCGGTACCCACGGCCTGGATCTGTTTCTCCGGTCTGTGGACGGAGGAGACCCTGCTCGGCTGACCTACGTGGGCAGCGGGGTGGCCTACGACCCGGCCTGGTCGCCCGATGGCACGCGCATCGTGTTCGCCTCCAACCAGCAGGGCCCCGACCAGATATTCGTGGTCGAGAGGGTATTCGGGAATCCGCGCACCGTGCAACTGACCAGCAACGAGTGGGAGGGAGACAAGCATCCCAGTTACTCTCCCGATGTCCGGTACATCGTCTTTTGCTCCAACCGAACGGGGAGCAGGCAGCTCTGGGTGATGAAGGCCGACGGCACCGATCTGCGGCTGCTATGGATCCCCGAGCTGGCGGGCTACGAGTGTTGGGATCCGGTTTGGATCAAGCAATGAGGTTTCCAGGTGGCGGGTGAACGCCCTCTTGGCTACCCTTGACACATGTCTCTGGTCCGTTTCTTCCCCGCCAGATCGATCTATCCCCCTCTCATACCCCCACCTTCGGTCGCCGCCCCATCATTTGGTTTGCCGGCGCACATGTTCTATAATGTTGTCTGGTACGTGCATACGTGCATAAGACGTCACACGAGAAAAGGAGGACAACCTGGATGAGTTATGTGGTTAGGGAGGGGAACGAATCCTTCGAGGGGCTTCTCAGGCGCTTCAAGAAGGCGGTCCAGCAAGACAAGATACTGACCAAGGCGAGACGGCGCCGATTCTATGAGAAGCCCTCCCAAATTCGCAAGCGCAAGGCGATAAAGAAGATGGTAAAGAGTCGTCGGACCACCAACAAGACACAGCGTCGCCAGTACTGACCGAAGGAACGGAACGGATTGGCCTCAGTCGCGCAGGCAGCGATCCGGTGAAGCGGTCAGAGGATAGCCTTGCGCCGGGGAGTGAGGCTTGCCGCGCGGACAAGTGCTGGTTTTCAACACCTTCGGTCTGGGGGGTACTATCGCAGGTGAGCCAGGTGACCGAGTTCTGGCAACGTCCTTTTCGATTGATAGAGTTCAACCTGCGCAAGATCGATGTCCGAGGGTTGGATGTGAAGCGCCTGGTGGCCCAGGTCATCGACTATGGGGCCAACGCGGTGCTGATCCATGCCGACGGCGCACTGCCCGGGCACCCCAATGGCCCGCCAGGCGACGGCACCGGCGATCCCGTGGGCGGCGACGTGATGGGGCAGGTGGTGCGCGAATGCCATCGGCAGGGACTCAAGGTGTTGGTGCGCGTGGACGTGAGCAGGGCCGATTCGGCCCTGTACGATAAACATACCGACTGGTTTCAGGTATCGGGCGAGGGCAAGGTGAAACGCGATCGCGATAGCGCTATGTTGCTGACCTGCTTTCAGGGCCCCTACTGGCAGGAGCACGGCTTTGGCCTGATCGACGAGATCATGTCGCGCTACCCGGTGGATGGCTTCTTCTACGACCACCTCTGGTACGGCCACTGCACTTGCCGCAGGTGCAGGGAGGCCTTTCGAGAGAAGACTGGCATGGAGCTTCCCTGGCATGAGGACTGGAGCGACCCCTGGTGGCGAGCCTATGTCCGTTTTCGCCACCAGGAGGTGGCCGGCTATGCGCAGCGGCTGCACTCCTTCGTGCGCAGGCGGAATCCGCGGGCCATTCTGACGGGGAGCTTTGTGCCGGATGGCGATGTGGAGCAGCATCTGCGCCAGGCGGGTGGGCTGCCTGGCCACATGGCCGATGCGGTGGACGTCCTCGCCTGCGCAGCGTGGGACGGGCTGGATGAGGGACCGCCGAGGTATCCTCTCTTACCCGGTCAACAGGCCCGCATGGGTCAGGCCATTCGCGAAAGCCAGCCGGTGTGCATCATCCTCAGCTACTCGGGGGCGGCGGCCTGCCCACGTGCCGCGCAACCTCCAGCCCAGCTAGCCTACGACCTGATGCAGATAGTCGCGCACGGCGCCCAGCCGTGTGTGCAGCTCTCAGGAACGTTCGACCAGGGCGACCGTAGGGGCTTGCCGACCATCAAGACTGTCTACCGATATTTGCGCGACCACGCGGCAAGCTATGAGAATCTCGTCTCGCCGGCACGCGTGGCCCTGGTGTACTCACAGGTGACTGTTGATTTCTATGGTCGGGATGACGGCATGATGCGTTGCCTCGACGAGTTCGAGGGGTTCTACGAGGCGCTGGTGGCATCGCACGTCCAGTTTGACCTGCTCCACGATGCCGGGATCGACGCTGCTCGCCTCGCAGGCTATCAGCTGCTCATCCTGCCCAACGTGGCCGCCCTGTCGGATGCCCAGTCAGCCACCGTCGATAGGTATGTCGAGGCGGGGGGACACCTCGTGGCCAGCTTCGAGACCGGTCTCCATGGCCCTGACGGGCAGCCGCGAGATGCACAGGCCCTGAAGTGTCTTGGCCGGTTTCCGGTGGACCGCCTGGAATGTAGTGGGGGCTATCTGCGCATCCTTGACAGAGAGTTGCTGGCCGGGTTTGAGCACAGTGACCTTCTGGGGCTGAGGGGCACCTTTCTGGTGACCGGGCCGCTGGATAGCGCGGGGCCGCAGATAACCGACCTGCACTTGACCCCGCCGCCGGCCGACAACGCAGCGGAACAGGCCAATGTAGAGCAGGAGTCCGATGCGCCGGGCCTGGTGTTGACCAGGTACGGAGCTGGCGAGGCCGCATACCTTCCCTGGCAGGTGGGCAAGCTCTACCACTTGCACGGAACACCCGAGTGTCGCCAGGTGATCGTTGACCTTGTGCGGCGCTGGGTTCCCCCGTTGGCCACAACCGACGCGCCCGGCTCCGTGGAGATGACAGTTCACCACCCACGAGGCGATCGTAACCGGTGTCTGGTTCACCTGCTGAACGCCACCGCCTGGCAGGGCAGGCCGCTCACCGAGATCATCCCCGTGCACGATGTCTCCCTTTGGGTGCGGGGCCCGTACGTCGCCGCGCGAGAACTCTCCACCCAGCAAGACATCCTGCTGGAGGGGGAGGAGGGGGGCGTGCGCTTTGTGCTGCCTCGCCTGGAAAGCTTTGCTGCCATAGAGCTGGTGGCGGCGGGCGTGCCCTTTGCCTCCAGCTTCTAGCGGTCCGTGGATCCCCCAGGCGACCACGATCGATCACAACCAGCCCACTGTCGCTCGCCGCTTGCAGAGTGCGCCTCGGGGTCTTGAGTCCCCGAACGGCAGAACTCACCCAAGCCAAGAGGCCAACCTGGCCTCGATGCCGCGAGGCCAACGGTGCAACCTATAGGTAGGTCCGACAGCACAACGAGGCAAGCAGGAGGATGACAATGATGATGCCGAACTGGTTCGCGGGCGATATTCTCGCCAACGGAATGAGGACCCACTACTGGCGCACGGGTGGCGAGAAGCCCCCCCTGGTCCTGGCGCACGGGCTCTCGGACAACGGATTGTGCTGGACCAGGCTCGCGCGTGCTCTGGAGGATGACTATGACCTCATCATGCCAGACGCACGCGGCCACGGCCTGTCGGAAAGAGTAGAGGCGCGCGAGTCGGTCGGTCTGGCAGCCGATCTGGCCGGGCTGATCGAGGCCCTCGGCTTGGAGAAACCGGGCGTGATTGGGCACTCGATGGGAGCGGTCACAGCCGCCAGCCTGGCGGCCAGATACCCCGACCTCGTAGCCTGCGTCATCCTCGAAGACCCGCCCTGGCGTGAGCAGCCGCCGATCCAGCCAGATCACGATGAGAAGGGCCACCTCGATTCGTGGAGACAACGTCTGATAGTGATTCAGACCAAGAGGCGCGACGAAGTCATGGCCCTGTGCCGTGAAGAGAACCCGAAATGGGCGGAGGTGGAGCTGGGTCCCTGGGCCGATTCCAAGCTGCAACTTGACCTAAACGTGTTCAGGGCCTCGACCCTGAGCTTTGACCCCTGGCAAGAGATCGTGCCGCAGATCACCTGTCCTGTACTGCTCATCACTGCCGATCCGGAACTGGGAAGCATAGTAACGGCTGCGACCGCTCAGCAGGTGGTACAGATGCTACTAAACGGTCAAGTCGTGCACATCAGCGGGGCAGGCCACAGCATTCGGCGCGGGCAATTCGAGGCCTACGTGGAGGCCGTGACGCTCTTCCTGCGGGAGAACAGGAGAGGGTTGTCATAACTATGAGCGTGGCCGGTTTCACCGAGGAGTGGGGGAGGGAAGGTCACCCGGCGGTTCACGTTGCTGCGGCACCCCGCGATCAAGGTTCAACAAGCCGCCAAGAAGATGAGACCGGGGCGCATCCAGGCGTACGGGACACTCTGAGAATAGCACCGACCTCTCTGAGATGAAAGTCCAACTAGATCTCCCCCACGGACTGCTTCGTCTGCCGGCCTTTCTGCCCGACGCGACCCACGGCGTCGTGCGCGCCCTGGACCCGATCGACCTGCACGGCTGCCGGGTACAGGGAGTGATGATGAACGTCTTCCACCTCATGCAACGCCCCGGGTCTGGGGCCATCAGGCGCGTTGGAGGCCTGCGGGCGATGTTCGGTTGGGATGGACCCATCGTTACCGACTCGGGTGGCTTTCAGGTCTACTCGCTCATCCGCCAGAACCCCAAGCTGGGCAGTCTGACCCATCGCGGCCTCATCTTTCGGCCGGAAGGCCGTTCGCGCAGAATCAATCTCTCCCCAGAAAAGAGCGTGCGGTTGCAGATGCGCTACGGCGCGGACGTGGTCATTTGCCTGGACGATTGCACCCACGTGGACGATGCCGCCTCAGCGCAGCGCGAGTCGGTCAGTCGAACGATCGCCTGGGCCAGGCGCTGCAAGGCCGAGTATCTGCTGCGTCTGGAGGAACGCTCAGGTTCGGATGGTGATAGTCGCCCGCTGATCTTTGCGGTGGTCCAGGGCGGCGGCATAGCCGAGCTGCGACGACAGTGTGCCCAGGAACTGCTGGAGATCGGCTTTGATGGCTTTGCCCTTGGCGGCTGGCCACTGGATTCTCAGGGAAACCTGCTCACCGACATCATTGGCTACGTCAGAGAGCTGATTCCGCCCGAGTTCCTGGTGCATGCTCTGGGGGTGGGGCATCCGGCCCACATTCTCACCTGTGCGAGCATGGGCTATGACCTTTTCGACAGCTCCATGCCCACTCGCGACGCCCGCCACGGCCGGCTGCAAGTCTGGGAACAAGACGGTCTCCCCGCGAGCCCTTCAATGAGCGGCTGGTTCTCCCACCTCTACATGCAGGATTCGCGCCATATAAGGGATGCTGCGCCCATATCGAGTCGCTGCGATTGCCTATGCTGCGCCAACTACTCGCGGGCGCTCATGCACCACCTGTTCAAGATGGGCGACAGCCTCTACCATCGCCTGGCTACCATCCACAACCTGCGCTTCATGACCCAACTGATGCAGCGCATACGAGATGAGCGCAGTGAGTGACCAGGACGCTCTTCTCAGAGACCTGGTGGCTGCTGTTCTTTCCAGCCCCAAGTACAGCGACCTGTGCCTCGATGTGGTGCGCAACGTCGGCGCCCGAGAGCTCAAGGCGAGGGGCGACCTGAAGGACGCTATCAAAGCCACCAAGAACAAGCTGCACCAGGTGGGTGCCTCGTATCTTCCGCGGCGAACGGCGTACGAGGCCTGGCTGGCAGAGCTGAGCCAGGCCAAGAGATCTGGAGGAGAGCAGGCGCTGCGCTCCGTTTGCGCCAGGGTCATGCGCCATCACGCCTCCACCCGTGAGCGTCTCCCCATTCTCGATCAGTTCTACGAGACCACGTTGCACGACATCGCGCCCGTCCGCTCGGTGCTCGACGTGGCCTGTGGTTTCAATCCGCTGGCCATCCCCTGGATGCCGCTGGCTCCGGAGGCCACCTACTATGCATACGATATGTACGTCGGCCTGGCGTCTTTTGTGCGGGGCTTCCTCGAGCTGATGGAGAGGCCGGGCAGGGCGGTGGCCTGTGATGTGGTGCAGTGCGTGCCGACGGAGGAAGTTGAGCTGGCCTTTCTCCTCAAGGCCCTTCCGTGCCTAGAGCGCCTGGACAAGGCGGTGGGTACGAGATTGATGGAGGGAATCCGCGCCAGGCATCTGCTGGTATCCTTTCCCGTGCGCAGCCTGGGCGGGCGAGCCAAGGGCATGGAGACAACCTACAGGGCACGCTTCCGCGAGTTGGTGCGGGGCAAGAGGTGGGCGGTGCAGAGCTTCCTCCTGGAGACCGAGCTGGCTTTCTTGGTGAGCAAGTGAGGTGCGAGTCAGCGCCGAGCCATCACCGTCGCTTGCATCGGCGATCGGTAGCTACGATCCCGCAATTGTCCTTCACCGTTGCCGTCGAGAGCCTGGCGCACTTTACGGGCCAGCGCGTCCATGGTGAAGGGTTTCTGCACAAAGTTGACACCGGGGCGCAGAACACCATGTTTGGCAATGGTGGTATCTGTGTAGCCCGACATGTAGAGCACCTCAAGGCCGTCATGCTGCTCCAATAATCGCTGCGCAAGCTCGTGTCCGCTCATCTGTGGCATGACCACGTCTAGCAGAGCCAGACTGATCGGTTCTGGGCGCTCTCGCAACAAGGAAAGGGCATGGGGGCCTGAAGCGGCTTCGAGGACCGCGTATCCCATGTGCCTCAACATAGTTATCGCCAGGCCACGCACGTTGTCGTCATCCTCCACTACGAGAATGGTCTCTTGCCCGTGTGGCAGCGGAGCCAGGGGGACGTCCCGATGTGCCGCGGCCGCTCGCTCCTCCACACGGGGCAGGAATATTCTGAAAGCGGTGCCCTGCCCCGGTCGGCTGTGGACGTCGATAGCACCCCCGCTCCGCTTGACGAGGGCATACACTGTGGAAAGGCCCAACCCGGTTCCCTTGCCTGGTGCCTTGGTAGTGAAGAAGGGCTCGAATAAGCGCTCCTGCACCTCGGGCGTCATTCCACATCCATTGTCGCTCACAGCCAGGACGACGTAGGGCCCAGGTTCGTGGTTCCTCCGCTGGAGGAGGTACTCCTCGCTCGCCTTCGCATTGCGTGTCTCGAGGATGAGCGTCCCACCCGTCGGCATGGCGTCGCGCGCGTTGACCGCGAGGTTCATCACCACCTGCTCGATTTGGCCGCGATCAACCCTGACGTTGCCAAGGTCTTCGGCAAGAACCAGTTCCAACCTGATCTCCTCGCTGATCACCGGGCGCAGCATCTTGGCCATTCCGGAAAGCACGTCGTTGAGGCTGACCACATCCACAGTCTGAACCTGACGCCGGCCGAAGGCAAGCAGTTGCTGGGTAAGCGCGGCCGCCCGGCTCCCAGCGGCGCGAATCTCTGCCAGGTATTGGCGTGCCGGGGCGTCAGGCGGCAGGCTGGCGAGAAGCAGGCCGCCATAGCCATTGATCACGGTCAACAGGTTGTTAAAGTCATGGGCGATGCCGCCTGCGAGCTGCCCAATAGCCTCCATCTTGGCTGCCTGTCGCAGTTGCTCCTCAAGGCGCTTACGTTCGGTGATGTCGTTGAACGAGGCCATCATGCAGATGGGCTTCCGGGCCTCGTCTGTGACCATGCTTGCAGCCAGCTCCACCTCGAAGGTGGTGCCGTCTTTTCTCTTGGCGACCAGCGTGCCTATCCAGTGTCCTTTGCTCGATAGCGCCCGCGCTACGTCCGCTGCTTTCGCCTCGTCCTGCCAGAAAGCCGTGACCGATGTGCCCAGCAGCTCTTCGTGGCTATCGTGGCCCCACAGTTTGCGAAACGCCGGGTTGACGTAAGTCAGACTGCCCTCCAGATCGGCCAGGGCCATGGCGCTGATAGATGATCTTATTGCCCAGTCTCTCGTCCTCAGCACTTGCTCGATCCGCTCGCGCTCAGACAGTTCGGTTTGCAGAGCTTCGTTGGCTCTGGCAAGCTCTGCCGTCCGCTCTCGAACTCGTGATTCTAGTTGATCATGGGCCGCGCGAAGCCTCTCTTCCGACCGGCGACTCTCAGTGACGTCGCTCAAGACCACCAGGCGTCCGGCCAGGGAACCATCCCGTTTGTGGACAGGACCGATCTGCAGGCGGAAGCACCATCGATCATTCCCTTCCCCCAAGACGATCTCCGAGTCGTTCACGGCTTCGCTGTGCCACCTCTGGGTCGATCCGAAGCATTCGGAGAACACCTGGGAGACAGGACGTCCGATCACCTTCTGGGCCACGCAACCGAGGATCCCCTCGGCGGCGGGGTTGACGTCTACAATGCGATCCAGAGGGTCCAGAACGATCACCCCATCGCGCATGCTCTCCATCGCCGCCGCGCGGGCCACCGGCAAAATGCCCAGTAAGCGGTAGCGCAGCACCCCGAAGGCCATGGCCAGGCTACTCAGGGCGAAGACGAACGGCGTCGGATCGGGGTAGGGGAGTGGGATCAGCCGAAAGATGTAGACCAGGTTCGCGACCCATGGCGCCACCATGCCACTGACCAGCGCGCCGCGCCGGCTGCCAGGTGCGCGTGGCAGACGCAGGAATGTCCGAGTCAGCACGAATGTTCCCGCGGTGAGGAGCAGGTAGGAGTAGGCCGAGTGCACCCAGAACCAGATGCCAAAGGCCTTGGCTAGACCGACGAATGATTTGGTGCGCCTAAGGGTCAGGTCGGTCCAGAAGAGGTGGTGGGACTCGTTGCTCCAGGCCAGCAACAGGGTGACGACGGGAACGACAAAAAGCAAGCGGAGCCTGTGGCGAGGCAGCCATCCTTCTCGTCCGGCGTAGTGGAGCGAAAAGACCAACCACAAGACGGGCACGGAGACGATGGCGGGGTACTGGATGTTGGCCCAGAGGACTTTGGTGGCAAGATGGTCGGTGCCGAGTTCCAGCACGTACCCCAAGGACCATTCGGTGACAGCGAGCATAAGCAATGCAAACGGCCCCGCTCCAGGGGCGGGACGGTTTCGCCACACAAAGTAAGCCAGCACCCCAGAAGCAGCCGCTGCCGCGAACAGTGCTGTCTCGTAGGAGCTGAATCCCGGGTCCATCGCTCTCGCCTACCCTCTATCCGCCATCACCTCAAGGCAGAGCCACGGCCCTGCCGAGCACCAGACGCTGGGTGTTTCCAGGCAACCGCCGCCAAAGGGCCGAGGAATGACGATGCCTGCTATGGTCTTCCTTCTGCGGAGACGCCGATCCCGACTAGGCCACGGTTTCGACGCGCGCCAGCGCACCCGGCAAGAAGGAGACCCAAGCACCCAGACAGGGCCGACGGTGCTTTCCTCATCCTATATCGGCAAGCGTCACTCCGCGCTTGAGGAGTCAAAGTCTGTCGATTGCCGTCGAGGGAGGTTCTCCCCAGTCAGAGACGGCGAAACCAGTCTTGCCCGTTCGCCCAGGCGCAGGCAGGAAGTTGCAGTGAGGGCAAATGCGTGCCGCGGGGGAAGGCGGAGCAGGCGATTCGCAACTGGCGCTAGAAGGGGTCTGGGGGGGAAAAGCAGAGGAGGTCGGGTGAGGAAGGCTACTCTTGGCCTACCTCCTGTCTTGGTGCTAGAGACTGTCGCAGCAGCCGGAGCAGGGCGACTCCTGTGAGCACCCCATCTCGCCGTCGCCCGCTTTGCTACTCACTCGCCTCTTGCCACTCCAAGTCTGCCACCAGGAAGGTGTGATCTGAGGGGCGCGGGGCCAGGCGAGCCTCCACGTCGATCCAGGACGTCACGCACCTGGCCGCCAGGGGCTTGGTGGCCATGATGTGGTCTATCCGCCAGCCCTTTTTCCCCTCCACGGGGTTCCGGGCGCGATAGTCCCAATAGGTGTACTGGTCTGGCTCGTCGGGATGCTGTAACCGGAAGAGGTCGATGAAGCCCCACGCAACTACGTCCCTGAGGGCCTCGCGAACGGAGTGGTGAAAGCAGACATGGTCTTGGTGCCTCTTGGGGTCGTGGACGTCGATGGGTTCGGGGGCCACGTTGAGGTCTCCTATCCACAATAGGGGCTCTTCTGGGGAATAGTGGCGGTCGAAAAAGGCGCGCAGGCGGCGGAACCACTCCAACTTGTACTGGAAGTGGGGCGAGTCCATCGAGCGGCCTTGGGGCACGTATGTGTTGACTATGGGAATGCCCTTGATCACGGCGCGGATCAGGCGTGGCTCGTCGGCCTGGGCGCCATCGTCGAGGCCGAAGGCAACACTGGTGGGGACCTCGTGGGTGACGATGGCCACACCTGCGTGAGCCTTCTGCCCTCGAAACACAACCTGATAGCCCGCCTCGACGAAGGGTGACTCGGGAAAGCCCTCGTCCTGCACCTTCGTCTCCTGAATGCAGAGTAGGTCAGGCGAGCAGCGTTCCAGCCAGGCGACCACCTGCTCCAGGCGGACCCTTATCGAATTCGCGTTGAAAGTGGCCACTCTCATCAGATCGGCAGACACGTCCCTGCTCCTTCCGGCCCGGATTGACCCAACGCAGCACCAGCGGGCGAACTTCGTCTGATGCCTCGATCAAGTCTCGCCAAATAACCCCGGTATTCGGGATCGTCGACTGCTCCCCGGCCCAAATCCCTCCGTAGATGCACGAGCCGACATGCTGGGCAAAGTCGCCATTGAGGTTGGGGTCAATCGCACCAGTCCGCTCTTGAAGGCAAGCGGCGAACTTGTCGGTGGACGTAGAAGGCCCCTTTCGATCATGGATTCACGAAAGTCACCCATTACTCCTTGGCAGGACTCTAGCTGAGCGGATGCCGTGGGACATAATTGGCCGGCACCCACGAGGTGCCGGCCGACTACTACTCCTTGTGCAGTCGACCAGACGATGGAGTGGAGTGCCGTCTAGATGGTGA
>Ga0307380_10006543_pt1 | contig 15296 bp, 15 predicted proteins | sample UN3MG_FD_202239 | JGI IMG/M metagenome (GOLD analysis project Ga0307380, IMG submission 202239) | Soil microbial communities from Risofladan, Vaasa, Finland - UN-3 | ecosystem: Environmental > Terrestrial > Soil > Coastal area > Acid sulfate soil | place: Finland: Risofladan, Vaasa | collected...
TCTCTCCGTTAGAGATTATGGAGACCGCTCATCGGAAGATGCGTGAACGCCGGCACTACCGTGACTTTGAGCATGATATCAACGAAGAGACCGCGACTATCATATTTTCACCAAAAAACAAGGAGAGTTACCAGAACCTCTTCCAGCTCGCCGAACATGTCAGGAATGTCATCGTACAGGGAATCGATGATATCCTGCGTGTTGTCGTCAGAAAAGAGAGCGGAGAGTATATACTTTATACTGAAGGTTCCAACATAAAAGATGTGTTTGATGTCGCCGGGGTGGATACCACACGGACACGTACCAACAACATCAGTGAAATCGCGTCAGTACTCGGCATTGAGGCAGCAAGGAATTCGATCATCTTTGAAGCGGTATCTACGCTCAATGAGCAGGGTATTCTCGTTGATGTCCGCCATATCATGCTCGTTTCTGACATGATGTGTATGGAAGGCGAAGTCAAGCAGATTGGGCGGCATGGAATTGCCGGTGAGAAGGAAAGTGTTCTTTCGCGGGCAGCCTTTGAAGTGACGGTCAATCACCTGCTTGATGCTGCCGTTGCAAACGAAGTCGATGAACTGAGCGGTGTAACCGAGAACGTCATTGTCGGCCAGCCGATCCAACTCGGTACTGGCGATGTGAAACTCATCGCAGTCAGACAAGAAAACAATTAGAGAAGAAAAACCTTAAAACCAGAGGAATTGTACATGGATTTTAATGCTTCACTCAGAAGAGCCATCAAGACAGGAAATGTAATTCTTGGCCAGAATAATACGGAAAAATGCATAAAAGAAGGTAAAGCCCAGATGATCGTCGTTGCTGGCAATTGTCCGGCGACGTTCAAATCCAAACTTTCGGGCTATGAGAATCTTTTCATCCATACCTTTGAGGGTTCCAGCGTGGCACTCGGCAAGGCATGTGGTAAACCCTTCATGGTAAGCACGCTTGCTATTGTTACCCCGGGCGAGTCAGACATTCTCTCTCTTAAGAGGGTATGATATGGTTGAAGTTAAATTGACTGAAGACTGTATGCGTCTGATCTCCCAGTTCGAGAGCCTTACCGGCGCGGGGAGCCGCGATTGTGTTATTGATGAGCGCAACTCACGTCTGATCTTTGTGATAAATCCCGGTGATATGGGATTAGCTATCGGCAAGAAGGGTGCCTCAATCAAAAAAGCATCCGAAGTAATGGGCAAGAAGATTGAAGTTGTGGAATACAACAGTAATCCCGAACAGTTTATCAAAAACTGTTTTTTACCGGCACAGGTTACTTCAATTATCTTCGAAGGGGAGCCTGAAGAACAGACTGTTCAGGTCGAAGTCCGGGACGAAGACCGCGGAATTGCGATCGGCAAGGACGGAAAGAATATTTTCAAGGCAAAGAAGCTTTCCCAGCGGCAACACAACATCATGGATGTACAGATCCTTCAGAAACCATTAGAAGGGATTGAATCTGAGCCGGCTGTTGAGTAATTTTTTCATTTCTTTTTGCTGTTTTTAGTAGCTGTGTGTTCACGCGGAGAACCGTGTTTCAGAAATGCAGGTCGATTGCTTCTGACTAAAAAAAAACAGTATCGTACTACTTCTTCGGATTATTGCATCTTTGCCGGTGTGATGCCTTTACTGAACCATCCGGGGGTAGTCAGGCTGTAATTTAATTGCGGTATCGTACCTGAAGCGCTTCATCATACTGATAAAAAAATTATCCATAGATTTTTTGGTTAAATGCACTATAAAGTTTTTTTTTAAAAAAAACGGGCCTGGGGGGATTCGAACCCCCGACATCCGGGTTAGAAGCCCGGCGCTATGTCCGAGCTAAGCCACAAGCCCAACTGACGTCATTAACATTCGCGTTCCGGGATAATTAAAATGATTCATGGGGCAGTGGGAGCAGGTCTTATCGTACTCAGGAAAATAGTAAACACTTTTTTTTAAAAAAATTAAAAAAGCAGAATTATAATTTTTTATCCCGCGTGGTAGCACGAGGACTTGAGCACCTCAACAGCAGTAGGTGAGCACATTCCTTTGTGGAAAACTTCTTTCACTACCGATAATGAACAGTACTTCACCTGAACGCGGGCAGACATGCGCTCCCGCTCTTCGAAATACGAGCCATGTGAGAACTCCACAATACGCTTCATGGTGATGTTGGTTGCAAGTACATATACGCAGATGCCTGGATCGCCCTGGCTTAAGTCCGCAAGATCAATTGAGGTTATGAAAATATGTGTTTCAGGACCAGGCTCGACTTCTGCAATGGTCACGATGTTATGCGTGCTCTGCAGCTCAATAGTACGGGGTCTTCCCGACTTGAGATCCTTAATTATATCAGGTGAGATTCCGGTTAACGCAGCACACTTCATTTTGAATCACCCATACATTGGCAGATCTTTTTTCGGCGATTGTTCGGCAGACTGCTGCACTTCTTCTGCGAGTCTGCCCATACTCTGCTCAATTTCTACTGCCTGATCTATGAGTGGCTGGATATCGAGCCCAAGATTGTACATTTTATTGAGCACTTCAATTGTTGCTGCTGATGAACGCGGATCCGGAGCATTCACGGTCTCGCCAAGAAGTCCGTATGCGGGAATGTCATGGGCTTTGCATTCCGTTAAAAGGCTGGATGCGATTCCCGAAATACTCCCAATTGGCAGTAACACGGTGTGTTCCTCGATCCGTTTAAGTGCGTCAGGTGTGGTGGCAACACCAAATACACGTTTTTCTGGTTCGTTGGTGATAATTCCAGCTATCATGAGTACCTCTTTTGGCTTGAACTGTTCGAGCCAGTCGATAATGTCGCGGGAAACCTCATAGCAGATCATGGGGTGGATTGGAATATCAGCGACGATTGCCGCGACATCGTTTTTCGTATAAATCCGGACCGGATCATTGATCACACCCTTGTTCATCATTGCGAGCGGGGGGAAAAACTTGGATGTCATCGTGCCGATCTGCTCAAACTCCAGTTTATCGACCATATACTGCAGTGCGATGGTACCAACAAGCCCGCTCCCCGGAAAGCCTATCAGTACCGAAGCACCAATCATGGGAAGCGGTTTTGAAATGATATTGATATCTTTTTTCGGTTTTATCTCGACAAGGTCATTGTGGATAGTATCGAGCCGTGAAAGTATATCAGTATCAGACTTTGGGGCATCTTTCGTCATTAGATTAACATACACCCTCAACATAAAAAAGTAGTATGCAAGAGTATCTTATCAAACGAGGGCTGACAAAAGATGTTGATGCACGGATTGTTGCCGAACTGAAGAACTGTTTCGGGGTTGACCCTGAAAAAACCGCGAAAGGATACCGAATTAAATCGGGTGCGCTCAAACGCCTCGATGTATCTGTCGGGACTGGTGAAAAATCGGTTATCATCGATACGGAATCCGATATCAGTGCCAGTGATGAAGTCATCCTGGACACCAACAAAAGGTTCCGGAAATACCTTGACGCCATCACCGGGTTTTCCACCAAGGAACGCGTGAAGCGGGTGAAGAGCGTGCCTGAGTGACTGCCGGGCAGTGATTACTATGACATTTTGTCATGAATGCGGGAAACCCGTTGTCCCCTCATCAGCAAAATTCTGCCGGAACTGCGGGGTGCTCCAATGGGAAGAAGTCCCGCTGGCAACAATGCCCGCAACACGGCCATCAGCATGAAATTAAAGGATAGCGGTTCACGTGAAATTAAGTACACTGAATTCAGGATGATCATCGAATCTCTGGATAAGAAATTTGAATTCATGACAGGAGAGGATGACCCCTTCATCAACCTGCTCAGGACCGTCTATGGTGACTGGGTACACATGCCGTTTGGTTATTTCAAATCTGGCGGTGCAACGATTAAATTTTTTTAATTTAAAAAAATTAAATTTTTTCCCTTTTTTTATCTCTGGCGATAAACTGCGTCAATTATTACGTCGTATAACGATAAACAGCAGACCTGATAACGCGACGATTACCAGACAAGGGTTAAGTGAAGATGCAGGAGTGCTGGTTGTCTCTGGAACAGTTTTCATTGTCGTGGGTGGAAGTGTTTTTGGCAGGGTTGTGTTTATGGCGACTGGTGTGGAACTCGTGGCAGGAAACAGGGGTTCGGGAGTGAATGTTTCCCGGGATGTCACCTCCGGCTCCCCAAGGAGTTCAAACCCATAAAGGGCGATTTGATCAGCGATGACGATGTGTTTGCCATCCCCGCTCACCGCAACCGATCGCGGCTGTATGATAGTGTCAGTCCAGGTATTTGCCAGCAGTTGTCCTTCCTGGTCCAGGATATATAAATTCCTGTCAAGAGTACCTGCGGCAATAATAGATCCGTCACGTGATACCCCTACACCATTGATCCACGAACCGGCCGGGTACTTCCATCGTACCTGGCCAAGTTGGTTGAGAACCCACACATTTCCATCCTGACTGCCAAGAACGATCGTGGTGCAGTCATCAGAGCAGGCCATGTCGGTAATAGCGTTTTGGGTCACGTCATTCCTCCAGTTAAGTTTACCACTGCTCGTATGGGATGAGACCCGGTTTTGTCCGGAGGTAATTACTGTGGAACTATCGGCAGAGATCCCGATAAACGTCTCGAGACTTCCTGATTTATTATCCACCCAGTCGCGATCCAGACGGTCCAGACGAGGTGCAAAATACTCCAGACCTTTGTCTGTGGTGACAACGACGAGTGATCCAGAGGGAGAGATTGCCACTTGTTTAACAAGGTCAGTTTTTATCCGACCCTGGCTTTCATCTTTTGTTCCCCATGAAAAGATATTCCCACTGTCGTCAGCGCCTACAATTAAGGAACCGTCGCTCGAGATCGCAACTGCACGGACTTGCGTATTCGTTCCAACGACCCATAACTCACTGCCATTTTTATCGATCAGGTGGATGCGGGTGCCGATAGCTGAAATTACATAGTTTCCATCTGCACTCATGGTAGCAATAGTTCCAGACCAACCCCACCATTGTTTATCGCCATCCCACGAGCGGACGAATACCTGGCTGCCACCGGCATATACTGTTGAACTATCCATTGAAAACATAACGCCGGAAAATGGGGTGTTTGTGCGCGTGCGCTCTGTCCAGGTATGTGCCAAACCTGCTGCGGTGACAATACCAGACATGCTCATCATGAGAAGAAATCCTGCTATGATCAGATAAATCCGGAATCGTTTTTTCATGATATTCCCTGAGAACAGAGTGTAATCCTTCGGTATATCATGTTTGTGGACATAAAAAATCATCAATCCTGCCTGTTGGGGTTTTCCGATCTTTGGAATCCCTTATATTGAGACCCCCGGTTTTGTTGCAACCAGGCAAAACAGAATAAAAAAAAGTATGATAAACACCCTCAACAGGTTTTATTCAATAACAATTGACGGTTTGAATGGCAATGCTGTAGCAGCTTTTGCATGTTCACTTGATTCGGCAGCCGTGACATGGACCGGCACGCCGAACTCTTTTTCGAGGAATCCCTTCGCCGCTTCAAATATTTCCATCTCATTGATGGGCTCTCTTGTAAGGGATTCGATAACGTGCGGGGGCAAGCGGTGGATAAGTGTCGTGCACTGCTTCGCTGCGTCGGCTGCTTCTTTGCCCCGCTTGCGCATAGCATCATCCTTCATGATATCCCTGATCACCGTATTCCGATCCTTTGCCTTGGAGATGAGGAGGAAAATCTCGTTCTTCCATGCCGGTGCAAACGAGATTGTGATAGATTTCGGCGTGATCTGGATAAGTTTCATGATAGATTCAATATCCTCAACCGTGCGGGAGAGAAGCTCTTCGGCAAGCTCGATCCTGGTGTTGACCAGTTTTTTATCCGCGACCGGCCATGGAGCAAACGAAACGAGCCCTTCACCGGCAAGTTCCTTCCAGAGATGTTCTCCCGTGAACGGAATGAACGGGGCAAGGAGCCGGATCCAGACCGAGCAGAGCGTATGCAACTCCCGGCTTCCATCGCTGTTCTCAGGGAGCCGGCGGCGGTACCATTTGAGATCGGTCTCGATCCCGAAATACGCCTCCTGCAATGCCTGACGGGTCTGGAAGTTTGTAAGTGCGGCAGTGGTCCGCTCGATGTGCGACTGTAGCCGGCTGATCAACCAGCGATCGATATCATGCGGCTCACCGTGTGCGTCTTTTAATTCGGACACCGTATTGTAGAATCGTTCGATCTGCTTTTTTGTTGATATAACCAGTTCGTTTCTCCAGTCAAAATCCTGCCAGGGTTCGGCACTGCCCATCAGGAACATGCGCACTGTGTCGGCACCGAAGTCGTTTACAGCATCTTCAAGTAAGAAGACGTTGCCCTTTGACGACGACATCTTCGCGCCATTAAGAAGGCCCATCCCAAATACGACCATACCCTTCGGGAGTTTATCCTTCGGGAAGATCGTGACATGGTGAAAGAGCTGGAACGTGAGGTGGTTTGAGATCAGGTCTTTTGCCGAGAACCTGAAGTCATACGGGTACCAGTAGAGGAACTCTTTTCGCATCGCATCCAGTTTCTTCTTCTCAGGAAGGTCCGTGGACTCTTTCCCAAGGAAGATATAGTCAAAAACTTCCGGAGTAAGGAGTTTTGCATCAATCTTCCGTATTTTATGAGCGATGGTGTAGTATGCCATGTAGATGGTCGAATCCGAGAGAGGTTCGATCAGCTGGGTTGTATCCCACGGGAACCGGGTGCCTAGACCGACACGCCTGGTACATGCCCAGTCCTTGAGCCAGTCCACGGTACGGTCAAATTCAAGCCGGACTTCGGGTGGTACCAATGCCATATCTAAAAGCTGGTTGCTGACCTGCTTTTTCCATGCAGGGTCGCTGTATTTCAAGAACCACTGGTCATGCAGGATCTTGACTTTAACTTTATTACCACAGCGACAGACAACCGGCCGGGTGTCAAACTCGTACATAATTTTCGAGTCGTACTTCTCGATCATGAGTGCGGCTACATCATCACGTGCCACTCGTACGGGTTTTCCTCCATACCTGTCAAAGAGCCTGCCCTTGGAAAACTCAGCAGAGTAAATCTCCTGCGTGAGTGCATCCATACGGCTGTCCATCTGGTGGGTGATGCCAGCCCTCTCAACTGCGTCCTGTGCGGGAATTTCCCCGTATCCTTCAACTTTGATTAAGGGTACAGGTTTGATTTGGGTATATTTTCCCGCATGCTGGAGGTCGCGGAGTGCAATGTAGTCAAACGGTGCATGGGCGGGAACACTCATGACAAGTCCGGTTGCCATGTCAGGATCAACAAAGTCTGCCGGGAGGATAGGAACCGTACCGCAGAGTGGGTGGCTTACGGTCTTATCGATCAGATCCCGGCCGGCAATCTCTTCCTTTATCTCAACCGTATGATCCTGCAGTGCGATCTTCTCTGCTGCTTCCTGCGAGATAATCCATGCACTGCCATCCACCAGCGCTCTGACATAGGTTACGCCCGGGTTTGCCCAGAGGTTAGTAACACCATGAATAGTCTCCGGGCGGAGCGTTGCTGTAGGGATAAATGCGTCGCCAATCCGGAACATGACGAGGGTAAATTTGATCACCTCGGCCTTATCCCCTTCAAGCAGGTCGTGATCTCCAACGGGATTATCATCAACCGTACAGTAGCGGACCGGGTGGACTCCTTTGATTACATGCCCGGCTTCATAGAGGTGCTTCCACTGCCACTCAATGAACTTGCTGTATGTCGGATCAACCGTCGTAAATCTCCGGCGCCAGTCGATTGAAATCCCACAGGCGGTCATCACTCGCTGGTATTCGTTTGCAAAGTGGCGAACGATGGTAAGGGGATCAGTAAACTCATCAAGGACATTCTGCGGGACTTTGTAGAGATCACGGTAAAGGTGGACGGTCTTGGGATCATTCTTCGCGATTCGTTTTGAAATGCCAATCACTGGCGCTCCCGTGACATGAAACGCCATAGGATAGAGAACCTGTCTGCCCCGCATCCGCCAGAACCGCGCGACCACATCAGGAACGATATATGTCCTGCCGTGCCCGACATGCATCGCACCACTTGGATAGGGGTAGGCAACGGTCAGGTAAAATTTCTCAAGGTTCGACGGGTTGGACTCAAATGCATGCGTCCACTGCTCCTGTGCCTCGTCTTCAAATTTGCCCAGATCAAATTCGTTCAAACAATTTCACCTTCGTTTTCTAAAAAAAAAAATAAAAATTTTTCGGGTTATACCGGTCTGAGTCTGATTAACTCACCGTTCTGGTAGCGTCGGATCATCTCCTGTGCTATGCTCGAATTCTTCGCGAGGTGAATCTCTCCCGACTCATTGACTGTAGCAGTGAAGAGGTATTCCTTGCCTGCAAATACATCCACGATCTTGCCGCTCTGGTCTGGAGCGACGATGGTAAGCTGTTTTTTATCAGTCTGGATTTTAATGCCGCCACCGAGATTAAACTCCCCCTCGTTTTTTTGTGGTTGCATCTGCTGCCGTTCAAAGTCAGACCGTGGCTTGATGTCAATTCCGATACCGATTTTGTTAACGATCGCAGAGATATTCTTACCGCCCTTGCCGATCGCTGCCGGTACATCCATGTCATCAATATAAACGATAGCTTTTGAATCGCTGATCATCTGGACGTTGACAAAGCCTTCGGTGTAGCGTCCGATTTCGCGCTGGATCTCTTTTTCCATGAGTTTCCAACCGGGACGCTCGTCGTTTTCCTTCTTTGCCCCCGCGTCCTGCAGGGGGACCGGAGAACGGACGTTGCCGACCGAGGCAACTGAGACCCCGATATTTTGTACATGAGGTACCTGGAGAGTAGTTTTCAATGAGCTTGTCACCGCGGTCATCGGCATCACAATAGTTTCTCCATCATACCGGAACACATCAATTATCAGTTCGCCTGTTTCGTGATCGGTTACGATTGTTACCGGGCGGAGGTGCATCTCGTTTGCCATCCCCTCGGGCACCTTGATGGTGAAACCTACATCATAGATCTTTGTGATCACCCCTTGTCTGACAAAGATGATCGTGTTGACAATCTGTGAGAGGACGGAGAAGTCCACACGGTCGGAAAACCGCTGGACTGCATCCTGCACGCCATTTGCGTGGATGACACCGACCATGCCCAGGCCGGCAAGACGCATATCGGCAAAAACATTGAAATCCTCGTTTTTACGAAGTTCGTCAAAGATGACAAAGTCCGGCCTGACGAGCAGAAGTACATCAGCGGTGTTTGCCATGCTGCCGTCAAGCATCGTGTACTGGGTGATCTGATCCGGCACCTGCAGCTCGCGGGGTGCTTCCATGGTCTTGACGACAAATCCGCTATCAGAAAGGTAGGTTGCGACACTTTGTGCAAGAGTCGTTTTTCCTGATCCGGGAGACCCAACTATGATCATTCCTCTCTTCTCGCTCGTGATCCTTCTCGTGATGAGGTCAGCCTTTGCGTAGTCTTTCAGCGTTACGTCTACAATTGGACGGACTGCGGTAATCTCCATACCGTCGGAGAACGGGCGACGTGCAATTGCGATCCGCATCGACCCAATCTGGACAACGGTGATCCCCCGCTTCTCGACTTCGATGAATCCATCAGGATCACGCTTCGCCCGCTCAAGGATCTCCTGCGCCATGGCCCGGAGCTCGTACTCGCTGGTCGGCTGGTCGCGGATCTTCACGAGTTTCATATCGTTGATCGAGCCCTTCTTTGCGGATGGAGAGACCCGTTCTTTTAAGTACACAGCGATCGTGTGTTCATCAAAGAACTGGTCAATTGCAAGCGGTCCGAAGTCCCCTACCTGCGGCTTTAAGTAAATGACATCGAGCCCTTTTGCCCGTGCCACTTCAGCCTGAACGAAATCACTGGTAATAAATCGGGCTGCATTCTCAATCGCGATATTTCGTATCATCGCATCAATCTCACCGCCGCTTGCAAGCTTAACCTGTTCGAGCGACGGTCGGATACCGGAGAATTTGAGCTCTATCGTTTTTTCTTCCGCCATCTTGCAGAGCTGCTGCAGTTCGTTTAAGCCTGAAAATCCAATTTCACGCCCGTTGTTTGCCTGGGCTTCAAGTTCTGCAATAACTGCTTCAGGAACGATTATTGTTGCATCTTTGTATTCACCGGCTTTAATCATCGAGGTTATGCGCCCGTCGATGAGGACGCTTGTATCTGGTACCAATATCATAAAATTATCCTCTCGTATCGTGTTCTATGGTATGCTCTTGTATGCTATTCTCTTGGATTTGTCAAAGGAGTCGTGCGAGGGCTCGTACGCTCCCTCACCAGCACGAGCGCTATCGTATGCCGCTCCCGCCGGTTATCTGGTTCAACGACCGGAAGATCGTTGATAGGGTAGATATATTACTGACAGGTTTATAAGGGGTTCGAAGGGTGAAGGGATAGGGGGCTGTACGCCTGAGTCATGACACTTCAGTGAGCCCCCACCATCGGATCACCTCGTCAACATTAGTCTGACAGCCCCCTCCAGAAGACTTCTCCGACGTAAAAAGTAAAATTGCATGCCACATCCCGGTTCCCGCTGACCGTCCAGCCCATCGCGAGCATCGGGGATAACCCAACCAATCGCGAATACGGGCGGTTTTTTGCCGGGTGATTTTCTGCTGGTACCTGCCACCCGTACCAGTACGGCACGCAACAATCAGAGCGTACGTATCGTCAGAATGGTTATTAAAGAACATCCGGTGAATCAGCGGGAGAGAGGTTCCCTTACCGTCTGCCCGCACCATCCCTGCCTTGCATTTTTCTCCCGCAGACCGGGCATTGATACACTGCATTTCCCTTACCATCTGCCCACACCCTGTTCATCGGTTTCTCATCATGATCATGATCACAGGTTGGTATCTGGAATTCAGCCATATTCTCATTCCCCTGATAAAAATGAATTGTATTCACTATGAATTTATTATTATGGTAAACTGTTACCGGCACTTTCTGCCTTCCCTCTTTTCTTGTTTTTATTTTCTTCCCCCAATCCCGGGTGATGCCCCCTCATCCGTTGGCACCCAATTGGATACTGTGGTGAACTATCGCGAAAGAATGAGTTGAACCGGGCTATCCGGCTGAAAAGGGGAATACCAATACAATTCAAAAAAAAAAATTATCAGGATGCTTTCTTACGTTCTTCTTTTCTGTCGAATGAATGCGATGACGGCAACAGGAATCAGGGAAAGAATCCACGGAATGCCAGATTGTTGTGTTGTTGTGGGAACGGGTGTTACTGTTTGTTCAGTTCCGGGCAGAGATGTCGCTACAACAGTCGGGGAGGTAACCGGAGAGAGAGTTTTAGTCATAGTCACGGCTGACTGGTTGCCCGTCACTCCGGATGTTACTGATAGTGTGGGTCGGCTGAATTGATCTCCGGAAAAACCATAGAGGTTGGTTCCATCGACCACTACGATACGGGAACCATCCCCGCTTACGCCAACCGACCGGGATTTTATCATCCCGGTTGCCTGGAACGTGCCAAGCAGTGTTCCCTCCCGGTCAAAAATATACAGGTTTTTGTCCATGCTACCAGCAGCGATTACCGCCCCATTATCTGACACCGCCACACTCACCACCCAGAACCCGGCTTTTGCGGTCCAGAGAACGTTACCGTCCCGGTCCAGAACAGTTATGGTATTATCATCCTGCCCGGTCACGATAGTCGAGCCATCACGGGCATACGCAAGGGAAAGGATATTCCCCCCTTGAACGTGTCGGTCCCAGATCCGGGTTCCGCTTCCATGGTAGAGCCATATCCGGTTGCCGCTGGCAGTAACGATGAGAGTTCCATCTGCAGATATCTCAATGAGATCGGAACTCACCTCTTCATCATCCCAGAACGGGACGTAACTCAGGTTGAAGCTACGGAGTACCCTTTCCGTTGTAACCACAATCTGGTCTTTAGCCGGAGACACAATGAGGTGCTTAACCGTATTGGTGGTATTTGATCCAAGACCTGCCCCCGAATTATACCAGGATTTTACAACACTTCTGCCCCCGGCTGCGATGATTAAGCCATTTGGTGTAATGGAGATATCGGTGACTGACTCCCCAATGGAATAGTCCCATAATTTCGCTCCCTGTGAATCAAATAACCTTACGGATGAACCCAGCGAAGTGACAATGTATCTGCCATCACGGCTCATTTCAAGCAATTCACCCGACCACCCGGACCACAATTTTTCCCCGTCCCGTGAGACTGCAATCAACTGGTCTCCACCGGCAACGATCGTTGATCCATCTGCTGATATTGCAACACCAGTGAGATCCAGACCCGGGGGTGCATTTACAATCCAGAGCGCTTCAACTGCATGAGCTGACGGAATAGTCATGCAAGCCAGAATTACTATGCCCAAAATACATAAACATGCACGGGTTCTCATAATCTCTCAACAATATAGGGTGGCAGGAACTGACGATAAACATTCCTCTCATTAATTTTGCACGATTTCGGAAAAAAACCAAACGCTCATTAAACCGAACCGTCATGGTACTTTACGGTGAACATATCCTCAATTTGGGGTTTTTTAGTTAGGCATCCGCCCCTGCGTGCCTGTGGTATAACCAAAAATATTCTATCGTATATCTTCTGCGAGTGTCCCGCATAAAAAATTGCATTTTAAGATAATTCTTTCATAGCCTGCAGACTTTTTTGTCAATACAGACGACCCTGTAATGCGATAACTATGTTACGATGCTGGAGAAAAGATCAATTACGTGTGGTTTTCACACGAGCCGGTATCCGTTCCCTCTTTGGAGAGTCCCGCATAATGAACGGTTAACCAATACTCCAGGAATTATCCCCATGAATGTGATTATCGATCGATCGGCCTGTGTGAGCTGTGGTGCGTGCTGGAATACCTGCCCTGAACTATTTGACCAGAACCCGTGCGATTTATTCTCACAGGTTGTAGAGGAGTACCAGTTCAATAGCGATCGTGCAGAAGGAGTGGTTCCGGATGCTCTTCTTCAATGTGCATGGGAAGCAGCGGATCTCTGCCCTGTGCAGATCATTCAGATTGCATAATATATTTCCTTATATACGCTCCCTTGTAGACAGCGGACGATGAAAATAAAGATAAAAACATTCAGTTTTCTTTCTTCCCGTACACTTTTTCCGGGTCGAATATCTTTTTGCCCACCACATCGCCGTCAAGAGTACGATAGAAACATGATGAGTACCCGGTGTGGCAGGCGGCACCCTGCTGCTCCACAAGGTAAATCAGGCAGTCCTCATCACAGTCGGCGAAAATGTTTACTACTTTCTGGAAGTGCCCGCTCTCTTCGCCCTTCTTCCAGAGTTTCTTTCTGCTCCGGCTGTAGTAATGGGCATATCCTGTCTCTTTTGTGAGACTGACAGCCTCATCGTTTGCATACGCCATCATCAGTACTTCACGGCTTTTTGAATCCTGCACAATAACCGGAATCAGTCCGTCAACAAATTTCAGGTTGAGCATGTTATATTCCTCCCGCTATAATTTTCATGAATGCAAAGAGAAGATCACCAAACACAATTGCCGTTATCAGACCTGCGGTAATCGGGATGATAAATGGTACTGCATATGAAATCCATACGGTGCCGGCATTCCTGTACATCGCCAGTTCCTTTTGGAATTCTTCGGGATGTTCCCTCAGGTCTTTTGTATAAACCCTGCCTTCATTGGCATACATGCGTTTGACAGAATCCCAGAACCCGATAAATCGCCGGCTGATTGTTCCTTTCTTTTCCTCAAAATCCTCCATAACAAAACCCCATTCGTCCTGGATCCTGTCACCCCTCACAGGGAAGCCAAAGAACATGTACATCAGAGGGGCGCGGTTTCTTTGGATACAATTAATGACAAAGATAGCGACAGGGGTCACAAGGTTCAGCAGCAGGGCATTGATGAGTACGGAGAATGACAAAAAACCAAGTGGCGGGTTACCAAGGAGTGGAGTGAACGGGAATGTGGGAATACAAAATGAAATGAAGATGAGTGCCCATGCATCTGCACCGCCAAAAAGATGCATTCGTGCAAATATATAGAAAATCCCGCAAAAAACTGCCAGGAGAAGTATTACGAGAGCTGGAGTTCCCCATCCATCCGGGCTAAAAAACATGATCAATGAAATTATCGAAAAAATTACGATGATCAGAACAAAATACCAGCGGTTGATAGTATCAGCGACATTGGATTTTTGTTTCCGGTGTTTCGGCCTGGCATTTTCGTCGAACATACCTTTGTATTCCCTATACGAAATATAGGAAAAGATCCCGACAAACATTGCGTACCAGGGAACAAGCTGGATATTTATCGATGGTGCAAAGACGAACCATGACAAGGCCGGCAGAATCAGGACAAGTGCAAGATAATAAAAAATCGAGGACTTTTTGTAATACCAGGTAAGGCCCAGTGAATCCGTTCTCCCGCGACTGTCCAGATAATCTGCATAAAGGAAACACAGTACGATGGAAAGATACCCTGTGATAAGGCTTATATTGGCGGTTGTCTGCCACAGGAGGTATCCGGTACAGACAATGCCCACGCACAGCATCGGTAACCAATGGATAAACGGAACCCGTCGATCCCTGATATCAAGATATGAGGCATAGACCAGCGTGAAAAGAACCGCAACCGCCGAAATTACCATAGGGTAGAGTACTTCCATAAATCCGATATACCATTTTTTTTTTGAGCACTTATGTATGGTGATAGGTAATTAATAGGAAAACAAAAATAATTCCGCAAATGTAAAATATACCTGTTGCGAATAACTGCACTATAGTATATGAGGAAAATGCTTCGGGTAATCATATCCCTTAAAAAATAATAACGTATGAGATGAGTTTTAATGGAAATACATGACCTGGTAAAAAATATTCACAAGGGCTCAAAGCATCTGGGAACCTTTACGCTCCATGAACTGTTCCAGTTTGCCACATCAGGGAGCTACAATGGGATTGCGGTGGCAAAAGAGAACGAACGGGAATACTATCTTGCGTTTATAGCCGGAGAGGCCGAAGGCGCCATCTACATCAATGATAAGGGAACCGTGTACGGTGACAAGGCGGGGCAGATGATCTCCGGGCAAGAAAAATTCGATTTCTATGAAATAACTCCGGATATTGTCGAGACTATTGTCATGCGGTGCCGGATTTTTGAAAAGTCGAACTTAAAAAAGAGCATCCCTAATGTGATACATGACCTTCTGGAAAATATTTTCAAGGGCTCAAAATACGTGGGAATTTTCACGCTCCATGAGCTATTCCAGTTTGCTTCATTAAGGAGATCCAACGGGATTGCGGTGGCAAAAGAGAACGACCACGAAAACTATCTTGCGTTT
>Ga0307380_10006545_pt1 | contig 15293 bp, 14 predicted proteins | sample UN3MG_FD_202239 | JGI IMG/M metagenome (GOLD analysis project Ga0307380, IMG submission 202239) | Soil microbial communities from Risofladan, Vaasa, Finland - UN-3 | ecosystem: Environmental > Terrestrial > Soil > Coastal area > Acid sulfate soil | place: Finland: Risofladan, Vaasa | collected...
GTTCACCTGTGCCAACATTAACGCCATTACCGTCTTTAGCCCATTCAATGTCCATGGCTTTTTCATAATGATCTTCAATAATGCAGGCCCATTTGGCGAGCTGGATGATTTCATCATCATTTATTACATAACTTCCACGCTCTTCAGGTGTGGTATCAATATTTTTGACCGGCTCTTCGCCATCTTCGGATGTATTATATATCATCTTGATTTCTTTACTTCCCACCCTTTTGCCGACTATAGGACATTTGGCATACTTTAAGGTTGGTTTAAAGACATAGTATTCATCAGGATTAACAGCGCCCTGCACCACGTTTTCCCCAAGTCCCCATGAAGCGGTAATAAAGACCGCATCTTTAAAGCCGCTTTCCGTGTCAATGGAGAATATAACTCCGGAAGAGGCGGAATCGCTTCGGATCATCTTTTGAACTGCAATGGAGAGATATACGTCAAACTGGCCGAACCCCTTATCGTGCCGGTAGGAAATAGCGCGGTTTGTGAACAGGCTGGCAAAGCATTTTTTGCAATTGTCAATCAGATTGTCAGGACCCTGGATATTAAGAAAGGTTTCCTGCTGGCCCGCAAAGGATGCATCAGGCAGATCCTCTGCAGTAGCGGAGGATCGGACAGCCACGGATAGATTATCGCCGTATTCTTCTTCCATTTTTTTGTATGCTTCAACAATAGCTTGCTTGAGATCGTCCGGGAACTCGGCAGTGCGGATGATATTTCTGGCTTTCCCCCCCCGTTCCTGGAGATTTTTCATGTCATGTGTGTCCAGTCCGGCCAGCGCATCTTTTATAGCATCTTCAATACCTGCTGATTTAAGAAGGTACTGATATGCATATGCGGTGATTGCAAAGCCGTGCGGCACAGAAACTCCTTTGGAGGTAAGTTTTTGATACATCTCTCCAAGTGAAGCATTTTTCCCGCCAACCATGGGAATATCCTTGATGGAAATATCGTCAAACCAGAGAATTAAAGCACTATCATGTTTTTTAGACATCTTTTTCCCCTTCACAGTTTTTTGTAACTGGTTAAACCTCTACAAAAAATAAACATTAAGCAGACGGCAAAAACTCAAATACTAACAAGATTTTATATCTAATATTAATTTAATATGTCAACACGAAATCTGTTTGTCCAGCAATTCTAATTTTTAAGAACAACACCGCCTGCCCCCCCTCAAGAGGGATGTTCAATAAAACCTGTTTTGTCAATCATGATAAACGCATTCGGGATTTGAGCAGGGCAAACACATTTAGAAATTATTGGTTTAAAGTGAGACCAGCTCGTAAGTGCGGCTTCCAAGCCCTGTCTTTTCAGCATAATCGAGCTGGATCTCCCAGTTTACCTTTGGATATATTTCCCTGAACTTATCCTGGCCCGGTTTTGTATTTGTTTTAAGACAGGATCCTTCAAGCGCCTGTTCTTTGTTTATAAGGTCAACAGAGGCCTGGTCAATGGCAACAGGGTCTTTTGATGCAACTATTCCAATATCCCTGACTATTGGTGCATCATTGTGGGCTATGCAATCACAGGCAGGGGACACATCTGTAATAAAATTCAAAAACAATGCTCTGCCTTTCTTGTTTTTTAAAACACCTATTGTGTATTCAACCATGTTTTCCATAAAAGCAGGTATGTCCTGATTCCACTGTATCTGTATTGCGTTGTTTGGGCAGATAACGATGCATTCTCCGCAACCCATACACTTTTTGGGGTCAATAACCGCCTTTTCTTTAACAAGTGAAATGGCTTTTTGTGAGCAGTGGGCTGTGCAGTCACCGCAGCCGGCACATTTTTTTCTTTTTACTTTTGGCGCTACTGTTGAATGCTGGGCGAGCTTCCCCCTTCGTGAGGCGCATCCCATGCCGAGGTTTTTTATGGTTCCTCCGAAACCGGAAAGTTCATGGCCTTTGAAATGGGCTGCCGATAACAGAGAATCTGCATGGATAATTTCAGATCCGATATAAACCTTATTAAAATTCTTCTGATTTATGATGACACAAGTCTCATTTTGCCCCCTTAAACCATCTGCAATAATAACCGGAGCATTTATTACAGAATAGGCAAAACCGTTGGAAATAGCTGTTGCATGATGATTAGGAGAATCGCTTCGCGTGCCGGCATAAAGCGTGTTGCAATCAGTCAAAAAAGGTATGCTGCCGATACCCTTTAAGGTTTCTACTATTTTTCGAATATATACAGGGCGGATAAAGGCTGTATTGCCTAACTCTCCGAAATGGAGCTTGACTGCGACAAGGTCTCTTTTTTTAATAATTTTTGAAATGCCGGCTGTTTTAAGAAGCCTTGCAATCTTTTGAGGCATATTTTCCTTATAAGTAGCCCTGAAATCGATAAAATAGACTTTGCTTTTCATGATATCCCTCGTATAATGTTTTTTTAAAAAAAAGTGTTAATTAGTGCCTGAACGAAAACCTCTCTTTTTGTCATTTCGACCGTAGGGAGAAATCTTTAATGCCTATATTTTCAGCACGATAAGATTTCTCGCTTTGCTCGAAATGACAGCTTTGGTTAGTTTTCGTTCAGATATTAATTATAAGGCAAAATTACTCAGTGGTTCATCTTAAGTCAAGCTGTTTGAACAGAGTACATTTTATAGGACTGCAAATGGACTTAAATTCAAAACTGGATGTTTTGGACAGGATTTATAAAGTTTATGATGAGTTTGCCCGCAATCTGGATGTGGCGTGCAAAAAATATTGCGACACTTGTTGCACCCGGAATGTCACATTGACGACCCTTGAGGGATACAGGATTGTTGATTATTTTATATCGAACGGGAAATCCGATTTGTTTGATATTATTCGGAAAGATTCACATAAAGGGCGATTTCAGCCGGGCATAACTACAAACAGGCTTGCTGAATTATCTATTACAGGAGAGGATATCCCTGATGAAACGAGCCGGTATTTTCAGGAAGAGTGTCCAATTTTAACAGACAGACAATGTCCGATTTATAAGGTCAGGCCGTTTGGATGCAGATGCTTTGTTTCAAAACATAGCTGCAGTGGAAAAGGTTATGCCGATGTTGATGGGTTTATTCTTACCGTAAACAATGTGTTTATGCAGTATATTGAACATATTGATTCGCAGGGTTGTTCCGGAAATTTTATTGATGTGCTGCTTTATTTTGAGTCAAGTGAAGCCCGCCGGAACTACAGTGAAGGTTTGTTGAATTGCGCGAAAAACAACCTGATATCAAACCGATCCATACCAGCCTTGATGATACCACCTGAACACCGGTTTAAAATCCAACCGATCCTGCAGGCGATCCTAAGTTAAGCAATCTTGCTGCGTTTTCCCCGCAAATGGAGTTGATTTCGTTTTTTGTAAGTCCGGCTTGATCAAACTCCTTTAAATATCTTGCAGGTGTTAAAAGCGGGAAGTCGCTTCCAAAGATAATTTTTTCTTGTCCCAGGATATTAATCGCAATTCTGTATATCTTTGCATCATAAAGAAAAGGGGACGCTGCTGTATCAAAATATATGTTATTAAAGCTCTCTTTTACTTCCTTTTTAAGAAGACTGAAAAAGAATATACCACCACCCCAGTGGGCTAAAACAATTTTGTTTTCCGGAAACTTTGTTATCAGCCTGTAAATCTGCCTGAAAGTGTTTGGAGTTTTGCCGGGATATTGATGGCCTACAGGCTCATTTGTATGGATTAAAACAGGAAGGTTTTTATCAAGGCAGATTCCCATGACAGGTTCCAGCCTTTTTAGGAATTCTTCATCAATACCGGATTCATGGCCGGATTCATGGCTGGATTCATAAAGGGCAAGCTCTCCTACGCCTGAAAGACCGCTTTCACAGCACCGCATAATTTCCGGTATTGCTTGCCTGCTGAATATATCAACACAGCAGAAACCTGTAAGACGGTCTGGGTATCTTTGTGTTGATTTGATGATATAATCATTATGCTTTTTAAATGTATCTGAATTTTTCCAGGGAAACCCGAAGATTACCGATCTATCCACACCCTGGCTGTTCATAGAATCAACCAGCTCGCCGGCTCCGACCAGTTTTGATTCAGGCCTGCCATATAAAAGCTTGAAAGCAGGTTCGGACAAAAAATATTTTTCCCTGTTTTCACGTATCTCTTTTGGGAAAACATGTGTATGAAAATCTATAATCATCTTGTTTTATACTGCTTTTTTGCTTAACACCTAACACCTATTTTTATTAATGCGGAATGTAATGTAAATTATATGCAAAATTGATAATCAGAGCAATAAAGCAGGATACAACCGGCGTTAAAACCCAGGCCAGGAGAATATTTTTCAGCGTTTTCTTTTTGACTGCGTTTACGCCCTTTACAATGCCGATACCGATTACAGCTCCGACCACAGCCTGGGAGGTTGAGACAGGAACACCGATTAAGGTATAGATATGCACGGTAATGGCCTGGGCCAAGGCTACTACAAAAGCTGAGAACGGATCAAGATTCACAAGTTTTTTGCCGACTGTTTCCATAACCGACCTGCTGTTTGTCAGAATACCAAGGGCAATGCTGGCCCCACCGATAAGTGTGGCAAAAAACACCGTTATAAGTCCGGCGCCCACAAAAACCGCTGTTACATTAGCTGCACTATTGGCTCCAAGGGCATAGGCTCCATATGACCCGGCGGCAATCAGTCCAAAGCGAAGCAGTCTGTCCGACCTGAAGACACTCAGATTAAGTCTATTATATATTGCAGCCATCACATGGTAGAGAGGGATGGATATAATTATTGCACCTGTGGGAGTTCCGACCCAGCATGCCACTACCTTACCAAGGCCGCTTAGATTGATCTGGTTATTCAGAATTCCGATTCCTATGATTGCTCCGACAACTGCCTGTGATGCTGAAACAGGCAGCCCCAGAACCGTCATTATGGTTACGGTCACAGCCGCCGCCACAGAGGAAATTACGGCCTGATCAAGCCTGATACTGGTCAGTCCCCTGAGGGTTTCTATACCCGGCCGTCCCCCAGCAATCGCCCCTATAACAACAAAAACCGACGCAATAACAGCCGCTGTCCAGAACTTTAACATTCTGGAAGAAACCGCGGTGCCGAATATATTGGCCGCATCGTTGCTTCCAAGGGACCATCCTAAAAAAACTCCGCCTAAAAGAGAAAACATTATACACGCCTCTTCATATTGATAATATTAATCCGCTTGGACACCCGGTCTGCCTGATCTGAAATTTCCCCCATAACCAAGATTAGTTCCTTTAGCTGGAGTTTAAGGCATGTATCCAGATCTGAATCAAAGATCTTACCGATAATACGCCGTTCAATATGGTCGCAGTGGCTTTCGTTTGTGTCAATAATGCCGAGGATAGCGCGTATTCCAGGCTTTTGCTTCAAATGAAGGGCTAACTGCTTGGATAAAAGATCGCAGCATTCAAGACTGATGCGTATGAGGTCCTTGACATCTAAGACAATGAACTCAGGTATACTTAGTTTTTCAGTTTGCATAACAAACAGAACACGTTCAAAAAAATGCGCGATCAGATCTATCGACTCGATAAGCCGCATTATATCTCCGCGTGAATCAGGAATCAGCGCCTTGCTGTACATTAGATTGTTTATCTCGTCACGGATATCGTCTGCCCTGGACTCATACTTGTGGGTCTGAGTGATAAGAAACTCAAACTCATCACACCTTTGGTTTTCAAGGCAGGCATTAATTGCATCTAAAAATTTTTCCTGGGCAAGTTTCAATGTGTCCATGTATTCAAAAATTAATATTTCAACACGGTTCTCTTTTTTGAAAAGAAAATTAAACATAGCGTTAACCTTTATTTATAATTATTCAGCCACAGATTTACGCTGATTATCACTGATATTTTTTCTTTTATTGTAATATAATTCTGTAATCGTTCAAAGTTCAAGGTTCACGGTTCAGAGGTTAATCGCTTTGCGATTTTCTTCATCTTTCGAGGTTCCCTGGATTCCCGCTTTCGCGGGAATGACATTTGGTGCGACAGCGCAAGTATTTTTATGGTAAATCAGTTTAACCTTGAACTTTGAACCTCTGAACCGTGAACGGTTACTTGTATTTAATCATGTTTTAGATTATGCTTCCTTAAGAGAGCACAATCCTTGTGCCATTTTTCAGCAATCTCTATAATTTCTTTTCTTAATCCCGCATGTGCTTTTATGCATGACTCGGGTATCTCGCCCCGTATCTGTCTGCTGGAATTTTCTACAAGCTGGATTAACTCGGTGGCTATTATGGAATTGATTTTTACAAGATCCTGCAAAAGTTCGGTTAATTTTTCCTGACTTTCATTCATACACTTCTCCTAAAAATTAAAATAAAATTGACTTTACTAAAAATTATTATGTAATACAAGAAGTTATTTATAATATACAGGAGGTTATCATGTCGATAGATTTTGACTTCCGGCAGTTGGAGATTTTTTGCAAGGTGGTTGAGTTAAAAAGTTTTTCAAAAGCAGCCGAAGCTGTTTTTCTGGCTCAGGCCTCTGTCAGCGAGAGAATTGCCTCTTTGGAAAGCATGGTTGGGATAAAACTGCTTGATAGATTGGGCAGACAGGTTGTTCCGACCAGGGCGGGTAAACTTCTTTATAAGCACGCAAATGAGATGTTGGATATGAAAAGAATAGCCTGCCTTGAGATGGAAAATTTTCTTGGTATTAAAAAGGGGGAGGTTCATATAGGCGCAAGTACAATACCCGGAGAATACATCCTTCCAAAATCTATTGGACTTTTTAATGAAAAATATCCATCAATATCCATTGTATTGACTATTGCAGATACAGATGAAATCGAACGTCGCATTCTTCACGGGGATTTTGAGCTCGGCGTGGTCGGGTCAAAGAGTTCGAACAGGGAACTTATATTCAAGGATCTGTGGAATGACGAACTGGTTTTGGTTGTGCCCGGAAATCATCGCCTGGGTAAAAAGAAGCAGGTAGATATTGAAGAGCTTTCTGACGAGCCGTTTATATTAAGAGAAGTTGGTTCAGGAACCCTGAGAATAATAGGAGAGTATCTCGGCTCCTCTGCATCAAAGATTATTGATTCACTCCATGTTGTTGCCAGGCTTGGATCTTCTACAGCGGTCAAAGAAGGCATTAAGGCGGGTCTTGGTGTGTCTATTCTGTCTTCAAGAGCTATTGAGGCTGAGCTTGAAGCAGGATCGCTTAATGCCTTACACATAAAAGGGATTTCCATGTTGCGAAAATTTTATCTAATCATGGATAAAAGAAGAGCTGTTTCTCCAATATGCCGCGCTATGCTTGATTTTCTGATGTCAACGTCTGTCAAATAAAAATATAGACTCAATCTTACTTTTTCGGCAAAGAGTTGACGATGGTCCAGTAGAATTTCATATCTTTGATTTTTTTTATAAACTCCCCAAAGTCCACTGGTTTGGTTACGTAGCTGTTGGCCCCGCCTGCATAGCTTTTCGCTATCTCTTCATCCCTGGATGATGTGGTAAGCATAATAATGGGGATAGACTTGACATCAGGATCTTTCTTCAGTGTTTCCAGCACCTCAAATCCGTTTACCTTGGGCAGGTGGATATCGAGAAGTATCAAACCCGGTCTGGGGTATTTTTCCGTGTCTTTGTATTTGCCAAGATAGTATACAAAATCGAGCGCCTCCTGTCCATCTCTAACAACATAGATGCTGTTTGTAAGATTGTTGTTTTTCAGCGCCCTCAAAGTCAGCTCTATGTGATCCTCATTGTCCTCAACCAACAAAATCTCAACAGGTTTCCCTTTCATTTTATATTAACTCCTCGTCCCCTCAGTTTTTTAGATTCATACAGAGCGCCATCGGCTGTTTTAATAAAATCCTCCATGCTGCTTTCAGGAACATATTCCACAATACCTGCGCTGATGTCAACATTTCCCATCTTCTTTTCTTTGACTGATCTTTTGATGCGCCCGGCCACATCAGATGCATGTTTTTTATCTGCGCCGGGCAGGATAACGGCGAACTCATCCCCGCCGTAACGGAAGCCGGAGTCAACCTTATCCCTGATGGAATAGAGGATGATCCTCCCCGTTTCCTTAAGAACCCCGTCTCCTTCAAGATGGCCGAAGGTATCATTATATTCCTTGAAATAGTCGAGATCGAACAGTATAAGAGACAGCTTTCCGTTCTGCCTCTTTGCCCTGACAATCTCTTCTTCTATCTTCTTATAAAAATACCTGCGGTTAAAAAGGCCCGTCAGGTCATCGGTGATGACAAGCCTTTTCAGCTCGAGAGACAGCTTTGCTTTCTCTTTTTCCACCTCATGCTGCTTCACAGCCTTATGTATGACTGAGGGTAAAACTGCACGGTAGTTTCCGGATTTAACCACATAATCATACACGCCCTTCTTCATCGCTTTGACGGCAATAACTTCATCTCCCTTGCCGGTTACAATGATGACCGGCATATCGTATCCATTTTCAATGATGCGTTCAAATAGAGTCAGCCCGTCAATTCCAGGGAGTGAATAATCCAGCAGGATCGCCGCAGGACAATCATTTTCGGCAATGCCTTCCAGATATTGCAGAGCGTCTTCTCCTGATTTGAGCAGGCAAACCTCAAAGTGAGGCTCGAGCGCCAGCCTGGCAAGCTCTGCATGATCTGGATTGTCTTCAATAATCAGAATTTTCATGGATGCACCTCATTAGGCAGTGTAAAATAAAAGGTTGCCCCTTTGCCTTTTTCCGATTCCACCCGGACCGAACCGCCATGAACCTCCGCAATCCTTTCCACAATGGCAAGGCCAACGCCCGTGCCCTTTGCGGTCACCTCTTTCAGCCTCTGGAATATCTGAAATATCCTTTTATGATACTTTTGATCAATGCCGATGCCGTTATCCTTTACATAAAATTCGTGGAACCCGTCTGTCTCTTTGCACCCGATCTCAATCACCGGGCTTTTACTATCTCCCATATATTTGACGCTGTTCTGGATCAGATTCTCGAAGACCTGAAATATCCTCATTTTTTTGCAATGGATGACGGGAAGTTTGCCCCGCACATCCACCTTTATGCCCCTTTTTTTCAACTTGGGGCCGAGAACATCCAGAACATCTCTGATTATCTCCGCTGAGGGAACATCTTCAAAAGCGCCGTCTGTCCTGCCGATCCTCGAAAATTCAAGAAGATCGTCGATAAGAATCTCCATCTGCCTGACATTAGCATGGATGCGCGTTAGATATCTTTTTCCTGTGTCATCCAGTTTGTTCTGAAAGTCGGAAAGGAGGATTGAAGAAAAACCCTGAATAGAGATGATGGGTGCCCTCAGGTCATGGGATATGCTATAAACAAAGCTCTCCAGCGCTTTGTTCTTTTCTCCGACCGCCTCTGTCAGCCTTGCCCTTTCGGTGTCATCCTCTATGATCAGGATGATATCTTCTTCTACACGATCGATAGCACTTGCCGTTATGTTCAGGATTTTCTCCGAGTGATCCGTGGAGGTGTGTCTTACCTTATAGAGCCGGCGAGTCTCTCTGGTCTCCATCACCTCATCAAGGGCTTTGAGGAGCCCCCCTTCTTTCAGAAGATCGCTGGTGAATACCTCTTTGATGTTTTTTCCCACCACGTCATCATCCTTGATCCCCCTTATTTTTCGATATGTCCGGTTGACTAGTTTTATATTCAGATTCCTGTCCAGGACCAGCAAGGAGGAGGGTATGCTCTCAACGATCTTTTCGCTGTACTCCTTGAGGTATTTGAGATCCGCTTTTGCCTGCTCGTACTCAGTTCTATCCCTGACTGTGGCAAAAAGGCCGGTGATGTTGCCTCCCTGATCCATTAGAGGTGAAGTACTGATACGGCAAATTCTGATTGCGTTATCCTTTTTCCTGATTTCCACGTTGTAAATCTGCGGGATCTTTTCACTGATCGATTTTTTAAACTTTTTTCCACGATGCTTTTGACTCAGGATGGTCAGGAAGTGCTTTCCCAGGAGCTCGTCGGGAGTGTATCCATAGTCCTTGATTCTGGGGTTGATATAGGTAAAACAGCCATCTGTATCAACCGTATAGATAAGATCATTTGCGCTTTCCAGGAGATTGTGGAGGTAGTCAAGCCTGGTTTCTTTCTTCAGCATCTCAATCCTCCGCCGGCCAGGAGCACCCTGTTTGCGAGGATCAACTGACGTTCGTTAAAGCTCGCCTCCATGTCGGCCTTAACCTGAAGATGCTTTTCGTAAATAAACAGCGATCCAGCGGCTGTCAGCAGCAGGGCGACAATACAGATTATTGCTGTTCTTTTCATTTGCAAGATACTTGATTGGCTATTCAATATTTAGAGACTTGGAGAAGATAAAAAAAAGGCGCAACATTAAATTAATGGAGCGCCTTTTTTGTTTAAATAATGGTCTAAGCTACCGTTACATTTACTGCAGCAGGGCCTTTTTGACCCTGTTCTATGTCAAAAGTAACACGATCGCCATCATGAAGAGTTTTGAAACCGTCCCCATTGATTCCTGAATGATGAACAAAAACATCCGGACCATCTTCTTGTTCGATGAACCCGTAGCCTTTTTTATCGCTAAACCATTTTACAATTCCATTAGTCATAGTGACACCCTCCTTTCAAAAAATTTTCATGGTTCCAAACTTCAGGCTGCCGCTTTTGACAAATGGATATTCCCTTTGACAAATGGATATTTCCTTCGGAACGAAACCTGCACGCCTATAAACGAGAATATTTATTGACGCATAATAATAATCTATTTTTATCCAAAGTCAAGTTGTTAATGAAAAATATTAATGCAAAAAGTAGAATTTTAAGCTTTAAGAACCAACCCAGGTTTTTGAAGTAAACCTATCGGTTTTTCTTATGAAAAAACCATCCTGTAATCGGAAAATCCAGTTTGACAAATCGGCGCTTCCTCTATACTATGCCGATCAACATTCCAACAAGGAGCTCATCCATGTATCAATTTTTCGGCTTTACCTGAGTTATTATAAGTAGTTCTGCCCGGGCTCGGTAGGCACAGGGTTTGGCCGAAAAATCGAGTCTATTTTTTCCACTTACAGCTTTTCTTTTTTTCCAAATCGATCGAACTCGGTTATCTATCTTTTAGAAAGTTTGCAGGGGCAATGGTGCTGGGCGCCCCGCGGTCTTCAAAACCGTTGGCCCCGTCTGAAAAACGGGGAGGAGGTTCGATTCCCCTTGCCCCTTCCAGCGTTTAAACGAAAATCAAAAGTAAGGCCTGATGGAAAAACACATTACAATAGGTGTGGCCGGTCATGTGGACCATGGGAAATCCGCCCTTGTTCGATGCCTGACCGGCATTGACACAGATCGACTGCAGGAAGAAAAGGTCCGTGGCCTGTCCATAGAATCGGGCATCGCGCCCCTCAACCTGCCTACAGGGGCAGGAGTACAGATCGCCATGGTGGATGTTCCCGGCCATACTGATTTTCTCAAAAACACCATTCGTGGTTTAAACAGTGTGGATATGGCTATTCTGGTTGTGGCTGCAGATGACGGGGTGATGCCACAGACACTGGAACATATCCAAATCCTCGATTTCTTTGGAGTTCAAGACGGTTTCATTGTTTTGAGCAAGGCAGACCTGGTGGATGAAGATACCCTGGAGCTGGCCGAGCTTGAAATCAGAGAAGCGTTGGATGGTAAATTTCTTGATGGAAAGCCGGTTATCCGTTTTTCTGCTATTGACCGGAGAGGCCTGGATGAAATCCGAAAGAGCATTGAAGAAAAGGCAAAAAAAATACCTTGTAAAGACCTTCAGGCCCCTTTTCGGCTTTGGATCGATCAGGTGAAGAGTTTCGCAGGCTTCGGGACCGTGGCCAGCGGGACAGTCCTTTCGGGGACCATCAGGCAGGATGATACGCTTCATCTCCTGCCATCCGGTATTGAAACCAGGGCGCGTTCACTGGAAACGCACCATAAGAAAAGCCCCGAGGCCTTTCCCGGTCAGCGTGTAGGCATTAACCTTCACAAGGTTCCACTGAAGGAGATAAATCGTGGAATGGCCCCGGCAAAGCCGGGAACGGTCAACCCGACGTACATTCTGAATGTGGATCTACATGTGCTTCAAAGCGCAAAAAATCCGATCAAAAACCGGCAAAGGGTAAAGCTCTATCTGGGAACTTCCATCACAAATGCCATGGCGGTCATTATGGAGAAGGAACAACTGGAACCGGGTGAAAGAGGGCTGGTTCAGTTTCGCATAATGAAGCCGGTTGCCGCTCTTCCAAAGGATCCATTCGTAATTTCACCTTTGAATGTCAATACTGTCATTGCCGGGGGGAAAGTCCTGGAAATTCCACACGAGAAGTACCGTAAAGTCAAAGCCCGGGCCGTAACCCCCTGCCTGACGGCTCTCCAATCAGGCGATATAAAAGAATTTGTGGATCGTTTTTTCAGCAGAAATTACAAACAACTTCTCTCCACCAGGGAACTTGCTCAAACTACAGGTCTTTCCTTAACCGGCCTTGAGGCGGAAATCAGTTCAAGGGTCAGCAAAGGTGAATTTATATATTTTAAAGGCAAAGGGGCTTTTAAGAAAAATCATTATGATTCAGGGAAAAAAAAGATTCTAAATACTATTGAGAATGTAATCAGACAAAATCCATTAAAAAAGAACTTAAATGCCGTGGAGATTGCAAGCAAACTGGAAACATCTTTTGATGAAGCGTTGCTTCAAAAAATGCTTTCGGAGCTTTGCGGTGAAAATAAGCTGATGAAGATAGACGGCGGATTTCAGCTCCAAAATCTCAAAGGCAAATTTTCTGAAAAACGGGAGCATCTAATAGCGCTACTGCTCGAATACGCACAAAAATCGGGTGTCGTTCCTTTCAGCGCCGATACAATATGGAAGTTGCATGATAAAAAATTTGAAAAAGATGAAATACAAAAGTTGCTTGACTATCTGTATTTTCAGAAAAAATTGATCCGATTGAGCGATAAACGGTTTTTAACGCCCGAGGCGGTTGAAGAAATAAAGCTGAGGGTGAAAAGAGTAATTGTGGAGAAAGGTGGTCTTACCCTTGCAGGCAGCAAGGAGATCTTGGGATACGGGAGGAGTGTCGGAGTACCGGTTCTCGAATATCTCGATTCAATTGGATTTACCCTCCGAGACGGGAACAAACGGATATTAACGAAATAAAACGGCAAAGGAGAGAAGACATGAGCGAAAATTACACAAGTATGTGGGAAAGTTTGGGTTTAGACCTGGTTGCGCATGATACCTTGCTGGAAGTCCTTGGGAAGGGTTACCAGGATATCTATCTGGCACAGAAGGATCGGCCCGAAGGCATGGGATACTTTGATTTTGTAATGAGCGAAGTACACGGACTGCGTATCAAGGAACTGTTAGATGAAAAGGCGGCTGGTCGAAAAGTAATTGGGTCCTTCTGTGTCTTTGTGCCGGAAGAGATTGTGCGTGCCGCGGATGCTACTCTGGTTGGCCTCTGCACAGGAGCCGATTTTGCCACAGAGGAGGTGGAAAAGCTTCTGCCCCGGAATACCTGCTCCCTTATCAAGTCGGCATTTGGGTTCAAGCTCGGAAAGGTTTGCCCATACATTGAATCGGCAGACATGATCGTTGGAGAAAACACATGTGACGGCAAAAAGAAATCCTATGAAATTTTAAAGGATCTTGCCCCCAACCTGTATGTTATGGACTTGCCGCAAATGAAATCCGATGAAGGGAAAGCCCTTTTGAAAGCGGAATATCTGCGTTTTAAGGAGGCGGTTGAGAAGCTTACAAGCATTACCATTGATGCTGAAAGGCTCAAGAAAGGCATCGAGATCGTCAATAATAAAAGAAAGGCCATACACAGGTTGTCCAGTTTGAGAAAAGCCGATCCTGCTCCAATTTCGGGTCTGGATGCTCTGCTGGCCAATCAAGTCTTTTTCTATGACAACCCTGCCCGTTTTACCGATTCGGTCAATAAGATCTGCGATGAACTGGAAACCCGAATTGAAAAAGGGGAAGGCGTTTTCCCGAAGAGAACCCCGAGGATCCTCTTATCGGGATGCCCCATGGCCGTTCCCAACTGGAAGCTCCCATGGATTATAGAGACATCCGGCGCAGTGATTGTAGGAGAGGAATCCTGTGTTGGGGAGCGGGGCACTCGCAACCCGACCGATGATACAGGCAACACAGTGGAAGAACTCATGGACAGTATTGTTGAACGCTATTTCAAAGTGGACTGCGCCATCTTCACTCCCAACCCTGACCGTCTTGACCATATTGTTGAAATGGCTAAGACCTACAAAGCAGATGGTGTCATCCACTATGGATTGCAATTCTGCCAGCCCTATCTCATGGAAGCCATGTCTGTGGAAAAGGCCCTTGAGGAAAAGAATATCCCCTGCCTGCGCATTGACACCGATTACAGCATGGAGGATGTGGGACAGCTAAAGACCAGGGTGGAAGCGTTTGTGGAGTTGATAAAATAAGAAAGGACAGCTTGCATGCGATATGCCGGCATAGATATAGGTTCCCGAACTATTGAACTGGTGGTGTTGAAAAATCGTGAAATTATCGAAACTAAGCAGGCGGATTCCGGCTTTGACCCGTTGACTCGGGCCAAAGAGCTGCTTAAGGGCGTGGAACATGACCATATTATGGCCACCGGTTATGGCCGGCATCTCTTTGAACTTTCTCTTGATGCCCCGACGGTTACGGAGATCAAGGCCTATGCTGTAGGAGCAAGATTCTTGTTTTCCGATGTCAGGACAATACTGGATATCGGGGGGCAGGATTCAAAGGCCATTGCCGTCAATGATAACGGCAGGGTGATCAAGTTCGAGATGAACGATCGGTGTGCGGCCGGCACAGGTAAATTTCTGGAAATTATGGCCAATACTCTTGGCTACAGCCTGGATCAGTTTGGTGTGGAGGCACTCAAGTCAAAAAGGGACATCCAGATCAGCAGCATGTGCACCGTATTTGCGGAATCGGAAGTCACTTCACTTGTATCCAGGGGAGAAAGCCGCCAGGACATTGCCATGGGGCTGCATCGCTCTGTAGTGCGCAGAGCAGCAAGTATGTTAAAAAGGGTCTGCGTGAAAGAACCGGTCCTCTTTGCTGGCGGCGTGGCGCGAAATGATTGTATGCTCCATTTGCTGCAGGAAGCGCTTAAAAAGAAAATCCTGGTACCAAAAGATCCGCAAATGGTGGGGGCTCTGGGAGCGGCATTGCTCGCAGGTGAAAAGGGATGAATTTTATTATGATTTTTAATACCCCGTCCGCTTGCGGCGGGGTAAGAGGTAGTGCTATACTGCCTCCATTATGGAATTAGGTAAAACATCACATTGTGCAT
>Ga0307380_10006546_pt1 | contig 15292 bp, 16 predicted proteins | sample UN3MG_FD_202239 | JGI IMG/M metagenome (GOLD analysis project Ga0307380, IMG submission 202239) | Soil microbial communities from Risofladan, Vaasa, Finland - UN-3 | ecosystem: Environmental > Terrestrial > Soil > Coastal area > Acid sulfate soil | place: Finland: Risofladan, Vaasa | collected...
TCCATTTGAACAGGTCGTGGGTGAAGAACGCGACAGAGCGGATGTGCGAGCGGAAGAGGAGCGGGCCGTCCGCGACATGATCGAAGAACTGAACCAGCGTGCGGGTGAGCGTGCGGAAATAGGACGTGCGCAGGAAGAATGGCGGCAAGTTGTCGAACCTATCGAGAAAGAGGCCGAGCGGGAAGAATGGGCGCATGGGAAGGAGCACCAAGCACGGCAACGGCAATACGAACGGCTGTTCGGCCGGGAAGAGGAGCCGCCGCCCGCGCAACCCGTGCCCCCAACGGGACCGACACAGCCGCAAGCGCCGCAAGAAAAAGCGCCCCGCGAAATAGCGGAACCACAGCGAGAACAGTATTTCGTAGACCTGTTGCTTGATGGGCGCGACCACCTCTTACAGGAAGCATTGGGACAGACACAAGAGGTTGGGGATTTCAAGAGCGGTACGGAGCGCAAATACTACAAAGATAAGCTTGCTGCAATAGACCGCGACCTTGCAGGGCGCGGGTATGATGTGCGGCAACTCCCTTCACTTGAACAGTTCCTTGAGTCGGAGGCGATGCGCGATGATTTGCGGCAAAGGGCAGAACTGCGTCGTCAGCAACGCGAAGCGGAACGGGTAAGAGCACAGCGGCAACCGGAACCTCCCGCGCCTGTGGGCGAGCCTGCGGCGGCCACCGAGGGGGCGGTTGTTGCCGACGAACCAATGGTGCGCGCCGAAGATGTTATTCGTGCCAATCTTGGGGTGCGAGACAAGTACGCCGCTCGGTTTGCTGAGATATTCGGGAAACCATTCAAGGCGTTCTGGAACAATCTCACCGCGTTTGACATCATTGCTTTTGATGATTTCGTGGCGCCGGAAGCAAACGAGAGTCTGGGCCAGGCAACAGAACGCAAATACGGTGCAGAGGCGGCGGCGCTCGTCCGTGACATAATGAATTCGGTGCGGGAAGCACATGCACAGATCGAACCCATTGAATCCCGCAAGACTCCCTCTGCTGCTCCTGTCGCCGCCCCCGCCCTCTCCAAGGCAGAGCGCCTGAAGCTCATCAAGGAGCGGCACGGCAAGCTCATCAAGCAGGCGCGGATCGATGCAACGCAGGCGGAAGCGCAGGCGATAGCGGAAGAGGAGGCAGAAGAGGGGCCGCAGGTTCTGCCGGAAGCAGAGGCGAAACCCGTAGAGAAGCCGAAACGGAAACCGAAGACCAAGCGGAAGCACATCGTCAGCGATGAAGCCGTGGCCGAAGCCGAAACTACGTTGAAGAAGTACCAGCGCAAGGGTAAGAAGCCGGGCGATATCGAGTATCGCCGGGCGGGGCCGCTGACGACGGAGGAGTTGAAGGCCTATGCGATGATCGGGGCACGTTATGTAGAGGACGGGTTCCATCGGTTCACTGATTGGTCGGCGCAGATGATGCGCCGGTTCGGGGACGCTATACGCCGTCACCTGCAAAGCATTTGGCGCGCCATGCAGCAAACGGACGCCTTCCGCGCTGGTCAACGCGCTGGCGAGCGCGGCTTCCTGAACGTGAGCTTCAACAAACCGCTATGGCAGGTGACGACCGGGCTGAACACCAAGATGGCACTGAACGCCGACAACTTCCTGCCGTGGCTGAAGAAGCAGGCGGGCGTGACAGCGGAGGATATCGAGTGGTCAGGCGTGGAGGACTGGCTGAAGAAGAAGGGCAAGGCAACGAAGGCGGAGGTGATCGAGTACCTGCGGCAGAATGAGGTGGGGGTGGAGGAAGTTCTGAAGCGCAGCGTATCTGTCCCCAAGTGGCGGGAAATATCACCAACGCGGTGGGAATGGGAAGATGACGACACTGGTCTTGAATTTGTTATTCGCAAGCGGGATGACGGCTACCATGTTTTTCAGGATGGCGTGAACATAGAGATAGAGCAGTTTCTCGACGATGCCAAGTTCGCGGCCAAATGTGCGGTGGGGGCCGGTGTTACCGAGACAACGGTTCCAAGGTTTGAAGCATATACTCTTCCCGGCAGCACGGACTACCGCGAATTGCATTTGACTTTACCCGTACAGATTGACACAAGAGACATGACGGCGAGGTTTGTTACGACAAGCCCTCATGGAGAGAAAATATGGGACATCTATCGCAAGGGAGAGTTGATAGGAACAAACATCGTTGCGGGCAATGAGAAGAAAGCTATCTCAACAGCCGTCGGTGAAAGGAAGATTTCTGGTGTTTTCCAAGGGCCAGCGGGACACTTTTTGCCTGCAAACACATTTGCTCATATCCGCTTCAACGAGCGCACGGACGTTGATCGCAAGCACGGGCCGCTTCTTGAGGAAGTGCAGAGCGACTGGCACCAAACGGGGAAGAAAGAAGGGTATCAAGGCGGGTTTGAGAAACTCACCCCTGCGGAAATAACTCGATACGAAGCATTAGCCAGCGGAGCGCCACTGTCTGATGCTGAGTACGGTGAATTTCAAGCACTACATGCTCGCAGGCTTCAAGGCGCTCTTGTCCCCGATGCCCCATTCAAAAAGACATGGCCCGAACTGGTCATGAAGCGGATGGTGCGCTGGGCGGCGGATGCAGGCGCCACGCGGTTGTACTGGACGACGGGCGAGCAGCAGTTCCAGCGGTGGGGTAGCGAAGAAATTGCATGGGTGCGGCACGATGAGGGCTGGCAAGTTCATGCGAGCGAACAAGTGGGTGGACACGTCGCTGGTATCGACATCGAAGGAGAGGCACGCGCGCGTGGACTTCTCAAAGAACACGTTGGTGCCACGATTCGCACGAAGGAAGGCCTAAAGGGAATCCTGCTCAGTGTTCTTTCCCGCGAGCACACCGCTGAGCAGATCGACAAGCTTGTTGACCGTGTTTGGGAGCGCATGCAGACCGAAGACGCTGGAACGTTGTTGCCCCGCAAGGAAGGGATGGAGGAGTTCTACGATTCCAAAAGCGGCATTGGTGGCCTAGTCAAAATCGCCAAGGACATCGGCAAGAAGTTCGGGGCGAAGACGGGGGAGACAACAATCAAGATGGAAGAACTTGAGGATGAGGCATGGGCGGAGACAGAGAAGGAGATGCGAGATGCCTTGCAAGAAGCAGGCATGGACTGGCAACAAGCCGAAGAAGTTCTAAACACCTGGCGTGTTGGTGGTCGAGATCGTGCCACTGCCATTGTTCCTGATGCTGTTAGCAAATATGAACAGTTCGTGAAGAGCGCCGAAGAAGCAACAGTCCACTTCCTCGACATCACCCCCGCAATGACGGAGGCCGTGGAGCAGTGGAAGCGCACTATCAGCGAGGAATCCTACCAAGCCGCAATCGAACACCTGAAGAAGATACCCGAACGCCGCTACGGTGGCCCAATCTCCACCGAAGACCTAAAGGCGTATGTCACCATCGGCGCCTACCATCTTGAGAACGCAATCCATGCCGCCGTGGAAGCCGGCCAACGCATCACCAAGGCCGTGCAGAAGGCATGGATCGAAGCGATGCACACCGACGAGCGCACGAAAGGTCTGTCGCAGCCGGACTTGCAGCGGGTGTGGGCTGCAATGAAGGAAGACCGCAACCGGCTCGTGCAGCAGTATCAGACTACATCAGCGCCGACAATCGAAGACGCCCCGCTGAAGGTGAAGCAGCTCACAAAGGAAAACGCCAGGCTCAAGGAATCCACCGACAAGCTACTCGACGTAGTAAACTCCGTAATGTTTGAGACCATAGCCGAAGTTCGCAAAGAGGGGGAGAAGGAAGGGCGAGTTGCTGCACAACGCGAAGAGGACATAGAGATTGCCGAGCTAACCGAACAGAAAAAGGCGCTGGCACGGATCATCAAGAACAATATCCAGCCATCAAAGCAGCAACGGTGGATGACCAGACTGGCCGCGATCAAGGGCGGGCGTAGCGTTGGGTCGTTCGTGCGCGATGTTGAGATGCAGTTGCAGGCGGTGAACCAGGAGCCGGAAGTGATCGTGACGTTTGTCAAGTTGCGTGATATCACGGCACGGGTTGCACAGAAGGGGCGCAGGCAGAAGGCGGGCGAGATACGGACGGCGCAGGGGGAAGTGCTTGACGCTCTGATGGAATTACTTCCCGCTGAGTGGCGGGGCAAACTCCCGAACATGGAGACCATCCGCCGCACCCAAGGCGGTGCCGATATCGAACGGGCGCTCGATGCGATCCAAAAAAGCAGGGGAATGTTCAAGAAGCAACAGGCAGTGAACCGGCTCAAGGAACTCGGCGCCCGCAAGAAAGGCGGGAAGCGATCCCGGTTCGGCCAGGTATTCAGGACGCTCCATACGCAACTGATGAAGTTCGGAATCAATGATGACGCGCTGATGGTGTTCGATGCAATGGTGCAGGAGACAAGCTATTCTCTTCCGCAGGACAACAGCGCAGAAGCCGAGCAGCAGCGTTCCGGGTTCGATACGGCTACGCTGTTAGCACACCAGGTGTTGCAATCCCATCTCAACGAGCAGGTGACGGGGCGGGATGGCAAGGTTCGGCTCATCAAGGCGGGCAACCTCAGCACCGATGAAATCGACACGCTGACCGATGTGCTACGACAGGCGAAGATAATCAAGTCGGAATCCGACACGGTAAAGTTGCAGGACAAGACTATCGAGCGCAATCTTCTTTCCGAACAAGCGGCGCAGGAAGTCCACGACAAGGCGCGGAATAAGGGCAAGTATGCCAAACGCGGCGTCTTCGGCGGCAAAGAGCCGTGGCGTCCGCCCCAGCGCTGGATCAACGACATGTGGATGGACCCGCGTGCGATGTTCGAGTGGGCAGGCGGCGGGTCAAAGTCCGTGTTGGGAACGATACACAAGATGTTGCATGATGGCGCCGGCAATCGACTGCGGCTCGTGATGGAAGCCGAAGCCTCGATCAAGGAATCGCTGAAGGCGGCGGGTGTCCCGATGGACGCGGACGGCGAGATACCGCTGAAAGTACTTGCACGGATGAGCCATGACCAGGCCGAATCGCTCGGTAAACTCAAACGGTGGCAGGGAACCAAGGCACGGCGCATTGTCATCAAGGTTCCGGGCGCGATGCAGGGAGGGAAGGCGGTCGGCACCATCGACGTTGATATGGCACACCTTGCCGAGTTGCTTTTGCTGATGCGTGATGATCGAGGGATAAAGGCGTTGATCAAGGGCGGACTGAAGTGGCGCCGGGCAGTGGACGCGCCCGCCATTGTGTTTACCGAATCAGACTTGGCCGAGATCGTTGATACTGCGTATGATCACCCTGTTGTCATGGCAATTGCGGATGGTATCTGGAACTATGACAACGGTAAACTGGCCGAACGAATCAATGCCTATACGATGGAGAAGTGGGGGTATGAGGGAGCAAGAGCCAACCAGCATCACTTCCGCCGCTATATGGGGACGTCGAAGGTCGGAGAAGAGACCATAACTCGCTATGCTCGGCAACGCGAACTGAGCGATATCGGGGCATTGAAGGCTGCGGTCGGTGGAGAGCAACCTGTCATCGTGGGCGATGCAATCTCTGGGTTCTTCGGGCACACGTGGCAAATGGCACACGCGATGGAGCTTGACGACGCGAGTTTGACGGCTAGGTTCGTATTCGGCGACGAGCGCGTGCGGCAAGCACTGAAGGACGAACTTGGCAGCACGTTTCTGAGTAAGTTGACCGGATATCTTGAAGACGTTGAGGCAACCAAGCCGGTCGCCGAGGTGTCCGAACCCGAACGGATCATCGCATCGGCCATTCCGCGCCTTTACTCTGCCGCGCTAGGCGGGAAGTGGCATATCGGGTTTATGCAGCGACTGGGCACGATTGGTGCTGTTGCACACTTTAATGTAAAACATTCGGTCGTTGGTGCGAAGCGGTCGGCCAAAATGAACTACAATACCGCCTATCGGCGTCTGTGGCTGCACCGAATGATGCAGGTGATCCCCGAAATCTACTTCCGGTATAAGGCTCCGATGCGGAATGTGTTCGGCTCGAAGACCAGTCCGGCTACGGTGCGGAACCTGATGTCGGGCGGCACGAAGTTTGAGAAGGCAACTACTTATTTTGCCAAGATGGGCGATATGGGGGCCGTGGCTACACAGGTCTTTGCCGCCGCCGAGCAGGTCGCAGAGAAGCATGGCCTGACGAACGATGATTTCACAACGTGGACTCCCGAACAACAGCAGGAGTTGCGCGACCTTTCGGAGAAGGCAATCGAGCGCGGGCAAGGCACGTCCCGGATGGAGACGAGAAGTGACCTGCAACGTAAACTTGGCCGCACACCGATAGGACAGTTGTTGCTCATGTTCAGGAACACATCGAACAGCCTCTACAATATAGGGGCGGGGGCCGTGATCGACTATCAAAACGGGGAGATTAGCGGGGCACAACTGAGACGTGCATTCGCATCACTCGGCGCCAATATGATAGGCGTGGCGGGAATTTACTGGTTCAGGCGCAAGTTGCGTTCGGCGATGGCTAGACTGCTTGGATTCTTGATCTATGGTGCTGCAAAGCCAGAGCGTGAACGGCTCAGCGAAATGGACAAGATATTCAGGGACATGGGACGGGCCGGGGCTGGAATGCTCCCCGGTGGCGAAGAGGTGTTTGCGGTAATCGAGAATGCCATACGAGTAAAGAAGTACGGGCTTCAAACAGGGATGAAAAATCCGTTTGAGATGGCGGTAATAAACACAACGAAGGCAACATACCACGGGGTCATGATGATAGACCGTGGCGGCGTTCCGATGAAGAGCGGCGAATATGAGGGAGAACCGGGATGGCAGGTGGAAGGAATGAGGGCGCTCGACGCGCTGTCCGAAACAGCGATGTCGCTGACCGGCGCACCTATGCAGGAAGTCAAGAGCATGGGTCGAGCGGCGTACACGGGCATTCGCGCCCCGCGAGAATCGGACATTCGGCGCGGCTTCTTGAACATGTACGATGAGTTCCTTGCGGACGTGTCGGCCGGCGGGAAGCGGAAGCCCGAATACTGGGACAGTCTGCGCGAACCGCTCAACACGCTCGCTACGCAGGCGGGAATGGACGCGGCAGAGATAGAGAGTAGCGTGCGAGGGGGCGTTGTACGCAAGCTCCGCGCACAGCTTCGCTACACAAGCAACGAAACGAAGGCGCGAGACCTTCAGAAGGCCCTGAGCGCTCTTGGAGCAGATTAGGGAGACGCGGGATGCGGTGCCGGAAGCCGGGGGTAAGCCCTACTCGCCGGTATCGTCGGGCATCAACGCATCAACATGAACGTTTGGTAGATTGATCGGCTCGCGCAACCATCGGTTGGGCTTCGCCTTGCAGCGCTGGCATACCCGATTTCCGCAGTTCATCGAACGGAACAGGCGGTCACATGCGAGACAACGACGCGGCTTGATTCGGTAGTCATACCGGGGCGACTGCATTAGTAGTGTGCCGTAGATTTGTTCGGGCATGTATCTCCACGGAAAGCGGGTCTTGAGGAATGATGCAGTCCTGGCTGCAACCCAACCGGGGCATAATCGCAACGTGTTAGATTAGTTCCGGGAAGGGGAACTTTGGTTCAAAGTGTCACCTCTTGCTTATGTGCATTGCCACACTCGCTCTCTCTCACAATGGCAACGAACTGTTGAACATGGCGAATGAAAACAACCCGCAGGTTCTTGACCAAGCTTGGGCAGAAGTGCGGTGTCACAGGGGGACTAAGTAATGCGATTCAAAACGCTTGATGATCTTCTTGCGGAACCTGAAGCCGTGCCGTCTGATGCACCCGCGCAGCCCGATGTCCCCGCCGCGCCGTCTACCACGCCCGAAAACACAAACTTTGTTTCGGAAGACCAGGTTCTGGAAGTCACAGTAACCCGTGAGCGGCGGTCGTTCCGGGATGGTTGTGTGTTTTGCTGGCCCGGATGATCCCCCACACAGTTCCCGCTACCCACGGCCTTCCGAACCGTGACGGGCAGCCTTCGGCGTTCAGGTGCTCGGCAATCCGGGCGTAGCTCATCGGCTCGCGTCCAGGGCGCTTCCTGCGCAGTTGCCGGATGTGTTCGACGATGGCACCTTCACCCGCCTTTGCGCCGAAGGGCAAGGTTCCTTCACAACGGCCTTCCTTCTCTCGTATCCGATCACGGGCGGCGCGTAGCTTGATCACGATGGAGCGCTTGTCGTATTCGGACACCGCGCCGAGAACCTGACGGATCAGGCAGCGGCTCGGATCATCGTCGGCCGTAAGGTCGTTTCCGGCGCCGTCGATCACCCGCGCACCGGCTTCCCTGAACCGCATGAGGATCATTTCACCGACGATCAGGTCACGGGCAACACGGTCGGCACGTTCCACCAGCACGGCCCTTATCCCATCGGTATTCACGCGGTCGAGAAGGGCGGCGAGTCCGGGGCGGTCGTCAAGTTCAGTGGTGCCGCTGACCCCTCCATCGAGATATTCCCCAACAAGACACATTCTGGCAGCTTTAGCATAGCGGGCGATTGCTTCCCGTTGCCGGGGGAACCCGTCGCCTTCCACTTGCCCTTTACCCGACACGCGCAGGTAGGCAAGTGCTTGTTCGCGCCTCTTTGCCATTGGTTGTTCTCCTTGTGATTCCAGTGGTCTAACGTCTTATGATACCACGGTTTACGTCGAAAGTCAACGGTGATTCCTGAGAATGACCAATGCCAAAGGGTGGGCGCCCAAGAACTTCCTCAGGCGCCCACGGTGTTAGCACGTCACCACGTCACCGGGATAGATCAGCCCGAAACTGGTGGTGCCGTTCTCCCGGCAGTAGGTTTTCACGCGGGCGGTGAACTGCACACGATCCCCGATGCGCAGGTTCAGACGCTCAAGGCGGCGGCCGACTGGCAGCCAGAGGTGTTCGGCCACGACCCCGGTATCGTCGGCCACGTCGATGAACATAACCGTGCGCTCCATCCGGTTCAGGCGCGGGCGCTTGCCGAACCGGGCGACGTTGGCGGTGTACGTGACACGCTGACCGATATGCTCGGCCAGGCGGCAGCGGTGTTCACGCTCGCGGTGTTCGGCCGGGGGGACGGCTTGCACCTTGACGGCTTCTTCACCCACGAGGCCGGCGGCGTCGCGCAGGGCAACGGCGAGAGGGCCTTTGCCGTGGTGGTGTCTGTAGAGTACGACGGCAAGGGCAGCCTGCTCCGCTTGCCAACCGCGTCCGAGAAGGTATCGGGATAACAAGCGGCAGCGGCGCCCGTCGGGGACGCGCTTCCACACGATGTTCAGTGTAGCTGCCTTCCGCACTGATTCAACGGCATCGGGCGGAATGGTCGGCAAGGAGAAGGCGGCGACGTTCACAGTAGCCTCCTTTCCCTGTGCGTAATGGCGGCGGCATCGTCGAGTTTCCGGCTCAACCGGGGCGAGATTTCGACGCTACGGGGTTTGTTCAGGAACTCGGCAAGATGGTCAGGATGTACCAAATAGGCGCCCGATCCGCCGGGGCGGTAGGATTTCAGCGGGTGCCGTTTGCACCGCAACCAGCGACGAACAGACTCACAGCCACGGCCTGTAAGCAAGGCGATGTCGTTGACGGACAGGAACCGTTCGCCGGGTTTCAGCGGCGGCAGTGTGTGGTCGGCCTGTGATTCGGCGCGGATGAAGGTGGGGGTGTTCATATCACCAGCCTCCCGTCCTGCACAACGTCAAGATCGTTGAGCAGGTCAACAATGTGCATCAGGATGTCGAGGGAGTAGGGATACGGCGGCTTGTCGGGAACAGCGGCAACGCGTTCCTTGACGGCAACGAGCATTGCTCGGTACACGTGCGGGGCTAATTCGGCGTAGGCGCCAACGCTTTCCGTTCGGGCGCCCAAATGTTTCTTGATCGTGTGCAGGCTCGACGGCAACCTCGGATTGTGTCTGCCAACGAGCTTGTCGAATTCGGGCGTACCGATCAGCGCCCACACTTCCCAGCCCATGTTTTCCTTGATTTGCCACGGTTCAAACGGTAGAATATCACCGGCTTGAAGCTCCGTGCTTTCGGCCACGGCACCCGTTTGCTTGACGGCGGCGGGTGCCAGTTCTTTTGTTGCGTTCATCCTTTGTCTCCTTGTTTGCATCCTACAGAACCCACGGATCGGACAGCTTGCAACCGGCAAGCGCGGTGGTGCTTCATCAGCTTTCCTTTCTAGGCTTATCCCAATAGGGCGTGCCGCATTTCGGGCAACGGACGGGGGTTGCGCTTCTTCGGGCAACCCACTTATGCTTGCACCGTTCACACTGCCAACCGGGAAGATGCACTCGTGCTGTCATTGCTGGTTCCTTTCATCTCTGCTGTTGCCATTGTGTTCCACACGCCCGGCTTTGACGGCGAACCGGGCGAACCGGATTGTTACTATTTCCACTGCCCGTTTCGCTTCCGGGTCAGGCCAAGTTCGCGCATAACATCGGCCCGAAGTTGCCGAGCATGCTTCCGCTTATAGTTCTTTGTTTGAGATTTGCCCTGCTTGTGGTTCTTCTCCTGAAGGTCACTTAGCTCAACGCTGAGTTGGCACAGTTCGCACTGGAGGCGGAACATCTCCTCTCGTGATTTGCAGACCCGCTGCTGTTCCTCAATTGCGCGTATCTGAGTTTCGAGTTCACGTTCGTTCTTAGCCATCTTCGTCCTCTCTTGCCGGTTCTACGGGTTGCCGGCGCCCGTTCTGGTGACGAATCACAGTTCCAATGCCCGCTCCATGCGGGTGATTTGATTCTCGATTTGGTCAAAAAGCGTTGCCATTGCTATTCTCCTGTTTCTTGAGGTTGTTCATGAACACTGTCAGTAATGTTCCCAGCGGGTATGGATCGCGGAACTTTGGCGGCGTGGAACATTCTTGCTGAACCATTTCCATCAGCGTCTTGTTGAGTACCGTTTTGACTGCTAAGTTTTGCTCGTTGAACTCCATCGGTGAACTTCCCAGGAATGCGGAGATGCTCTGCGCTTCCTCAAGTGTGATTGCACCTGCGCTCTGTGCAACGTTCTTCTTTTCGTTCAACGTTGACCAAAGCTCGAAGTCAAAGTCCATGTTCTTGGTGAGCGTTGCCAGCGTTTCTTCCGGTAGCGCCTTCGCGTCGATCATTACCCGTGTTTGGTCGATTGCTGCTAAGATTCGGTTCATCGTGTGTTCCTTCGGATTCGGTTGCCGGTTAATGACGAACATCACTATCAGGTTCCGCTGTCGGTTCCTCGAATTCATCATCATCGGTCATGATGATTGGGGCCGGGTAATTCGCCGCCTGTTCAAGCGGCAACGGCTTGTGTGACTCGAACAGGGGGTTACCCTGTGTTGGCCATTCCGGGGCCGGGGCGCGCTGCGTATCGAACAGTGTTGGTGCCTGTGTTCGCTTCATGTTTCGGTCTCCATTATATATTGCTCTTTGATCAATCTCGCGTGTGCCCATTCCGCTGTTATCTGATGATCCGTTACAAGTTCCCGCGTTGCATCGGTGGCGAGCACCACGGCAAGATGATGTTCCGCGCCCGCCTTGAATACCCATACCGTTGTGCCGTGCTTCATGCTGTAGGCTTGCGCCAACTTGAGCGCCGCGCCGTATGTGCGCCGGTAGTCGATGATTTCGTTCCATGTTTGGATGCTGTAGGTTCGTATCATGGTAGCATTGCGCCTTCTTCGATTCGGTCTAGCATTGCGCGCAGGTTGTTTCCGGAATCCCGCGCGAGTTGCAAGTAAGCCGATTCCGGTCGCCCGTTCATGTTCTCTTTGACAGCGATTTCAGTCGCTCTTTGGGCGAATTTCTGCGCTAACCCCTTCCGATCAAGGTTCAGGATATTGCACCGGCTGAGGAACATTGCTTCTTCGCTTTTGTTCTCGAACATTCCCTTTGCCAAGTCATGCGACGTGGTGTAAATCATGGTGACGTGCTTCGGCAACCGCTCCATGACGACGAGCAAGTGCGTAACGACGGAGGGCCGGAATCCATGCGCCTCGTTGGCAATCAGCACACGGCCCGGCTTGCCGATTCCGTAGTACTGCCAGCCGCGCTCCATCTTCACCACATCGTCAACGTCAAGCGGCTTCGCGTCCACTTCGTCGATACACCAGTGGCTTGCCAGTTCTTCCGCAATCAGGCGCGCGATTGTGGTCTTGCCGGTTCCGGGGTTGCCGAAGATGAAGAGCTTGCGCCCGCCTAATCCCCGCTTGCGCAGGCGCTCTAACACGGCAAGGGCCTTCTCGTGTCCGATGACTTCGGCCCATGTTCGCGGCCGATACTGTTCATAGAGTTCCATAGTTTTCCTCTGCCGGTTTTCGGGGTGAACCGGCAACCCGGTTGTGGGGTCATGCCGTGGTCGTTGCCGCCTGTATCACATTGCCAATGTGCTTGGCCGATATCCGGTAAACCGTGCCGTTGTACTCCCCCCGCAACGGCTTGAGGGACACGATGTCCACATGCGGCGGCCGGCACTTTGGCAATTCGATCCGTTGTCCGACTTGCAGCGCCGCAAGCCGTTCTTTCCGTTCTTCCTGTTCCTGATGCCACTGAATGACTTCATTGCGCCATTCCTGGCAGGCAACGGGAACCATCTTGAGGAAGTGCAGAGGGCACGAGTAGGCGAAGGGGTGCATGGACTCCGCCATGTCTTTGTAACCCCAGCCCCGGCCGAATCTTTGCAGCAAATCACACCCGATGAACGTATCCTTCACCATGCCCGTGGATTCATCGGAGATACTCCACACGGTCCATAGTACACCTCCGACACACTTGTACTCTAGGCAGCGCCCGATTCCCTTTGAGGCCCCGATGAATTGCTTATCCTTCACGCGGTCCTGAATCAGGCTTGCCTTGGTTTGCGGATCAACTCGGTAACTCCAGCCCATGCCATTTCTCCTTATGCCGTTGCCGCCAACTGTTCCGCCGCCTTGAACGATGCCGGATGATTGCCCGTACGATCGGCCACTTGCCCCGCATGGAACAGATACGCCATGCGGAAGACCATGCCGCTAGTCGCTTTCACCGGTTTTGCTTCGGGGTTCTCCGTGCTTTCCTCCGCCTCTGCTGCGGCCGGTTCATTGGTCGCGCTCTTCCCCAACTCCATTGGAGTACTCCATACAGGATATCCCGTTGCTCCCTTCCCGACGAAGTATCCGGCGGTCTTCCATCCCGCAAAAGTACGGAAATCACTTTGCCTGGTTTCCTGTCGGTACATGTCTTCAAGGCCTTCATTCACGTTGCTGTACATGCCAGCTTTCACCAATGGCCGGATTGCATCGGAGAGCTTCCCCAATGCCATGCGCTTCGCCATTGCCGCGCGCTTCTGTTCTTCTGTAGGTGCTCTTCTCATCGTGCTTCTCCTTTATCTTGCCTTGCCACTTGCCAGGAATGCCACAATCATCATGGCGCGGTATACTGGCGTTCCGCGCGTCACCCCACGGGCGGGTGATTCGGCAGTTCAGTAGCAACCCTCTTCCCTGTTAGCACAGGCATTGCACTGATACCCCCGCCTGTGTTCCCAAGCCGACAACGCGCCTTCCCGCTTGCATGTCGGGCAAGGATACCGTTGACTGTCACCACGGTTCATGCGTCGGTCTTTACGTTCTTGTCTGATTGCCGCATTTCCAAAGTAAGCCATGTTTTTCCTCTGCCGGTTGCGCGGGTTCCGGTTTTCCTTAATGGTAATGAACATTGTCTAAATCGCCAAGGTACTTGGTGCGGTCGGCCGGTCTTCCATCTGCTTCCCATTGTTCGCATCCTCCTTCAAACCACTTGGTATAGCTAAACCCGTGGTAATTGCCAGTATCCATCAGCGCACAGGCAATCAAGATGCGCAACGTTCTACGCCCCTCAGGATTGTCAGGCATGGATATTGCGTTTGCCCGAATCATGGAATTTACCCGGTTCTTGAGTTCTTCCACACTAATCATTTTTCTCTTACTCATTGTCGGTTCCTCTGTGCGCGTTTTAGGGGTTCACGCGCAACCCGTGTACCGTTGTTAGATCAACCCGAGTACCAGCAGCCAGGATTCGCAACCGTGTTCACAGCGCCCGTCGGGTTCGACCCAGCAACCGTCGGTTGCTTCGCACCCGCCATTGTTCATCCAGCGCTCCAGCGTTGCTTGGCTCGGTTGCTTGCGATGCTTGAGCTTGTTTCGCGCATTCAAAATGCCTTGCAATTCTGCTGCGTTCATCGTCGTTTCCTTTTTTCCCGGATACCGCCGGGTTCGGTTGTCGGCTTACCGTATCAGTTCAACTGTAACAGTATTATAGCACAGAACGCCTTCAGTGTCAAGAACTATTTCCCGCACAATTCGATTATTCGTCGGGAATTGTGGGGTGAAAGGCGCCGCAAACAGGATGCTAACACGGAACTAATAGCTGGATGCGGAAGGATAGCAGCATAGTGGTCTTAAGTTTCACGCCGTTATTTCTGCCGTTAGAGGCTTGTTTTCAGTGGCTTTGACCCCACTTTTCGCCCCGATAATGGCGGATAACGAACATTATACGCACAAGTTCAGCAGAGACAATCGGCCATTAGTAGCAGCATTGGTCTTCATCGGAGCGGGATAGATCGGCCGCGCCTACCTCCCGATCCCCTTTAGGGACGTTAAGCTACTCCGCCGGTGGAGGAATATGAAGTCCCCCTACCTGTTCAAAGAAGAACCCCCCCGCCTATGCCTGAATAGGAATCCCTACTTTCCACGGTGGTCGTAATGCCTATAGCGCATGCCCCCCTTATTCCTGTATCAAGGTACACTATTTCGCCGGTGGTCCTTAATGGAAGGAAAACCCCCGCCACAGCCCCCATGAGTCCATAGATACCATCACAGAGGCATGATGCCCGAAATCAAGCAGCCACCGTTGCAAAACGGGCTAATTTGGCCAATCCCAAGGGCTGGCGGATGCCCACACGCGGCTGGATATTTGCACCCGACGCGGGATCGAGTTGTCTGACCGGGAGGCCGCTGCCGACTGGATCGACGCGAACCAGCTTGGCCGGCGGAATCTCACTCGTGACCAGGCGAGCCTGCTCAGGGGCAGGAGATATAACCGAGCCAAGAAGCCGCATGGAGGCGACAGGAAATCAAGTCCTCAAAATGATGACTTGAAAGAGAAGACGGCAACGAAGCTTGCAACGCAACATGGTGTGTCCAAGGCAACAATTGAGAGGGACGGCAAGTTCGCCGAGGCGGTGGAGAAGTTGAAGGCCATTGACCCGGATATCGAACAGAAGGCTCATGGCGGCGACAGGAAATCAAGTGGCCAAAATGTCCACTTGATCAAGGGCGAGGGGCAAAGACATTGGGCGCCCCAAAAAGTCGGATCAAAATGATACGACTTCTGAGCGCGATACCGCGCTACGCCTCGCCCGGCGCAACCTGACACCCGACCAGGCCACTCTTATCATG
>Ga0307380_10006548_pt1 | contig 15291 bp, 8 predicted proteins | sample UN3MG_FD_202239 | JGI IMG/M metagenome (GOLD analysis project Ga0307380, IMG submission 202239) | Soil microbial communities from Risofladan, Vaasa, Finland - UN-3 | ecosystem: Environmental > Terrestrial > Soil > Coastal area > Acid sulfate soil | place: Finland: Risofladan, Vaasa | collected...
CGCCGCGCTTACGTTTCCGACGTCTGCGCATCTCAGCACGACGTCGATATGCTCTACGTGGCTTTCAACAACTATCAACGAGGCGATTTCAAGCCGTACTTGTTAAAGAGCAATGATCGCGGCAGGATCTGGACATCAATCGCCGGTAATCTTCCGGGTCAGCATGTGGTTTGGTCGGTGGTTGAGGACCACGTGAATCCCAAACTGCTCTTCGTGGGCACAGAGTTCGGACTCTTCTTCACAGTCGACGGTGGCCGACACTGGGTCCGACTCAGCGGAGGAGCGCCCACAATCCCGTTCCGCGACCTGGCCCTGCAGCGTCGCGAGAACGATCTGGTCGCCGCCACGTTCGGACGCGGATTTTATGTCCTCGACGATTACACACCGCTGCGTCACATCAAGCCCCAGACTTTAGCGCAGCAGGGCTCGTTGTTTCCGCCTCGTGATGCGCGAGTCTACGACGAACTCGGCTATGTCGTGGCCGCGTTCGGCAATTCCACTACGCCAAATCCGCCGTTCGGCGCAATGCTTCACTACTATTTGCGCGAGGAAGTCGCAGGGAACGACAGCGACAAAATCGTACTCGCCATCACGGACGTCAAAGGTGCACTGGTACGCCAAATGACAGGCCCGGCCACAGTGGGCCTACATCGTGTGGTTTGGGATATGCGGCGCTCACCCCAGCCGCAGGAACAAGAAAGCAGGCAAGGTCGCCGTAGAAGCCGACTGGGACCGCTGGTTGAACCAGGCAAGTACACGATCAGCTTGCTCAAGGTCGTCAATAGCCAAGAGACTATTCTTGGCAAATCCCACACGATTCAGGTTAAGCCGCTATGAACAATTTCGTCGAAAGATCAAAAACCACGAATAGTCGCATAATCTGTGTGGCGATAACCGTGCTTCTGCCTTCGCTTGCCACGAACCATGCAGTCCGGGCCCAAAGAAACAGCACGGCAACCTCAGCGGCCGAGCGCCAGGTGGCCTGGCAGTAACACATCGACCTTGAGCGTACGTCACCATATAAGCAACTCAGATGGCGAGCCCTGGGGCTGACGCGTCAAGGTGGGCGCGTATTTCTCGATCGTTGGGGAGGAGGCGACGGGTTTGTCACTTTGCCAGATCCAACCGACCACCAGTACATCTACTACGAGCACCAGCACGGTGACATATACCGCAAGAAGCTGGGTGGCTCGGTTCTCACTGATGCCGCCGATGATAGCCGAATCAGGCCAAAAGTCACTGCCGGTTCGCAGCCCTACCGCTTCGGCTGGTACACACCCTTTATCATCTCCCATCACGATCCCTTTACCCTCTACGTCGGGGGCAACAGGCTACTCAAATCGATGAACCGAGGAGAAGCCTGAGCCGAAATCAGTCCAGAGTTTGCCGCCGATCCCCGAGAAGGAAACCGTGGCAAAGCACCGCTGGGCGTCATCAGCAGTCTGTCAGAATCACGCCTCAAACCGGGACTCATCTATGTCGGACTGGACAATGGCCAGATACACGTAACGCTGGACGAGGGCCATACCTGGAGTCGACTCGACGCCGGGCTGCCCGATAAGTGGGTCAGCAGAGTCACGGCGTCGCGACACGAGTTGGGCACTGTTTATGTCTCCTTAACCGGCTATCGCGAGGACGACTTCGAGAAGTACATCTACATGTCGACTGACTACGGCCAGAATTGGTCGCCAATCACGGGGAACCTTCCCTCGGAATCAATCAACGTAGTCAAAGAAGAACCCCGAGACAAGAACATCCTCTACATCGGAACAGATCTCGGAGTATATGCCTCTCTCAACAGGGGAGCTAGCCGGCATTCGCTGTGCAATAACCTGCCCACCACCCCCGTACATGATATGTCAGTACATCCACGGGATAATGAACTCGTCATCGGCACGCACGGTCGCAGTGTATTTGTTCTGGATATAGACGACATTCCCGTAAATAAACGTGGCGAGGGATCATGATTCCGAGGGATGAGGGGAGCTGCGATTGTCATTAATGGGACCACCACAAAACAGATAATTTCCATTGCACGTGTCCTAAGAAATGGGCAGGCATTCGTGACATTTCACCCGGTCATTGAATACACTAAGAGTTTTTGTGTCGCGTAGCCGACACAAATGCTCTAACTACTCATGACTCCTGCTATTTGTCACTCAATTCCAGAATTAACTCGTTGATGCGATCCAATGCTGACATCAGGTAATCATGCGGCAATCCAAAGCTGATTCGAATAAAATTGTCCAAGCCAAAATGATCACCCGGAACGATTAAAACACTTTTGTCCGTCCGTAAACGGTCTGTGAAATAAGTCGAATTCACGTTCAGAGAATATCGAATGAAAGCGATGGCTGCAGCATCTGGCGGGTTCAGTGTAAATGTATTCTTGTGACTATCCATCCACTTTTTCAAGACCGGATAACCTTTTCTTATATATTCCCGCGTGCGGTTTATCAGTTTTGGTCGTACTTCAGGTGAAAGAGCAATTGCTGCTAATTGGTTGGACAACATTGTTGCGCTGATTGTCACATATTCATGTCGCGCCCATATCTCATCAACCGTATCAGGAGGACCGACAACCCAGCCTAACCGTAAGCCAGGAAGACCATAAGCCTTGCTCATACTTCCTATCGCTAATACCTTGTCATATCGGCCGAAAAAAGATGGATTTTCTTCATCTGAAATTCGATCAGCTCCGCGATACACCTCATCTGACAGAATCCAGGCTCCTACTCGCTCAGCACAAGCGATGATAGCATCCATTTCAGACTCAGTCAAAATACGTCCTGTGGGGTTGTTGGGATTGCAAACGGCAATCAATTTCGTCTTGGAGTTGACAACAGACTCGAGTTGAGCAATGTCCGGAGCCCATCCGTTTTCCTCCTTAAGATAATATGGCTGAATTTCGAATCCATGATTCTTTGCAATACCCCAAATCTGCATGTAATTAGGTAACATGATGGCGATTCCATCTCCCTCAGACAAGAGTGTGCGAGTTGAGATATAGTTCGCTTCAATAGCTCCAACCGTAACCAGTACGTTTTCGGGTTTTGCGCCATCATATAGATTTGCAATATGATTACGCAGTTCAGGAATGCCATTGACATGCGGATAGTTGATTGGAGTTGACAATAGATGATCAACTAATTCGGATTTGTTATCCAGCAAGTCTCCCAAGAGAACCGGATGAACACCACTTTCAGAAAGATTGTATTCGACATCCTGCTCAAACTTGGACATCATACGTTCCATTATAAATGGTTGAAAACTTACCATTTTTTAGCTCCTATTCTTCCGCTTTTAAGTCTTTCAGCATTTTGATGGCTGCGTCACACCAAAGTACTGGCGTTTGGAGTAGCCCTTGGCAGAGTTTGATCCTGGGCCAAAAAGCTTCACAAGAAATCCCATTATTGCACCTTTTTTCTTTCACCTTTTCACGATGACGAAAGTTGCATCAAAGATACTTAGATTAGAGATATAATACCAAACTTCTTTATTTTCTACATCAATTAAACTGGAAATTCTTGAAGTAAACTCTCAGATCAGTTTACCGCAGGATTTTCTATTTGACAGCTTTGAGAAGTAGTCCAGAAGATCGTCGGACGTTCTTGTTCTATCTGTTCCGAATTACTTTCAGGATTCGGACGATACAAGCGAATTCAAATCCTCAAAGAGAAGACTATGTTTCCAAAAATGGATAGAATTTGGATACTTCTTATCTGGTCGAGTATGTAGCCGGTAAGAAGCCAAGATGGCGAGACTAAGTCGAAAACCTCGAAGATGAAAATTGTGCGCAAACTCATGAATCAGGATATTCTCTTTCGAGTACGGATCCCCACAGAGCTTACTCGTACGAGCAAGTCTTAAGCCATGCGACTGAAGCCGTTATGTTGGAATGCCGCTCCAAGCTCTCACCACCCGTTGACTCCTGACTTGCAGATGCGCCTCGCTTATTCCGAACAGCCTTCTAATATCAAACTTAGTTAATTAGAACCGATTAAGCATTGTTGTCATTCTCGCGAAAGCGGGAATCTAGTATTTTCGTTGTTTATCCTGACAATTGTGGTATCGGTTCTTATTTACTGAAATTATTATAAAACGCCTCGGTACCACCGACCACCGGCATGGTGAGAGTCGTTGCATCCAGATCTATGGTCAATTCGGTACCCGGGATCGGCCAAAGCGTGAAATCTCTGTCGCTCGAGAAGATCATCAGGCCAATCTGTTGCCCCTTCGGAACGACCTGATCGTCGGGCTGCAGATCGAAGGTTATCTCGTAGAATCGTCCCGGTACGAGTGGTTCACTTTCCGTGAAAGAACGGTAGTTTTGCGGATCTGCCCAACCGCGCGTGATAATGTTGTCGGTGATCTTTGATTTCCTGCCCTCGATCCAAGGTAAAGAGACCAGCCAGATCGACAAATTGGCTGCAGGCTTGCTGCTGGAGATTCTAATTGTCACGCTGGGAGTGCCTGACAAGTGGACCGGTTCGGTCAACCTTGGCGTGAGATAGATCAAACGATGGTTTGTCCATTCCGCCTGCGCCAGCGCTGCCCCGCTAAAGGAGAAATTGTCGACCACTGTTTCTGTGCCTTGCTTTAGCGGCTTCGTGGTAACCAGTTGGCCTTGCTCCGGCGCACCTGCAACTAGATGGAATACAACTGGCGCAGCCGCTGGATTTGGGTAGTCTTCGTAAGAAGTCGGCTTGGTTCTCTCGGCGTTCTCCCGAACGATCCATGCTCGCGGCCCATTTTCGACACCGTTCTCGACACCGTGGAGATAACGAGCGAACCACTGATTCATCATCTTCTTCGGTGGTCCGCCACCATGACCTCCCTGATGGTAGTATATGTGCGTGGTCACGCCCTTGGCTTTTAGCGCCTGATAAATTCGGTTGCTGTGCTCGGGAACCACGTTCCAATCATTGAACGCATGCGCCATTAGTACGGCGGCTTTCAAGGGGGCAAGGTCGTGTAGGTAATCGCGCTTCGCCCAAAAAGCGTTGTAGTCTCCAGTTATGCGGTCGAATCCCTGGGCCATTTCCTCGTCCCGGACATGGTCGTCACAGTAATCGCAGCGCTGGGGATTGCTATGGACATAGTCGTACATGTAGTCGATGTCCTCACCCAGGAAGCCAAACGGATGTCGAATCAGTCCGTTAGATCGGTAGTAGTGATAGATGGACGTGTTTGGCGCGATGGGGATGATCACCTCGAGACCGTCGACTCCTGTTGTCGCGGCGGCCAGTGCCAGAGTCCCGGGATGCGACGTGCCCGTCATGCCCACCTTTCCTGTGGACCAATATGCGACAACAGGCTCGTCACCATCGGGTGAGGTGTATCCGGAAGCACGACCATTGAGCCAGTCGATGACGGCTTTGGGGGCAAGCGACTCGTTGTCATCACCAATGGTTGGGCAACCTTGCGAAAGCCCTGTTCCCGGTGACGACGAGTGAACGACAATGTAGCCGTGGGGCACCCAATCGTCCACGTGAGTTTTAGAGATGATCGGGCGTGTCCCTTTGCGTTCGATTGGGGGAACACGCTTGCGTTTTGGGGGCTTGGCTCCCAGTTCGTGCCGGACATCCCAGAAGAACTCCCGTCCTTCAGCGCCCGTGCCACCAAAGTACGGACTTGAAATGTATATCACTGGGAGCTTGAGCCCCAGGCTATCGGTCTGCCGCGGCCGCGTAACGTCCACATGCATGCGATCCGGCTTGCCGTCTCCGTCGCTATCGAACTCAGTTTCGACCCAGAGGTCGTGACGGATCCAAAGGTCAGGATCTTTGAATTCAGGAACAACTTGCGTTTCGCCGTCGACGACGATGGGAATTGTCAGTTCGCCAGGGTGCGATTCTGCACCATTGCAGGCTGTTGATAGCACCAGAGCGACGAGGAAGAAATGTACAGATTGGCGGTACCTAGCATTATCGAGCATCTGGATAACTCCTATATTGAATCATTACTGTCTTTCGTTCTTGCGATGATCTGCCCCCTTTTCTTTGTCAAGCGTCTGTGAGGCGATTCTACCATCCCGTACTCCATTGAGCACTGGCATCTGCGGCCTGACAAAACCGGCCTGGCCAAATAGTTCAGCCATACCTGCCGGTGTAATATAGCCCAGGCTGCTGTGCGACCGGTAGTGATTATAATCCATCCGCCAGCGCTCCACAACGTATTTTATCTCATCGATAAGCGGGAAATTCTCGGAAGGCATAAATCAACTTCGTAGTTCAGATCATCTCAGGATTTTCTGTAGGACGGCTCTTATCTGAACAGCCCTTCGACTTCACGATGCATTATAATGGACATCGTGAATCTGTTTATGTCATGGTGAATATCACTCACTAATTGACGACGTTCATTTAAGACGATGACGTCCGATATTTTTTGTGTAAATTGCAGTATCCCAACAAAAAAGAACATTTTTTAGGACTCTCTTCTGGTAAAATCGGTATTTGTGGTGTCAAAATGGTATCATAATGTCACCATATCAACTGTGGTGTTTTTCATCTCCTGAAAAAGGTGAATTTGCGTGTGTCATGTCACTCTTCTACAGCTTCTGTTTGTGGTAGTTTTGCCCTCCACTCTTCGGCCTTTTCCGACTTGCTTAGAATTCTCTGTAGCCCATAATCATTAGAGGTGGTAAAGAACATCCAGTCACTTAAGCATGTCACCTTATTTAGAATATACTTGTTTGCTTCTATGAGCTTTTTGAAACGGATGTGGTTGCGCAAGGGATCCCAGTCCGGGTCAAGTCGATGGTGAGGGGGGCGGGCCCGAGCATCACAGTCGCTGAGATTGGCATCGGATACCGAAGCAATTGATTGCGAACTCAAGGAGATAGATTGAGGCGCGATATATGTATTAAGAAGTTGTTAACAGAGGCAGAACTTACATCTGCGGTTTTAGTGGGCTGTTCCGGCGTTCTTACGAGATCCAAACAGGCTCAGATGGATTAGGCCGGCATTCCGGCCCAACCCATCTGTTACTTCTTTTCAGGCCAATAACGGCCGCTACTTTCCAGGTGGGCTGCGATATTGTCAATCGTGGGCTCCACCGGGTGTTACTATCTACTATAGGTTGCCCAGCTCGACATTATCGATGTAGAACACGCCCTTGCCGCCGGACTTAACGCCGATAGTCAAGGTTTGCACACTGGTCAGATCGAATCCCGCACTAAATGTTTGCCAAATCCCGTTCTGCAAGTTCGCGTCGGGACCCCCGTACGGTACGAGATTGTCGTTGATCCTTATGTATAGCTGACCCAGCGTGTTCTCGGGTACGCCCTTAAATGAGATGGCAACTCTATTAAAGCCGAGTTGGCTCCAGTTTTGAGGCGGGTCATAAGTCCGTGTCACCTCGGAATACACTGCGGTGCCGGTGTTATCATAGAAGAGGGGCATCGCCCCCTGCTCAGTACCCGGTGCAAATTCAGTGCCCACCACGGAACCGTTATCATCTTCAAAATAGCCGTCTGCCCACGTGTTCCATATCGGGTAGACGTCTGTATACTGCTCGAAGTTGTCCACAACATACGTGCCGCTGACGAACTCGTAAGCGCCGACATCATGCGCAGCACCTTGCGGACGCGGGGCACCATCGAAATCATGGTCTGGCGCACCAGTAGCGGTGCCTTTGTCGATGGCTTCGGCACCGGGCACTAAGTAGTAATCGCCTCCTGTGGCCGCTGAATTGACCAGCGGATCCGCCGCCATGATGAAGTTTCCAAGGAGTCCCAGATCTTCATCGGGAATAGTGTCGATCAACTCGTCGCCGTCGCCGACATTCCCGAAGAATCCATTATTCGTATACGTATACGTGACATTGCTCTTGCTATGTGCGATAAGCTCATTGCTTCCGGGACTGTGGTCATTATTTACAAACAGGCAGTTGACCACCCCATTTTGAACGCTGGGATCATCTTCGCTCGTGGCGTATCGAATGATCCCCTCGTCTGCTGTCACATTACCCACAAATGTGCAGTTGAAGAAAGACGCCTCATGGGCATCGATACGGAAAACGCCGTCATCCTGCATGTTAACATTGTTGTTAAAGATGCAGTTTGAAATCATTATACCCACGTTTTCGTCAGAGTCCGCGTATATCGCAGCGCCATCACCGCCTTCGCCGCCGATGTCGTCATTGGTACAATTTGAGATCCGGCAGCGGTCAATCAAAGCGGCGTTGACGATACCGTCAATCTTGATTCCCGCGGCATGCCGGCCGGCAGTACAGTTTTCGATAACAGTGTTGGTGATGGTGAGATTCAACTGATTATTCACAAGAATACCGCCGCCATCACGGTCGCCGGCATCCGGCGCCGGCCCACCGGCCCGGCAATTCTTAATAACGCTGTTGTGAATCACGACTTTGGGAAACTCTATGTAGTTAGTACTGGAGGTCAGACCGTAATTGTCGACCTTGATGCCGCCGCCATCATCTGCCGCGGTACTGCCATCAACGGTTACGCCGTCGAGGTAGATGCCCGGCTCACCAACCGGAGCATTCGGGTTGTTTGGATCAAGGGCTGTTGGATTGAATGGAGACACGGAATTCGCGAAAATCGTGCCGCCATCATCCGTTAATGCACTGCAATTGGTGAATGAAGTTTCAGTAATGATCAACTGAGCCGCACCGTTGGAGCGGATACCACCACCGCGATACCCTGCCTCACTGTTGGTAATGGTGCAACCGGCAACAGTAACCACACCGCCATAGTTGGTCATTTCGAGCGTGTCGTCGGTGTAGCTGGTACCCTCGACCTTACCTGCGCCGGTAAGGTAGAGGAATCCACCGTCGGCAGTATCGCTGGCATTGTCCGCCATAACGGCCGGATCCAGGCCTGCCTTGTTGCCGTCGCCAACACAATTGATAACACTGACGTTTCTGCGGGTAGCGGCGATAGCACCGCCATCGTCGCGGCAGCGATTGTTGGTAAAGGTTGAGTTCTCAATAGACAGATCCCAATTCATCAAGTTGGGATTGGTGGCGTTGATCGCACCGCCATCGTTGGATGCGTTGTTGCCCGTGAAGGAACAATCAATGATATTAGCGGTGGCCCAGCCCATGTGCACGGCGCCGCCGGAGCCTAGATATGTAGTGGGAAGGGTAGGATCTGTGGTGTCGATACCTGTCGCCAGGGCGTTGCAATTTTCAAAGGCCACATCAATTAAGGTACCTTCGGCGTAGTTTTCCAGGAGGATTCCACCACCGTTGGTGCTCTTTAACAGATCTGTAATCTCATTGGCCGTGAGCGGCGGATCGATAGCCGGGTCACCGACACGCAGGACGCCCTTGTCCACATCGTCGGCCACGCCGTTGATAATGCTAAGCCCCTGAATCACCCAGCCTTTCGGACCCGATGTGTTGGCGGGATATCCCGTTTCGGAATAAGGCAGATCGTCGTTTATGCTGCGGTCGCCCCAGCAGACAAAGGCGCGCGTGAGACCGCCACAGTCGATAATGGTCTGTCCCGCACCGGCGCCGCGATAGGTGACGCCGTCTTTGATTTCGATCTGCTCGGTGAGAACGAAGGTGCCCACAGCTATACCGATGATGTCACCGGCCATGGCGCCGGCGTTAGCCGCCGCTATGTCCCCACCAGCCTCGACAACGATCGTGGCCGCGGGTTCGCCGCCGGCATCAGACAAAAGTGTTACGTTGTCAAACTCGACTCCGACAGTGTCGCTCGGATCCTTATCGAGGCCCAGATTGAGCAGGCGAATCTCCAGGGGCTGTCCCACAAGGGCCGAATCGGCCGGATCGTAGGTGTACACAACGGTCGAAGTGGCCCACTTCATGTAGTCCGGCCACAACGTGTCATTATCCTCGGCAATAAGGATTCCGCCAGCCAGGAGCTGGACGCTATAGCCCGAGTAGTAGTAAGCCCACGAGTTTCCCACATCCACGGTCAGCGTGTAGGCTGTGTCGGCCGCGAACGTTTCGGTCAAAACCTGCGCCACGCCGTTAGCTACACCTGCGGGGGCGTTTTCGGTATACACCACATTCTCGCCCTCGGGTGCGATCACCGGGTCGAAGTCACTAAGCGTAACGTTCCATACGCCGTGACCATCGCCACCGACTTGGGTCCAGCCTGGAGTGTCGAGCCATGTATAATCATCTTCGCCCAATACGGGATCCTCGAAGCCCGGGTTGTCGATTGTGATGGTCTGCTGCTCGGCCGAAGCAGTTCCAATCACGGCCAACAACAAAACAAAAGAAGTTAAACAAATCAATTTTCTACACATAATAGTTCTCCTTCAAAAAAGACTTCATATAGAAATGAATGTTAATATGTCTTGCCTTCACTACATTTAAATGCCTACCCAAGACATTTCTTTATCTACGATATGATGCGACCTCCTTCTTGTTTAATTTTCAATATGGGCAGTTAATCAAAAAGTGAAAAATTCGAACTCACCACAAAGATTTCTCCTGCCGAACTACTAAAAATCCATAGAAACCAACTATTAATTTATACCAAACATACCGTCTTTAAGTCAAGAAAAATCTCCCAATTCGATCTTCCTGCCGCCCTTTCGAGAACGCTCGTCAAAAGGATTTATCCGTTCAATTAGTAAAAAGCCCGGACAAACCCCAGAAAACACAACTATTGCCATACCGCTTAAAACTTGCTAAGTCAAAAACTTATTAATATAATCATAGCCAGATATGATTTTTTATACTCCAGCGTCTTTTATGATTGGAAATCCATAAACTACAAGAGGCAAAATTATGGACAATAAATTCAGCCGAAGAAACTTGATCAAGAGTTCTTTCCTGTTGCCGCTTTGTGCTGCAACGGCCATAGAACCCGGGGGAGCTTCCGCTTCCGCGCAAATGCCCATTAAAAGAGCAGGGGGGGCCAAACTTAAAATCAGCCTCAATGCATATTCCTTCAGCAAGGCTTTGAACGACTTTAATAAGGGCCGGGGACCAGGTATGAGCCTGTTCGACCTTCTCGATTACTGCGCCAAAAACAATTTCGACGCCGTTGATCCCACGGGTTATTTTTTCCCGGGATACCCTGCGGTTCCGAGCGATTCGTTTATCAATGAGTTCAAGCTTAGGGCCTTCCATCTGGGACTCGATATCAGCGGGACGGGCGTTCGTAACAATTTTGCCTCGCCGGACAAAGAGGCCAGGGCCGCCGATGTCAGGCACGTCAAAGAGTGGATAGAAGTAGCTGCCAAAATGGGCGCGCCCGTAATCCGTGTGTTTGCCGGAACCGAGCCCGAAGGCCATCCCTGGGACGAAGTAGCTGCATGGATGGTGGAGGATTTGAAAGAATGCGTTGAGGTCGGAAAGAAACACGGCGTAATCGTCGGGATTCAGAATCACTGGGATTTCCTCAAAACATCCGCCCAGGTGATCAAGATCGTGAAAATGGTCGATTCCGAGTGGTTCGGCGTAATCGTCGATACAGGATATTTCTGGCAAGGGACATACGATGACATCGCCGCGGTGATTCCTTATGCCGTGAACTGGCAAATCAAGGAGAAACTGCTGGGTAAAGAAAGCAATGTTTACGTCGACATGAAAAAGCTTATCGGAATCATCAGGGACGGAGGCTACCGCGGCTATATTCCGATAGAAACTCTCTCGGTGCCGGGCGAAAAGTATGATCCCAAGGTTCGGGTGGCAGAGTTGCTACAGAAAGTCCGCGACGTGCTTTAATAAACGGCATGAACAAGGTTCAAATGAAAGATATTGCTTTGGAATACAAGGAAAAGTTTATGAGAATAGGTGCAACAATTGCGATATGCGGTGGCCTGGCGATTTTGCTGCTTGGCGCAAGTCCACTTTTTGCTGAAGAGACGCCGGAATGGCTGGATCTTTTCGACGGTAAAACCCTGGACGGGTGGCTACAACTGAACGGGACGGCCAAGTATGAGGTCCGGGATGGTATGATTGTCGGAACAACCGTTCCGGGCTCTCCGAATAGTTTCCTCTGCACGAAGAAGGACTACGGCGATTTTGTTCTCGAATTGGATTTCAAAGTGGACGAAGGACTGAACTCGGGCGTGCAGATCCGCAGCCAGAGTCTTAAGCAGTACAAGGATGGGCGCGTTCACGGCTACCAGGTTGAAATCGATCCAGCACAAGAAAAACTTTATTCAAAGAATCCTCCGAATCTGTGGGTTACTGGCGAGGAAGTTCCTCCGGGCACCGAACCTCGGCGCTGGACTGGAGGGATCTATGACGAAGCGCGCCGCGGCTGGCTCTGCAATCTCACTCGAAACGTGAGGGCACGCAATGCATTCATGCCGGGCGAATGGAACCATTTTCGCATTGAGGCCATGGGCGATTCCATACAGACCTGGCTCAACGGCGTTCCGGCGGCAAACATTGTGGATTCCATGACAGCGAACGGCTTTATTGCCCTGCAAGTTCATTCCACCAAAGAGAAGGAGCCGATGCAGGTGTGTTGGAAGAACATCCGGATCCAGGATATGGGCTTCAATAAAGCGAAGCCAGATACTAACTACTATCCTGATGTGGGTGACTGGCAGGCCTCCGAAGCCGGACTGGTTGCGCAGGTTTTTTCGATTAGCGCCACCAAGCGCCAGGCAAACCTTTTCCATGCGTTTGATACAGCCCATGAGCCGATTTCTGTTCTCGATAGTGTGCGAGGCCCGGATAGCATCACATTCAGCGGCAACGGCTGGACGGGTGCAATCGAGAGTGAGCGTTTCAAAGTCAATAAGGGCAAGGAAAAATTCGAGATGAGGCGAGTGACGCGCCTCTCGCCCACGCTGAACGCTCTGCCGCCTAAAGGTGCCGTTGTGCTATTCGATGGAACCAATTTGGATGAGTGGGCGCGGCAAAAAGAGAAAGAGTGGGATAAGGTAGATGGTCCGGCAGACGGCTGGACAATCCTCCCCGGCGGCCGATTGGAGCCTGACACCTGGGTTGGCTCCATTATTACAAAAATGCAGTTTGGAGATTTCAAACTTCACCTGGAATTTCGCGTGCCTGGGGGCGAAATTAACAGCGGCGTGTATCTCCATGCACGCTACGAGGTCAACATTAATGACTCATACGGCCTGCTCGAAGGCTCCCAATGCGGAGCGTTGTCAAATTTGCCCACACCGGTGGAACCCCGTGTCCACATGGCCGCACCGGCCCTCCAATGGCAGACTTATGACATCGATTTTCGAGCGCCACGTTTCGATACGAACGGGACGAAAATCGAAAAGGCGCGTGTTACTGTGGCGCACAATGGTGTGACCATTCATGACCGAGTGGAGCTGGACCTGCCGAGAGGTGCAGCCAAGAGACTTGGAGAAACGCCAATCGGCCCCATTATGCTTCAGGAACATGGAGTTCCGCTTCAGTTCCGTAATATCTGGATTGTGGATAAGGGCACCGCCAAGGGGCAAATCGGGAAAAAAACTTCAAGCAGTCGGAAACCACCAAACCGCGGCGGCAAAAAAGCGGTTGAGGATAAGGACGCAGCGCAAGACAAAGCAGGTAGAAAAACGCCGGGCAATCGAAAGCCGCCAAACCGGGGCAAAGGAAATTCTGAGCGTAACAAAATTGATGCAGGTAGGAATTCATCCTCCACGAGCAAAACTCAAGAGCCGGCCGGCGAGGTTGGATCCATAGGGCAAAACGAGACGTCTTTTGAATTCCCTGCGAATCGTCCAGAGAATGGGAATTTCAACCGCCCCGGACCTGGCGATATCCTCGATGTTTCCCCTCCTGGTTTTTGCTGGTGGCGCGCTGGTAAACGCGGCGAGCTTTCCTACCGCCTTCAGATTCATGACAGTAAGGGCCGGCAAGTCTATGCTTCTGCCTTATTGAACGAACCGGTACACGTTCCAGATGAGGTCCTTCCGGCCGGGATCTATACATGGACCGTTGAGGGACTGACTCCTTCCGGATTCATTGCCGCTTCACGACCTCCATCGGCCTTTACTATATCCGAAAATGCACTTCCGCTACCTTGGGTAGCTCCCCGAAAACTTCTAAGTCGTGTACCGAAGGAACATCCTCGCCTGCTTTTCCCGAAGGCACAATTGCCGGATATTCGCAAGACTCTGGATACGACCCTTAAAGCTGAGTTCAGCAGCCTGAAAGCCGCGGCCGATGAAGCCCTGGATTTCCCATTGGTGAAGGAAGCGGATTTTGACAAGTATGTCGATAAAAAGCAGTATGCGATAAAGCGCACAGCTTACAGGGAAGCTTTTCACGAGGTCGGGAACGCATACCTGGGCGGCGTCGTTCCGCTTGCCCTGACGTACGCGTTGACTCTTGAGAAAAAGTATGGCGAAGCGGCCAAAGCGCACATTCTGAATCTTTTGGACTGGGATTTGGATGGCGTCATGTCAGTTCAGGATCCCCGTTTCGACGAGGTCGGCCTCCGCATCGCCCGAGCGCTCCCGCAGGGATATGATTGGTGCTATGATCTCTTCTCCGAGAAAGAGCGCATCGCGGTCGAAGAGATGATCGTGGGGCTGGGCAACAAACTTCTCGAACGGATGCAGCGGCGTGATTTCCTTAACACGCCCGCCGAAAGCCACGACGGCCGTGTACCGGGATACGTGGTCGAGTTTGCTATTGCCCTGGCTGAGCGGCCTGAGGCCGAGGCATGGATGGATTATGGAATGAAGTCGCTTCTGACGGTTTTTCCGCATTGGGCCGGCAGAGACGGCGGTTGGGCTGAAGGAGTTGGCTATGCACTTACGTATAATGACCGCTTCATCACCCCACTCCAATCCGTTTACACAAGCACTGGTTATGACATATGGCAGAAGCCCTTCTTCCGCAAGTTTCCCTATTTTCTGTTGTATTGCATTTCGCCGAAGGCGGAGATCACGCCATTTGGCGACCAGGAACATCTCGGCATAGTCGGCCGCAGCGACAAATTACGCACCATGTTACTTTTCTACGCGCTGCGAAACCAGGACTCCGGCATGCGTTGGTGGGTCGATCTTCTCGGCAAAGGTGATGACGATGCTGAGATGGACGGGCCGTCCGCGATCCGCAGCATGATATTGCCCGATACGGTTGTGCCCGCACCGCCAAAGAACATCCCGCCGGATCGCGCTTTCAAAGGTATCGGATGGGCGGCCCTGCACAGTGATCTGGCCAAACCCAACGAAGACCTGATGGTGCTCTTTAAGAGTTCCCCTTATGGTTCTGTCAGCCATAGCCACCTCGATCAGAATACCTTCGCGATCCTGAAAGGCGGCAGTGCTCTTGCAATGCCCGCCGGCGCACGCTACCCACAACACGGTTCCCCTTTCCATACTGAGTACACGCGGCTCACTTTGGCACACAATG
>Ga0307380_10006553_pt1 | contig 15279 bp, 13 predicted proteins | sample UN3MG_FD_202239 | JGI IMG/M metagenome (GOLD analysis project Ga0307380, IMG submission 202239) | Soil microbial communities from Risofladan, Vaasa, Finland - UN-3 | ecosystem: Environmental > Terrestrial > Soil > Coastal area > Acid sulfate soil | place: Finland: Risofladan, Vaasa | collected...
GGTAGCTGCATGGACAAAGAGAAGGAATGAACAGAAAAAGAGGATCAACTGGAAGTTTACGAGGGATAAGGCTGACATGAAACTATCTAAGTATTATGTGCCCTAATTAAATTGTCATGACACTAGTTATTAAATCAATGTTCTTAATTGTCATTGTTGTTTTAGTGGCTAAAGCTTTATTACCTCTTTTAATAGAAGATCCAACAATTGCAAAATATACTTATTATATCCTTGGGATTGCAGGGTTATTTGTAATAGTGGTGAGTAAAGAGGTAAGAAAAGAAATTCTTAATTTAGGTCATGGCAAAAAATAAACTTCTCCGTAAAATCAAAGATTTTACTCCGACCACGCCTTGCAGGCTCTCTGCTTCGCCTCGAGACGCTTAACAGCGATTATCTGGAATTTCCCTGCGAGAAATCCCCAAATTTTCTAACGAGAACTTCAGATAGCCGCGATGTTATCAAAAATCACATTTTAAAAGGAATAATCGGACGGAATCGCGATTATGAGTTTTGTTGTGCTTGGTACTTGTTCAATACGAATCAAGAGCGTTCTTTACGACTCGTTCATATCGCTCAGCTTCGCCACTCATCTTTCTTTTAGAAAGCGGGATAGATTTAAGATACATTCAAGAGCTTTGGGGGCATAAGAGCAGTAAAACTGCGAGATGTACACACATGTAAGTGCTAGGGTTTTGCGTAAGATAAAAAGCCAGTTAGATTTAATAATGAAGAAATCAGATATGATGAAGAAGGTGGAAGGGGATGAAGGCTAGCAGTCTGCCATAGGGTGGTATATACGAAGTAAGTTTCGGATATAACTCCAAAATGGAAGGATATACGACACTGATGTCGGATACACTGAAGTTGTCCGAAATTGCGAGCCCATCCAAGAAAAGCTTGTTAAAGGAAACGAGGATTTCAAAATATGATGAATAAAAAAATCTTAATCACAGTTGGTATTTTGGTAATCTTTCTTCAGATATTATTTTTTCGATTTATTTCGCATTGGGGAGATGGATTAGCACCCATTTATATTCCTGCTATTGTTACTTTCTTCTACGCTCTATGGTCCAAAGAGGGTAATCTTAGCTTTCTTTTCGGCTTTTGGTCATTGATGGCTATGTTCATGGGTCCTATGCTGTTCTACATGGAATTACCACCAATGACTGCTCTTATCCCGATATTAGGATTGGGTGTCATATTTGGATTTTTAGGCACTGGTATAGCTTTCATCAGTAAAAGATTAACATGTGGATGAGTAAAGCACTTCGGAAACAATTTTCAAAAGTAAAACTGGTGGGCTCACAACTCTCCGCTCGCTGACGCTCGCTTCGGTGCTATCGCACTCGGACAACAGGCGTGTATCTGGCTTCGCTACGCTCCACCCAAATTCCCCTTCGGGGAACTTCAGATAGCCGCGGAACGTTATATAAAATTCCGAACCCCGCTAAAAAAGAAAAATTTTAAAAGATGACGAAAGATGTATAAATATGGAGACAAAAAATATGGGAAATAGTAAAGAAATTACGCCATTTGATAATTGTCCTGCTTTGGATGGCTATCATTGCCAAACCAGCTCATTAACGAAAATATTTCATTACAATAAACATCCACTTTCAGAGGATATGATATTATGACTGGGAGCTGGGATGGGCTTCATATACTGGAAAATGAAAATGGGTTCCAGTGATTATGTTTTTGTTGGAGGAAGGGGAAATACCAAAGAATTTTTCAATGACCTTGGAAAAAGGACTGGAGTCAAAATTGAAGCAAAATCTACTTCAAGTGTGAAAAAGGCAGAGACGCTTCTTTTAGAAAAGCTTTCAAAAAAAGAACCTGTTATGGTTTATGGAGATATGGGTTTTCTTCCTTGGTTTGATTTGCCAAAAGATTACCATTTTGGGGGACATACTTTTGTCGTTTGTGGTTATGATGGCAAGAATTCTGTTTTAGCATCTGATATTGATCAGAAAGCAAGCGGATTAAAGAAGGGCTTTTATTATCTAATTTCATTAGAGCAATTAAGTAAAGCAAGAAGTTCAACATATAAACCATTTCCTCCTAAAAACACATATCTGGAATTTGACTTTAAAAATTATCATAATCCTAAAACTGAAGATATTTACTCGGCAATCAAACAAACGATTGAATCACAGCTTAATCCACCCATTAAAAACATCGGAATTAAAGGAATACGACATACTGCCAAAGAATTATTGAAGTGGCCAAATATATTTAAGGATAAAGAATTAAGAATGAATTTATTCAGCCTGTATATTTTTATTGAAATTGGCGGTACGGGTGGTGGTTGTTTTAGATATATCTATTCGCGATTTTTTAAAGAATCCGCTAAAATTACTGGAAACAAGGAATTATCAGAAGCGTCAGAAAAGATATACGAATCTGGCAAATTGTTCTCTAAAATTGGTTTATTGTTCAAAAATGTAGAAAATGAACAAAATATTAATGAAAAGCTAGAAATCGCCAGTGAGGAATTTAAAAGAATTGCGGATATTGAAGAAGAGACATTTAATTGTCTTTCAGCAGGGATTAGATAAGAATCTTTGATTACGGCGGGGTTCGGAACTCTGCGGTCGCTCCTTCGTCGCTCCCTTGCTCTAACGAGTCATATAACACGGGCTATACGGCTCACTTCGTACGCCCAAATCCCTTCGGGACTTCTCATATCCGCAGACGTTATCAAAAATCGGATTTTAATGGAACAATAGGACAAAATCACTATTTCGAATTTTGTTTTGTTTCGTTTTGTGCTTGTGACTTGCTGCTTAAGCCGAATCAAGCGCGTTCTTTACGACGCGCTCGTATTTCTTTACTGCCGCACCCAGTTCCTTCGTCGCATTGATCCCTACCTTCGTTGTCAGCCCGTTTTGAGATGAGGGGTCAAGTGACGAACCTTTCACGCCCGGGATAAGCACCATATCTTCGTTCCATCGCACTCTCGTTGCTACTGCATACTCCACCTCATTCGGATTGAACAGATTAATATCGTCATCGACAACGATAACGTGTTTGAGGCTGGGATGTGCGGCGAACGCAGCTATAATCGCATTTTTAGCCTCGCCTTCTTTCTCCTTCTTTATCTGCACCACCGCATGCAAATAGCAGCACCCACCTTCTGTCAAAAAAACGTTCTTCACTCGTGCCACACGCTCTACGGCCCTGAAGATTAACGGTTCGTAAGGCATGCCCATAAGCAGCCGGTGCTCGCGACCTGAAGGAAGGATAGCATGATATATTTTGTCTTTGCGGTGATACATCTTCGTAAGCGTGATAACAGGCTCCTCTCTTATTTTGTCATAAGTACCGGTGATATCCAAGAACGGACCTTCTTTTGCTCTTTCTTCACCGATAAAGCCTTCGAAGGCGATTTCAGCATGCGGTATTGCTATGCCGTTATCCAATTTGAAGAGCTCCACCGGCTCTTTTTTTAATGCAGATGCGTATTCAAATTCTTTTCCCGGTGGTACCCGTGTCGCGGCTGCTAAAAGGATCAAGGGGTCCACGCCAATGGCTATTCCTATTTTTAAGTATTCGCCTCGTTCGAGCGCTTCGCGATGCATATTATACAAGTGACGAGAAGGAACGAGCCGTGCTGCTACTCTGTTCTTGTCTAATACGAGCATCCGGTGAAATGATGCATTGCTCACACCATCCAATTCCGCAACGACCACACCGCCCGTGATATAAGCGCCGCTATCGCCCTTGAAATAGGTTAATATCGGCAACTCACCTAAATTCGGCTCTTTAACCACTCCTTTCGTCGGTGAATCCTCCACTATGTTCACCTTGCTACCGCCAACGTCTCCGCTTTCTGAGAGGTCAGCCAGGAAATGCACGAGCTGCGCAGGAGAAATGCCAAGCAGCTCCGCCAGTGTTTTCCTGCCACCCAGTACGTTCATGATGACCTTATGCGTGCCGTCAACCGCGTGGAAAAGAATAGGTGCCCCTTTTTGCTCAACTTTCGCACAAAGAGCTGCAACCTCATAGTTTGATGATACTTCGTACTCAATCTCGATTAACTTCCCTTCTCGCGCTAATTTATCTTTGAATGCCCTCATTTTCGGTATTTTTGTATATACTTATAAAGTATGTTATTTATGCACCACAGTATATTTTAAACCTTTCTGATTCCTCTTGAGTGCTTTATACGTAAATCTTTAAAACCCAGAGATAATAATGGGGATACATGCCCCTATGGATACTATTCATCGTGGTGAGCTTTTTGCTCGGTCTTTCCGTATCTCTCCTTTTGAATTACCCGTTCCAGCGCATAGAAAGGGCTTTTTTCTCCTTCGTCGTTGGTCATGCACTCTCGATATGGCTTGTTTTTCTCCTTCTCTGTATGAACAAGTCGCTGAGCATCGGTATTATCCTGCTCTGCGTCGGTATCTGTGCTTTTGCTTCGATTATATTATTTAGACAGACGAAAAAAGCAGGGAAGTGGATTTTTACCGATTTGAAAGGTAAAATAGAAGAGACATGGTATGAAGACAAGTACACACTTTCTTTTCTTGTATTCGTTCTACTGTACGTAGCGGGTATGAATTTATACGGCGTTTTTCGCCCTGACGACGCAGGAAGTTTGTATGCGTTTCACACGGTTTGGGCTGATTATCCGTTTCATACCTCGATCATCACCTCTTTTGTTTATAGAGACACGTTTTCGTTCCCGTTGGCTAATCCGCAGTTTTTAGACCTGGAAACGCATTATCCCTTCATCATGGATTTCTACTCCGCGGTGCTGATGAAAGGTGGATTGGATCTGAGAAGTTCGATTATCATTCCGAACATCTTATTTCAACTCTCTCTTTTCGGACTGCTCTATTTCCTCGCATACAAATTGACTGGTCTGAAGGGAGCGGGAATATGCGCCACGGTTATTTTCATCCTCGCTGGCTTTCCTGGTGGTCTCCAATCCGCTGGCATCCACTTCCTGAACCCGATGTATGCGGTAATCATGCCGCAGCGAACCGCAATCATCGGTATGGCGATCTCATTTGTCGTTTATCTGCTGCTGTTCCACGCATTATGTGCGAAGAAGGAGAATATGGCTGCATTAGAACGAAGAGGGACACATAAGGAACTGATACTTGCCGGCGTGCTTATCGGCTTGCTGCCTTATATCCATGCTCATTCGTTTATAGCTACCGGGTTTGTCGCTTTTTTTCTCGCTGTATTTTCGGTTATCAAAAACCCTTTTAAAAAAAGCGTTTACGGAAAAATGCTTCGCAAAGAAGATTTGAAAATCTTTATTTTTTTGTTTCTGCCGCTCATGCTACTTTCGTTACCGCAGGTATTGTTTATACGAACAGGCGTATCGCAAGATTTCCTCGTCTTCTTCCCCGGCTGGGCAGACACCAACAGGGACATGATCATGGGCTTTGACTGGTCTTCTGTTGTCCCCTCGTTTTCTTCCGCTGTAAAAACAGCCACTCTCATTGAGACCTTCTGGGCGCTCAATGCAGGAGGGTTCATCATCCTCCTTTCGTTAGGGTTATATAAAGCACGTAACGAAACGAGAATTTTCTATCTTCCCTTCCTCTTTCTTTTCGGCATTACGAACGTCGTGAAATTCCAACCCTGGTATTTTGACAACTACAAACTCTTCCTGCACTGGCTCGCACTGACCGCAATAATGGCAGCACTGGCGCTATGCTGGCTAAACGACTTTACTAAAACCAATAAATCTCATAAAGCGCTTGCCGCCCTGTCGATAGCTGCGCTGCTCATTGCGTGCACGATCTTCGGCACCGTAACGCACGTAAACATGGTACAGAATACGTATGAGGTGTGGTCCGGCGAAGAGATAGAAATGACCGAGTGGGTGCGTGAGAATACAGCGCCCGATAGCGTGTTCCTAACAGGCAGCGCGCATAATCATCCAATACCTGCCTTAACCGGACGGCAGCGTGTGATGGGCTATGAAGGCTGGCTGTGGTCGCACGGCATTAACTGGACGAGCATAAGTGCACGGAAGAAAGACGAAATTGCGATGTACAAAGGGAACTACACGCTTCTCCAAAACTACGGCGTGGATTACGTCTGCATTGGCCCCTACGAGAGAGCGTTCGCACAGGAGAACCACATCAAGATAAACGATGCTGCGTTTGAAAATGAGACAAGGTTTGAGCTTGCTTACGATAAGGTGATAGGAGAGGAGCGGTGGATGATATATGAAGTTAAAACGGGCACCGTATCCGCATGAGAAGAACGAATGTAAAAATAAAGGATAAAAGAAAAATTATGTACATTATCGGACTCGCAGGCTTCATTGGCCCACATATATTATACGGGATAGTGGCAATTGTATACAGTGTAGGAAAAGGTTGTTAATATGAAACCGGAGGAAGAGGACGCGGCGAAACTAAGAGGCTTTATTTAAACTTCCTTTGTTGTCCCGTAGTCCCGTAGTCCGTAGAAGTTGACTGATACTCCAGGCAGGTCTTCAAGTCAAGCCCAAAACTCTCGAAAAAGTAAAAAATAGAGAAAAAAAATAAAAAGAAAACGCAGTGGTTTTGCGTTTCCTACTCTAAGCTACGCTACGCTAAGCTACGCAAAATCCAACTGAGCGAACAACTGTCTGGCCTTGAAGTTCTGTAGCGACATCGCGTCTGATGGGCAATAAGAAGCGCAACTTCCACAACCTATGCACCCCTCGGTAACCATCGCAACCTTTTTCGTCCCGCTTATCACCGTCATCATACTGTAAGTAACCGCAGCCACCGGCTCATCCACTAACTCTATCGCCTCGACTGGACATATTTCCACGCATACGCCGCAGCCCGCGCATATCTCCTCGTCAACCACAGAGACTATACCCGGAGTCTCCAGGAAGTTCTTCGCTAATAGCACGCACGCCCTCGACGCTGCTGCACTGCTCATTGCAAGTGTCTCGTCTATCATTGCTGGATAAACTGCAGAGCCGCAGATGAACACGCCTTCGTTTACAGTATCAACCGGCGTTAATACCAGCTTTGGTCGCTCCTGCTCCTCCAAGAAGAACCCGTTCTTCAGCGGAACCATAAACATCTCGCTCAATTGCTCGTTCTCAGCCGCAGGCTGCATCAATGCGCTGATTACTACCAAATCGGGCTTTATCTGCACTTCATCGTTGAATATGACGTCGAAGACCGATAGAACTCCGTCCTGCAGCACAGGTGGCTTCTCCGCATCATATCTGAGGAATATCACTCCGCTCTCTCGCGCCTCTTTGTACAGCATTTCCCATTTACCGTAGGTCTTGATCTCCTGGTAAAGCACGAACACATTCGCTTCCGGTTTGAGCTTCTTCGCTTTTAGCGCATTGTTCACCGCCTCGATGCTGTTAGACTTCGAATACACGCCATCGCCCGATGCTCCGTCTATAACCATCGCGATGGTGTTGGCATCCACGGGAAGCATCTTCGCAAACTCAAATTGCGTTACCACGTTTTGTGCTTGCCCGTAGCCGAAGTAACCCTCAGGTACAAATTCTTGCGCACCGGTTGCAAGTACCGCAGCACCGAAATCTATCTCTTCATCTACGCCTGCGCCGGTTACTTTTGCTTTAAACGCGCCTGCTCTGCCCCGAACGTCCTCTACCGCTGCACCCGTGTACACCGTTATCTTATCGTTACTCGCTACCTTGCCAGCGAACTCAGTTAGCACTTCAGAGCCTTTCACACCGTTCTGTAACTCAGGGATCTCCTTCAACTTACCGCCTAATTCCGACTCCTTCTCCACTAAATAAACGTCATAGCCTGCAGTTGCGACATCAAGCGCGGCATTCATGCCTGCCACACCGCCGCCGACCACCAGCGCTTTCGGCGTTACCGGATACTGCTCAATCGGAACTGGTTCGAGATACCGTGCGCGCTCTACCGCCATGGTCATCTGGCTCTTTGCTGCATTTGTCGCATCCTCAGCTCCATGCACCCACGCACATTGCTCTCGCAAGTTCACCATCTCAAGTAAGTAAGGATTCAGGCCTGCCTTCGCACACGCATCCCGGAACATCTCCTCATACTCTCTCGGCGAAAATCCTGCAACCACTATCCTGTTCAGTCCCTGGTCTACTATTCCACTCTCTATCACGTCCATCGTCTCCTTCAGCGTGTTCGTGTTTACAGCGACAACGTCCCTCAGTTCTTCTACGTACTCTGCAACCGCAGGTACATCTATTGACCCCGCCACGTCTCCGTTACAACCGCAGATGAAGACGCCTATCTTCGGCTCTTCCCCTACTTCGATGTATTTCCGCTCTTCCTGTCCAGGAATCATCTCGGTTCGTCCAGAAAGCTGAGCGGCCTTTAATGCGGCACCGCTTGCCTGTGCAACGCTTTCCCGAACCTTCATCGGCGCGGTTGCCACGCCACCTGCAAATATGCCGCTGACGCTCGTCTCCAATGGGCTCGTCATGTCCGTCTCAACGAAGCCGTATTTATCTATTTTTACGCCTGTTATCTCAGCAAGCTTGCCCATTGTCTTTGATGGCAGAAGACCAACCGCAAGAACCACCATATCAAGATCTAACTGTTCAACCGTGCCTTTCTCCAAATCCTCATACTTCACGGTTAGCGTTCCGTCCTCAGCTATAACTTCGGGAACTCGTGACCGAATGTACTTTACACCGTATTTGCCCTTCAAATCAGACACCAGTGCCTCATCCTTTCCAAAGGTGCGGACGTCCATGTAGAAGATGTAAATGTCTATATCGGGATAGCGCTCTTTCACTTCCCACGCCTCTTTCGCCGTGTAATAGCAGCATGCCGTTGAGCAAATCTCGTTATCCTGGCATCGCGATCCTATACACTTGATAAAGCCTATCTTCTTTACCGGCTTGCCATCCGAAGGTCGCACCAGCGCACCGTTCTCACTTTTAGTACAAGCCTTGAGCATACCTTCAAACTCCAGCGAGGGTAGAACATCAGGATTATCAATCGCGTAGCCCTTCGCTATGTTATCATAAACGTCGTAGCCCGGTGTCAGCACCACACTCTCCACATCGATTTCATTCCCTGATACGTTCAACTTGAAATCACCGGCTGAACCCGATAAGCCCGCCACTTCGCTTGACAGCATCAGCTCTATGTTCGGATGGTTCTCTATCTTCACTATTCTCGATGTTAGACCCATTTCACATTCCGCAAGTTCTGCTACCTTACCCCCAAGCTGTGCATTCTTCTCTATTAGATAGACTTTGTAACCAGCATCAGCAAGGTCTAGAGCTGCCGTTATACCGGCAACGCCGCCCCCAATAACTGCTATTCCCATTTTCACACCACCTTATCCAGTATTTTCTTCGTGTCCACCACATTCTTCTGAAGACCGAGCTTACTTGAGTCTATTCCAAGCGCGAGTCCCAACAACTGCGTGATATAAACTATCGGCATTTCGAACTTGACGTTTAACGCTTTCTCCACGTCCGGCTGCTTCGCATCCAGCATCATGCCACACAGTGGACAGGCAAGTGCAATACAGTCCGCACCTGCGTTCTTCGCCGTCTCCAGGATCTTCCTCGCCATCTCAAATGCGAGGTCCCCTCTTGTCATCATCAGCGGCCCGCCACAGCATTTCGTCTTCATGGAGCTGAACGGAACATTTTCCCCCCCGATCAACTCGATCAATTGGTCCATCAAAACAGGGTCGTCAGGATCGTCAAAAGCCGTCTCCGGCGGTCTTCCCAAATAGCACCCATAATATGGTGCCACCTTGAGTTCCACCTTCTTCACTAACTTACTCTTTATTTCTTCCAGGCCTATATCGTTGACGAGGACATCGATTATATGCTTCGGCGTTATCGTGCCGTTGTACTCAAGAGAAGGATCAATCGCTTTTATTTCCGCACGTAATTCCTCATCTGCCTTCAGCGCATTGTTCGTCCTCGCTAAATTATAATAACAGATACTGCACGGTGTCATGATGTCCAAATTATCCTTCTCGGCAATAGCGAGATTACGAGCATTTAACGCGTACACTAAGTTTAGATCCTCTGCTTCTGCAGCGCCACAGCAGTTCCAATCCTCGACTTCTACCAGTTCAACCCCCAACTTCTCAAATACTGCCTCCGTTGACATGTGCTGCTCCAACGCCGTCGCCTCTGATGGGCACCCCGGAAGATACGCAAGTTTCTCTACACTCATTTCTCTTTCTCCTCCACCCACTTGAAGATCTTCTTCATCACGTCCCGCTGCTTTATCTTCGATGGTAACATCCCTTTTAACAGACCGTGACCACCGAGTGGTCCCATCTTACCCTTCTTGAACATCCGCATACCGAAACCCATGTAATCATTCATCATTGCTTTTTGCCCCGCAACGAAAGAGCCTTCTCTCTTAGGGTAATATTCCATCGCCAGTCCTATATCATAGAGCCGCCCGTACTTCTCCACGGTATGCAGAAAAGCGGTTTCAAACAGTGGTCTGGGGCTCTCGATCTTTATCTCGCCTGCTTCCTCTGCCTTCTCCGCTAACCGTCGTATTACAGCAAGCACATCGCCAACCACCACGTTTTGCGGGCATCGCGCCGTGCACGTTTGACAGATAGCACAAATCCACAAATCAGGATTTGACAACACTTCCGTACGCATGCCCAAAAGGCTCATCTGGATGATCTTTCGCGGATTGTAGCTCGGAACGAGTTCAGTGATCGGGCATCCCAAGGTACAGGTACTGCACTGATAACATGCGGTAAGGTGTTCTCCACCCGGCTCATTCAATATCTCATTCTTAAAGTTCGGGTCCAGTTCCCAAGTCTTTATTGGCATTTTACCTTAAGCACTCTTCAAGCTCGTCCTCTTCATATGTCGTGAACGGTAGAGGCTCCTTTGCATCCTTCCCTGGCACGTATTCGAAAACTTCCTGTACCTTCTTTGCAAGTACCGGATAGAATCTCGTCAATGGTATATCCTTCGGACATGCATCTTCGCACGCACCACAGGCAACACACGTCGTGCTGACATGGTAAACCCTCGTGAGATGGTACAACAGTTGATTTGTTGGCACCTCGATCGCACCCCGTGCCTCTGCTAAGTTCAATAAGTCGCCGCCAACGGGATTTCCTAAAGGCTGGTCAAAGAAGCACTCTTTACAATAACATACCGGGCACACATCTCTGCAGTTCTTACATACTATACAATCTCGTAGGAACTCTCCCAAAGCCTCCTCACTGCTTATCTTCGGCAATTCCTCCAAATTCTTCTTCGCCTCTGCTTCGATCTTCTCTTTTTCCGCTGCCCTATCTAAGTCTTTATCTTCCAGCGATAGTCCAGCAGCTGACAACGCCTCCTCACCCTTCTCCGTTAGCCCTGCAACGATCGCCTTCTCTCCACCAGCTTGTGCGATAGCAATATCCCCCACGTCCGCAAGCCGGTTATCACAGATTGCGCAGGCATCCCTTATCGAAATCCCTTTCCCCGCTAATTCCTTTATCTTTGCACTGTCCACCTGGTCACCTATATCTGCATAATTCGCTGCATAAACCTCATTCGTGAAGGCTCCCGCACAATCTACGGTTATGAGGAGCACACCGTCTTCATTTAGTTGCGCAAGCTTTATCAATTCTATCGCTGCTCTTATCTCACAGGGTTTGGCTACTATTCCTACCTTCTCCGCGATCATCCAGCCCTTCACGATGTTCGCAGCGTTTACACCGAACGAAGGCGCGAAGATGACGGACTCAGGCGTTGCTATCTTATCCTTGTCCCGCACGAGCATGTAGGATACGCTATTCCCAACTCTACGCGGCATGATCAAGCAATCAACGACTTTGTTCTCCAGCAATCCCTTTAAAACCCCTTCTAAATCCCCATAATTGAGTTCTGTTCCTTTCATAGTATCTTATCCCTCATTGGATTGGGTCCCAATTCTTTAATCTCCGCTGTAATGTTCTTCATCGTATTTGCGAATTTCTCCCCCTCCGACGCGCTGATCCAATATGATTTCACCCGATCGTCCAGTCCAAGCTGCTTTAGGATTGTCCTCATTGCTGCTATTCTGCGTCTGGCATAGAAGTTCCCTTTTATGTAATGGCACTCCCCTGGATGGCAGCCGCTAATGAACACACCGTCTGCACCATTTAACAACGCTTTGAACGCAAACATCGGATCAAACCTCGCCGTGCACATCATCCTGATTAACCGAGCGTTTGGTGGGTATTTCTTCCGCGACGTCCCTGCTAAGTCTGCACCCGCATAAGTACACCAATTACAGGTAAATCCAACGATCTTTGGCTCAAAACCTCCTTTCTCTTCTCCCATTTTTTTATCACCTAAGTCTATGCTCACCTTACTTTCCACGACAACTTTTTACAAACTCTCTGTTAATTTATAACATATATAAGCTTTTCGATATTTTCTTAACTTCGTCTAAGTTTCTGATAAACATTTTGTATTTCGTACTAACCTGCCAATTCGTTCTCGTAGTACTCCGATGGAGAATTTTGAAAAACCCCAAAAACATTGGGATGGGGCGGTACGGGCGGCAAATCCAAATTCTCAATAGATGTAGAAGTTGCCTTTGTATCTGATAAGGTGGTTTTGAGTTTTATCTCAACGCTTTCCCCACGGGATCGGAGAAGGTTGGTACCGTGATGTGCGAGAAAAAAGCGAAAGGTTTATATGTCTAATGACGAAGAATGAAGTAGGGGTGAAAAGGTATGGCAACTGAAGCTGAAGTTGAGGCTGAGATAGAAGTAGAGAAGGAGAAACCGAAAATCGATATAGAAGGACCAACGCGGAATTTGATGCAATCAATAAAGGGCAAAGTTGAAGATTCTTGTTTAGGGAAAGTCGAGGAGAAGGAAGTGGATATTATTCCAGAGGCATTGGTAATAGGCGGGGGAATAGCAGGGATGTACGCCGCGTTGGATATCGCGGATGCGGGGTTCAAGGTGCACGTAGTGGAGAGATCTGCTACGATTGGAGGACACATGGCACAGCTTGATAAAACGTTCCCAACTCTGGATTGCTCTGCGTGTATCTTGACGCCGAGAATGGTTGACGTTTCAAAGCATGCGAACATAAACCTGATGAGTTATTCAGAGGTAGTAGGTGTGGATGGCTCTGTTGGTAATTTCAAAGTGAAGGTAAAGAGAAAGCCAAGATGCGTATATGAAAAGGATTGGGAGTATGGAACTCTTTGCACTGGATGTTCTTTATGCGAACAATCGTGCAGGTTCGCATACAAATTCCCGAACGAATTTGACGAGAATCTGGGAAAAAAGGGCTCGATATATAGGCCGTTCCCACAAGCCATTCCGGCTGTTTATTGCGTTGATCCTGAGCGTTGTCAGATGGTAAAGAAGGGCAAGTGTGGGAAAGCAACGATTGAATCTACAAGGGAAGCAATAAAGAGAAGAGCGAGGGGTGAAGAAGTATCCAAAGATGAAGCTCCTCCATGTGTTCTGGCATGTCTACCAAACTGTATTGATTTTGATATGGAAGAGAAGATAGAAGAGTATAATGTGGGAACAATTATCGTCGCTACCGGTTATGACATTATAGAGCCGGAATTGATGCCTGAGTACAAATATGGGGTTTTACCCAATGTAATTACGGGATTAGAATTTGAACGGTATTCTAACGCGAGTGGCCCCACATTTGGTAAGATAATAGTAAAGGGCGTGGATAGGCTGCCGAAGGATGCCGTTTTCGTATCCTGTGTTGGCTCGAGAAACAAGCAGACGGGGTTTGAATACTGCTCTCGTGTGTGCTGTATGTATTTAGCGAAACATGCACATCTGCTGGGTGAGAAAGTTCCTGATTGTAAGATCACCGTGCTCTACCAGGATGTGAGGGCGTTTGGTAAGGGCTTTGAGGAGTTCTATGACCGCGTGAAAGGAGAGGGTGTTAACTACCGGCGGGGACTTGCATCTGAGATATATCAAAAGCCCGGGAGCGACAGGGTAGTAGTAAGGGGTGAAGATACGATGCTCGGTGAGCCGTTTGAGCTCGAAGCAGACATTGTTGTTCTTGGCGTAGGATTGAAACCAAGTGCAGGCACTGGCGAGTTATTAAAGATGTTAGGTATCGAGGAAACACCAGATCATTTCGCAAAAGAGGCGCATCTAAAGCTCAGACCGGTTGATACCGATATAGAGGGTATTTTTGTTACCGGCTGTGTGCAAGCACCACGGGATATTCCTGACAGTGTGGCGCAGGGAAAAGCTGCTGCTGCTGCTTCTCTTTCCCTCTTAGCCGGTGGAAAAGTGAAAATAAGAACGCCGGTAGAGGAGATTGACGAAGAACTGTGCGTAGGGTATAAGTCATTACGAGAGATGGCAGATAAGATGGGGGCATAAATAAGGGGGTAAAGAAAAGATGGCAGAAGAAGAATATGATTATACAAAGGTCCCGATGACGGGATCTGTTGAAGGGATTGCAAAAGACGCGCCGAAGGATAGTCCAAGAATTGGCGTTTACGTGTGCCATTGCGGGATAAACATCAAGATGGTGATAGATGTACCGGATTTGGTGAAGTATGCCGCGACGTTGCCAAACGTTGCTCTTGCACAACACTATATATTTACATGTTCAGACCCCGGGCAAAATCTAATAAAAGCGGACCTTGCAGCAGGTAGAGTTAACCGGGTGATAGTAGCTGCTTGTTCGCCGAGGATGCACGAGCCAACGTTCAGAGGCACCTGCGTATCAGAAGGACTCAATCCTTTCTTCTTCGAGATGGCGAATATCCGCGAGCATTGTAGCTGGCCACATGGGGATTATCCGAAAGAAGCGACGCAGAAAGCGAAGGATTTGTTGAGAAGTGCAGTTGCACGGTCAGCATTGTTAGAATTAATAGATGAGAAGAAGGTTGACGTCACCCCGGAAACGTTAGTAATAGGTAGTGGCGTAACCGGGCTCTACGCTGCAATGGATATTGCAAATTCTGGCTACAAGGTGCATCTTGTGGAGAAGAATCCTTCTATTGGTGGGCACGTAGCTCAACTCGATAGGACGTTTCCCAATCTCGATAAGGCGACTTCTATTTTAACGCCGAGGATGATAGACGTTGGAGCACATCCAAACATCGATATGATGACGTATTCTGAGGTTGAAAACATAGAAGGCTATGTGGGTAATTATAAAGCAACGGTGAAGCGGAAGTCGCGATACGTGAATGAGAAATGCACCGGCTGTGGAGCATGTGAATTGGCGTGCCCGGTAAAAGATGTCCCAAGCGAGTTTGACGAGGGCCTGAGCAACAGAACAGCCATCTACTTACCGTTTCCGAATGCCGTTCCCCCTATTTATACCGTTGATGCAGAACATTGTTCGCT
>Ga0307380_10006554_pt1 | contig 15279 bp, 13 predicted proteins | sample UN3MG_FD_202239 | JGI IMG/M metagenome (GOLD analysis project Ga0307380, IMG submission 202239) | Soil microbial communities from Risofladan, Vaasa, Finland - UN-3 | ecosystem: Environmental > Terrestrial > Soil > Coastal area > Acid sulfate soil | place: Finland: Risofladan, Vaasa | collected...
GTTCGGCTTCATCAGATTCAGATGGCGAGATAGCCCAGTACATCTGGGATTTCGGTGACAGCTCTACCGGAAGCGGAGTAAAACCTGTCCATAAATACGCTAAAGCAGGAGAGTACACTGTAACTCTTACAGTGAAGGATGATAAAGGTGCGCTGTCTGCTGCTGCTACTACAAAGGTTACAGTAAAAGAGGCTGAAAAAACGTATACTGTTAATACATCATCTATAACTAACAGTACAAGTGTTATTGGCTATACGGAAGTTACTGTTGATCAGCTGGTTAAAATATTTATAAACCGAAATTCAACAAAAGTGGAATGGGCAAAAAGAATTGCGCCACTGTATATTAAATACGGCAAACTGTTTAACATAAGGGCCGATATTGCATGGGCTCAGATGTGTCATGAGACAGGATTTCTTGAGTATACCGGAGATGTTAAACCAAATCAGAATAATTTTGTAGGTATGGGTGCCACTGGCGGAGGAGTTCCCGGTAATAGTTTTGCCACTGAAGAATTAGGTATTATAGCTCACTATGCACACCTGGCATGGTATTATTATCCTAACCATGTAAACATTTATTGTAGTGCAGTTTATGACCCAAGGCATTTTGGAAGTACTCACTACAAATATACCGGAGATACTACTTTAGGATTCTTAAACGGCACGTGGGCACCGGGAGCCACATATACAGATAAGATTATACTGTTTGCCAATCAGATTTATGGATTTTAATGTAGTGAATTTTGACTGGTAAAAGAAAATTACTATCTCTTTATGTGTCTCGCTAGTGTATTTTTACTGATAAGCATCTTTCAAATCTTGATAGCTATAGCAAATCCTTTATCCATTTTGGCATGAAACTGGCATATTTTATCTCCAATATTATTTTTCTCTTGTTAAATAGTGGTGCCATATTATTATTACTTTTAAAAAATATCTTTTATTAAGAAAATTTTTAAAAGATGCAAATTTTATGTTAATTATATCTCTCTGATTTAGTATAATAATAAGTTGATTCCAATGCGAACCTTAAGGAAATAGATTATAAGATAGTTTAATTTTTATAAATTATAGTTATAATAAATAAAAATAAGGAAACCTTAAAAATATTAACGATTTAAAAATGATTAATCTAAAAGACAAGAAAGTTATTGTTACAGGAGGTGCAGGTTTCCTCGGGAAATTTGTAGTTAAAAAATTAAAAGATAGAAATTGTAAAGATATTTTTATTCCTAAAATAGAAGAATATGACCTAAGAAATCTAGAGACAATAAAGAAAATGTATAGAGATGCTAAAGCAGATGTTGTTATTCATTTAGCTGCTGTTGTTGGTGGTATTGGAGCAAACAGAGAAAACCCGGGAAGCTTTTTTTATGATAACCTAATAATGGGTATTCAGTTAATGGAACAGGCTAGACTTACCAGTATTGAAAAATTTGTTGCACTGGGAACTATTTGTGCTTATCCAAAATATACGAAGGTTCCTTTTAAAGAAGAAGATTTATGGAGTGGTTATCCTGAAGAGACGAACGCTCCATATGGTCTGGCAAAAAAGATGTCACTGGTACAGTCTCAAGCATACAGACAACAATACGGCTTCAATTCGATATTTTTACTACCGGTTAATTTATATGGTCCTGGTGATAACTTCAATCCAAAATCTTCTCATGTTATACCGGCACTTATTAAAAAATTTCATGATGCCAAAATTAATAATCAAAGTGAAGTAATTGTATGGGGCACCGGAAAGGCAACACGCGAATTTTTATATGTAGAGGATTGTGCAGAAGCAGTAGTTCTGGCAACTGAAAAATATGATAAACAAGATCCTGTAAATATTGGTGCAGGTTTTGAAATATCAATAAAAGATTTAGCTGAAAAAATAAGGCAAATTATAGGATTTAAAGGAAAAGTTATATGGGATACTTCAAAACCTGATGGTCAACCAAGAAGATGCCTTGATACATCAAAAGCATATGATGAATTTGGGTTTAAAATTAGAGTCAAATTTGATGAAGGACTAAAAAATGCAATTGATTGGTATATTGAGAATAAAGATTTATTGAAAATATAAATTCTTGCAGTAGTAGTTTAGAAATTATTGTGCTTGAAAAATATTAACAGGAGATAAGTATAAATGAATATTTGTATTATAGGAACAGGTTATGTTGGACTTGTAACTGGAACTTGTCTTGGTGAGATTGGAAATGATGTAATCTGCGTAGATAAAATTCAAGAAAAAATAGATCTTCTTTCTGGTGGAAAACCACCAATTTATGAACCGGGACTTGATGAATTTTTAAAAAGAAATATAGAAGACAGTAGAATAAAATTTACAACTGATATTTCTAATGCAATTAAAGAATCTGAAATCATCTATATATGTGTGGGAACTCCACCGCTTTCAAATGGTCAGGCTGACCTTCGGTATGTTGAAGAAGTTGCATATGAAATTGGAAAATATATAAATGATGAGAAGGTTATTGTAAATAAAAGCACAGTTCCCATTGGCTCAGGGGACTGGGTTTCTATGGTTGTGTCTGACAGCATGGAAAAAAATAATAAAAATAAAAATATAACTTTTAATGTAGTTTCAAATCCTGAATTTCTTCGTGAAGGTAGTGCTATAAATGATACTTTTTTCCCGGACAGAATAGTAATTGGTTCATCATCGAAAAAGGCAATTGATAAAATGATTAAATTATATGAGCCTATAATTAATCAAACCTTTGGCTGGCCTGACAGTAAAAGATTAATTCCTAAAAATACTAAGATTCCAGTGGTTATTTCAGACTTAACCAGTGCTGAGATGATAAAGTATGCTGCTAATTCGTTTCTTGCAACCAAGATTTCATTTATTAATGAGATAGCCAATATATGCGAAAAAGTAGGAGCAGATGTGTCAAAAGTTTCAAAAGGAATTGGCCTTGACAGACGAATAGGTCCAATGTTTTTGAATGCTGGAATTGGCTGGGGTGGTTCTTGTTTTCCTAAAGATATTTCAGCTTTAAGCAATATTGCAGGTGAGTATGGGCTTTCTACCCAGATCCTTAATGCTGTTGTAAATGTCAATAGAGAGCAGAGACTTAAGATAAAGCAGAAACTGCAGGATGAATTAAAAATAATTAAAGGTAAGACAATTGGAGTTTTAGGTATTTCCTTTAAACCGGATACAGATGATACAAGAGATGCACCATCAATAAAGATTATGAATGATCTGGTTAATTTAGGGGCAAGGATTAAAGCATATGATCCTATTGTAAAGGTAAGGCCAGATTCTCTTAGCAATAAAGTACTAGTGTGCAGCGATGCTTATGAGGCTGTAAAAGATGCAGATATATTTATACTGGCAACAGAGTGGAAAGAGTTTTTGGATTTGGATTTTAATAAGGTTAAAGAACTTATGCATAATTCATCAATAATTGATGGTAGGAATTATTTAGATAGGGATAAATTAGAAAAAATAGGATTTAAATATGTAGGTATTGGAAGATAAATAAATCTTTAGAAAAATAAATTGATAACTAAATAAAAAGAGGTGTACCATTACAGAATTAAATAATAAAAAAACAGCTGTTGTAACTGGCGGGGCTGGTTTTATAGGAAGCCACATTTGTGATTATCTACTAGAAAAAGGGTTTAGAGTAATATGTATAGATGATCTCATTACAGGTTCTCTTAAGAATCTCAAACACATAAATTCTGGAGACTTTATATTTATAAATCATGATATTACTGAACATATAAAAATTGATGAAAAAGTTGATTATATTTTCCATTTTGCCTCTCCTGCAAGTCCAATAGACTACCTGCAGCTTCCAATACAGACATTAAAAGTAGGTGCATTAGGAACACATAATGTTTTAGGATTAGCTAAAGCAAAAAGAGCAGTAATGGTTCTTGCTTCAACATCAGAAGTATATGGAGATCCGAAGGTACATCCACAACCAGAAGAATACTGGGGTAATGTAAACCCTGTAGGACCACGTGGTGTTTATGATGAAGCCAAAAGATTTGCCGAGGCGATTACTATGGCTTATCACAGACAGCAGGGAGTTAATACCAGGATTGCAAGGATTTTTAATACCTATGGACCCAGAATGAGGAAAAATGATGGAAGGGCGATTCCTACTTTTATTTGCCAGGCACTTGAAAGAAAAGAGATAACAGTTTTTGGAGATGGAAGCCAGACCAGAAGTTTTTGTTATATATCAGATATGGTTGAAGGTATTTATAAGCTTGCCAAATCTGATTATCATCTTCCATTAAACATTGGTAATCCTTCAGAAATGTCAATATTGAATTTAGCTAAAAACATAAAGAAGCTAACCAAGAGTGAAAGTAAAATAGTATTTCATAATTTACCTGTTGATGATCCTCTGGTTAGAAGACCAGATATAACAAAGGCTAAAGAAATATTAGGTTGGAAGCCAGAAGTTAATTTTAAAGATGGAGTAAAAAAAACAATTAAGTGGTTTAATGAAAGATATTAAGCCCTTTACTTTCTGCTGTTTTTTTTAACTCCTTTGCCTTTTTTGAGTCTAAAAATGAATTTAGGAATAGATGAGTTTATATATGGGGAGATATCAGATTAAGACGTTTTTTTTTAAGTATTTCAATTTAACTGCTAAAAATATTGGTATTGTATTTATTGCCACTTCAATAGTAAATCTGATTAATTTTTTTTATCATATGACAATGGCTAGATTATTAGGCCCTTCAGAATACGGGATTCTAACTTCTATTATCTCAATTTTATTTATAACAGGTACAATTGTTGGTACTATAAATATTACTGTAACTAAATATACGTCTATTTATCATGCAGAAGAAAATACTGGCAAGATTAGAACTTTTTTTTTATCAACTACAAAAGGAATGTTAATCTCTACGATAATAGTCTTCATAATAATTATGATTTTTAAAAACAAGATTGCATCTTTTCTTAACTTAGAACTGACTTATTCTATTATTTTCCTTGGTGTTATATTAATTGAAGGATCAATTATCAGTATTGGCAGAGGTGTTTTACAGGGAATGAAAAAATTTAGAAGTTTGGGAATTAATGTAATATTAGAAGTTGTATTAAAGATATCTTTAGGAGTTATTTTAGTATTATTAAGGTTTAAAGCAAGTGGTGCAATATTTGGATTTTTACTAGCCACTTTGATTTCTTACTTTTTTATTTTTCCATCTGTTAGAAAAATATTAAGCAGAGGAGAAACTAGTAAAAACATAGATAGAATTGATATTAAGAAAATTTATAAAAGTACATTCTTTATTCTGATTTCAACAATACTCTTATCATTAATATCTTATACTGATATTGTTTTAGTTAAACATTTTTTCACTTCATACGAGACAGGATATTATTCAGCAGCAGCTCAAATTGGGAGGATAATATTATTTTTCCCTGCTGCAGTAAGTGTGGTTGTCTTCCCCAGACTTTCAGAAAAATATACAAAGAAGGAAAATATAAACATTACTTTTTTTAAAGGTTTGACCATAATGACGTTGATATCTGCTGTTTTTTTAATAGTTTATTATTTCTTTCCGGAATTTTTAATGAATCTTATTTATGGAAGCAAATATCTAGGTGCGTCTGGTTTAATTTTTAGATATGGAATATTTATGACCTTTATTTCCCTTATTACCTTACAGATTTTTTATTTTATTTCAATTGGGAGATATTGGTATTTAATATATTCGTTCTTTATCTTGATTGAACAGATAGCCTTAATATGGATATATCATAATAATCTTGGATTGATCTTATTGATTCTTATAATCAATTCTTTTGTTTTATTTTTATTAAATTTAATATTAATCATTTTTTACAGTAGAAAGACAAAGAATAAGAATTATGAAACAGGAAAAGATCTCAGTATTAATACCGGCCTTTAATGAAGAAGAAAATATATTATTAACCGTTAAAGAAACAATTAATGTTCTGAATACCTTAGATAAAGATTATGAGGTAGTAATAGTTGATGATGGTAGCCATGATAATACTTATGATATAGTAAAAAAAGAGCTTGGTCAGTTTAATGATAAAGTAAAAATAGAAAAATATACACCCAATCAGGGAAAAGGATTTGCTATCAAATATGGGTTTAATTTTGTAACAGGAGATTATATTTTATTTTTAGATGCTGATTTAGACTTGCATCCATCACAGATAGCTAATTTTTTATATTTAATGAAAAAAGAAAAAGCTGATATTGTTATGGGGTCTAAAAGACACAAAGACTCAGTTGTAGATTATCCAAGAAGTAGAAAAATTTTAAGTAGTGGGTATTATTTTTTAATAAAAACTTTATTTGGTTTACCTGTTAAAGATACACAAACAGGTTTTAAACTTTTTAAATATGAAGCCTTAAAAACAGGTATACAAAAAATTGTTGTAAAAAAATATGCTTTTGATTTAGAGCTACTTGTTGTCTTGAATAAATATGGGTATAAAATTGTTGAAAGTCCGATTTATTTAAAGCCAACCAGGAAATATGTAAGAATAGGAATAAAGGATATTTTTCATATTTTTTGGGATACAATTGCAGTTTTTTATCGTTTATATATAAAGAGATATTATGGCTGAAAGACTATGTATAATTAGCTGTGAAAATTCTTATATTTAATTGGCGAGACAGAAAAAATCCTTTAGCCGGCGGAGCAGAGATAGTAACTGAAGAATTATTAAAAAGGTTAGTAAAAAACGGGCACCGGGCTACTTTATTAACTTCTAAATTTAAAGGATGCCAAAATAAAGAAATTATTGATGGTTATGAAATTATCAGAGTTGGGGGAAGGTGGACAGTTTATTGGCAGGCGTATATATATTACCAAAGATATTTGCGTGGAAAATTTGATTTAGTTATTGATGAAATAAATACAATCCCATTTTTTGCTAAATTTTATGTAAAAGAAAAAAATATTATTTTATGCTATCAGCTCTGCCGCCAAATCTGGTTTTATCAAATGTTGTTTCCCTTAAGTTTGATCGGATATTTGATTGAGCCGCTATATTTATGGCTATTAAGAAAAAAAATTGTTTTGACTGAGTCTGAGAGTACTAAAAAGGATATGCAAAAGTATGGATTCCGAGCAGAGAATATTTTTATATTTAATATTGGGTTGGAGATAGAACTGGCTAAAAATTTAAATACATTATCAAAATATAAAGAGCCGACTATCTTAAGTCTAGGAACGCTAAGGAATATGAAAAGACCACTGCATGTTGTAAAAGCCTTTGAAATAGCAAAAGAAAAAATTCCGGATTTAAAGCTTGTTATAGCTGGTGATGCTGGAACAAGATATGGCAAAAAAGTGCTGGATTATATTAAAAATTCAAAATATAAAGACAGCATAAATTATCTTGGCAAAGTCAGTATTGATAAAAAATTAGAATTGATGCAAAAAAGTCATATTATTTGTGTGACGTCAGTCAAGGAGGGCTGGGGCATTATCGTAACAGAAGCGAACAGCCAGGGGACTCCGGCAATTGTTTATAATGTTGATGGATTAAGGGATTCGGTGAAAAACAATGAAACTGGTGTAATTTGTAAAAATAATACTCCTAAAAATTTAGCTGAAAATATAACTGAATTATTAAATAGTCAAGAAAAATATCAAAATTTAAGAATTAATGCCTGGCTATGGTCAAAAGAAATAAATTTTAAGGAAAGTTATAAGGACTTTATAAATGTGATTAATAAATTATAAATTTTAAAATTATGAATTCTTTAGTTTCTGTCATAATACCAACAAGAAATTCTTCAAAAACATTGGATAAATGTTTGTTTTCGGTTAATAATCAGATATATAAAAATATTGAAATAGTAATTGTTGATCAAGAAAGCGAAGATGATACATTAAGCATAGCTAAAAGATACAACTGTAGAATAATGAGTATACAAAAACCTTTATTCTATACACCACCAACAAAATCAAGGAACGTAGGAGCTCGGTGCGCTAAGGGTGATATTTTATATCATTTGGATAGCGATATGGAATTATCAGAAAGATTAATTCATGAAGCAGTTAATATTTTTACTGTTAAACCAGAAGCTGGTGCCTTGATAGTTCATGAAGTTGATATTACAAGAGGTTTTTGGAGTAAAGTTAAGGCTTTTGAAAGAAGATGCTATTGGGGTAATGATGAAATAGAATCTGCAAGAATAGTGAGGAGAAATATTTTTGAAACTGTTGGTGGCTATGATGAAGATATAAGTTCAGGAGAAGATTTTGATATACATAGAAGATATAAAAAAATAACAGAAATAGATTTTTGTAAAAATATAGTTTTTCACAACATGGGATATTTAAGTTTTTTCAAATTAATAAGTAAAAAATATAGTTATGGCAAAACTGCTAAATTATATTTTCAAAAACAACGAACTTCTGGATCAAATTTGTTAAAAGAACAATTAGGTTGTTATTTTAAAAATTATAAACAATTTTTTAAGCACCCAATACTTGGGGCTTTTTCTATATTTTTAAAATTTTGCGAGTTTGATTCTGGATTTGTTGGAATGATAAAAAAACAAATAAAATGAATATTTTTAAAAATATCTTTTTGAGCCTAAAAACCATAAAAAATATAAATTATTTTATACTTGATTATTTTAATTTAGTAAAAAAGCCTGAAATAATTTATAATTTAAGAAATGGGTTGAAATTTATTTCTAGAACGAGGACAACAGACTCTGCAGAAATAATAATTATTAATTCAGATTTTGAATATCCTAAAAAATATTATCCAAAAAATAAAAATCCAATAATATTAGATATCGGCGCTAATATTGGTTCTTTTTGTATATTTGTTAATAAATGCTTAGCAGAACAAAATCCCCAGATATATTCATTAGAGCCCAATAAATCAAATTTTGAATATTTAAATAAAAACATTGCTCTCAATGGTTTTCAATCCAACATAAAAACTTTTTGTTTGGGGTTATATAACAAAAATGGCATAGGTAGAATAGATTTATCACAAAACTCAGATTCTTTCCATGTAACCAACACTGAATGTTCGGAATATGAAGAAGTAGAAATTATAATATTGGAAGATTTTTGTTCTAAGAATAATATCGATTTTATCGATTTGTTAAAAATAGATATAGAGGGAAATGAATATGAAGTTTTTGGCAGATCTATTGATTTTATAAAAAATAAAGTAATAAATATTTTTGTTGAAGTTCATAATCTTGATGAAAATAGAAATTTTCAGTCATTTAAAAAGTACATTGTTGGTAATGGTTTTAAAATTGTTGCAGAAATAGCAGAAAGAACTTTGTTTCTAGAAAACCTGAATAATATTTATCTTTTATGAAAAATATAGTAAAAGAAAAGCCAACAATGAAATTAAATGGGAGGTTGCTATATACTTTTAATTTTATTGATAATGAGGATTTTGAAGAAAGAAACATATTAGATATAGGCTGTGGCTATGGTTGGTTTGAAACCAATATAATTAAAAAGAATATCAGAAAAATAACTGGAATAGAAATAACAGAAAAAGATCTATCTACTGCGAAAGAAAATATAAACCATAGTAAAATTGATTTTAAAGTAGGCAGTGCAATAAATATTCCTTTTTCAAAAAATGAATTTGATACAGTTGTTTGTTGGGAGGTTATAGAACATATTCCAAAAAATAGTGAAGAAAAAATGTTTAAAGAAATATATAGAGTATTAAAAAATAATGGAACATTTTATTTAAGCACGCCTTTTAATAATCTTATAGCAAAAATATTGGATCCAGCTTGGTGGTTAATTGGACATAGACATTATAAAAAAGAAAAGCTTAATGATTTTGCTATGAATAATGGATTTGTAATTGAGAAAGTTTTAATTAATGGTGAAATATGGGAAATATTCGGCGTTCTTGATATGTATATTTCTAAATGGGTTTTTAGAAGAACGCCATTTTTTGAAAGTTTTATAAGAAGAATGCAAGATAAAGAATATTCTAAGGGTAATGGTTTTACAAATATTTTTATAAAGTTTAAAAAGATATGAAGATTGCTTTTTTCATGTCCACTGTTCTTGAGCAGGGTGGTGGATTAGAAAAATATTTGATAGAAACATCTAGGGGAATGTCTCAACTCCCCAATATTGAGGCAGATGTTATAACTATGGATGATAATTTTACAATGAAAATAGCCTCTTTGTTAAAATTCTATTATTTTAAAAAAATTGATAAGAATTCGATACTTAAAGAAAAAATCTCTTCTATTTTAAGTAAATTAGGTAAAGCAAAATATATTAAATGTAAAAATTTTAAAGAGTTAGTTGAAGTTTTTTCTAGATATGATGTGATTTATAGTAAAAATGAAATTCTTGAGGCTTTTATTTTTAAATTTTTTCTTAAATATAAAAATGTTCCAACGATTATTTTTGGTGTTCATACACCCCATTTTTATCCTATCGTGGATAGCATTCATGCAAGGCTTCACAATTTATTATATCGGTCCAAATTATATAGCTTTTTGGTATCAGGGGTAAAATATTTTCATGTTTCTAATCTTCAAAGTCAGGAAATATTATTAGAGCAATTCCCAAAAAAAAGAGTATTTAAAATATCTTATCTCTTTAATGTTGATAATTTTACCAAAATGGCTAATATTTATCATACTGAATCATTAGATAGGAGTAAATTTAATGTTTTATGGTTAGCTAGGTTGACAGAACAAAAAGGCGTAAGTGATTTAGTGGAGATAATCAATGATTTGAACACAAATAGTTATAATAACTGCGTGGTTTGGAATATTGCTGGTGATGGTGATGAGAGAAACAAAATAGAATCCATAGAGATGAAATGGGGCAACATCAGATATTTTGGTCATGTAAGAAATGATTTTGTACCAAGTTTATTAAGTCAGATTGATTTGTTTATAAGTACTAGTAAATGGGAAGTTAGTCCATTTAATATAATAGAGGCTCAGGCAATCGGAAAACCTGTTTTGGCCTATAGAATTGCAGGAGTGGTTGATATTATTGAAGAAGGAAAGACAGGGATCATAGTTAGTAATAGAAAGGAATTTAAGGATAGACTTGAAGAAATAATTAACGGCCATTTCAAATTTAATCAGGAAGAAATCAAAGAAAAATTAAAAGAAAAGTTTAATTCAAAGAAAATATTTATAGAACTAGAAGAAATGTTCCTGTCTGTTATAAGAGAGAATAAACATGACTAATCCAAAATTTTATTTTACACCATTTTTTATAATCAGATTTTATTTGCTGCAAGATATAAAAAAGATCTTGGTGAAATATAAATTTACTGGGAATTTGCTCGATGTAGGTTGTGGTGAAAAACCGTATCAAAATTTGTTTAAAAATGTAAGTAGTTATACAGGTATTGATTTCAATCATTATTCAAAGCATTCACGCTCTGCTATTGGTCATCCTGATATTTATTTTCCGAACGATTACAATGAAAAACTTGCCTTGCCCTTTATAGATAATTCTTTCCAAAACACCGTTTCTTTTCAAGTGTTTGAACATCATAAAAATCCCCAAAAGATGTTTAGTGAAATGTTTCGGGTTCTAAAGAATGGTGGTTATATGCTAATATCAGCCCCGTTTCTTGGGGGAATTCATGAAGAGCCGAATGATTACCAAAGATTTACTAAATATGGCTTAATTGAACTATTAAAACCCTATAAATGCGAGATTTTAGAAATTAAAGAACAAGGAGCCTTATTTTCCACAATTTCTATGCTTCTGAATGAATATTTAAATAGTTTTGCAGTCAAGAATAAATTATTTTATTTCATCAGTGTTTTAATTTATCTACCATTCCTTTTATTATCTTACGTGAGTTTGCTTCTAGATAAAATTTTTAAATCAAATAAAATATTTTTAAATTATTTAATTTTGGTTAAAAAGAATTATTAAGCTTATCAAAGCGAAAGAAAAACACATAAACTGGTATAACGAATTCTACAAAAATGAAGAGGGGAGTTTTACATCTTGGTATTCTTTTATGTTGCCTGAACTAATTAAGAAAATTAAAAATGATTCAAAAATTTTAGAATTAGGGTGCGGGCAGTCAAAAGGATTGAGATATTTAGTGAGCCACAATTATATTAAACAAGAAAACTCATATGGCATAGATCAAAGCGATTTAGCTATAGAATTTTTAAAAAAGAAATTACCAAAAGCAAATTTAGAACAAGGAGATATATTTTCTTTAAAATTCAACGACGATACTTTTGATTATGTTTTAATGATGGAGGTTATTGAGCACTTGGAAGATCCCTTGAAAGTCCTAAAAGAGGTTGAGAGAGTTTTAAAACCGAATGGCGAATTAATTATTTCATTCCCTAATTATATTAATTTCCCCTGGCTGATTGTAAGAATTTTATCTGAAAAATTAAATAAACCCAATTGGATTATTCTTCAGCCGGTAGATAAAATCTATACTACAATAAATATTATAAATTTTTCTAAAAAAAATGGTTTGAAGTATCAAAAATGTATTGGTTCTAATTATTATCCGCCTTTATTATGAGAATATGAAAATAAATGTGTTACAAATTATTTTAATAAATTACATTTATATCATTTATCATTTCATCCTATTTTGTTTTTTAGGAAATTATCATGAAGGGTTTATTTAAAAATAAAATTTATATTGTTTTACTATTGGTTATATCCTTTATTTCACACTGGTATATTTTTTTTGATTTAAAGACATTAAATTGGGGCGATTGGATTAGTTTTTTTAATTCTCAGTTTTCGACCATTTTTTCCTTTAATATTTATTACTCATCATTTAATCTTGGAACCATATCAGTTTTTCCAAATAATTGGGTATTTTATTTAATCGCTTACTTTTTGGGTTTGTTTGGTTTAACTTGGGACGTTTTTACTCGTATAATTTTTCTAATTCCGATAGTATTTTTTACTCCACTATTTTCATTCTTACTGTTTAGAAAAATTTTTAAAAACGATTTAATCGCTTTCTTTAGTGCTTGTATATATTCTTTTAATACCTTATTCTTAAAACTCCAATTAGATTGGATAACTTATGCTTTTATTTGGTGGGTTCTGCCAGCGTTATTTTTAAGCATTTTAAATTACTTAGAAACTAAAAAGAATAAATACTTGATTTATAATGCCCTACTGGTTTTTTTGGGATTTGTTTATGAATTAAGGATAATGATTTTAGTTTTGGTCTTTTTATCCTTGTTTCAAATCATTTATTTAATTTTTAATAATGAATCATTAAAAATAAGAATTAAAAATAATTTTTATATTCTCATCAGCTTTTTCTTGGGAATTTTAGGACATGCCTTTTGGCTTATTCCTTTAAAATTCGGCAATATCCTTGGCGAAGTAATGAGTAGCACTTCTGCCTCTCCTTTTACCTCTTTTTATGACATCTTAGACGCTTTTACCTTGCATATGTATAGCTGGTCGCAAAATTTGGTTTTAGAGCCCTTTATTAAACAACCAATAGAATTCAGGCATTTTTTAATTCCGCTAGTCGCTATAGTCGGTATTATTACCTTTAAGAAACTGTTTAAAGAAAAAAAAGATGCGTCATATTTCATATTTTTTGCCATATCCCTGATTGTTTTTATATTTTTAGGGAAACAGACCTTTGAACCGTTCGGAAGCTTTTATGGCTGGGCTTTTCATAATATCCCTTTATTTAATTTATACAGAGAAAGCTCTAAATTTTTCATATTAATTGCTTTATCGCTCGCCTTCTTTTTTGGTTCTGGGTTGTTTTATGTTTATCAGTTAATTAAAAATTATAATAAAAAATTAGCAATTTTTGCTATAATTACTATTCTGTTTTTTTCTTCTGTTTTTAATTTACAGCACTTTATCGATCAAAAGATTTGCGGGATGACAAAAGGAAATATGATTAATGATGATTATATTAAGCTTGAAAAAATATTATCTTCAGATTCTAATTATTATCGGATTTTATGGATGCCAACCAAACCAAGGTTTGGTTTTTTTTCCGAGCAACACCCATTTCTCAACGCCGTTGATTTAACAAAAATATTAAAAGATCAGGTCAGTTTTACTATTTTTGATGGAAGTTTGCTAGTTTATTCTCAATTATTATTTCTACTTCAACAAAATTATTCTGACCAATTGTTAGATAATATGGTCGTTAAATATGTGATTCTTCCTGTAGTTGAGAAAAGATTTAAAAAAATATCCGCAACGGAAACCCAGACTGTTAATGAAATTTATGAATATTATGGGGAAAGAGAATACTTTACCGACGAACTGGACAAGATTTCGTATTTGAAAAAAATTGATATTGGTACAGACGAGCTTGTTGTTTATGAAAATAAAAACTATAGGCCACATATTTATCAAACTCAAGAAAAAGAAACAATTTACAAAAATATTCCATTTAAAGAAGTTGATTTCTATTATAAAAATCAAACGGAATACAAAATCTTGTTAAATAATATTAAATATAAAACATACTTAAATTTTTCAGAAGCATATCATCCAGAGTGGAAAATAAGAATAGACAAATTCAATTGGTTTAAAGCATTAACTGATAAAAATTATTTTCTACCAGTCAAAAATCATTTTAAAAATAATGCAGGATTAAATTCATTTGTTGTTGATCCTGAGTATATAAAAACTAATTTCTCAAGAGATTATTATTGTGAAAATAAGGATGGAAGCATAGATATAGAATTAACTCTTTATTTCTGTCCTCTATCATATTTTTACCTTGGTTTAATTATTTCTGGCTTTTTTTTATTAGGGTCGTTAGGCTATCTTATATATGTTTTATATGATTATTTGAGTAAAAGGAGAAGTAAGATTAGTACTACTGACCAATAGTAAGGAAGAGAATGGGATTATAAGCTTTTAATAATAGGTTAAAAAATTAGATATATAACGACATTGGCAATCTGTATTAAGAAATTAAAATATAATTTAATATTACATACAGGTATAGTAGTATTCTTTTTTTTGCTATCCTTTGTAATTAACAGGATTCCAGCTGGAACTTTTATTGCCGGAGGTGATTTTCAACAATTTATTAATCCTGGTGGGAATCTTTTTAAACTTTTTTTCACATGGTCTGACCAAGGTCAGGGTGGTTATAGTAATACTATAATATCTTTACCTTTTTATATATTTCAAAATATTCTGTATAACCTTGGATTTTCTTATTCAAACATTGCAAGTATTATAATGTTTCTTTTTTTCATCATTTCCTTTTATAGTTTTTTCTCTGCAATAAAAATAATTGATAAAAATATTACAAATAATATTAGATTGTTAA
>Ga0307380_10006556_pt1 | contig 15277 bp, 19 predicted proteins | sample UN3MG_FD_202239 | JGI IMG/M metagenome (GOLD analysis project Ga0307380, IMG submission 202239) | Soil microbial communities from Risofladan, Vaasa, Finland - UN-3 | ecosystem: Environmental > Terrestrial > Soil > Coastal area > Acid sulfate soil | place: Finland: Risofladan, Vaasa | collected...
TAAACTCCAGCCGAGTCAAAAACGCCATCGGCTCCGTCTTCCTCAAGATCGTCTGGAAGTTACCCAGGATCGCGTCCAAGGCCTCCTGCTCTTCCGTAGGATCGGGCACATACCCAGCCTCACCGGGCCCAGGTCGAGGGATAACGCTCGTGCCAGAGTCAGAGTCAGACGACTGCGTCTTTTTCTTGCCCATCATAAGGAGGGCTGCGCCGCCGCCCAGGAGTAAAATCGGTAGTAGGTTTGCCATGGGTTTTTGTTCTCCTTAGAAATGGTCGCCTCTGGTTTTGATACCAGAGTCAATGTATGCCGCGCGCGCGAGCTTGAGTGAAGAGTTCATGAGCAGCGACTCCGGTGACGGGGGTTCGCCGCCGTTTTCTGTTGCCTTGGAAGTCACCTTGACGCATGGCTTCAGCAGCGCCTGCACAATTACTGGGATAACGTTTTCGCGAAATGCATCATTCGTGAGCCCCCAGCCCTGCGGCACCAGATGTATGGGGAGCGTCTTCATGTGCTCTGCGATGGCAAGTATCAACTGCTGCTGCTGCCCGACGGAGATCCATGAGCCCCCCGTAAGTTCCTTCTGCGCCTCCGGCCTGAAGGCCTTATAGATCTCCGTGTCCCACAAGCCCTCCTTGCCCAAGATCGCATTCTCGATTTCGGTGGACTTGAAAACGCCAGGCTTACCCGTCTCCTCAAAACACAAAACGCCACGCTCGTGCATTTCCAAAGGCGGCTCGATGCCCGACGGACGTTCCCCTTCCGGCTTTACCCCGGGCTCTGGCTCAAGCTCATCAGCCTCCGGCTCGGACTTCGGAACCGTTTTTTTGCCCGCCATCACGAGAGCGGCGGCGCCGCCCAGAAGTAAAATCGGTAGTAGGTTTGCCATGGTTTTCTTTACTCCCAGAGTCTGAAGTCTTTACCGATTTGGTAGATGCCTGGGTACCCGCCGAGCGACATCTTTTCGTACATCGTATTGCGGGAAAGGCCGACTGCATCCAGCGATGGCTTGAGACGATCGAGGCTCAGTCTTGAATCTGGATCGCTGTTGTGGATGTCGGTGACGTTCTTCGGAAGTCGCCAGTACCGACGGATGGCCAGAACGTCTGGGTTTTGTCCGGCGGCATTCGCCTTGGCGATTCCGCGGGCCGCGTAATCTACTGCCATCACAAAATTCCAAACGGGATCTAGCAATATATCCGGCCTGTACCGGAGATCGATCAACCCGTTGCTCTCTGTAAAAACAGAATTCGGCCGCAACTGAAACAGCCCTCTGGCAGAGTTCTGCTTGGCGCCTGCCGCCGCATACGGATTAAATCGCGACTCACGCCAGGCCGTAGCCAGCATAAACTTCCACAACGGCTTCATTGTGTTGTATCTGCTGGACACGTACCTGGCGCTGTCGGTGATGTACTCGGCCACAATATCCCGGTCAGGGTCTTCTCCGAAGAAGTCCCTGTTGGGTCTTGCCGCCCTCCCGCGCTTGCCGCTCATCAGAGCGGCGCCGCTAAGGGCAAGTAGTGCTAGTGTGGCCGGTTCCATTTATCTGCGTCTTGTTCGCTTCTTCTTGGACTTCTTTTTCCGCTGCTTACGCTTGTCTCGGTAGTCGTTGCTTACATGCCTGGCTTTGCCCAGGAGAGATTCGCCAAGCCTGAAAAGAAGCTTCTCGCCTGGGTCGAGTCCGAATTCATCGAGAGGGTCTACGGCTGGGGGTGGCGGCTCGTCATCCTCGTCCTCCTCGTCTTCATCATCCGCTTCGCCCTCCTCTTCATCCTCTTCGTAGTCCTCGTCGTAATCGTCATCTTCGTGATTGGAGGCTGCTGCCTCAAGCTGTTTCTCATCAAACCGCGGCTGCTTGGGGTCGTTCAGCAATTCGAGAACGGCCTTGCCGATCTCCGCCTCATCCGGACACGGAATCGGATTGTTGGGGTCATCGACTGCCGCAACTAAATAACCGCGGTCCCCTCGTCCGCGGCGTACCAAAATGAGAATGGGTTGTTTGACGTCATATTCATCTGCCATAGCTGGTCCTCTTTCCTTCGGGGGAATAATATCACCCCAAGAGAAAGCCGGACAGGCCATTCATCTCTTCATCATCATCGCTACGCCGAGAACCGCTGCCGCGCCAACGCCCACATAAATAATCGGAGATGCCGATTTTTCCTTTTCCTCGATGTATTCTTTTGTTGACTTGCCCGAGGAGTAGGCAAAAATTCCGCCAATAGCGGTCGCCCCAACCAAGAAGGGGATCCAAAAGACCCCGTATCTTCTCCCCTCCGAGTGGGCCTTTGCCTTATTGTCTTCCTCGGCCACCGTATTCCAAAATAACGCCGTACTTCCATTAAGGAAGTCCCGCCGGTCTGCTTTAGGCTGTTTTTGCGCCGCAGCATTGATCATGTTCCACGGCTTTTGAATGTGGAAGAAAAACGTCTTATCCACATTCTTGAGCGGCTCATTTTTTAGCCTTTCAAGTAATGCGCTTGTCTGATCTTTGTATTTGCCAGATTTTTCCAGCAGGGACGGATCGGCCGCGAGTGCGTGGCCGACCAGCGCGTTCGACGCGTCCAGAATGACCGCATAGACATACGGGTCTGGGTGCTGCCTGGTCAACTCCCGAATATCAGGGACGATTTTTTTGAGGGAAATTCTCATGTTGAAACCACAAACTTTCGAAAATCTCCCTCAGGAAATTGGCAGCCCACCGCGCTGTTGGTGATGTCATCAAAGCCGATTCGCACAATCCTCGTCGGCGGATCGATCATGCTGTGGCCAGCGCCGTCCTCAGTGTCCGGCCAATTCATCCCGAGAAGCGTCACTTCATTGGTCTGGTCGAAGTGGTCTATATCAATATTGGGGATCCACATATACGCAAAATATGTTCCCGGCACTGAGGTCGGCTGGTCACCCAACATCATGCGTGCCCGGTTATTGCTGTACACCGGGCGAAAGCTAATCCCCCGTTGGTTGTACCTGCTCCTCACCAGGGCCGCGTGATCCGGCCGAAGGTCTTCAGGACCGCGCGCGTAGTTCGCCTGGTTCCAAGGGCTACACTCCGCGCGGACCAAAAGATCCTTGGCAGCCTTCCGCTTCCAGGCTTCGGTCACCGGCTCCCGCGTGCCAAACAGCGCCTCGCGCATAACCTCCAGCGGCGTGTCCCCGCTCTGAATCGCATACAGCTTACCCAAGTGCGCCCGGCCATCTGGAGACTCCGTCCGAAGAAGGAACTCCTCCATCGTCTCCTCCCTCTCCTCCTCCACCACAGCAGGCTCCTCCACAGCGGCGGCCGACGCCTTTTTCCTTGTTAGGAAATAAAGCGCGGCAATGCCACTGCCGACAAGAGTGGCCCGCTGTACCCCGGTCGCCATTTAGCCTCTGATGCGACCCCGCGCGGCTCGTCTGCGCCGCTTCGTTCCTCGAATGTAATTCGGAATCTTCGCTCGCCCAGGACCAGTCCCCGAGGAGTCGTCATCACCCGCAGCCTTAATCGTAGCCATGCGGCACACAACTTCCTCAGCTTCATTTAAGCAACAAAGGTATGTGTTACCACTCTCATGCTCAACCAAGATGCACCCGCCGCCATCGCCGGCCGCCATGCCAGGAGGGGCCGGTCGAATCCTGCCTCCAGGAAACTTCCTCCGGACTTGTTCCATGAGCGTGCCCTTGCCCTGCACGCCAGATGGCCCGCCTGGCGCTTTATGAGTCCGTCTGCGTCCCATGATTCCCATTGTTTTTTATCCCTTCATGAACCCTTCGGGGTTTTTGTTGTATTCCGACAGCGTCACATTCACGATTTTAGCAAGAGAGTCCCAGACCTGGCGGCCCTTCTTCTTCTTTCTCGCGGACTCCCAATCGCACTCTGCGATGTAGGCCGCGAGGCCTTCGAGGAGGTCATCACGCTGGGGAGTCTCTTGGGCCAAGAGAATGCTGCGCAGCCTCTGCCGTGTCCAGTGCTCGGCATCATCGATTACGTCTTCTTTCAGATGTAGGCCACCGAGGGTGCCGGGGTCAGCCCAGACATCCGAGAATGTCGAACACCTGCGGTTCTTGTCCACCATAAAGTAGGTGATGCCAAGGGCCATGATCGCCGCAGCAGCAACCGCCTCTCGCCGTATAGGTTCGTTTGCCATATACTAATCCTTATGCCGGGCGCGTAGGTCTCCTGCCTCTGCGCCCTTTTCTATCTTCCTATTGACCTTCTCCGCCCACGACGACGACTCTTTTTCGCCGGGCGAGGGCGGCGGCGGCCGGAAGGCTTGGCAACAATTCTACCGCGATTGATACCGCCGCTCTGAGACCCTCCGCCCGAAGATATAGGTAGATGCTCAGCGCAATTCACATCCACACAAAGCTCTGGATTTGATGTGTTCTTGCACAGATCGTAACAATCGCCCCATTCCTTAGGAACGGGGGTGCCATAGGCCCTGCCTGAATGTGATGAAGCAGCAAAGCGCCGCTCAGAAACCGCTTCAGTCGGACCGCCGCAATGCGGGCATGTGTTTTCGTACCGCCAGGTCAGGCCGTATCGACGCACGCCGTCGGTGGCCATATCCATGCTTCCATCACCCATGGAGGCGTAGCCCAGGCTTCCATACGCATGGGGCAAAGCCTCCTGCCCGCCGCGGCGGCCCGGAGTCGGGGCTTGCGCGATTCCTCCTGCGCCGGCCCACCCCGGCGTCCCGGGCGCGTGGCCGGGCACTCCGAATCGTCGCCCGGTCCCCCGATCTACACCGCGGGGCCGGACATGCCTGCGGCGGCCGGAGGGCGTGAGATCGGGGCGCTGGCCTCGGTAGGGCTGCCCAGGCTCTGCCGGCGGTGGAACCCATCGAACTCCGCCAACAGCGGCAACCCCCCTGGTCTCGTAAACCTTCTCGATGGTCTCAGCGTAGATTCGCCGGCCGCCATAGTTCTTCTGGAACTCTTGTGTCTGCCAGGCCGGGCCGCTGTAACTACGCCCCTCTACCCGGCGCTCCAGGTAGTGCCCGACGCTATCCATATACTCAGCGGCGATAGCGAGCTTGTTCGCGGCCCACTCGGGAAGTGGCTTCTTACCCTTCTCCAGAGTCTTGGAAATCAACTGGGCGTACTCCGAGATGTTCTCCAACGCGCCCCTGCACATCCCATTCTTGTCGCCGCTATAGCGCCGGCCCTTGTGGTCTTGATAGCGCACAAAGTGCCCGGCATCCTTCATGTGCGTACGGGCCGTGGCAATCTTGTGATGGACCCAATCGGGAATGACATCAACACCGCGCTCCAGGGAGTCAAGGGACTTCCGGGCATACAGGTCAATGTCATACAGATTCTGACGAAGTGTGCGCTCGTGTTCGGACATTTACTTTCTACTTTTTCTGGGCGCCATTCAGGTCTTCCGGGCGCCCGGTACAATCCGGACAGGCCATATAAGGATGGCCAAACAAGAAGTCATGAGCAGCGGCGTCCAGCGGCTCCGACTGCTGGAGAATCAACGGCCCGCTGCAAAACGGACACGACGGCCGGTAGTGGAGAGTTTGATCTGGCCGCTCGCCAAATCTACCCGGGCCATGCGGAGAAGAGGGCGGGGCGCCCCGCGCCCCCTCAATACCCCTCCGTCCCGCTCTTCCAAATCGGTAGGTCATTTTATCCCCGCCCGGCCATCGCCATGTGCTTCGCGCGGCGCCTGCGGGCACGACCGCGGCCATAGGCTGCGGGGTGCATGGCGGATCGCCCTGCCGAAGACGCCGGTGACCCACCGCCCGGCGCGTTCGCGATGTTGAGCCCGCACAGGGGATCGTCGCACCCACCAGAGGACTCGCTGCAGCAAACATGCCCACCAGCAGTCGCGCAGGCGACCTCACCGGTGCCACAAGCGGCAGCGGATGCCCCGCCGCCGCTGACCGACCTGCTGCTCCGTCGGGCTCGGCGCTTCTTCTTGCTTCGCGCACGAATCCTCTTGCCCGAAGACGCCGGTGACCCACCGCCCGGCGCGTTCGCGATGTTGAGCCCGCACAGGGGATCGTCGCACCCACCAGAGGACTCGCTGCAGCAAACATGCCCACCAGCAGTCGCGCAGGCGACCTCACCGGTGCCACAAGCGGCAGCGGATGCCCCGCCGCCGCTGACCGACCTGCTGGCCCGATTGTAGCCCTTGCCGCTTCTTCCGTATCTGCGTGTCATTTTTTATCTCCTCCTTGAAATGCCCCTTGGGCCAATTGGTTCCCGGCCATGTCTGCGGCCGATGTCTTTTTCGCGCGCGTCGTAAACATGGTCCTTGGCCGGATATCCGCGCTTCGCCTCTGCCGACAAAAGCATCAACTGCTCCCAGGAGAGTCCGCCGCGCTGGTTCACCAACGCGACCTCCATCGCGTTCATCGTCACCGGCCCGACCATTCCGTCCGCCACCAAATGGCCGCGTGGAACCCGGACCCAATTCACCTCTCGGAGCCGGGGCTTCGAGACTATTGAATTGCTCATGTCGTTGTAGTCGGACTGAAACTGGCGGACCGCCCTGCCAAACTCAAACTGCCCAGAGCCTTCCCAGGCGTATCCAAGCTCGGCCAGTACATCCACAACCTGCTGATCTGTCTCAAACAACTTGGTGTTGTACCCCGCCGTATTACCGGTCACGTTGGGCGGGTGGGCGTGCCCCACCGAACCCCGCGGGGAGATCGGTATATTCGCCTGATGCAGCAGATGAATATTGGGCCCAGGGCTATTCGGACGGAAGCTGCGGTTCCGCTCATCCATGAACCGGTTGGCTTCCCTTTGTTCTCTGATAACAGAGGGGTCTCCGGAGAAGCCACCATACCGCCGAATCGAGCCATCAGTCTTATGGGACGTCCCGCGATAGGTCATCCCATATACACGCTCGGGGTTTGAGTCTGGATAGCAAGACCCGCCGCAGATGGGGACGCTCGCGCGGCCGGCCACAAACTTGGGGTGCTCCACCAGGATCATCCCCACGCCATCCTTGATTGCGCCAATGGAAATCGGCTGCACAGCAAGCCCGTGCCACTTGGTCCCCTCGGCCTCAAGGCGGCCCGTTATCATGTTGTAGCAGACGTTGTCCGGCAGGAATGAGGGCGTCGGAAGCTTCGGCTCCGGCCGCGGGGTCCTCGGAGGCGGCGGAGTCCTGTCCTCGGGCGGGGGCGGAGGCGGCCGGCGTACCGGCGGCGGCGGCTCTTCTCGGTCCTCAGGAGGCGGAGGAAGCCGTACAGGAGGCCTCCGCTGCGGGGGTCCCTCCCGGCAGATGGGCACTCGCGCGCCACCGCCAGGCATGGATGGGTGGGAGACGCTGGCGATCTCGGTGCCGTTGGGCAGCCTCGCCTGCGTTACCAGCTTGACGACAAGCCCGTCGTACGGGGTCCCCTCACAGACCAGGCTGCTGGTCTCTGGGTTGTAGCAACAAAGCTGCGGCACCGGGACCCTCTTGGGCGCGGGTACCGGGGATAGAATTTTCTTGGGCGGGACACGGGTATCAGGCGGCGGAACCCGGGTAGAAGGCGGCGGCGTATCGGACGGCGGCCGCCTCGGGACATCCACCTGGGGACGATCTCCGGGGACCTCGCAAACGGGAAACCCCCTACGGCCGGTGGACTCACAAATGTGCTGAAGGAACTTCTCAACCTCATCCGCAGGAGCCCCGGAGATGCCACACTGCACAATGCAGATACGGCCGCCGTTCGGGCTATCCTTACAATCGAGGTACTCCAGCGGAATAAGCATTCCGTGGTAGGCCGCAAGAACGCTCGACTCGGGGCAGTTCATTTGCCCGGTCTTTTCATCAATACAGCACGGCGCCTCTTCCTTCTCAGGCTCCAGGTTCTCGCAAACCAAGACTCGTGCGCCGCCGCCGGGAAGATCTGGGTGCTCGACTGACGCCCCCATAACCCCCTCGATCTCGTGCTCGTTGACGATCTTTACGACAAGCCCATCGTAGGAGGATCCCGGGGCTACCAGGGTCGATGTCTCGATATTGACGCAGGCCATCTCTGGCACGGGATCTTTGCCGACGCTCTCGTCCGTACACCCCGGAACGATCATCTCGGCGTCGCCGCCCACATCGATCCGGCACATCCGCAAGCCGGTCTCTTCATCATCCCAGCAGCCAGCCGATACCTGTGCCCCGTGGAGCTTATGGTTCGTATCCCTGTGGCGAATGAAGCTGCCGTTCTCCTGAACGCACAAGTCAAATTCCTCGGGCAGACCGTCGGGCGCGGCTGGAACAGTCGGCGCCTTCAGGCGCGAAATGCTGGGAGGCACCGGGCTGCTGCCGGCCCTCTCCATTCCAGGCCCCTGCGCCAAAACAACAGGAGTGATCGATACGGTCTCCTGTTCATATCCACAGATAAGCGGAGGCTTGCTCTCGCTCAAAAGCGGATATCCCATGCTGTCGGTATGCGAAAATCTGCGATAGGTGACCATGCTTGTCCCTTTTTAGCCCACCCTGCAATGCGGGGGCTGCCCACTGTAGGCTCTTCCGAGTTGCTCAATCTCTAGTGATGGGTCGTATTGTATCACGCCCCTTGGTGTTTGAACTTCTGAGACCACATGAAACACGCCTGTTTCGCCACGCGGAAGAATTGCCGGCCAAGCCTTTCTTCCCTCAAACCTATGGATAGAAACATCGACGCCGATGATGTCAATGCACAGGCCTTTTTCCGGCTCTTTGAGCAACGCGGGAATTGTCCTGATATCTCCGATTTGACTAAGCGTATCTTTGTTACGCGTATCGTACTTAATCATTCCGGACGACAGCACGCAAACATGCTCAGGGTGGCGCTGAAGATGCATGACGTTAATTGCGATAGCGGCCTCCAGCATGGCCAAGCCCTGCATCGCCACTTCCTCAACATCAAGATTCTTGTCGTCTACGTGAACAACGAATTTGAACATTCTTATGCTTCCACAATGAAGGTAGCAACCCAGTCGATGGCGGGGCCGCCCGGCGGGCTTACGAAGGAAAGAAAAGTCGCATTTGGGACAGCCACACGCGCCGACTCCAGGCGGCCGGGCAGCATGGAAATTCTTCCTACAGAGGAAGCGTCAACTCCGCCGGTGGCATACTCAAAGGAGATTCTGTACGTCGCGGGAAGAGGGATTACTGCTCCTATAGTGTTTGCCCGAATTCTTACAGACCTTGAGCCGGGAGGGATTTGTATAAATCCGGTGCCGCCGCTGCCCACAGAAACAGTCCGTGTAGCCTGATCTGTAATCTGTGTGACATTCTGGTACGTCGGAATAATACGTCCAGTGGCCATCGTGTTTTCGGCAATGCCGCCATCCGGAAATGTAGGAGTTGCCCCTGGGTTGATTGCGTCTACCTCAGACCCCTGCGCCACACCGTTCAAAGATGGCAGAAGAATAAAGGTCGTGACTCCCCATCCGTAAAACGAAAAGCTTGAGGTCCCATGAATATTTACATCAAAGTAGCGACCGCCTGATTCGTCATAGACCATCACACGCCCCTTCAGCACGGTTGCCGTTGGCCCCGTCCCGACAATCCCGGACTCCACAAGAGGAGGGTTGCTGGCATCAGATAGGGACGATGTGGCAAAGAAGCTAACGTGCCAAAATCTCGGCCGTGTATCGGCAGACCTCGCGGTGGCAATCGCAATGGGGATATCGAAAATTAGATCTGCGGACGCAGCCGGCAATGGCGGGAAGACGCGCGAGAAAAACTGCGCTCGCCTAAACTGGGAAACGCCAGCGCCAGCCTCACCAACATCCAGATCGTTGAAATTCTTCGGTCTCTCCCTGAACCCAAACTGCTTGGGCCTCGACCGCGGCATCTTCTTGCGATCAATAGGAGCCTCCGCCACTGGATTGTCCAGGGTTGGATATATGGTCGGAACAGCCTGGTTTGTGAGAGGCTGCCCAAATTCCACACCCTCTCCATCGGACGACATCTCATCCAGGTGGGGGTTCCTGTCCCTTCTCATTGCAAGCTTCCGCGCCATCTATTTTAGGCCTCCACCGTAAATGTGGCGATCCAGGTTCTCTCAAGAGGGGCCACTACGCTATCAATGAACGTGATGAATTTTGCATTCGGTACTTCGATTGTTTCTGTTTCCAGAAGTCCTGGAATCATGAAGATCAACCCCATCGCATTCGCTGCGGTCAGTGTTGGGGCTACCGAAAACGCAATGGCGTAATCAGCGGGAAGAGGGCCAACCCCAGTCGTCGTCCGAAGCTGCACCTGCGTTGTGCCTGGAGGAATCTCTATTGCCCCAGTTCCGCCAGCGGGCACAGTGACGCTGCCTGTAATGTTGTCCGTAATCTGCGTGGCATTCTGAAAAATCGGAATCACACGAGCCGCGCAAAATGAATCCTCAACAGTCCCTGAGACACCAAGTATATTTTGATCCGGGTTCTGTTGATCCACCTCAAATCCCAACTGCGTTCCATTGGGGGACTCGGGCAAGAGAATGAACACGGTTACCGCAAATGCGTAAATTGAAAAACTCCGGGTGCCCAAGGTGTCAACGTCGAAGAAGCGGCCGCCTGATTCGTCTTGAATCAGGACCCGCCCGCGGAGAAGGGAGACGGACGGGCCAAGATTAGAGGCACCTTGTATTCCACTTGGCGGCAAGGGCGATACGATATTCCCGCCGGGCGGGACATCGCGGATTACACCATTGCCGAAAAAGCTTATGTGGAAAAAGCGGGGCCGCGTGTCAGAGGAGCGGCCAGTCGCCATGCCAATCGCGCGGTTCCAGACCAGGTCTGACGCAGCGATGATGGGAAGCCCGGCGTCATCAACTGTGGCCAACTGTGTGAAAAACTTACCCCTACGAAATTGGGAAAGGCCAGACGCGGCATCCCCAGGAGCAATGTCGTTGATGTTGAAAGGCCGCATTGCAAAGCCAAGTCCACGCTGGCGGTCTTGCCAGGGCCTTGGGCGCATGCGGTCAAACGGTGGCTCTTGGACCGGATTGTCCATGTACATCCCCTTCCGATTGATAACCTCGACCTCGGAGGTCTCCATCGGCTCAGGTCTAATGTAGGCCCCATGCGGTGCATGCCTCCTATTATCCTGGGGAGGCGCCATGGTTCCAAATCGGCGCAATTGTCTCTTGCTCATGATGTCACCCTGATTTTACAACCTAAGCTGAAAAATCCCAACCTAGAAAATAAACATGAAAAAAGGACGAGGGCAAAACGACCCCCGCCCTTTTTCTTTTTTATCGAGCGCCTGGTTTAGATGTATCCATCTAGGCTGCTGACAGCATTGCCCCAGATGCAGGCAAAGACCTGAATCGCGGTATTCGCATTAAGGTTGAAGAGACTAATCTGCAACTCTCTTGCGAGGCCAGTTGTTGAGAATACCGACCAGTTGATCAGCAAGGGCTCATCCGAACGATTGAACACGTCCGAAAGAAGCTCGCCGCCGCCAACACCAGTGCCTGTCGGAATGGTCTTGTTGATGGCCATCTGCGGGCTGCCGCCAACGGTCACAGCGCCAATGGTGAACCGAAGATTTGTACCCGGCGCATTTGGGTCGATGCCGAACAGGTACACGGCCTTGGGCTCAAAGTACGGACTCACAGTCGGAAGGACTGAGAGAACCCCGTCTACGCCAGCCGCAATGGTGACGGTGCCGGCAACCTGCTGCCATCCGCAGTACGTGGGCAGCCCGTAGCACCCGGGATAGGTCTCTACACCACCCTCGCCAGCGTAGAACTGCTCTTCGCCATCCGGCATCTGCGGGTCGCAGCCCGGAGTGCCTCGTCCTCGTCTCGGAATTCGTGAAGCGTCTACAGACATTTCTTATCCTTTCAAAAAAAGAAAGGGGAAGGAGAACGAGTCCCCTTCCCCTTTTCATTCCCTAGATGGTCGTCTTACAAGTACCCATCAAGGCTGCTGACAGCGTTACCCCAGATGCAGGCAAAGACCTGAATCGCGGTGTTCGCATTGAGGTTGAAGAGGTTAATCTGCAACTCTCGGGCAAGACCCGTGGTCGAGAACACGGACCAGTTGATCAGCAGAGGCTCGTCCGAACGGTTGAACACGTCCGAAAGAAGCTCGCCACCACCCACACCGGTACCGGTGGGAATGGTCTTGTTGATGGCCATCTGCGGGCTACCACCAACGGTAACGGCGCCAATGGTGAACCGCAGGTTGGTACCCGGAGCGTTCGGATCGATACCGAACAGGTACACAGCCTTGGGCTCAAAGTACGGGCTAACGGTCGGAAGGACCGAAAGGACCCCATCTACACCGGCCGCAATGGTGACGGTACCGGCGACTTGCTGCCAACCACAGTACGTGGGCAGGCCATAGCAACCGGGGTACGTCTCCACGCCACCCTCACCAGCGTAGAAGCTCTGGTCTCCATCGACCATGCTGGCCGTGTAGGCCCCGTCTCCACGACCGCGGTCGTGTCCCTGACGGTCCACGAAGGACTGGCGAACAGAACCGGTAAGCTGACCGGATCCTCCGGCAAAACGATATCCACTTGACATTTTTCTTATTCCTTGAAATTTGCTCAGAATGAGCGTTGCTTTTTTGTTGCCTTTATCCACTCGTTTTCGGGGTCACCGAAAGCTTGTTGTGGATCCAAAAAACAGCGTTGTTCTTTGGCTACCTCATAAGGTTGGGCTTTTAGTTGACCCGCCCAACCTTTTTTCCTCGAAGGCTCGAACTTCTTAGTCCTCGGCTTCCAGACCCTTCTCGTGCGCCAGACGGCTGGCCCAAGAGGTCAGAGCACCAATTCCGGCGGCACGAACGGTATCGCTCATCTTGCCACCCATCTTCATCAGACCAACCGCGGCAAGACCGCCACCGATCATAAGGTCCAGGTCTACGCCAGCAATCTGCTGCGCCTCGGCAAGCTCCTCTTCAGAAGCACCGGCGCCAACAGACGCCTCCTTGGTACCCATCAGGTAACCAACACCGGCACCAGAGCCAACGGTGATCACGTCGCGGATAAGGACTTCACCCTCATCACGAGCCTGCTTGCGGGACTTGTCCATGCGTCGCTTCAGCGATGCGTACTGCTCGGCAAGTTCCTTCTTGGAGATATCAGCGAGTGAAGCTTCTTTGGCCATCTTGAATCTTTTCCTGTTGCGTGTTTTGCGCGAAATTTGCGGGTGCGACACACCCGAATTGATTGAGCCCCACCTTCGCTTATTTTTTTCCATTTGAAAATGGGTCAGAGTAAATCCGTACACGTACCAAAACGCCAATGATTACAACATCTTCATTAATGTGTTCCGTTTTTCTCCCCATGTGTTAATATCAAAACATGGCATTTGAGGATCTATCCCACACGCCGGCCTTTGAATTGCCGGACTATGCGCCGCCCATCACCCCAGACGCCCTATCCCTTATTGAGGAATGGCACCAAGGGCTCCACCGAGTCGTAGTAGCCAAGCAAATGCGTAGGGATACCTACGAATTGGTGGCCACGATCACGGTGCAGGAAGGCGGCAATTCGAAAACCCACCCGGCGGCCAACCCTGATGACATCGCCGAATACGTGATGATGTGCATCCAGTGGGAGATCGAGCGCTCAGATAATCCGGGAATCTACAGAATGAAGCTCTTCGGAGCCCCCGGGAAAGGCCGCTTCGACAAGTCCAAGCATATCGACACCCGCGGAGAAGGGGACGCCAGAGACATCAACGTACTCACAGAGGGGGAGTTGAATGAACAGCAGTCCCAGTACATCGGCGAACTCCACAGCCAGATCGTTGCCCAAAACGAAATCCTCATGGGCATGGTCAAGCCGCTCCTCAACGAGAATAAGGATATGATGAAAATCCTCGGAGAAGCCGTGAAGAACAGCGCCGAGGTCGAGGCGGTCAGAAACAAGCACGCCATCGAAATGAAAATTCATAACGATGATGTGAAGATCCGCGAGGAAGAAGCCGAGCAGAAAATGAAGCGCTGGATGGAGCTTCTTGGCGTAGTGAAGGAGTCCGGCGCAACTGAGGCGATCTTCAAGGCGCTTGCGAAGAAGCTGAATCAGTCCGCTCAAGATTCCGGAGAGAAAACAAGGCAGGCAAGGGAAAAGAAGGAAGAAGAAGATAGCGAGAAAGAGGAGGAGGCGGAGCGCAAAGAATTAGAGGCTGGAGATAAGAAAAAGAAGAAAAAAAAGAAGAAGAAGAAAAAGAAAATCGAAGAGCAGATAACCGAGTCAGAGGGGCAAGTTATCGCAGAGGCAGAGGACGAGTTTTTACGCGAAGGGCTCGCCATGATGGAGAGCAGCCCCCTGGTGCTCTGCGCCCAGTCGCTCAGGCTGAGCATCGAAGAGAAGGACCAATGGTCCCTGGCTGAGGAGATCTTGACAAATGATCAGTATGCTCAGTTGATCAGCATTACCGAATCCGCGACCGACGAAGACCTCATCCAAAAGATGAAGGAACTTTATGAAATGCGCGGTCTCAAACGGCTTTTGAAGCTCGGTGAGCACCTGGACGAGGGGCAAACCAAGTTCATGGACGAGTTGGTCAAGGCCGCAATGGCCACTTAATATTCCTCACATCGTACTCAGGACGCAAATACTATGACAAACGACGACAATATAATCGCCGATCTCTTGAAGAAAATCGACAATCTCCAAGAGGCTATCGCTGTTCAAAATAACTTCATCATGAAGATGGCTACGTATCGTGATGAGCGTGATGATAAATCGGCGGAAATCCAACACGAACGATTCAAGGAACTCAAAGACCTCATAATGACCACAGGCATAATCGAGATCTTCACCAAATGGCTCGTGGACAAAGACCACGCCAGCCGGCGCCCACCCTATTCCGCCAGCCGTCCAACCAAAGACAATCCGGCCGATGAGCCGGATGCCGATGAAAACCTGGGCTCTTGACGTCATGGGGCGCCGGACTTACGGTGGTGTCATGGCCGACGAAAGCCCCATCCTCATGAGCGTCTGACAGTCAGCCCACGGGCGCGGCTAGCTCAGTTGGCGGAGCAGCAGGTGTAGACAACCTGGTTTCGGAGGCGGGTTCGAACCCCGTACCGCGCACAAAATTTTTGACACACTTCTGCATCGTCAGAAGTGACCTGCCCTTGGGCGTGGTCGCCGCGCAGCTTGTACACGCTGCGGGCGAATCTGCCCCGGGAGATCTCGCGCCAGGCACGCATGCCGTTGTCCTTGGCGTAGACAATGAGGCCGAGCTTCAAGAAATTGAAGCCCGGCTTTTTCAATTTGATGTGCCCTATCACGCAATCCGAGAACCGGACGCGCCGTGGCAGGGTGCATTAATGGCCATCGGCGTGGTGCCTATGGTTCCAACAAAACAACTGCGCAAGGTCACCAAGAAATTGCGCCTACTCAGCTAGGAAA
>Ga0307380_10006560_pt1 | contig 15270 bp, 11 predicted proteins | sample UN3MG_FD_202239 | JGI IMG/M metagenome (GOLD analysis project Ga0307380, IMG submission 202239) | Soil microbial communities from Risofladan, Vaasa, Finland - UN-3 | ecosystem: Environmental > Terrestrial > Soil > Coastal area > Acid sulfate soil | place: Finland: Risofladan, Vaasa | collected...
CGGCCAGCGTCTGAATCAGGTCGTTGACGTCGTGCACGATTCGCCGCTGCATCTCGTCGAACGCGTCGTGCTGCTCGGCGTAGATGATTCGGCGGATGTAATCCTCGCCGAAGTGCATCTGCGAGTTGTACGTCGCCTCCGCGTCCACCGTCGAAGCGCCGGCCAGGTCCACCAGGTGCGCGACGACGGTCGTCGTGCCCACGTCCACGACGACGGCATAGTTGCACGCGCTGGTGTCGCCCGGCTCGATGTCCACCACTTCCATCGTTCCGCCGCGCTGCGCGACGATCGCCGTCACCTTGTATTGGGATTCCTGGAGGACGGCGGGCAGGCTCTGGAGGATGCGGTACCCGGTCTGCATCAGGGGCGCTTCGAAGCGGCCCCGGATCGCCATGTACAGCCGCTCGTGGTCCGCCTGCTGGTCTTCTTCCGTCGGGCTGGCCATCTGGAGGTAGTGCTTCTGGACGAGCGGGTCGTAGGGGAACGCGCCCTCCCCGGCGGGGCGTTCCGCGCCGAGGTCTTCGGTCGGCAACTCGCTGAAGCGGTGGGCGTCGCTGTCGACGAGGATTCGGCCGGTGTCGAGCGCGTGGCTCTTGGGCACCGTGACGGTGGTATCCGACAGCACGCGGGTCTGGCAGGCCAGGACGACGCGCTCGCGGACTTCCTGGGGCGCGAGGAGCGTGGTGGGCGGCGACTCGATTTCGCCTTCGTCCACCACGACCTTGCACTTGCCGCAGTACCCGTCCCCGCCGCAGATGCTCGTCACGTAGACGCCGGCCAAGCGCGCCGCCTCCAGAAGCGTCGCGCCCCGCGGGATTTCTGTTTTCAATCCCGACGGCTCGAAGCGAACCTTGCACATCACTTGTTTCTTCGAGGTCATGGCGTCACCGTCCGTTCCGGTTTTTCGAACACGTTCATCCAAGGGTGTCATGCTGAGCGAAGCGAAGCATCTCGCCGTGCGAATGGCGCCACGGCAACGACCACGGCGAGATTCTTCGGCCCGCAAGCGGGCCTCAGAATGACATCTTCTACGACCCCCAGATCTCCTGAAGGTACCGCGGAATGACGCTCGATTCCCGCGGACCGACCAGGATCTCCCAGCCGGTCTCCTCTTCCAGTTTTCCGCTCATGACGGCCACGTAGCCCGGGATGATCAGTTTGCGGTGCTTGACCTTGTTCTCCACGTCGGCCGCCTTCATGGCCTTGGCGACGGTTTTCTCGTTCAACTTGTCGCCCGAGTAGGCCGTCAGAACGCTCGTGCCTTCCGTGTCCACGCAGAGGATCCAGGAGGGGATGCGGCTGGCCTCCACGTCGCTTTCGACCGTGTAGTAGGTGAGCGAGAAGTTCGTCGTGAACAGGACGGGGCTGTTGTCCCCCGCCTCGCCGACGGGGTAGAGTTTCGGCTCGACCTGGACGGGTTTCTGCGGGTCCGTGTAGATATTCTGCCGGGCCGTCAGAATGGGCAGAAGCGCCCAGGGCTCGGCTGCCCCGACCACCACGATGCCCGCGTACTTTGCGACAAGGGAAGCGGCCCGGACGACCTGGGTCTCCGGTTCGCCTTCCGTCGCAAACGCGATGACGGGGTGCCCGAGCGGGCGGAAGTTCTTCTTGAGCGCCAGTTTGCGGACCTGCGTCAGGCCCGCCATTTCGGCCCAGCCGTCCGGCGCGTCGAGCCAGAGCGCGAGGTCTTCGCATCCGGCGGCTTTGAGTTTCTCCGTCAGAGCGGCCAGCGACTCGGCATCGGGCGCCCGGGCCACCAGGGGGCACTTGGCGCCCGCGGCGAGTTTGGCCATGGCCTCGGCCGTCTTGTCCGTGGCGGCACAGAGGAGGGGCCTGGAGTCCTTGACCTTCGCGAGGGCGGCCCCGGCCGCTTCGGCACTCTCTGTAACCAGGATAAGCGCTTTGCCGGTGGTCCTGGCGGCCTCGGCGGCGGCGGCGAACTTAGATGAGTCGCCCGATGCGTTCATGACGGCCACGGCGCCGACCGGCATGGCCTGGCCGATCCGCTCGAACGAAAGGGCCTTGATTGTCTCGGCCCGGGCCTTCAGCGCCGACGCATCCAGCGAGTCGGCCAGCGTGACGGCCACGACCGTCGGGCTGTGGAACTTTTCCTCGTGGCGAAAGAGGACCGTCTCGCCTCCGGTCTTCGCCTCCGCCTCCCCCGTGCCGAACGTTACCTGCCGCATCGGCGGCGCGGCAGCCGCCGCCAGCGCCTCGCGCGCCTGGGCGCTCGCGTCGGGACACTGGTCCAGGCTGACCTTCTTCTGGGCCAGGGCCATGGCAAAGGCCAGGCAGGTCGGCATGCCGCACTTCTTGCAGTTGGTCTTGGGCAGGAGTTTGAAAATGTCGAGTCCGCTAAGCGCCATGGCGAGATTGTCCTTTCCTGAACCTATTGTTTAACGCTTGAGACCCTGTGGAATCAACCTTCTCTTTCGGATTGCGTGCGGCGCGGCGGCTGGTGCAATGCCGAATGACGACATCCGAATGACGAATGAATGACGAAACGGCAATGACGAAGGTCCGCCTGCCGCCGCTCGTCATTCGGGTTTCCACCTTCGCCCTTTGGGCTTCGGCGGACAAGTCGGATTTCGTCATTTCGCCTCTCAGAACATCGGCGCCATCGCCAGGGCCGGGTGCTCGACTTTGGCGAGGTATGCAGCAACCTCCTCCTCGGTATTGGCGACGGATTCGTCGGCGATTTTTTCAAGGTAGGCTTCACCTCCAAGGCCCAGTTCCTCGGCGCGCTTGACGAGGGCATCGTGGAGGCCGTCCTTGAGCATCTTGGGCATCCAGACAATTCGGTGAAAGCCGCCGTCGGCGCTGATGAACTTCGGGCTGACGATGTACTGCCGCGAATGGCCGAAGAAGCCGGGGGTCTGTTTGCCGCCGCCGACGGTCCCTGCCGCCGTCGAAAACTTCATGCCGCATGGCGTCATCTCCGAATACTCGCGCGGGACGAGCATGATGCCGTTCGTCGAGGGCAAAATGGCCGAGATGCACTCGAAGCACCCGCACGAGGTCATCGGATCGGTGATCATCGAGTAGGCGCTCATGCGCTCGATGCTGCCCTGGCTTTTCTCGAGGATGAACTGGTTGACCTTTTCCCACTGGCCGAGCGCCGCGTCCAGGCACGGGCCTTTTGAGACCGGCTGGTTGGGACCGACGGGGTTGATTTCGTAAGCCGCACGACCGTCGAGCCAGTTGTAGGCCCCGCACAGGCCGGGGTGTTGCGGCGTGATGATGCAGACGTGATTCGGCGCGAACGATTGGCACAGCGTGCAGGAGTAGAAGATGTCCACGGATTCGTCGGTCAGGCCGGCGAGGCGCGCATCGCGTTCGGCGAAAACCTGGAGGGCCTGCTCCTCCAGTTCGAGGACCTGGGCTTCCTCCGTGTAAATCTTGACCTGGACCTTGTCCAGGATGCTCGAGAAGTCCTCGTGAAGCGTGGCGTGTAGGATTTTGCCGATGTGTTCCAGACGGAAACCGGCCTTGTAAGCGTCCTTGCTGATGCGGACCCAGTTGATGTTGCGCTGGCCCATGTGCCACAGGCCCTGGGCGTGGTTGAGGAACGTGTGGATCTGCCGCTCCAGGACCGGCTCGAAATCCGGCTGCATCTTCCGCCCCGCGACCTCGACGATGACACAGAGCGGCATCTTGCCGCCTTCTTCCACCGTGTCAACGTCCGGCCCGATAACCTCGACCTTGCCGTCCTCCACCTGGTCGGTCGGCATGCTGCGGAGCCATTCGAACGCCGGCGTCCGCTGGCCGCCGAACTCCACGTGCATGTCTTCCTTGCGGATTCGCTCGCCCTCAAACGCCGGGCTGAACGCCACGGGGATCGGGACCTCGGCGATCTTGATCTTCAAGCCCCGCACCTCGATGGCCTTTTCGACGATCTCCGAATGCGGGATGTTCGAGACGACGTGCTCGTAGGTGCAGACGCCCGTCGGCAGGATCTGCGGGATGTCGGAGTCGGCAATCGTGGGGAATCCGAAGTTGATGGCGCCGGCGGCGGTGGCGTACCATTCGTCGGTCACCTCGCCCAGCGCCAGGACGAATGCGAAGACGCGGGCCTTGTTGTAGAGGAGGTTGCGGCGGAAGTCGCCCGGCTGGACGCCGCCGAAACTCAGCGCCGCACGCGCCGCAAACCCCAGGGCGTAGATCGCGGCCGAAATGTCCGGCCCGAAGGGCACCAGCCGCGTGTCCCATCCCAGCTGGACACCGCCCTCCGCCAGTTGCTGGGCGAAGGTGGTCCCGTTGTGGCCGGCGGCCATGAAGACGTAGAGGCTCCGCTCCTGCAACTTGCGGGCGATCGCCACAGCCGTCTCGACGTCCGGGGCGGCCCCCGCAATGGCTGCAAACCCCGGGGCGGTGCCGTCCACGAATTGGATGCCGCGCTCCCGCAGGATCACGTCGTCCGCCGCCCCCAGCCAGAGGTCGCGCACCGGATTCGGGCCGACCAGATATCGGCAGGCCTCGACGATTTCCTCGGCAAAGAGCGTCGCCATGCCCGCGTCGAGCGTCGGCCCCAGGTACGGCAGCCACAGCCGCTTTTCCACGGGCGGCGGCAGGAGTTCCCGGATGCGGTCCATCACCGGCCGAAAGTCCGACAATTTGCGGACCTCGTGGCCGGTCATGGCGTAGATGATGGGGATGAAGTACCCCGTGTTGGGGAACTCGACGGCCGCCTCCTCGCCCTTTTCCTTGATGGCTTTCTTGAGGATCTGGTCCGCTTGCTTGGCGATCTTGTGAGCGCCGCGAATGGCGGCGGTGGCGATCTTTCTCGACATGCGTCGGCTCCTTTATTCCCTGAACGAAGACACCTTCTCGCGGGTTCTCCCCGTTTTTCAGACCTCCAGTTTCTGGCGGTCTTCCATGCCGTACAGTTTCCGTTCGCGCTCCTGGTTGATGCCCAGGGCGTCGCGCTTCGCCTCGATGTGGGCGTGCATGAGTTCGGCCGCCTTGACGACGTCGTCCTCGACGGCCCATTTGCCGCCCAGTTCCTCTTCGATTTCCTCATAGAGATACTTCGCCACTTTCGATTCGGACCACACCGGGAACAGTTTCTTCGAGAAGACGACCAGCAGACCCGAGGCGACGAAGTAGTGGCCGATCGAGATGGCCTTTTCGGTAATGTGTTCCAGACAGGCTCCCGCGACGGGCAGGTCGGAGATATCGTCTCCCAGGCCGCCCTCGCGGACCATTTCGGCACACGCGACGAGGATGCGGCTGTTGTCCACGCAGGACCCGACCGCCAGGACGGGCGGGATGCCGACCGTTTCGCAGATTTCCCGCAGTCCCGGCCCCGCCAGTTCCGCCGCCTCCGGCTTCATCAACCCCAGTTTGCCGCACGCGATCTGCGCGCACCCGGTGGTGACGACCAGGATGTCGCGCTTGATGAGTTCGCGGATGAGGCCGGTGTGTCCCCAGTCGTGGCGGACCTTGGGGTTGGTGCAGCCGACCACGCCCGCGACGCCGCGGATGCGGCCGTTGATGATGTTGTCGTTGAGCGGCCGGTAGGACGAGCGGAACCGCCCGCCGAGCATGTAATTGATCGTCTCGTGGCTGAAGCCGACGACCACTTCGCCCTTGTCCTTCGGGATATGGACGGGCTTGCCCTTGCGGGCCTGGAACGCCTCGATGGCCTTGCGGACGATCTCCTTGCCGACCTCCATTGCCCGCGCCTCGTCCATCTGGACGTGCTCGACGCCCGGCATGTGGGCCTTCTCGCTGGTGGTGATGAGTTTCGTGTGGTAGTGCGGAACGAGTTCCGACAAACTCTGCATGATGCACTGGATGTCCACGCACATCAGGTCCACGGCGCCGGTGGCGACGGCGAGTTCCTGCGACAGGAAGTTGCCGGCAACGGGGATTCCATGTCGCATCAGCAGTTCGTTCGCCGTGCAGCAGATGCCGGCGACGTTCACGCCCTTGGCGCCGGCCTTCTTGGCTTCCTCGGCGATTTCGGGCAGCGTGGCCGCGGCCGCTACCATCTCCGACAGAAGCGGCTCGTGGCCGTGCACCACCAGGTTGACCTCGTCCTCCTTCAGCACACCGAGATTGATCTCGCCGCGCGCGGGCACCGGTGTGCCGAACATCACGTCCTGCAGTTCCGTTCCGATCATCGAGCCGCCCCACCCGTCGCCCAGGGCGCATCGGCTGGCATGGTGGAGGATGCTCTTATAGTCCTGGTCCACGCCCATGTGGGTTCGGTGGAGGGCCTCGACGATCTCGCGGTCCACGGCGCGGGGCGTAACGTCGAGTTTCTTCCACAGGGCCTTTCGCGCCTCGGGGGCGCGTTCGGCCATCCGCTGCGTGCCGTGCGGCTTGCCGAACTCCGCCAGCATCAACTCGCCGAGCTCCTCGGCGATTTGTTTGTCCTCGCGGCCGTCGGTCGTGATGCCCATCTCCTTGGCCAGCGCGAGCAGTTTCGTGCGGTCCTTGATGCCGTAGTCGGGCGCCTCGCCGCGGGCCATCGCCAGGAACGCGTGGGCGACGCCCCGGCCGTGGTCCGAGTGGGCGCTCGCGCCCCCCGCCACCGCGCGGATAAAGTTCCGCGCGATGATCGTGTCGGCATCGGCCCCGCACACGCCGCGCTGCGGCCCATCGCCGAACGGGTCAATCCGGCAGGGGCCCATGTTGCAGATGCGGCAACAGAGGCCCAGTTGCCCGAAGCCGCACTGCGGCTCCTGGGCCTCGAGGCGGTCCCAGGCGGTCTCGATCCCCGCCTCGGCCATCCGCGCCAGCATCTCCTGTGCCGCCGGGTCGCATGTCATCTTCTTCGGATCCATTCGGACTCTCCTCGTTTACGTTGCGGAGGACGACTTCGCCAACCGCGCGGCCGCGCCCCTGCGCCTGCACTTGGGACACAACCGTGCCAGCCGGCGAAATTCCTCCCAGTCGATCTTGGCCCGCTTGAGGGCTTCTTCGGACACCGGCAGGCTGACCACGCGCTCCCCGCACACCTCGCACGTGAGCAACTTCGCCCGCGCCTTGAAGGGGGAGATCTCGATCTCGCCCTCCTCTTCGTGAATCCGGATTTGAATGGTTCCGACGGGACAGACGGCCGCACAGGCGCCGCACGCGATGCAATCCTCGGACGGTTGCCGGAAGGGCGGGCTGACCGCGCGGTCCTGGCCGCGACCGGAAAAACCGATCGCCGCACAGCCGAGGACTTCCTCGCACACAGCCGTGCAGAGCCCGCACAGGATGCAATCGCGCTGGCTCACCGTGACCGTGGGATAAGGGGTGCCCTCGACGCCCATGCGGCGGGCCATCGCCTTGAGGGCCTCGTTCTCGGGCGCCCGCGCCAAGAGCAGTTGCATCACGCCCGCCCGGGCCCGGACGGCCTGCTCGCTCGAAACGCTGACCGTGATATCCCGGCGGACCGGGTAATTGCACGCCGTCACCAGTTGCTTCCAGTCGCCGCGGTCCAGTTCAACCATGCAGACGCGGCACGTGGCGGGAGGCGAAACGGCCGGGTGGTAGCACAAGGTCGGAATCCACAGGCCGGCCTTCCGGGCGGCGTCGAGAATCGTCGCGCCCGCTTCCACCTCGACCTTCACGCCGTCTATCGTCACCGTGGGCACCGCACAGACTCCTCTAGACCTTAAGGACCGCGTCGAACGGACACTTCTCGAAACACGTCCCGCAGAGAGTACACTTTTCCTGATCAATCACGTGGGGCACCTTCTTTTCGCCCGAGATGGCGTCCACCGGGCAGTGCTTCTTGCAGAGGCCACAGGCCTTGCAGGCCTCCGCGTCGATCGCGTAACGGAACAGGCCGCGGCACTCCTTGGCCGGACACCGCTTTTCGAGGATGTGGGCATCGTATTCGTCGCGAAAATAGCGGATGGTCGAAAGCGCAGGGTTGGCGGCGGTCTTCCCCAGGGCGCACATCGCCGTGCCCTCGAGCAGCACCGCCATCGCCTGGAGGCGCTCGACGTCGCCGACCTCCCCCTCGCCGTGGGTGATCCGATCCAGGATGGAAAGCATCTGCGCGAGTCCCTCGCGGCACGGGGTGCATTTGCCGCACGACTCGTCCCGCAGAAAGTTCGTGAAGTACCGGGCGACGTTCACCATGCAGGTGTCTTCGTCCATGACGATCATGCCGCCCGAACCCATCATCGAGCCCAGTTTCGTCAGTTGGTCGAAGTCCACCTGGGCGTCCAGGTGCTCCGCCGGGATACATCCGCCGGACGGTCCGCCCGTCTGGACGGCCTTGAACGCCTTGCCTCCCTGGACGCCGCCCCCGATCGCTTCGATGATCCGTCGCAGCGTGATCCCCATTGGCACTTCCACCAGGCCCGTGTTCACGACGTCGCCGACGAGGCTGAACACTTTAGTCCCGGTCGATTTTTCGGTGCCGATGGAGGCGAACCATTTGGCTCCGTGGTTGATGATGGCGGGCACGTTCGCCCAGGTTTCCACGTTGTTGAGGTTGGTCGGCTTGTCGTGAAGGCCGTGCTCGACGGTGTGGACGTACTTGGCCCGCGGTTCACCGGGCCGCCCCTCGAGCGAAGCCATCAGGGCGGTGGACTCGCCGCACACGAAAGCCCCCCCGCCGCGATTGATCCGGATGTCAAACGAGAACCCTGTGCCGAGAATGTCCTCGCCCAGGAGCCCCAGTTCGCGCGCTTGTCCGATCGCTCCTTTGAGACGATCCACCGAAAGCGGGTACTCGTTCCGCACGTAGATATAGCCCTGAGACGAGCCGATGGCGTACGCCCCGATGACCATCCCTTCCAGGACGGCGTGCGGGTCGCCTTCCATGACGACGCGGTCCATAAAGGCGCCGGGGTCACCCTCGTCGCCGTTGCAGATGACGTACTTGGGTTCGCCGGCAGCATTGCGGCACGAGCGCCATTTGCGGCCGGTCGGGAACCCGCCGCCGCCCCGCCCGCGGAGGCCCGAGCGTTCCACCTCCTGGAGCACCTGCTCGGGCGTCATCGTCGTCAGGGCCTTCGCCAGGGCGCTGTATCCGCCCGCTGCAATGTAATCCTCGAGGCTCGCCGGGTCGATCACGCCGCAGTGGGCCAGCGCGATTCGCTGCTGGGCCTTGTAGAAGGGGATCCCGTCGGCCGTCCTGGCCCGTTCTCCGGTCGCCGGGTCCTCGTAAAGGAGCCGTTCCACCACCCGTCCGCCCAGCACCGTCTCGCGGAAAATCTCGGCGACGTCGGGCTCCTCCACCCGCTGGTAGAAGATGTTCCCGGGGTGGACGATGACGAGGGGTCCCCGCTCGCAGAGCCCGTGACATCCCACGCCCTTGGCCTCGATCGCGACGTCGGCGCCGGTCTGGCGGACGGCCTCGGTGAAAAGTTCGTGCAGTCTCATCGCCCCCTTGGCGACACACCCCGGGCCGATACAGACGCGCACGCATTTCGCCGCGGGATCGCGCCGCTTGCGCAGATCTTCCCGCAGGCGTTCAAGGTCCGCCGTCGTGCTGAGCCGTTCCATGCCAACGACCGTCACTTTTGAGCCTCGCTTTCAGCCGGCGCCTCCTCCGGGGAAAGTCCGCGGAGGATGTCCCTGGCCGAATCCAGCGTGATCCCGTTGTAGTACTTGCCATCCACGATCATCACCGGCGCCACCGCGCACGCGCCGACGCAGTTGACCGGGTGAAACGAGAACAGGCCGTCCGGCGTGGTCCCGCTCGCCTCGACCTGGAACTCTTTGCGGAGGGCCTCTGAAATCGCGCCGGAGCCTTTCAGATAGCAGACCGTTCCCACGCACAGGGTCACTTCGTGCAGCCCCTTCGGCGCGAGGCGGAACGAGGAGTAGAACGTCGCGACGGCATAGAGGCGGCTCAGGGGCACGTCGAGCCGTGCGGCCAGCCGGTGCAGTTGATCCAGCGGCAGATACCCGCACTCGGCCTGGAGATCCTGCATCATGGGGATCAGCATGCCTTCGTCGTTCTCGTAGCGATCCACGATGTCGGCGATGATCCGTTCTTCCGTTAGTTTGCTCTCGGCCATCCGTCTTGAACCTTAATTAGCGATGCTAAACCGACTCAAGCGTCACTTCCGCTCCGCGTTTCTCTAGTTCGTCCGCAATCTCCCGGACAACGGTCAACTTCATGCCCAGTTCCCCCGGCAGGCTGGGGTTCTGGTGGGCCGGGTTGACGGCCCGGCCGACGATAAAATGCACGTGGTCCACGTCCAACAGCAGCCTGACCAGGGCGGCCGCGCCGTCGTTGCGGAACTGTACGGTGTGTTTGTCTGCGCCGGCGTGCAGCAGTTCGTTCACCCGCGTCAGCGTCAGAATGCCCTCGGTGACCAGGTCGATGTTCTGCATCCGCGCCAGCGGCGGTACGTCGGGTTTCATCGTCTCCAGGTCAACTTCCAGCGGCTGACCGAGATGGCGGGAAACGATTGTCGCCGTCGTCCCGCCACATACGACATGCAGCCCGCGTCGCTTGACGAACCGCGCCAGCACCTTCTCATCCGACGCAGCATTCGCCGGCGGACCTGTCAGGACCGTCGCGACCAACTTGGTGCGGACCTTGATGACGGCGATGCTGACATCGTCGCCCGGGGCCCCGGCATAAAGTTCCGACACGGTTTCCGCCAGCCTGTCCGCCACACCTTGGGCCGACAGATCCGGATGCGCGTGCGTCTCCAGGTACCGGGCGGTCTGCTTCCAGCCCCAGCCCAGCGGATAGACGCCGCCGATCCCGGCGTTCAGAACCCCGTCCGAGACAAACACAATCCAGTCGCCCAGCCTCACTTCCAAGACGGACTCGTGGATGCGCTTACCGCCGATTTCCCGATCGTTCGAGGGCAGGGGCAGTGTCTTGCGCCCACGCAGAACGATCGCCGGCGGGGTGTCGAACTCGACGAGACGCGCGCGGCCGTCGCGGAAGAACTGCGCAATCGCAAACGTGCTATACGCCAGTTTCCGCACCTGGCAGACCGGCAGGGTTTTGCCCAGGGTCTCCACCACCTCCGAAAGCGGGAGCTCGTTTTCCAAGAGGTGCATGGCGATTCGCGTCGTCAGCGTGGCCAGGATGTTGGCCTTGACGCCGCTCCCCAACCCGTCGGAAAGCGCCAGGGTCACGGAATCCGAGTGGCGGGCGATGGCCAGGCTGTCGCCGCACAACTCCTCACTGTGCTTGCGCAATTGCCTCGTTCCCCACTCGTAGAAGAACCGCATACCCTATCGCTCTTCCTGAAAAAGGGACATAACCTTCACCAGCAGCACCTTGGTTTCCGCGGTGGCCTCGCCCAAAAGTCTCGCGATCTCCTGGGCCGTTTGCATCTGGCGCTCGATCACCTCCTGGGCGCGCTTGAGCGTCTGGGCCCTCAACTCGGCCAGGCGATGCCTCGCTTTCTCTTCTTCCGAGGTGTCGATGAAGATCCCGCAGTACAGGTTTTCCCCCTCGATCGGAAACAACCCCACGCGAAAACTCATGTCGTGTTCGAGGATCGTCTCTTTGACCATCAGGTTCCCGCTCGCAGCGATAACCCGCTCAAAACAGTCCGAGTGCACGAACTCCGACGCTCGCTTGCCGACGATCTCTTCGTCGCGGCAATGGAACATGGCCCGAAACGCGGGATTCACAAAACGAATCCGCGTCTCCTTATCCACTAGCACAACCCCGTTGGGCGTGTGCTCGAGGATCGCGCTGGCGTGCGCCGCCGTGATTTCGCTGTCCGAGGACCTCATGCCGTCCCTCCTGGCTCGGCCGCAGGCCCTTCTGTCACGGCCGCCACCACCCGTTCGCGGAACGTCGCAATCGCCTCCTCCACGCTTCCACTTGTCAGGGGCTCGTCGTCGATCTGCCAATTCACCCCCTCGCCGCACCGTTCCATGCAAAACGAGCCTTTCAGCGCCACCTTGTCCGCCAGGCCGAGTTCCTCCAGCAGCCCGTTGAAACGCACAATGACCTCGCGCGCACCCTTCAGGTGGCAGGAACTTCCCACGCACACCGTCACCGTGATCATTGGCGTTCCTCCAAGCCCGCCGCATGCCTGCGTCATCGCGCGCCGGTTTTTTGCGCGGCCTGAAGCATCTCGGCGGCCGTCTGGCGCTTCCGACGGTTGTATTCGTCAATCTCCACGAACGCCAGCGCACCCGTGGGGCAGGCGGAGACACACGCGGGCTCCTCGCCTGCCTCCGTCCGCTTGATGCACAGGTCGCACTTGACCACCGCCCGGCCGTCGCGCGACATCTCAATCACCCCGAACGGACATGCCATCACGCAGAACTTGCACCCGATGCACCGCTCGGCATCGACAAGGACCGGCCCGTTCTCGGTGGCACGATGCAGCGCGCCGCTCGGACAAGCCTCCAGGCACGGCGCGTCCTCGCAGTGTTGACACTGGATCGGGCAAGCCCCGGCGCCCGCTCGCCCAGTCGAGTCGCCTTTGGCGACCGGCTCAACGCGGACGCGCCTTTGCGGGCGCGGCTGCTCGAGGACGGCATCGTAGAGGTTGTCCGACGCCGCGTGTGCCAGCGCGCAGGCGATCTCGCACGACCGGCATCCCATGCAGCGTTCGATGCGGCACACGATCATCCGGCCGGACGCTTTCGATTTCGCCTTGGATTTTGTCTTCGCCATCATCCACCTCTTGGCTGGTTCTCCAATGCTATCCCGGCGCGCCGGGACCGAAGAGATCGCAGAGCAACTACTCCTCAAAGCAGTTCAATTCCCTGCCCATTTTCCTTTTCGTCTTTGGTGTTCTCTGCGTTCTCTGCGCCCTCTGCGTTGAAGAACACTGTGATTAGCCGCGAGCGGGCGCTTCCGCCCCGACGAGCGTTTCCATTTTCCGCCGGGCTTCACCCAGGGCCGCTTCCACCTTGGCGTCCACGCCGAGGACCGAGCGGCCCTCGAGGTCCGCGCGCTGAAGGGCAGGGCTGTACGGCACGTGGCCGAGAAGTTCCACGCCTTCCGGCAGCGCGCCTTGGACCACCGCCACTTGGCCGGGGTCCGTTACCTTATTCAGCACCGCCCCGAATCGCTTCAGTCCGATCTCGCGGCCCATGCGGGCGATGCCCGCCGCCGTCTCCAGGCTCCGCCGACCCGGCTCGACCACGATCACCAGCGCGTCGGTGCCCATGACGCTCGCGCGGCCGAGAAACTCCAGGCCCGCCTCCATGTCCACGAGGAGCACCTCGTCGCGGCTGAGCATCAGGTGCCGCATCATCGCCTTCAGGAACGCGCCCTGCGGGCAAGCGCATCCTTTGCCTCCGCCGCGGATGCCGCCGAGGACAAGCAACTTCATCCCGCCGGCATCAACGGCATACGAATTCGGAAGGTCCGCCACGTGAGGATTCAACCGGAAGTACTGACCGACCTGGTCGGGGTCGGCGCCCGTGCGTTCCTTGATGAGGTCCTTGAGCGTGACGAGTGGGGGTGGGAGTTTCTCCTCCGCCACGCCGAGGGCCGAGGCCAGATTCGCGTCGGGGTCCGCATCGATCAGGAAGACGCGGCGCCCGTCGGCGCGGAAGGCCTCGCCCCAGACGGCCGTGACCGTCGTCTTGCCGACGCCGCCTTTGCCTGTGATCGCGATTTTCATGGGTGGCCCGCGCTTCTGTTTTCAGACGGCCCCCGGGGCGGAGATTGCGGCGCCGACGCCCGGCAGAGGACCCCGGCGCGCAACAGCCGAGGCTCGCGCGTCGCTCGACCAGTGTAGAACTCCGGAGGTCCTATGAGCGACGGCTCGCTCCCACGGCCCATCTTAGGATAGGCGTCCCGCGGACGGGTGTCAAGGTGGAGAAGTGAACGAAAACGAATACTCTGTGAAATAATTCACGACCGCGTTTCGCTTTTGGGCAAAATGTCTTGACGCCCTGGGACAAGAGGGCGTAGACTTAGCCACGCCTTCGGCTCAGGAACCATCTGCCTCGGTGGCGGCACGAGGCTGGCAAGGAGTACGTCCTGTCTTTCAAGGAGACGCTTGATGCTCAGTGACCTGGAGATCGCCCAGAAGGCCAAGTTGAAACCCATTCGTGAAATCGCGAACGAATTGGGCGTCCAGGAAAGCGAACTCGAACTCTACGGCAACCATAAGGCGAAGGTCGACCTCGCGATCCTCGACCGCATCGCCAAGAGGAAGCGCGGAAAATACATCGATGTGACCGCCATCACGCCGACGCCCCTGGGCGAGGGCAAGACCGTCACCACGATCGGCCTCTCGCAGGGCCTCGCGGCCATCGGCAAGAACGTCTGCACGTGCATCCGCCAGCCCAGCCTCGGGCCCGTCTTCGGCATCAAGGGCGGGGCGGCGGGCGGCGGGTTCAGCCAAGTCATACCGATGGAAGACTTCAACCTCCATCTGACGGGCGACATCCACGCGGTCGGTCTGGCGAACAACCTGGCGTGCGCGTTTGTCGACAACCACATTTATCACGGAAACCCTCTGAACATCGACCCGTACGCGCCGTCGCTCCGGCGCGTGCTCGACATCAGCGACCGCTGGGCGCTCGACGACGAGATCACCGGTCTGGGGTCGGGCATCGTCCGCCGGACGGGTTTCGACATCGCCGTCGCGAGCGAGGTGATGGCCATCCTCGGCCTGACGACCGGTCTGGAGGACATCCGCGAGCGCCTGGGGCGGATGATCGCGGCCTATACGCGCGACGGAAAACCCGTGACGTGCGAAGACCTCAAGGTCGGCGGCGCCATGGCCGTCCTCATGAAGGACGCCATCAAGCCGAACCTCATGCAGACGCTCGAACACACGCCATGCTTCGTTCATGCCGGGCCGTTTGCGAACATCGCGCACGGCAATTCGTCGATCCTGGCGGACATGATCGCGACGCGGCTGGCGGATTACACCGTCACGGAATCGGGCTTCGGCGCGGACATCGGCATGGAAAAGTTCATGAACATCAAGTGCCGCGCCAGCGGCCTCGTGCCCGACTGCGTCGTCCTGGTGGCGACGGTGCGGGCGCTGAAGATGCACAGCGGGAAGTTCCGCGTGGTGGCGGGCAAACCGCTCGACCCCGGGCTGCTGAAAGAGAATCCCGACGTCGTCGCCGAGGGATGCTGCAACCTCGAAAGGCACATTGAGAACGCGCGCTTGTTCGGCGTGCCGGTCGTCGTCGCCATCAACCGGTTCACGACGGACACGGAGTCGGAGTTCAACGTCATCGTCGAAAAGGCCAAGGCCGCCGGCGCCGGGTGGGTGGCCCACAGCAACGTCTGGGCCGAGGGCGGCAAGGGCGGGGTGGAACTGGCCGAGGCCGTCGTCGAGGCCTGCGAGCAGCCCAAGAAATTCCGGTTCCTCTACGACCTGGACCTCTCGATCAAGGAAAAGATCGAGACCA
>Ga0307380_10006561_pt1 | contig 15269 bp, 12 predicted proteins | sample UN3MG_FD_202239 | JGI IMG/M metagenome (GOLD analysis project Ga0307380, IMG submission 202239) | Soil microbial communities from Risofladan, Vaasa, Finland - UN-3 | ecosystem: Environmental > Terrestrial > Soil > Coastal area > Acid sulfate soil | place: Finland: Risofladan, Vaasa | collected...
ATTTCAGAGCACAGAGCTTGGTCTTCTTTCTTTTTGTAATTACTCTTTGCTTAATCCAGATAGGTGTCTCTTCTGGACTAGTCTTAGGTATAGTCGCTTTGGGTTCCAAAGCTTTCTCTCCACCTCTTTTGTATACCGCTACCCATCTTTCCAGACTCCTTTTGCTGTGTGGACATACCTTTGCCACATCTACTAACCGCATATCCCCCATCACTATTGGTAATACCCATCTCAACCTTTCTTCTTTAATTGTTTGTGCCATATATATCGCCATTTCCCCATTCTAGGGGAAACCGCCATATGTCCTTGCACATTACCTTGGGGGCTTGACACGGATAAACCTTCAATAACTATTTTGGTCTTGGTTTTAGAATCCCATCTCCTTCGTTTCATTGCTGTTCTCCCACTGTGTATTACGAATATTTTGCCAACTTAACAATACTTCGTTCTTAATGGGGAGCAGTATAAAAGCCAACTAGCTTTCATGATTTCCTGTAAATGTGGGGAAGGTCAGAAAAGTATTTGCATCTTTTAACTTAAAACTGGCTTGTCATATGGAGAACAGTATGATATTGTCAGTTCTATCCACCTTTGAATATTGATAATAATTACGGATTATTGAATGAAAATTATGCGTATTTGCTTTAGTTCTTTTCTATTCTTCATTGTCTTGTCATTTCCCACATGGGGGCAATCACCCGATGTGAATTCGTTGTCTGAAACATTGACAGGTGAAACCGAAACCATCGCTCCCCAAGAACCAAGGCCAGAAATGGAACGCCCTACAATCTGGGGAGAACCTACACAGGTGAAAATTGCAATTTATATTATCGATGTTGATGAAGTTGATTCCGCTGAACAAAGTTTTGCTGCCAGTGTCTTTATTGAAGCGCGTTGGAATATTCCAGCACTCCGCCATGAGGGTCCAGGTCCTTTAATTAGATCTTGGACCGAAATATGGACTCCACGTTTAGTTATAGTCAATCAACAGCAGGGATGGCGTTCTTTTCCTGAAACTGTGGAAATTAGTCCTGACGGTGAAGTTGTCTACAGGCAGAAGACGTGGGGAAGATTCTCACAACCATTTGATTTGCGAGAGTTTCCACTGGACCGACAGAAACTTACCGTACATGTTGTTGCTGCTGGCTTACTTGAAAACGAAGTACAAATGCTGCCCCTTATAAGAGAGGCTGGAAGAAGATCCGGTATTGCCAAAAGATTTTCGCTGCCGGACTTTGATGTTACGTCATGGAGAGCAGCTCCTATGCCATATTTCCCCATTGAAGGAGAAATAGGCTCAGCTGGTTTCCAAATGGAGATTGAGGTGGAACGACACTTAACTTATTACATAGCAAAGATCATTATTCCTCTTTGTTTAATTATAGTTATGTCTTGGATTCCACTCTGGACAGACCCAAGGCAAATCGGTTCTAATCTTGCTATATCCGCCACAGCCTTTCTGACCCTAGTGGCTTATCTTTTTGCAATCACAGTTTTATTGCCGAGGGTTTCTTATCTTACTCGTATGGATACGTTTATAATTTTGTCTACTATCATGGTTTTCGCATGTATGCTACAGACTGTTGGAATTACAAAAATGGTGAAGCGAGACAAGAGAAATATACCCAAGCAAATTCTTAAGTGGTCACGAATTGTATACCCAATCATACTTTTATTAGTTATTGCCTATTCGTTTTTGTTGTAATTGTTGGTTGTAAAAAAAAACAATTGAAGAACAGAACAACGATGAGTTTGAGTTTTTAAAGATTTAAAGGAAAATGTTGACCTGCCCCCTCCTTTATAATAGGTCCATGTGTTAAGTTGTTTTTTAGACAGAAAACCCTATTAATATACGGTAGGTTAAGTCAATGGGAATAGAACACTAAGAATTAACTACTCAAATAAATTCAAGAGAGGGTGGGCAAATACTATGAGGTGTCCATATAGGTGTCCATTTAATGCTCTCTTATACTATTTTGTGCCGGTTGATATAGATTGTTGTTATTAACCTAACATCCTGTAACAAAACACTATTCATATCAAGTCATGCAAATAGGCACCAATGTCTAAACGCCCTCCGAAGCCTGAGGCCGGGGGTTCGAATCCCCCATCGCCCGCCATTGTTTTTAATAGCTTAAAATTACAATCAGAACCTATTTCCCGAATTTCTTGTTATATGACTTCATACATCCAGCAACAAAGCTATTAACAGTGGCTTCATCGGTATCGAATCCCATTTCCTTAAAATGATCTTCCCACAGTTTATAAAATAATTCCCGACACTCTTTTTCCGCCTTCTCAGGTTGATATTCGCTATGGTCAACCGCTATAGCTTTACCGCCCTGCTCGCCAATTATTTCGGCCCTCATCTCACTGTCGGCATCGGCTAGTAAATTGATAGGCATGAATAACAATAAAGCCCCTGCCATTATTAAAATTATTCTCATACATTCCCTCCTGTATTCTTAATATTCTCATTATACAATAGAAGGCGTATAAAAGTTAATCCTGTGGGTAGAAGGAAAATTGCAATTAAAATTAGATGGAAAACTTAGAATGTGTATTACTTAACCACTTATACTATCTTGAAGTGCTAAACATAGCTTACCAAGCCTGAGCTCGGGGGTTCGAATCCCCCATCGCCCATTACCGTTTTTGTTAACTATCTGAAAACTCAATATTCTCACAATGGGGGTTTTTAATACGAGGCTTACTTCTTTCTGAGTTATAGTTCTTTTCTATTGCTGACAAAAACAATTGACAGTGCATTTTGCAATAAATACAATAGTAGTTATGAAAACTACAACAGCAATAATAATAGGTGCTATTGTTGTAATCGGACTTATAGCTTTCATGTGTGCGGGCATTTAGAAAGTGGGTTTAAGCTATTTAAGATAGATAACGGTTTTTATCCTGAGACAAGACATAGAATCGCTTATTTCGCTTCGCTAAAACTCTCAACAGATTGAAACATTTACGCAAAGGATTATTCGGAGGAGTTTGCAACTAATATTAATCCTTCGCTCTCTTCTCTAATATAGCCCTTTTCCCGGCGTCAAGCTCCATCTTGCGTAGTCTCATGCTCTCCGGAGTAATCTCAACTAGCTCATCCTCGGCAATAAACTCAATTGCCTGGTCCAGCGATAAAGGCCTGGGAGGTCTTAAAACAACTGTTGCTTCAGAAGTTGAGCTTCTCATGTTTGTAAGTTTTTTCTCTTTTGTAATATTTACAGTTAGATCTCCGTTTCGGTTCCTCTCCCCAATTATCATTCCGGCATATACCTGGGTAGTTACCTCAACAAAAAGCTCGCCCCTGTCAACCATAGCGAGGCTTGCATATGTGGTTATTTTCCCTGTGCGGTCTGATACTAAAGCTCCTGTCGATCTTTGCGGAATCGGGCCGTACCAGGGCTCATAGCCTTCAAATAGAGTGTTCATAACCCCGGAGCCTTTGGTATCGATCAGAAACTGGCTTCTAAATCCTATAAGTCCCCTTGAGGTTATTACAAATTCCATATCTACCCGTCCGTTGCCGTTGTTATGAAGATTCACCATATGCCCCTTTCTTTTGGCAACGTTCTCGGTAATAACTCCTACAAATTCTTCAGGTACATCAATAAAAATGCGCTCAACCGGCTCTGTAACTCTGCCATCTTCTTCTTTTGTTATAACCATGGGCTTAGAGACCATAAACTCATAACCTTCACGCCTCATGGTTTCAATAAGAACAGCCATTTGAAGCTCTCCTCGTCCTGCAACCTCAAACGCGTCGGCCCGGTCGGTGTCCTTAATCTGAATAGAAACATTTCTCAGCTTTTCCTTGTCCAGCCTCTCTCTTATTTGCCGTGAGGTTAAGAATTTGCCTTCCCTACCGGCGAACGGTCCGCTGTTAACATAGAAAATCATGGATATTGTAGGCTCATCAACCTTTATACGCTCAAGCGGCACAGGGTTATCGATTCTGGAAACCGTATCTCCGATTTGAACCTTCTCTTCTCCCGCAATAGCAATAATGTCCCCAGCTTCTACCTTCTCGACCTGTGTTTTCTCAAGCCCTGAGTACGTATATAAAACGGAAATTTTAATATTTGTTACTGAACCACCTTCACCACAAAGCGCATAGCTCTTGTTGGACTCAAGCTCTCCGCTCATCATTCTTCCAATGGCAAGCCTGCCAACATAGTTATCGTAATCCAAGTTAGTAATTAGAAATTGTGTTACTGAGCCGTCCCCAACTTCAGGACCGGGAATTGAAGTTATAATTTGGTCAAAAAGAGGAATCAGATTATCTGAGGAATCATTGATTTCTTTGTGCGCCGCGCCAATTTTTGCATTTGTGTATATGATAGAAAATTCAATCTGCTCCTCGTTTGCGTCAAGATCGATAAAAAGGTCATAGACCTCGTCTATTACCTCATCCGGACGGGCATCAGGTCTATCGATTTTGTTTATCACAAGAATAATTGGGAGCTTCTTTTCAAGAGCCTTCTGCACTACAAAACGCGTTTGAGGCAATGGGCCTTCACTTGCGTCAACTAGAAGCAAAGCTCCGTCAACCATATTTAGGCTTCTTTCTACTTCCCCTCCAAAATCTGCGTGACCCGGGGTGTCAACGATATTAATTTTAATATCTTTATAACGAACTGCAGTGTTTTTAGCTGTAATAGTTATCCCGCGCTCTTTCTCAAGATCCATTGAGTCCATAACCCTTTCTTCAACATGCTGGTGTTCATGGAATATATTGCTCTGCTGTAGCATGGCATCTACAAGTGTAGTCTTGCCGTGGTCTACGTGAGCTATGATTGCGATGTTTCTGATATTATCTTTTCTCATACAAATACATTCCTCTCCTTAGTAAGGAAAACTTTTAAGCTTCGTGGATTTAGTAGGGAGTGATCATAGATTAAGTCGAAACGCGCTTACTATCCCAGAGGCCAAAATCTTAAAAACTACCCTAATGATCCAGACTATAAGGCGAAAATCAAACTATATTATTAATAATCATGGATTAGTATGTTAAGTAAGAGATTATTAAGTTGGGATTAAGTGTTAAATGGACTGCTGTTCTTAATTGATTCTATTTTCTGTCTAATTTCCCGTACCCTCTTTTTAGATTCTTGGAGCTTCTCAGTTTCAATTTTGTAGAAATTTTTAAGTGGAACAAGAGAATCAGTAACTTGCAAACTTATTCCATCAAAGTCGCGCTTGAGTTGTGAACTAACACTGGATGTAAGCTCTTCGATAAGGGCGTCCACTTTATGATTAAACTCCTTCATAGCGTCTCTTCTCTTTTTAGGAAGTATCGCAAACGCAGTGGCCATAACAGCAATTGTCGCAAGTATGCCGGTAATATCCACAATGAATGAAGAAAAAGCCGTTACAACCGCTGTACCAATCGCAAGTGTCCCAACCTGAACACCTAGTACTGAAGCTACGGCGCCCCTGGCAGAGTCAACAAGATTGCCGCCGAGCACTGAAGGGTCAATGCTTTTCCTTTTGGTCTCAAGCTCTGATCTCACGGTATCTATGAGCCTGGTCCTGTCGTATGTAAATCCCGAGCTCATGCTTGGCACATCAGATTTTATGGAGCTATTATAAAAATTGATTGTGCTATCAAGCAAAGCCCTGGCTGATTTCTCAGTCCAGCTCACCATAGAATCTAGATCCTTCTCAAGCTCAGCCACTGTCTGGCGGGATACTTTGTACTCAAACTCCTTGGCTACTTTATCCTTGCTGATCAACTTAAATATATTTTGGAATCTAATAAGATCGTCTATAAATTGGATCCCTCTCGTTTTAAATTCTAGGAGCCTGCTCCTGATTCGCTCTGTAAACTGTGATGAGTTGCCGACAATTTCATCTTTCATGCCGTCAAGTTTTCGTTGGAAACCAGCTAGTTTCTCTGTGTCTTGAGATATTTTATACAGATTAGCATCAATTGCTTTTTCGGTCTCAGAACAAAGACTCAAGGCTAATTCAGAAGAGCCTTGAATTTTTAATCTGACACGTTCTTCTTCTCCAAGAGTTTTAAATATATATTCCTCAAGCTCTGCAAAACCGCTCTTAGTATAAAGTCCTGAATCCGATCTTGCTTTAGCCTGTCTTGCCAGTTTTGCGGAAACTGGAATTACGTGGGGTTTAAAACTAAATGCTCTTTCAAGCTCGCCAGAAGTATGTGAAATAAGCTGATCCAGTTCCTCTTGATCTTTTGCTACATCAATCTTATTTAGAACAAATACAATATTTTTAAGCCATTCCTCTTTTATAAATTCAATGAGCTTAGCCTCGCTTCCTGTTACAGCTCGCTCCGCCCCTATAGTAAAAAACACAATATCCGCTTTAGGTATAAACTCCTCTGTAATTTTTTGGTGCTGTGCTATGGTTACATTAGTACCGGGGGTATCAACCAGTAGAATTCCTTTAAGCCTTTCTTCAGGAATAGAAATCAAACGACTACCGTTCTCTATAGATTCTAGAGTTTGATCCCCGTATTTTATAACCGTTATTTCGTCAGTAGTTGGGGTAATCCCCTCAGCAAGAACATCAAGTCCCAAGAGTGTATTAATAATAGAGGATTTTCCAGTGCTGAACTCACCGATAAATACGATCGAAAAAAGATTTTCTAAATTCTCTATAACCGAGGTTAGCTTATTTCTCAGATCATCATCTGAAAGAATCTCGATCTCGGCTAGAAGATTTGTAAGCAGCAGCTTTTCTTCGAGAATTATTTTTGAGTATTTTTCGTTTAGTATTTGCATAACCCGCTCGTATGTAGTCAATTATAACCAAGATATTGGATAATGAATATCCGGTGAAGAATAGATATTACAAAGTAAATCTATGAATACATTTTATGAATATAATCATCCTTGTAAAAGAAAGAAGGTACAGTAAACTCAGTAGGAGTTAGATGAAAAACATGAGAAGAGGAAGACTGGACTCTGCACTAAGAATTAATACTTTCTTTATTGGATTTATAACTTTCCTAATACTAATTTGTCTTTTCGCAATAAATTATACTAATTGGGCTCATGCCTCGGGATCAAAAGAGATGAAACATTCAAACAGGTTAAAAAATGAAAAAAGCCCCTATTTACTCCAACACGCCGACAACCCTGTGGATTGGTACCCTTGGGGTGAGGAAGCTTTTGATAAAGCCCGGAAGGAAAACAAACCGATATTACTTTCAATTGGGTATTCCACATGTCATTGGTGTCATGTAATGGAGCACGAATCTTTTGAAGATGAAGAAGTAGCAAAACTCATGAACGAAACTTTTGTCTCGATTAAAGTAGACCGGGAAGAACGCCCGGATATCGATGGTATTTATATGACAGTGTGTCAGATGATGTCTAAGGGAGGTTGTGGCTGGCCGTTGAATATTATTATGACTCCGGACAAAAAGCCTTTTTTTGCAGCCACTTACATACCTAAAGAGAGCCGTTACGGAAGACTCGGTATGATAGAATTTGTGCCTAAAGTAAAAGAGGCCTGGGAAAAGGACAATGAGAACATTCTGAAATCTGCCGAAACTATTACGGAAGCGGTTAAGAAAGCAACTGACGTTTCACAAAATACACAAGTCAAAGATCTGTCAACAAAAACTCTAGATACTGCATATAATCAACTCCTAAGAAATTTTGATGAAGAAAATGGTGGTTTTGGCAGATCTCCGAAATTCCCGACGCCGCATAACCATCTTTTCTTACTCAGGTACTGGAAACGTACGAATGATCAGCAAGCCCTGGATATGGTTGAAAAAACCCTACAAGAAATGCGTCTTGGCGGAATGTACGACCATGTTGGATTTGGTTTTCACCGCTATTCAACAGATCCAAACTGGCTTGTGCCTCATTTTGAGAAAATGCTTTACGATCAGGCAATGCTGGTAATGGCATACACCGAGGCTTATCAAGCTACTGGGAAAAAAGAGTATGAAACAACGGCGCACCAAATTTTAACCTATGTCCTAAGGGATATGACCTCCCCAGAAGGTGGGTTTTACTCAGCTGAAGATGCGGATAGCGAAGGTGAGGAAGGCAAATTTTACGTTTGGACTGAAGAAGAGCTCAAAGAAACTTTAGGCGGCAAAAACGCAGAGCTGATAATAACCACTTTCAATACAAGTAAACCGGGCAATTTCGCAGAAGAAGCGGGGGGGCATAAAACAGGGGCGAATATTTTACATCTTAAAAAGTCTTTTAGTGAAATTGCACCTTCATATGAAATAAGTGAGGAAGAATTCTCAGAGAGAATCGAAAAAGCACGTGTCACACTGTTCAATGAGCGTGAAAAGAAGGTACACCCCTATAAAGACGACAAAATTCTCACCGACTGGAACGGCCTCATGATAGCGGCTCTATCAAAAGCGGGAAGAGTTTTTAATGAGCCTCAGTATACAGAATCAGCTAGAAAGGCTGCTGATTTCATATTAAAAGATATGAGAAATAATAATGGAACACTCCTTCATAGATATAGACAAGGAGAAGCTGGAATTAGGGCTAATGTAGATGATTATGCTTTTTTCATTTGGGGTCTGCTTGAGTTATATGAGAGCACTTTTGATATTAAGTATTTGAAAGTAGCTTTATCACTTCAAGAGGAAATGGATAAAGGATTCTGGGACGATAAGAACGGAGGTTATTACTTCACTTCTAATGACGCGGAGAAACTGATCTCAAGGCAAAAAGAGATTTATGACGGGGCTATTCCCTCAGGCAACTCTGTAGCCGGGCTTAACCTGCTTAAATTATCCAGAATTACTGGTGAAGTAGAATATGAACAAAAAGCTGCAAAACTTGGCAAGGCATTTTCTGAAACTATAGAAAGTGGGCCCATGGCATACACATTATTTATGATTGGTCTTGATTTTGGAATAGGGCCATCATATGAAGTAGTAATTGTGGGAGATCCCGGGGCTGAAGATACTAAAGCAATGATAGATGCCGTCAGAAAAAATTACAGCCCGAGTAAAATCGTATTAACCAAGGGAAAAGATGACGACAAAATAACAGAAATTGCCGATTTTACAAAAGGCCAGTCAAGGATAGAAGGTAAAGCCACAGCTTATGTGTGCTTAAATCATATATGCAACTTGCCGACTACCGATATTAACAAGATGCTTGAATTATTATCCCCGGACAACTCATGATGTATTTATATGAATATATTGAAGAAATTGAACAAATTAAAAAAATCCCCGCTATAATATATTTGTGTTGATTTTAAGTTTATTGATTTTATAATATCGGTAACAAACATAGTTTATTAGATTTATATTAAAATCATGGAGGGCAGGGAACATGCCTAGAAAAGCCAAAAGAAAAATTAAAGATCTCGTAGAGATGCTCGAAGATCCGGACAATACTGGATATATCGGCGGAGACTATGAAGACATTATGGACCTTATGGAAGAAGAAGAACTAGATCTAGATGAACTTGAAGATCATGAAGAGATAGAGTGACCCTGAGCTTGCTTTTGATTACCGTCCCGTTTTAAATAAACCATTAAAACTGAAATTGCTGCAGGAGTAACACCCGAGATTCTGGTAGCTTGACCCAAGGAGTTGGGGCGAACCTTTGTAAGTTTTTGGACAATTTCCGTGGATAACCCGGGGATGTTGTCATAGGAAAAGCTATCAGGTATTGCAAAGTCTTCTAATTTTGCAAATTTACCAATCTGCTCCATCTGCCTCTTTATATAACCCTCATATTTAATATCCATTTCTATCTGAGATATTACATCCTCTGTAATAGAATCTTGAACAGTTAATTCAAAAAACTCGAGGTCTCTATATGAAATTTCAGGGCGCCTTAAAAGTTCTTTTAAAGAATGGGGTTTCTTAATAGGTGAAGCGCCTAGTCTAATTAGTATCTCGTTAAAGTGAGCGTTAGGTACAACTTTAATAGTTTCTAACCTTAAGAATTCCTGTGCTACAGCTTTCTTCCTTATAGCAAACTTAGCGTAATCCTCTTCTTTTAACAATCCTATCTTATAACCTAATTCACCTAATCTTATATCAGCATTATCTTCTCTAAGCACTAGGCGGTATTCAGCCCGAGAAGTAAACATCCTGTAAGGCTCATCTACCCCTTTGGTAACTAGATCATCTACCATAATGCCAATATATGCTTCAGAACGTTTGAGAATAAAGGGATCTTCACCTTTTACTCGGAGAGCTGCATTTATTCCAGCAACTAAACCCTGGCTGGCTGCCTCTTCATAACCGGTAGTACCGTTTATCTGTCCTGCAAAATAAAGATTGTCTATTAATTTAGTCTCTAAAGTAGGCCTTAGCTGAGTAGGATCTACGTAGTCGTACTCAACTGCGTATCCGGGCCTCATAATCTCGACCTCATCCAGTCCATCTATCGTTCTTACTAATTCATATTGAACCTCGAGAGGGAGACTTGTTGAGATACCGTTTGGATATATTTCATAGGTGTTTAGACCTTCTGGTTCTAGAAATACTTGATGTCGGTCTTTATCCGGGAATTTTACAATCTTGTCTTCAATCGAAGGACAGTATCTTGGTCCTACACCTTTTATCTCTCCCGAATAAAGCGGAGATTTATGAAGGTTATTCTTTATAACATCATGAGTTCTTTCGTTTGTATAGGTTATGTAGCAAGGAAGCTGTTCTCTGTCTATAATATCATTTGAGAATGAAAATGGTTTGGGATTTTTATCTCCCGGTTGTGGCTCAAGCATTTCCCATTTGATAGTTCTACCGTCTAACCTGGGAGGTGTGCCGGTTTTTAATCTGCCGACATTGAAACCAATACTTCCAAATGATTCTGAGATACCGGTTGCCGCCCCTTCACCCGCGCGCCCTGAGGAAATTTTAGTTGCCCCAATATGGATGAGTCCGTTAGGAAAAGTGCCCGGTGTAACCACCACGGCATCTGCAAAAAAATGTTCGCCCAGGTTGGTCTTCACTCCGGCAATGCGCCCTCCTTCAACCAGAAAACCCTCTACCATTCTCTGCTTAATATCAATATTCTTTTCAGACTCAAGCGCCTTTTTCATATAGGATCTATAAGACTGGCGATCAGCTTGAATCCTGGTTGCCTGTACCGCTGCACCCTTTCTGGTGTTGAGCCTTCTAAATTGTATAGCTGCATGGTCAGCAGCTTTTCCCATCTCCCCGCCTAGAGCATCTATCTCTTTAACGAGGTGCCCCTTACCTACGCCGCCTATTGAAGGATTGCAAGACATTAATCCAATTGTGTCGATATTAGCCGTTAGCACAAGTGTTCGGCATCCCATTCTAGCAGACGCAAGTGCAGCCTCACACCCAGCATGTCCGGCACCAATTACTATGACATCATGATTTTTAGGGTAACTTATACTCATTATTAATTTTCCTGTTTGAAAAATGCTAAGGAATTGTAAATCCATAAACGCTCAGCGTCAATTATGGGATCCCAATCTTGCATAGAATGACATATCAATGGTAAAATGCTTTTCCAATATTGAGGGGATATATTTTATGGCAACAACAAGAGAAATATTCGAGAAGGTAGAGAGAAAAATAAAGGAAAGATCTAGTGAGCTTTCCGATGTGAGAGCGGTATATAAATTCGAACTAAAAGGCCCTGACGGCGGAACATGGATAGTTGACCTAAGAGAAGAAACCTTAGGCGTAAGAGAAACAGAAGAAGATGCTCAATGCACTATCAAAGCTAAAGATGTGCACTTCGTAGATATGTTCACAGGGAAACTCCGTCCCGAAAGTGCTTTACTGACAGGCAAGATAAAGATGTCAGGTGATATTGGTCTTGCAATGAAACTCGGTCAAATATTAAGAAAATAAAGTTTGTAAATTAAAGAAAAATACAGCCTTAGCTGAAGGTAATTGTATATTGATACAAGCTCCCGACAAAATCTATGTCGAAGAAGATATTCTAGATCATCTTCTCACTCAGAAAATATTATCCAAAATAAAATCCGCCCCTGTCACTTTTATCGAGGACTATAAAAAAATTGGACAAGATAAATCATTTAATCAAAGAGCAGATGAAGACAAGAATTCACTTGCCCTTGCCAGCAAGAAGGGAGAGCTGGTTAAAAGTATCGGAAGAATGGATCATGGACAGTTCTATCTGTTTCATGAAATAGATTGCAAATATGACTGCGAATACTGTTACCTTCAACACTATTTCCAAACAAAAGTCCCCGTAATCTTTGTCAACCGGGACGAGGTTCTCGAAAAAATTGAAGAATTACTAAATAGTTTTGATAATCCATACTTTCATGTCGGCGAAGTATGCGACGCTTTAGCGTTTGACGACCTCACAGAATTTTCTCTTGATATTGTCAGCCTTTTTACAAAGTACAGAAATGGGGTGATCGAGTTTAGAACAAAAAGTACAAATGTTGAAAATTTAGTGTCCATTGTGAATCCCCCTGAAAATGTAATACCTTCCTGGACTTTTAGTCCTCAAGAAATTGTGGATATGATTGAGCACAAAACCCCTTCGTTTGATGAAAGACTTGATGCCGCCAGAAGATGCCAAGAAGCTGGTTACACGGTAGGGGTAAGACTCGACCCGATAATCAGGGTGCCGGGATGGGAAGAGTTATACCAAAAAATGATACAGGAACTTTTTACTAAACTTGATACAAAACAAATCGACTATATATCACTAGGAACACCAAAGCACAATAAGGTTCTATTTGAAACTATTAAAAAGAGGTTCCCCGATAGCCCAACTATTCTAGGGGAACTATTTCCCTCAACTGACGGAAAGTATAAATATTTAAAATTCCAACGTGTTGAGATTTACAAGAAAATGCTTTTATGGATTAGAGAATTTTCTGATGATATTGGAGTGGAGCTTTCTATCGAATCCGATGAAGTCAAAGAATTGGTATTTAATTAGTATCAGGATTGAAGTTAATAGCCGTAAGATTTAAGGCGATCTGAGATATCAAGAGAAAATGCTTTTAACTCCGGATCATTCAAGTATGCATAGGCTCTAGTCTTATTAACATTTGATGCGCCTCTCTCAATCTGATCTTGAGTTACATCAAGTTCACAAAAGTTAGTTAAAGATTTTAAAATCTGAGCGGGGTGTTCTAAAAAATCTTCATATTTAATTTCAATTGCGCGCCCACCGAGACTATCTACATGAGAGCGAGCCTCTTTTAAATACTCCTCCCATATTGAAAAGCCTTCTTCCAGAGTGCCGCCGCGTATATCTACAAATACTCTATTTCTTGCTATGAATTTTTGCATCAAGTAGTACCAGTAAAATGGTCTGAAATTACTATGTCTATCTTTTAGTCTATTAAGCCCTCTTTTCCTTCGAGTTATTAAACTACTAGCAATATCTAGGGGATGACGATATATATGAACAACTTTGGCCTTTGGAAAAAGATCTAACCAAAAAGGAAGGGTAAAAGTATTACGAGGATCTTTCCAACCCCATGGGATATCAAGACTTTTAGGTGTTTTATAGCTTAAGTACTTTGTAAACCCCAAAAATGAAATCACGCGAGGCGTTTTCATTGCAAAACTTATGAATTCTCCATAAAGTTCTCTAGCTTCTTTATCTTGAAGTAGATATTTTATTGTGCCCGGATTCTCCAAACCGCCGCTTGACTGAGTTAACAGCCAATCATTAATTTCGCGGAAAAACAGAGCCTCATGGTTATGGGTTAACTTATTACCGACGAAGAGGCCCAGATCATCCAGCATCCTGGTAAGCATGCTAGTACCTGAACGGCTCATTCCAATTATAATTATAGGAGAGTGTGACTTCATTTTACTAAGTGAAATTACACTATATGTGGTGCAATGACAATGCTTTTTGAGATAGAGCTATAGCGTCAAATTATAAAAAGGAATAAAGAAGTTGGCCCATAGCTCTTAAACGAGATGTATTACGATTAGAGTTTGTTATCTTGCTAGAAAACTTCTTAGAACATCACCCGAATCGGCTTCAGCTAGTTTTTCAAGCGCTCTTTTTTCAATCTGTCTGATACGCTCTCTGGTCAGATCAAACCTTCTACCAATTTCATCTAACGTGTAGGTACCATCCTGGTCTATTCCAAACCTGAGCCTTATTATTTCTTCTTCTCTTGGAGTAAGAATGTTTAATGCTTCTCTTATCTCCTGAGTAAGTGCTGTGGTTGCCATAACAGCATCAGGTGCTGGCGCTTTATCGTCTGAGATGAAGTCTAGTAGAGTAGTTTTCTCACCATCCATGATAGGAGTATCTAATCTTGCAGCGTCATTTGTTGATTCAAGAATTCTTTTCACGCCTTCAACCGAGATACCAGCTATTTCAGCTACTTCTTCCGGCAGAGGTTTTCTTCCCATCTCTTTATGCAGCATCGAGCTAATTCTGTATACCTTGCTCGCCTGCTCTAGTACGTATACTGGAACCCTGATGGTCCGGGTTTGGTCTAGCAGTGCTCTTGATATTGCCTGGTGTATCCACCATGAGGCATAGGTTGAAAATTTATAACCTTTTGTATGGTCAAATCTTTCCACTGCCCTCATTAATCCAACATTCCCTTCCTGGATTAAATCTGTTAGTGGTAATCCTCTTCCCATATATCTTTTTGAAATACTAACAACAAGCCTTAGGTTGGCTTTAACAAATCTTTCTTTCATCTCCTTTGCGCGCTCTGAAAATACTGTAATAAACGCACTAAAGCATTCTATTCTTTTGGTTAACTCTTTTTCGCTTATTCGGTTCTTGCCGGTCTTGGTCTCTCTTTTAATAAGGCTTTCTCTTTTCTTTCTCAGCTTGTCTAGATTAATAGTAAGTTCAATTGCTTTAGCTTCACATTTTTTAATTTGAGCAGAAACCTCAACTTCTTCTTTTGCGGTTAAAAGAGATTCAACTGCCATATCTTTGAAATAGACATAGAGAAGTCTAAACTGTTCATCCGGTGTCCACTTATCTTCTTTCTTCTCTTCCTTGGCAGGAGTATCTTCAATTTCAACGCTAAACTCAGGTTCGTCATCACCCATGCCGCTATCTGATATAGTGATAGAAGGATATGTATTATCTTCTTCCTGATTAAATTCTTCAAGTCCCAGTACCTCTGTCGGAACTTGCCCCTCAACTTCTCTAAACTTTGATGTCTTCATCATTGCACCTTTTAACCGAATAAATAATGTTGTTTATTATTTAACCCTGCCCCGGTAAACAACCCAGATATGAGCTACTCAACTGTAAAACTATACGACTTTTGGATATTTATGTCAAGCACTTTCTTCGCATTTGCAAAAAAAGTTTTAGAAGGTAATTTA
>Ga0307380_10006564_pt1 | contig 15265 bp, 18 predicted proteins | sample UN3MG_FD_202239 | JGI IMG/M metagenome (GOLD analysis project Ga0307380, IMG submission 202239) | Soil microbial communities from Risofladan, Vaasa, Finland - UN-3 | ecosystem: Environmental > Terrestrial > Soil > Coastal area > Acid sulfate soil | place: Finland: Risofladan, Vaasa | collected...
CTCTGCACCGGCGGTGAGTGCCGGCTGCCGACGAAGGTGCAGAACATCACCCGGCAGGGCATGAGCGCCGGGTTCATCGACGTGGACGCCATCGTGCAGCTGGGGGCGCTGGGCATCCCGTTCATCGACCAGTGGCTCGAGGGCCTCGACCGGGCGGCCAGCTCGAGCCGTGGCCTGGTGATCGCCTCCCCGGACATCGGGCGCCGGGTGCGCCGCACTGGTCCTGTCGGCCCCTGAGCCTCACCGCTTGACTCTGCTAGGTGCCTAGCAGTACCATCGGGCCATGACCGAGACGCAGACCTCCCACCGCAGCAACCGCTACGCCGCCTCCTGCCACCGCTGTGGCGAGCAGATCGACGCCGAGGCCGGCTACCTGTACCGAGGCTACGGCCGCGGCTCCCGATGGTTCGTGAAGTGCCTCGACTTCGCCGCCTGTGAGGCCCGCCGCACCGCCGGCTTCGAGGCGAAGAACGAAGCTCACCACGCCGAGCGCATCGCAGAGGACGCCCGCCTCGCCGCCCAGTACGCTGAGGCCGCCTACCCCGACCCCTACAGCTCAAGGGCGCAGGGCGCGGTCCGCCGCCACGCCGCTCGAGCCTTCGACCCGACGACGGTCGCTAAGACGGTGACCTTCCAGTGGGGCGACTACGAGATCACCACGGCTCGCCGCAAGACGAGCCGAGGCGCGACGGTCCGCACCACGCAGCTCGCCGCCGACGGCACCACCTACAGCGACCTGCCCGACCGCTACGCCACCGAGGCTGAGGCCGCCGCCGGGCAGGTCCGTTTCTGGCGCTCGCAGGTCAATTGGGCGAAGCGCAACGGCGTCACCGCCGAGCAGCTCGCAGCGGTCCAGGCGTGGCTCGCCGGTCACGCCGCCTAGCTCGGCACTTGACCCGATAGGCACCTAGCGGGATACTGGACCCATGACCGAGACGCACACCCTCCGCATCACCCCGGCAGTCGCCGACGACCTCGCCAGCCGCGGCGTCGAAGACTTCGGAGCCTTCACCACCGCCGGCACCTACACGGTGCCCAGCTCGGTGGCGTCGGAGCTGCTCGAGGACGCCCTGTTCTACGGCAACGACGAAGGCCCCGGGGCCGCCCTCACCTTCGGGCAGCGGCAGGCCTACGCTGCCCTCGCCCGGCAGCTCCGCACCCTCGGCGTCGAGGTTCCCACCGAGGTCACCCTCGAGCAGCTCGAGGCCCGCCCCCACGTCCCGCTCGAGGCGCCCACCCCGCAGCCCCTCGGCAGCTTCGCCCCCGGCACCTGGGTCGTCCACCCGGTGCTCGGGAGCATGATGGTCGCCGACGTGGAGCGGGTGCCCGCCACCCGCCGTCACGGCGAGCTGGTGGCGCTGCGCTCCAGCCCGGCGGGCGACCTCGGCTGGCGCGAGGCCGACGAGCTGGTCACCACCCGCTGAACTCCCCCGGCGCATAGGCTGGGCGGGTGGCTGACGCCAGCGGCCTGCGCCGCCTCGTGACCGTGTACGGCGGCATCGTCCACGACAAGGCCTCGACCTCGGTCGTCAACGACTTGTCGAAGGCGACGCCGCGCTACACCGGCCGGCTCGAGCGGGCACGCCGCCGCCGCGACAGCCTCCAGGGCACCGTGTTCGTCGCAGCCATCGAGCAGCCCGGCGGAGCCGATGAACCCGACCAGCTCCCGAACTGGCTCGACACGAACACCTCGTTCGAGATCGTGCCGGTGCGCGCGCAGTTCCTCCGATTCCGGGGTCGCGGCGGGCAGATCATCTATGCGAAGCGGGTCCGCTGGAAGCCGCGCCCCACCTCGGTCGGATTCTGGTCGCGCACCGTGAACGCGACCGCGTGGTCGCAATCGCTCCAGCGGGCGCAGGCGAGCACTACCGTGGGGCCGTCGTGAGCAGCGCCTACCTCCACGACCTCGCCGTCGACCTACTACTCGCCGCCGAGGCCGCACTCGACCCGTCGTGTACCGGCAACGAGCTGCCGCCGCGCCGCTACGTCCACTTCGGCGAGCCGGCGTGGGACTTGTGCCAGGGTGATGAGGCGATCGCCAGCTCCGGGCAGCTCGTCGCGTGGTGGGGCGACATCGAGTCGGTCGTCACCGTGCAGGGCAACCGCTGCGCGGTGCAGTACCGGGCGCAGCTGTGCGTCGAGCTGGCGCGCTGCTATCCAGACCTCGACACGAACTCCCAGCCCCTCCCGCCCGAGGTGTACGAAGGCGCCGCGGCGATCCTCGACACGGACACCTGGGCGCTGGTGCGCGGCGTCGGCGCGTGGCTGGCGTCGCTCGACTGCCAGTGGCGGGCGATGGACCCGGTCCAGCCCTCCGGGCCGGAGGGTGGGATGGCCGGGGTGCGGGTGTGCGTGCGGCTGTCGCTGAACGACCTCGACCCACTCTGCACCCCGCCCGCCCCCTAGACTGCGCGGCAACGACCGAGCACCGACCAGGAGCGAGCCATGACCGACACGAACACCGAGCCTGCCGACCTGCCCGACGACGGCGTGGAGATCACCGCCACCGGCCTCATCCACCTACGCCTCGACGGCGCGGACTACTGGCTGCGCCGTCCGAAGATCGGCGAGATGAAGCGCCTCGAGGAACAGATAGTCGGAGCGGCGAAGCTCCAGACCGATCGCATCACCCGCCTCGCCGACAAGGTGAAGCAGGCGACCGTCATCGCCGAGACCGCTGCTGCCGCGGATGCCAGCGATGGCGAGGCGTCGGCCACCGAGGTGGGCGCGGAGGTCGCCGAGGTCGTCGCCGCAGCCGAGGCCGCGGAGAGTGACATGGACGCCATCGTGACTGCGCTGCTCGAGGCATGGCGCGAGGTCGTGCGAACCCTCGAGCGTGACGGCAGGACGCTGCCCGACGACGACGACGAGCTGCCACCGTGGCTGGCGAACTTCGACCTGTTCGGCGACGTGCGCAAGGCGTGGCGCCGCCTCCCTTGGCTGGCCGCCCCGCGCACCTAGGCGCGGCAGCGGCCGACCTCGACCACCCTGCCGAGCGGCGACCCCTCGCCGACTCGGCGCTCGACTGGTATGCCGACCTCTACTTTGTCTGCGCCCGCGCGCATCACTGGACCCCGCGCGACGTGGACGCCCAGGAGGTGTGGCAGGTGTTCGCCGCGCTGGGCCACGCCCTGTCCGATGGCGAGTGGCATCGCCTCAACGAACCAGCCGCCGGCGGCGGCCGTGGCCGTCGCCACCGTGGTGGGGGCGACCCACTAGCCTCCCAAGGGCGAGACCTCATCGCCGAGCGCGTCGCGTGGCTCAAGGGCACCGGGCCGAAGCCAGAGCCAGACGACGCACCCGACCCGAGGCTCGCGCAGGTGATCCGACGAGGACCCGGGGCGGCAGATGGCACTACGTGAGAACCTCGAGCTAGATGTCGCCACCGCGCTGCGGCAGGTCGACGCCCTCGAGCAGCGGCTCGCCCAGGTGGCCCAGCAGTTTAAGACGGAGCTAGGCGACGCCCTATCGGCGCTGACCGTCAGCGTGGACGTGTCGGCCCTCACCACCTCGGTGGAGCAGGCGGTCGAGCAGGCAGACGCCACGGTCATGGTCGAGGGCGACGCCGAGATGGTCACCGAGGCCGTGGCGACCGCGGTGGAGGACGCCGACGCGACCGCGATCGTGGAGGGCGACGCCGAGGCGGTCACCGGCGCCATCGATGACGCGGTGGACTCCGCCGACCCCACCGTGGAGGTCGACGCCGACACCTCCGAGGCGCAGGCGCAGATCGATGAGCTGGACGGTGAGACCGTCGAGGTGAGCGTCGAGGCCGACACCGGCGACGCACAAGGGCAGATCGATGACCTCGGCGGCTCCGCGGACCAGGCGACAGAGAGCACCGACGGGCTAGGCGTGTCGGTCGGCGGCCTCGGCCCGAAGGGCCTCGCTGCCGCCGGTGGCATCGCCGGCCTCGTGGCGAGCACCACCGCCCTGTTCACCGCCGGCATCGACGCCACGTCGTCGCTCCAGTCGTTTAACGCCCGCCTCGGCGACCTCGCCCCCAGGATCGAGTCGGTGGAGATCGGCAGCCTGTCCACCTCCATCGGGCAGCTCGCTCAAGACCTTGGCTCGTCCGACGAGGCTGTGCGCGACAGCATCGCGAAGCTGGTCGAGTTCGGCGACGCCGCAGGTGCGACCGACGCCGAGCTGGAGCAGACGAGCGACCAGTTCCTCGCCCTCGCTGCCCGGGCCGTGACGCTGAACCCGGCGCTCGGCGACATCGGCGACGTGGTCACGTCGCTCCAGGCCGGTCTCGCGAAGGGCGGCAAGCGCCTCGCCGCGTTCGGCCTCGAGCTGACGAAGCCCGAGATCGAGGCCCGCGCCCTCGCGAACACGCTCAAGCAGGTGCCGAGTGAGCTGACGCAGTTCGACCTTGCCGCGGCCGGGGCGCAGCTCGCAGCGGAGCAGCTGGGCGACTCACTGACCGGCGACATCGCGAGCGCCCCACAAAACGTGGCGCTCCAGTTCGGCAACCTCCAGCAGGTGTTCGGCGACACCCTGGAAGAGATCGGCAAGCCGCTCGTCGTGCCAGTGTTCGACCTGCTCGAATCCGCGACGCCTGTGGTCGTGTCGCTGTTCGAGATTCTCGGCGACGTGGCGGCGGCGCTCATCCCATCGCTGGCGAACTTGTTTGCAGCGTTCGAGGACGCGCAGGTGATCGACCTGCTCGGCGCGGTGCTGGAGCAGTTCGCCTCGGGCCTGTCGCTCATCATCGACGGCGTGTCCGCGCTCATTAGCGGCCTCGGCCCGGTGGCCCCCGCCATCGGGATCATCGCCGCGGCGCTGCTGCTGCTGAACGCGAACCCGATTTTCGCCGTCATCACCGCTGTGGGCGTCGCCGGTTCGGCGATCAAGGGCCTGGGCGGTGCGCTCGGCATCTTCGGCGGCGAGTCCCGCGACCTGGAGCCGGTCATCGAGTCGCTGGAGAGCACGATCTTCGGACAGGTCGAGACCTTGGACGACCTCGCCGCCGCCCTCGCCGACGTGACCGGCGGCATCAAAGAGTTCCTCACTGAGTCGGACGACTCGAAGATCATCGCCGACTTCTCCGATGAGCTGGCGCAGGCCGGCGTGACGACCGACGAGCTGGTGGGGCTGATGCAGGACGGCGCGACGGGCGCGCAGCGGCTCGGCACCCGCCTCGCCGACGCTGGCGTCGACGGCGCCTCGCTGGACGACGGCCTCGTGGACCTGCGCGGCACCGCCCTCGACCTCGTGGACACCTTTAAGGACGAGCAGCAGGCCCTTAGCGAGACCGGCAAGGAGACGCTCAACCAGCTGGTGCTCAACGGTCAGCTCACCGCCGCGCAGCTCCAGTCAATCGAGACCACGTCGAAGCTCGACGGCGAGACCGTCAACTACGCCGAGGCGCTGCGACAGGCGACGCTGCTCACCGGCGAGAACGCCGCGGCGCTCGAGGAACAGGTCCCAAGCCTCGGCAACAGCGCCCAGGCGTGGGTCGACCTGACCGATGGCATCCTCCAGGGCACCATCACGTCGGCCGACTACGCAGCGGTCGCGGAGCAGCTCGGGGTCGACCTCGTCGTGCTCGAGGGAGTGGCCGACCAAGTGAACTCGGCCATCACCGCGTTCGCCGACGCGGCTGTGGCGAAGCTGCCGAGCGTCACCGACGCCCTCGGCGACATCGAGGACGCCTCCGACCCGGCGAAGCTCATCGCGAACCTCAACGAGCAGACCACTGCGATCGCCACGTTCCAGCAGAACCTCGCGTTCCTCGAGTCGCTCGGCGAGTCGGCCGATGCGATCTTCGCCCTGGCGGTGGAGAACGGCCCGGTGTTCACGAACGAGCTGATTAAGGGTCTGCGTGAGGGTGGCCCCGAGGTGGCCGCCGAGCTGGAGGCGAGCCTCGAGGCGTTCCAGACGCAGACCGACGACACCGCCGCCTTCCTGCGCGACGAGGCGACCCCGGCGCTGGTCGATCCGATCGAGGTGGCTGCGGCCGCGGTGTCGGCCGGCTACCGAGACGACCTCGACTTCACGACCGCCACCGTCGCCGAGATCGATGCGGCTGTGGCGGCGGTGGGAGCGGGCGCGCCGAGCCTCGAGGAACTGACGGCAATCATGGGCGCCGACGCCGCTCGGCTGTACCTCGAGCAGCTCGTGCTTGGCCCCGGCACTGGCGAAGCGGTCACCGCGGCTGGCGCAGCGATCACGGCGGGCACGCCGGGGCTGGAGACCGAGGCCGACGCCGCTGGCGCGGCTGCCGCCGGCTCGTTCGAGGACGGCGCCGACTTCGAGGCCGGCGTGCGCCGCAACATCGCGCTCGGCAAGGTCGGCTTTGACATCACCTCCACCGTGCTCGAGCCGTTCGCCCTGCTCGCCGGCCGCGACGTTGGCCGGGCCTTCGATGACGGCATAGCAGTCGGCATCATCACGAACGCCAGCGTCGTGCGTGAGGCTGCGCGCTTCGTGGTGAACTCGGCCGAAGCCGCGGCCCGCTCGGCTGCTGGCATCTCGTCGCCGTCTACGCTGTTCGCCGACGCGGTGGGCGACCCGATCGCGCAGGGCATCGCGCAGGGCATCGCTGCGGGGTCCGGGCAGGTCGGTGCCGCGGCGTCCGACGTGGTCACCGCCGGCGCAGCGGCCAGCTTCGTCGCCGCCGGGGCGGTGGATGCCGGTGGAGTCGCCGCAGCGGGTGCTGCTGGCCTCGCTGGCGGCGGTGTGAGCATCGCCCGCCTCGACGTGCAGGTGAACGTCGACGGCTCTATGACGACCGACCAGGCGAGGCGCGCTGGCGGCGCCATCGCCGAGGGCCTCCAGGCCCGGCTCCAGCAGCGCCAGCTTAAGGTCGATGTGAGGACGCTATGACCGCGTGGAACCCGAACGCCCCTACCCTGCTCGGCCTCGAGTGGTTCCCAGTGGTGACCGCCGACGACGTGCTCGCCAGCAACGGCGCCTGCTTCGCCCAGGTGCTTCGCTCGACCGCGGCGGAGACCATCGGCGAGGTGCGCCTATATATGCCGCAGGTGACGACCCCGGGCCGCTACTTGCTCGAGGTGTTCCCCACCGGCTCCGAGGTGCCCGGCCTGGTCACGACCGACACCTACCGGCCGAACGCCGACAGCTCGTTCCTCAACGTGCAGAATCAAGTCGGCTCGACGGTGAACTTGTGGCAGTCGGTGGACGAGGCGGTGCTCGACGGCACCGACTACATCCGAACCGTGAACCCGTCGCCCTTCGGGCACCTCTGGACCTACAAGAGCGCGTCGGCCGGCTTCGCAGCTGGGCGCCGCGTGCTCGGGATGCGGTGGGTCAGCTCCGGGCGACAGGTCGGTGGACAGCACACGTGGGAGTGGGCGATACGCCGGCAGACCTCCGGCTTCCTGCGGCTGCTCCGCACGAACTATGCGGTCGCCGATGGGCTGTTCACCACGACCGCGTACCTCGGCGACATCAACCCGTTCACGGGCCTGCCGTGGACGCGGACCGAGGTGCAGTCGTTCGACTCGCTGGTCGACCCCACCCGGCTGTCGCTGCGCGTCGGCTGGGCGAACCCGGTCGACGCCAGCTCGCAGGGCCGCCTGTTCCAGACCTTCCTCGAGGTCGACTCCGTGGTGGAGAACCGGGTCGCCTACGCAGCCCTCGACGTGTCCGGGGCGGGTGTCGCCTACAAGATTTTCCCCATGCTCACCCCCGGTGGTGTGGCGAACTGGGCGAAGGCCGCGGCGACCGACTACACGTTCACGCTGCGCCGCATCCCCGGGGTCGGCGACCCGGACGATCCGACGGCCGGCCCGCTCGGCTCCACGGTCGGCTCGGTCGGCTGGCGCTACCACGACGACCAGGCCGAGGGTATGCCCGCGGCCACCTCCGGCGTCGCGTACGCGCCGGGCCTCGACACGACCGGCGCCATCGTGGCGCTCGGCGCGCCCCTCACCCGCGGGCGCTCCCTCATCCTCCGCACCACCGCGCCGACCGGCTCGGTCGACGGCATCTATGGCGAGCTGGCCGAGATTTTCCCGAACACCCCGCCGACGGTGCGCCAGCAGCTCACCACCACCGTGGCCCAGACCTACGACTCGGCGATGTTCGTCGTCGGCCTCGCCGACCCCGACCTGCCGCCCGCCGGCGACCTCACGGTGCGGGTGCGGCGCTTCGCCGACGATGTGCAGTTCGGTGGCGACGGCACCCTCACCGTCGCCGAGTTCCAGGCCGCCGCCATCTCCGTCCAGGGCTGGGCGCGCGTCGTGGTCCCGCTCGCAGCTCCGGCTGTGCTCGCTGCGGCGACCCAGTACTACCTCCAGTGGCAGGCCGCCGAGCCGGAGGGCACCGGCTGGAAGATCGCCTACGGCCAGTTCCCCATCGCCTTCGGGCCGTTCGGTGCCGCGTCGTTCGGTGGCACTGCCGACGCCTTCCAGCTGTTCGCCGTCGGAATCCCGAACCCCGCGTACGACGCGTGGGCCATGCTCGTCAACGAGCCGGCGCAGCTCGTCGGCTTCACCGCCACGCTCCAGCAGCAGGCCCTCCCCGGCAACGGCGAGGACTGCTCGGTCGAGGACCTCGACTACGTGGCCCTCGACTGGACCACGAGCGTGGAGGCGCAGTTCGGCAACTACGAAGTGCAGCGCAGCCTCGACGGCGGCGCCACGTGGGAGACCATCGCCATCATCACCGAGCAGGCCGACTCCGAGTTCGATGACTACGAAGGCCCCCGCGGGGTGCTCGCCAGCTACCGGGTGCGACAGACGCAGTTCCCCCTCGAGGTGCCCGGGCCGTGGTCGGCGATCGTCACCGAGACCCCGCTGCCCCGCGACTGCGAGGTGCTGTTCGTGAGCAACCTCGACCCGTCGCTGAACGTCGGCTACTCGGACCAGACGCCGCGCACCTACACGTTCCTCGACGCCGACCGCGCCGTGCTCTACCCGATCTTCCAGCGCGACCGGCAGGTGGCACTCCAGCCGACCGAGCGGCTCGGGGACCGCTGGGAGATGGAGCTGGTCATCAACGCCGTGGCGACTCCCACGCCCGTCGGGCGTCGGCTCTTCGACGCCATCGAGACCATCGCCCGCGCCGACCTCCCGCACGTCACGGTGCTCGACTCCGACGGCAACCGATGGATCGCCCTCGTGCAGGTTTCGCAGGGCGTGCGCCGTGAGCCGGGCGCGCTGTACCTCGCAGCGGTGGCCGTCACCGAGGTCGCCACCGCGCCCACGCCGGTCGGGCCATGAGCCTGGTCGACCTCCAGGGCGTGTCGATGCGCCAGGAGTCCGTCGCCTTCGACGTGCTGAACGCTGCGCTCGAGGTCGTCGGCACGCTGAACCCTGCCCGCGACCCGATGCCGCGCATCACCAACGACACGTCGCGCACTATCAAGCGCGCCCTGTCCGGGCTGCGGGTGCCGGCCACCGAGGCCGCCTCCATCGACCCGTTCACCGATCGCATCCGTGCCCGGTGGGTCATCGAGGGCGACCCGGCGATCTACCCGCTCGGGGTGTTCCTGTTCGCCGACCAGAACGAGATCGTCCGCAGCTACGGCACCGACCTGGACCTCGAGCTGGTCGACCAGACGTTCATCATCGACCAGCCGCTGTTGTACGGCGTGAGCTTCGGCATCGGTAAGGGCATCGGGCTGGCGCTCGCCGAGCTGGCGACGCTCGCCGGGGTGCCCGCGTTCTTCGTGTCGCCCTCGACGCTCACGCTCCAGCGCCCGGCGACGTGGCCCGGTGGCACATCGCTGTACCGGGTGCTCGCCGACCTGTGCGTGATGGCCGGCTTCCTCCCGCCGTTCTTCGACTCCGCCGGCGTGCTCCAGCTCATCGACGCCCCCGACCCCGAGCTGGCACCCGCCACGTTCGACTACCCGCCCGGCTCGCCGATCATTGACCCGTCGATCGTCCGCACCGACGGGCTGCTCACCGCGCCGAACCGCTGGGTCGTGGTCGACAACGGCGCGACGGGCGGCCCGGTGGTGGGCGTCTATGACCTGCCGGCGACCGCCCCGCACTCCTACATGAACCGCGGGTTTTACGTGACGCGGTGGGAGGAACAGCAGGGCCTCACGAGCAACGCCGCGGCGGTGGCCGCCGCGAAGGCGCTGGCGCTCACCGACCCGAGTGGCGTCGAGCTGGCCTCGTTCTCCACGGTGGTCGACCCGCGGCATGACACCTTCGACATCATCGAGTTCGCCGGGCAGCGGTGGCTCGAGGAATCGTGGAGCATGGACCTGCGCGCCGGTGGCTCGCAGTCCCACGAGCTAAGGGCGCTCTATGCATCGTGACGAGCAGCGCAATCTCACCGCCGCAGCGGTGCGGCGAGCGGTCGAGACGACGCCGCGGCCGACCATCCGCGCTGGCACGGTGCAGCAGCCCGTCGCCGCGGACGGCACGGTGCAGGTGCTCATCGACGGCGACGTGGCGGCCTCGACGTGCGAGGTCATCGGCTCCACGGTGCTCCCCGCGGGGGCGCGCGTCATGGTGGCGTTCTATCCGCCGCACGGCGCCTACGTGCTCGGCGCGCTGGGCGGCTCGGCAGGCGTGGCCGCCGTGGACTACGGCGAGGTGCTCGGCGGCGCCGACGAAAACCTGACCTCGGCGATCTTCGCCACCTACCCGACGAACGCCTCGTTCACGTTCACCGCGCCAGCAGCGGCCACGTCAGTGATCCTCTCGTGGGAGACCACCGGCCTGGCTCGCGTCGGTGGCCGGCAGCAGTCGGCGTTCCGGTCCGCGAGTGACGCCCCAGGAGTGGGCACCGCTCACTACTACGAAGGCTCCGGCGGCGGTGGAGTGGACCCCCGCGAGATCGTCGCGCACCGCGCCCTGTTCGACGCCCCGGGCGGCTTCGTGCCCGGCGTGCCGGTCACGTTCACGCAGCAGGCCCGGCGCACCGCCGGCCCTGGCTTCCGGCGCCGCGACATCCTGACCCGCGTCACTCTCGTCGCCACGTGGCGATGATCCACCTCGAGGGCAGCCCGCGCGATACGCTCGCGCCATGAGCGACATCACCGAGAGCACCGAGGGCACCGACGAGGCCACGGAGGCCCCCGACGCTGCCGACGAGACCACCGAGGACGAGGCTGTGCTCGGCACCGCCTACCCGGAGGACGACACCCCGCCCGACGAGGCGCCCGCCGACCCTGAGCCGACCGACGAGCCGGCCGAGGACGCCAGCCCTGCCAAGCTGCTCCGCGGTCACCGCGGCCCAGCGGTCGAGGTGCTCCAGGCTGCGCTCACCGAGGCCGGCCACCCGGTCACGGTCGATGGCTACTTCGGCACCAGCACCGGCCGTGCTGTGCGGGCGTTCCAGCAGGCCCAGGGCTACAAGGCGACCGGCGCTGTCGGAGCGTCCACCGCCGAGGCGCTCGGCCTGTGACTCTGCCGACCGATGGGTCGGCGAACCAGGCTGACCTACACCCCGAGTTTCGACGGCGCCTCGAGGCGCTGTTCGCGGACCCGCGGATGGGTGGCCACCTCGTGCTCGTGTCCGGGGCGCGCCCCCGATCCGAGCAGGTGTACCTGTACGGCCGCTACCTCGCCGGCCTCGGCAACCTGGCGGCGAACCCGGACCGGCGCATCGGCACGTTCGGTGGCGTCACGTTCCGCGGGTCGTGGCACATGGTGCAGGGCGCTGTCGCCCCCGAGCCGCGCGGCTGGGCCTACGCTGTGGACCTCAACTACTCGTCGCTGCCCTGGCCGGTGCGGCAGGTGCTCGAGCAGGTCGCCGGCGAGCATGGCCTCCAGCGCACCGTCCCGTCAGAGTCGTGGCACTACCAGCCGATCGGCTACCGCTCGCTCCCGTTGCAGCCGTGGCCGCTACCGAACCAACCCACCCCGCCAGACCCGGAGGACCTCACCGTGGCCGACATCTCTGCCATCACCGCCCGCCTCGACAAGATCGACGCCGACCTCGAGCAGCTGCGCGGCGGCGTGCTCCAGTCCGCGGTCAACGTCGCCACCTCGGTCGCCGAGGACACCGACGAGCTGCGCCTCCTGCTCAACGGTGCCGCCGCCCTCGTGCAGCGCGGCGGCTCAAAGTGGTTCGTCTACGCCGGGCAGCGCATCAATGTGACGCACCTCGAGGTCCCCCAGCAGCGTGAGCTGAAAAGCCATTTCGGCGTCGAGCGTCACAGCACCCAGGTGTCCGACCCGGTGTGGGCCATCCTCGAGGCCGTCACCGTCGAGCGCGCCTGACGGTTCACCGCTCGAACCTCGGCGCTGACTAGCCTGTGGCCGTGCCCGTCTGGCTCTCCGCCCTATCTGCTGCCATCGGCGTCATCGCCGCTGTCGGTGCTGCCTACGCCGTGTCGAGGGAGCGTGGTCTGACCGCCACGCTCGAGGCGTTCCGCGACGGCAACACCGAGCTGCGGGCGCTGTGGGACTCCGAGCGCACCGCCCGCCATGACCAGACGCAGCGGTCGGCGCTCGCCCTCGCCGAGCAGGAGCAGAACTGCCAGCGCCAGCTCCAGCAGCAGGGCGAGAAGATCGCCCACCTGTCCGGGCAGGTCGACACGTTGCAATCGGGCATCGTGAACACGCTGGTCGCCGAGCTGCGCGGCGCCCTCACCGATGCTGTGCACGCAGCGATGAACGCCCCCGAGCGAAGGACCGTCACGTGAACGCCCTCAAGACGAAGCCCATCACCCTGGTCGCGATCGCCCACGCGGTGCTCGCCTGCCTCATCGCCTTCGGCGTCGTGGAGCTGGACGGCTCGCAGCTCGCCGCGGTCGAGGGCCTGTTCGCAGCGGTCGGCTTCGGCGGCGCGTCGCTGGTGACGGCGAACACGAGGCTGGCCCCCGAGGTGCTCGCCGAGGCGCGCGAGCGCACTTCGCCGTGGGCGGCTGCGCTCACCGACACCGAGGCGACCGCCATCGGCGACGCGCTGCGCGACGGCCTGGCCGACGACGAGGTGTGACCGCTCGAGGCGTGGCGACGCTCGTGGCCGCCGTCGTGCTCGCGCCGCTCGCTACCGCTGCTGCCGCGGTCGTCCTAGCGGTCGAGCGCCTCGAGCAGCTCCGCCCGGGTCAGCCCCAACATGACCGCGACGCGTTCCACGGTGAGGTCCCCGACGCCCGGTAGAGGCGGAGCGCCGCGGCATCCTGGGCGTCGCGCGGTGCGAGGTATGCCCGAGTCCACCGGCTGTCGCCGTAGGCGCGCCAGGTCGAGTCGATGAACTGGAACGCCCCCGAGGCGCTCGAGCGCGGGTTCCGCGCCGTGTAGTCGTGGTGCGACTCGCAGCCGCGAATCGCCACGAGGATGGCCGGCAGCTCCCCCGCCGACACCGCGGGTGGGATCGGCGCCGGCAGAGGCGGCGGAGCGGCTGGCGGGTGGACGTGGATCGTCGTCGTGCTCGAGGTCGTCGGAGCTGCTGTGGTGGCCGGTGCGGTCGTCGGAGCCAGCTCGAGGGTGATCGGAGCCGGCAGGGTGCTCGGGGCCACGAGCGGGTCGAGGATGGTGCTGTAAGTGGCGGGTGGTGCATCGGCTGCGGACGCTCCGATGCTGACGCCGAGCGTGAGCATGAGTGCGAGGGCGGCGCCGAGGGCTGCCAGCCTGGTGAGGTTTCGCATGGGGACCTCCAGAATAGGAACGGCCCAGCGTGATCGCTGGGCCGATCCCAAGCGTATGGGCCTCGCGCCCGGCGGCTGCGGACATCGGTGGTTGTCCCGCTAGGTGCCTAGCGGGATACTGGGTCCATGACCAACCCCGCAGCCCCCGCCCCGATCGCCTGGGCGATCGAGTCCTCCGTCCACTTCGGCCTCATCGGCGGGTCGTTCGACTCGCTGGCCGACGCCGAGCTGGCCGTGGCCGGCATGGCCTCGGTGGCCCCGACCGTCCCGGTCGCCGCCTCCATCGTCGGTCTCACCGCCGACGGCACCCGGGTCGCAGCCCGATGAACACCCACCCCACCACTGACCGGGAGGTCACCATGCCCACCAACTCGTTCACCGTGACGGTTCCGTTCGCCGAGAACGGCGACGAGGCTGTTCGCCGGGTCCACGCCCGGCTGCCCTACGGCTTCACCGCCACCGGCATCACCCGCCAGGTCACCACGAGCGAGGGCCGCCACCGCGGGTACGCCGTGGTGGTCCAGCAGACCGGCGGCGACCGCGACGACTGCTGGGTCGTGCTCACCAGCTACGGGATGTCGCCGAGCGCCGACCTCGGGTCGCGCTGGGAGCAGCACCTCGGAGCGTCGGCCCGATGAAACTGCCGCCATGCCTCGAGGGCTTCGCCCGGCACCACTGGCGCTCGGCTGGCCTCGACGTGACCCCGGCCGGCGACTTCGTGCGCTGCCGCGAGTGCCCGTCGTGTGGCCTCCGGCAGATCGCCGCCTACAACGGGCGCGCCCCGAGCTGGCGCCCAGCGTGCTGACCGCTGTCGCACCCCCGCAGTACGATGACACCGACCGAGACCACCTACAAGGAGCAGACCATGACCATGCCCGAGGGGCGCCCAGCCCCGACCCCGGACCTCGGCGACTGGCTCGCCGACGCCCACCCCGAACCGGCCGACGCGTCGCCCGGCTTCCGCATCGACTCCGACGAGCTGGCGACGTGGGCGTTCCGCAAGCGCCGCTCGCATGAGCGTGAGCTTGACCGCCTGCGCGGCCTCGCCGCGGCGGAGCGCGCCAAAATCGACCAGTGGGAGGCCGACGTGACCTCCGGCCCCGCGAGCCGCGTCGAGTTCTTCGACGGCGCCCTCGAGGGCTACTACCGCCAGCTCCACCAGGCCGACCCGGACCTGCCGAAGTCGTACCGGGTGCCCGGTGGCACCATCGGCCGCCGCAAGCTCCCCGACACCCTCGAGGTGACCGGCGAGGATGAGGCGGTGCTGTGGGCGCTGACGAACCGGCCCGAGCTGACCGCGACGCGACTGGCGAAGCCCGAGGCGAAGAAGGCTCTCGAGGTCATCGACCTCGACGGAGCCTCCCCCGGCGCCCGCCTCGAGCTGGTGGACCCCGACACTGGCGAGGTCGTCCCCGGCCTCGTCCACGTCGTCGGAGCCGATCGCATCTTCGTGAAGCCCGAGCAGGAGGTCCAGGCATGAGCGCCGCCGAGATGACCCCCGAAGCGGCCGCCATGCTGCGCGCGCCGTTCCCACCCGCCGCCATCGGCAAGCTGCCCCGCATCACCTGTAAGGCGTGCTCGGACGCCCGCGGGAAGTGCTGTGCCGACCACAAGAAGTCGGAGTGCCGCGTCTGCGGCAACTGGATGACCCCGAAGCACATTCACCTCGACTATGTGGGCCACGCCGACGTGACGGCCCGGCTGCTCGAGGTCGACCCGGGCTGGTGGTGGGAGCCGACG
>Ga0307380_10006571_pt1 | contig 15255 bp, 9 predicted proteins | sample UN3MG_FD_202239 | JGI IMG/M metagenome (GOLD analysis project Ga0307380, IMG submission 202239) | Soil microbial communities from Risofladan, Vaasa, Finland - UN-3 | ecosystem: Environmental > Terrestrial > Soil > Coastal area > Acid sulfate soil | place: Finland: Risofladan, Vaasa | collected...
GAAAATTCATCTCTTTTAGAGAAGATCTTTCTCCTTAGGTATTCCACACTGCGTTCTACATGTCCCTTTTCGTGAGCCTGGTAGCTATTGGTAAAGCGAAAGCGAAAACCATAATAGATCGATAGTTTTAGAAGTGCTTCAGTAGGTTCTTTTTCTGATCTGCCGACAAATCTGGCAACCATTACCCGGGCATTATCATAGACCATCTCTTTATATACTCCACCTGCCTCGGTAAAGAAGGAGGCAGTGGTATCCAGGAAGGCTTCGGTCTTTTGGTTCTGATAAAGGTCTCCCCAGCGATAGTTTCCCTTGGCAGTGGTAAAGACGGACATTTGCAGGGTTTTCTTTTTACCATTAATCACAAGTTTTACTTCCCCCCAATCAAATTCACACACCTCTCCTAATGCGTATTCTTGTCTGATGTAGGCTTCTTTGGCCTCTTTATTGATTTTTCTGATGGTATTACAGGTAGTGGCATAGCCGATATCGAATCCATCTTCTTTTAAGGCTTCATGGATATCGATCTTTTTCTTTTGTTGTTTTGCCTTTCCCTCTGCTCTTTTAGTCTCATTCTCCTTTAAGTAAAATTTAATTCTATCTATTATTTCATCGGTCAATTTTACCTTTTTTCGGTTGCTGCTATCATATCTGGGATCCTCTACGATATCAGCGATTAATTCCTCTTGATTAGAGTTTCCTTTAAAACCTGTAAGCTGGGCTTTTTTTGTTTCGTAGTCCTTTACATACTTGGCGACAGTTCTTCGGTTTAGGCCCATTTCCCTGGCAATCTGTCGTTGCGATTTTCCTTTTCGTAAATAGGTTATGATTATTTTCTGCTTCTCTATCAATTTGATCATCCTCCTTTTTCCCCCTATGTCATTTTTCTTCTTACATAGGGAATAATATTTCAAAATGGTGTACTTTTCAATTGATAAAGTGGTGCAGTTTTAGATTAACATAAACACCTGGGTAGGTGTTTTGCGAAGACTTACTGAAGTAGGATATTATTAATCAGTTAAAGAAAATATAAGAAAGAAGATTAAAATGTATTACTGTAACCTAAATAACATAAGGATAATTGTGCTTATTGGCAAAAACAATAAGCCTTAATAAAACAAGGGGTAGGTCTACCCAAAACCAAAAGAATTTTTTTCACCAAAGAAAACTACCCCCAAAGAGTTGACACAGACGGACTTAAACATTTTCTTGACAAATATTTGCTTTAGGCATAATATAAACATATAACAATCAAAAAAATGCAAAAAAAATATCGTATGGAATGGTATATGAACAAAAATAAACGTTTTACAAAAATATCAGAGATTCTAAAAACTGAGGGGAATGCCTCAACGAAATATTTAGCGGATATTTTACAAATTTCCGAAGCTACTATAAGGAGAGACCTTACAGAACTTGCTGGAAGGGATAGTTTCCCTATAAGTAGAGTTCATGGAGGAGCAATTTACTCTTTAGAAAAATCAGGGTTAGAGCCAATGTTTAATATAAAGCTTTCTCAATTAGTAGAGGGAAAGAAAAAAATTGCAAGATTAGCTGCTAACTTGGTAGAAGATGGAGATGTAGTAATTCTTGATTCGGGGACTACTACCTATTATCTTGCCAGTGAACTGGTGAAGAAAAAAGGTTTAAAGATTATTACTACAGATGTAAAAATAGCTGAAAAGCTTGCCAGATATCCTACTGTCCAGACCATTCTTATAGGAGGAGAAGTAAGGGCAGGCTATTTCAGTATTGGAGGGGAAATAGCCATTAGATATCTTAGTGAATTTAGAGGAGATAAGGGATTTTTGTCTACTGATGGGTGGGATCTTAATGGCACTTATAATGCCTCTATGTTTGAAGTCGGGATAAAGAGAGCGATAATCCAAAGCTCTGGAAGAACTTTTCTGATAGCAGATCATACTAAGTATGGGAAAATTGCTTTAATTAAGATAGCAAACATAGAAAAATTTAACGCAATCATTACTGATAGCTCTCCACCTGAGGACGTATTAGAAAGTTTAAAAGAAAAAAGAATAGAGATAATTTTTTAGAAAAAAGGAATTTACAAATATTAAAATTATTTTTTGTTAAAAAATAATTATTTAGATGACTCATTCCCTGGTATTACTAGGATTTCCTCTTTTTAATGATTCTTAAGGGATTTGGATAGTAGTTATTAAAATAAATAATTATAAGTTTCTTAAAAAAATTTTTAGGAAAGCATATGTTTTTAGCCCTGAAAGGAGGCGAGTTTCTTTGGGCTGGTTTGGGAGCCTTAGAAAGAGGGCCACAGTAGGGGATGAATGACCAAGGCTCTGTTTTTCCCATAACAAAAGGTAAAGAGTCAAAAATATTATTAAGGAGGATAGAATAATGATAAAAAGATGTTTATCGTTGGTACTTGTACTTGTGTTAGTTGTAGGATTTATTTTCCTTGGTGAACAGCAGGGAGCTGCAAAAGAAGATCTTGTTTTTGCTACTGTAGTTAAATCTGTTGCATTTAACTGGTTCTTGCGTATGGAGGTCGGTGTTCTAGATTTTGGTAAGGCTTATGACGTAAAAGCCTTTATGGAGGGTCCTTCTGTGGCAGATTCAGCTCAGCAGGTTGCCATCATCGAAGACCTTATTGCCTCAGCTGTAGACGCTATTATTAATGTTCCCTATGGGGTTGAAGAGAACGAGCCCGTCCAAAAGAAGGCTATGGATGCGGGCATCATTGTGGTAACCCATGAAGCTTCTTTTGTTAAGAATGCCCACTATGATGTTGAGGCGTTTAGCAATAAGGATTATGGTGAGGAGATAATGATAGAGCTGGCAGCCCGCATGGGCGAGGAAGGGAAATATTTCCAGTTTGTGGGTTCCCTCACCAATGCATCGCACAATGAGTGGACTGATGCTGCTCTTGCCTATCAGCGCGCCCATTATCCAAAGATGGTATTTGTTGGTAAGTATGAAAGTAAGGAAGACATGGACGTAGCTTATAATATTATGAAGGATTTGCTGAAGAGCCATCCAGACATCACGGGTGTCCAGGGGTCTGCTGCTGGTGACGTGGTTGGCGCCGGACGTGCTATTGAGGAGTTAGGTTTGTCTAATCAGATTGCTGTGGTTGGTACCAGTATCCCTTCCTATGCGGGTGAGCTCCTTAAGACAGGTGCAGTTGATCTAGCTATGTGTTGGGACCCCGCTACTGCTGGTTATGCAGCCAACGTGGTTGCCCATAAAGTCCTGAAGGGCGAGAAAATTACTGATGGTATGAGTCTTAACGTCCCTGGATATGAAGCAATAAAGCTAATTGCTAATAAGAACGGAACGCTTGTCATCTATGGAAAGGGCTGGATCAAGATCGATGCTAGCAACATGGATAAATATCCATTCTAAGCTAAGCCGAAAACTCACTGTATAATTAAAGAGATGGGTAGCTAAAATTTCTGTATTTAGCTACCCATTTTATTAATTATTTATAAAAGGGAATCTAATATGATATTAAAAGATAGAACAGTAGAAGAATTGCTCAGTGTGAAAAATGTCAGTAAGCACTTTGCTGGTGTTATAGCTTTGGATGACGTGAGCTTTACGATAAATCGAGGAGAGATTAGATGTATTGTAGGAGAAAACGGATCAGGCAAATCCACTATGATCAAGATTATTGCAGGGATTTATCCACCAGATGAGGGTGATATTTATATTAACGGACATTATTACAAGCGACTAACCCCGATTGCATCCATTCACGAAGGCATCCAGGTCATTTATCAGGACTTTTCTCTGTTTCCCAACCTCACTGTAGCGGAAAATATCGGCATAAACCAGTTAATATCCAGCGGAAAAAAGATCATAAACTGGAAAGAAATATACAAAACAGCAAAAGAGGGTCTCTCAAAAGTAAATGCCGATATCCCATTGGATGCCACAATGGAGAAACTTTCCACAGCAGATAGGCAGATTATCGCTATTGCTAAAGTTCTCTTGGAAGACGTGAAGCTTATAATTATGGATGAACCGACTACTGCGCTCACCCAGCGTGAAATCCAATATCTTTTCAAAACTATTAAGGATCTTAAGGAACAGGGTATTTCGATCTTGTTTGTCAGCCACAAATTGAATGAAGTTAAGGAAATATCTGACCGTACACTCATATTCCGCAATGGCAAAAAGGTCCTGGATCGAGAAACCAAGTCTCTTGACATAAAGACCATGGAATACTACATGACTGGCCGGGAGATCGACACTAGTTTGATAGCATACAGCAAGGTTGAGAAAGGTCCGCCACTGCTAAAGGTCGAGAATTTAACTCTCTCTCATGGATTCTCTGATGTTTCCTTTGAGCTTAGACCCAAAGAAGTGCTGGGTATCACTGGCCTGCTTGGCTCAGGTCGGACGGAACTGGCGTTTTCGCTTTTTGGTGAGATGCCGGCTGATTCAGGTAAGATTTATATAGAAGGAAAGGAAGTTTTTATAATAAGAATCCAGGATGCAATAAGGCACGGGATCGGATATGTTCCGGAAGATCGGATTGGTGAGGGACTCTTCCTCGAGCAACCCATCGCTGACAACATTGTCGTGCGACTTATTGATCGCCTGGCTAGCAAGATAGGGCTTGTAAAAGATAGAGCTAAACAAGAGGTAGTAGAAGAATGGATTAAGAAATTGGATATTAAGACGCCTTCAAGCGAAAACCCTGCCGGTAGCCTCTCTGGGGGCAATCAGCAGCGACTTGTACTATCGAAATGGCTGGCCAGCAACCTCAAAATCCTTATCCTAAATGGACCAACTGTAGGTGTGGATGTGGGCTCTAAAGTAGCTATTCATAGTCTAATCCGCGATCTTGCCAAACAGGGAATGGGAATCATACTTATCTCCGATGATATTCCTGAACTTATGTGGACATGCAACCGCATATTGTTGATGAGAAAAGGAAGAATTGTAGAAGAATTTCAGCGCGAGCAGACCAACAAAGAAGAACTCTACGAGCATTTGGTGGCAAATAACAAGCATTCGAGTACAATCAATAGGGTAAAAATAAACTCTAAATGCAAAGATTCTAGGAGAATGAGATGAAAAAGCTTGTAAACTCACGTGAATTTGTTCTCTTCTTAATTCTGGTTTTAGTTTCAGTGGCCATTAGCATTAAGAGCCCATCATTTTTTTCGGCCTCAACTCTCTTTGACATCATTCGCAGTTCATTGGTTTACTGCATTATGGCTTTTGGCGTGTTGATGGTACTTATTTCTGGCAATGTTGATATTTCCTTTGTAGCCATAGCGGCCATGACCTCGTATTCAACACATATGTTATTGCTTAAACTTGCCTATACAGGTGGTATCACACTTTACTTTGTTATTGCTATATCCATGGGACTGCTGGCAGGGCTGCTCATGGGCTTTATTGTTATCCAATTTAACCTTCCTATTTTCTACGTGTCAATTGGTTATTGGACTTTAGTGTACGGATTTAACCTTTTCTTCATTGGTGCTACCATGAACTTCGACCTGCCGGAAGGAATGGTAGGCTATTATGCGCGTTTCCTTGTAAAAGTTAGGAATCCAGTTGTGGGAGAAACTGGATTGCATATATCTGTCATTTATCTAGTGGTTATTGCAGTCTTCATATGGTGGCTGCTGAAGTATACGATCTTCGGTCGTGGCTTATATGCCATAGGAGGTAACCGTGAAGTAGCTATCAGGACAGGATACAATGTGAAAGGCATCACGTACACTATGTTAGCGCTGGTTGGTATTTTAGCTGCCATTGCTGGAGTTATTCAGAGCGGCTACAGTCGTTTCTTCAACCCTGTTTTATTCATGGGAAAGGAACTCGATGTGATAGCGGCAGTGGTTATAGGAGGCGCTTCTATTACGGGTGGCCGTGGTACCGTGCTTGGATCCGTACTTGGCGTGATGTTGATTGAGGTACTTAACCGGGGACTTATTTTTGCAGGGATCCCAGCTGAATGGCAAAAGCTGGTGGTTGGCTTGGTGTTGATCATTTTTATTTCAATTCCTGCCATTGCAGAGCAACGGGCAAAGCGGTCGAGGTATGTTGTTGTGCCAAAAGAAGATAAAGAAGAATAATAAAGGAGAAATGAGAGACATGAGCAAACAATCTACTTTCACTAAAAACAAAAGATCGCATAAATTCTTGAGTAGGTTCCATATTGAAAGCCGGATCTTACTACTGCTTGGGGCATTTGTATTTATTGCTGCGTTTTTCAGTATTATTGAAAAACACTTTCTTACTCCTCGTAGTATCAGTTCGATGGCATTCCAGTGCCCAGAAATTGGACTTATGGCGCTGGGCATGGCGATTACTATAATCATCGGCGGTATAAATCTCTCCGTTAATGATACCGCAAATCTATCTGCACTAATGGCGGGGCTATTCTTGGTAAAGTTGGTTCCTTTTACTGCTGATTATATGTCTCCCTTTATAATAATAGGGATTGCCATCCTGATTGCACTGGTCACAGGACTTCTCTGTGGTGTTTTGAATGGTGTTTTAGTAGTATATATAGGTGTGCCGCCAATCCTTGCCACACTTGCTACATTAACTTTGTACCGAGGAATCTCAGTAGTTGTAACTGGAGGGAAAACTCTCACTGGTTTTCCTGAACAGCTATCAGCGATTGGCCATCAAACGGCGGTTGGTATTCCTATTTCTTTCATTATCTTGGTGGCCATGGGAGTACTGATGTATATGATTTTCAAACACACAACTTTTGGATTCAAAGCTCGAATGCTAGGCACCAATCCTACTGCTGCAAAGTTTTCGGGCATTAACACTAAATCTATTACTATGAAAATTTACATCTTGAGCAGCATCCTTTGTGCTATAGCAGGTATAATCGTGATGAGCCGTAACAATTCAGTTGCTTACGAATATGGTACCCAAACATACATCCTGTTAACTCTTTTGATTTCAGTTCTTGGAGGCATTTCTCCCGGCTTTGGTAATCTAATTGGTGTACTCTTTGCAACTTTTATCATGCAGGTGCTCTCTACTGGGTTTCATATGCTTCTCTTAGGCGTGCGTGGCAGCTCTTTCTTTAAAGACTTTTCATGGGGTGTCCTTCTCATCGTCTTCCTTATAATCGACTATTTTATGCAGCATAAAAAAAGGACGGTATAGAGCAAGAATTACATAATAATTAAGTAATAGGAGGAAATGTCTATGAATAAACGTTGGAAACAATTAGGGAATTTATTAGTTAACTATTCTATGAAAGTTCAGTCAGGTGAAAGAGTAATGATTGCTATGGTAGAAAAGGAGACTTATCCTCTGGTACACGCCATCTATGAGGCCTCCATTAAGGTGGGTGCTTATCCACAGGTACAGTTTCTCTCTGAAGAGCTAAATCGTCTGGTTTTGAAATATGGGAGCAACGAACAGATTGAATGGGTGCCAGAGATTGAAGCTTATGGTATGGAGTGGGCGGACGTTTATTTCGGATTACGCGGTGCTCATAATTTGGACATATTCTGGGATATACCGTCAGAGAAGCTCTCAGCCCTAAGGTACGCAATGGGTCAGATTTCTACCATGCGGTGGGAAAAGACACGCTGGTGTCTGTTGCGAGTACCCAATGCTGCTCTTGCGTATCAAGCGGGCGTAGATGAGGAAACAATTACGGATATGTTTTTCAATGCTTGTCTGCTAAACTGGCCTGAGGTAAGTAAAGAATGGAGGCGTTGTGCAGATATCCTCAACAAAGGGAGATATGTAAGGGTGGTTGGTAGAGATACTGACCTGAGTTTTTCAATAGAAGGCCGCACGTGGGAAGTAGCAGACGGGAGATCTAACATGCCAGATGGTGAGATTCATATATCACCGGTGGAAACAACCGCTGATGGGCAGATTTATTTCGAGTTCCCGGGTGTGCTAGGAGGGCGATTGTTACATGATATACGCCTGTACTGGGAAAAGGGTAAATTGATAAAAGCTACATCTTCTACTAACCAGGATTTCCTCCAGACGGTAATTCATACAGATCCTGGTGCCAGTCTTATTGGTGAGTTTGCCTTCGGTACCAATCCAAAGATTAAATACTTCTGCAAGGATATACTATTTGATGAAAAAATTGGCGGTACCGTACACATTGCTCTGGGACGTGCCTATCCTACTACTGGTGGAACCAATAAGTCTGCAATCCACTGGGACATTATAAAAGATCTACGGCAGGAAGGTCAGGTATACTTGGACGGTAAACTTATCTTTAAAAATGGAAAAATGCTTCTCTGAGCCAAAAAGAGGATATGATTTGGAGAAAAATAACTATGGAGAATGAATATTTGCTAGGAGTTGATATCGGTACTTATTCCTCAAAGGGTGTGCTAGTGAATAAGGATGGCCAGGTAATTATCACCCATGTAGTCCAGCATGGTATGGATATGCCTAAACCTGGTCATTTCGAACATGACGCTGAGAAGATATGGTGGCACGATTTTGTTGAGATTGTTAAGAACATACTGACAAAGTCTGGCATTGATCCTAAACAAATTCTGGGGATAGGAACAAGTGGCATTGGTTCATGCGTGCTGCCGATTGATGTGCAGGGTCGGCCTTTGCGTCCAGCAATTCTCTACGGCATTGATACGCGTGCCACCAAAGAGATCGAGTACTTGGAGAATGTACTAGGGAAGCATGAGATCTTTCGGAAGAGCGAAACGCAGTTGACTTCGCAAGCATCTGGTCCAAAGATTCTATGGATCCGAAATAACGAGCCAGCTGTATATGAAAAAACCAGGTGGTTCCTCACTAGCCAGGCCTACTTAGTATACAAACTTACAGGTGTAGTAAGCATTGATATTTACACCGCAAGTGGTTATGCGCCACTTTTTAATGCCTACAATTTCCGTTGGCTTGAGGATATTGCTCCATATATTACCCCCACTGATCGCTTGCCAAAAGCATACTGGAGTTGTGAGATAGTTGGCAAGGTCACTGCTAAGGCAGCAAGGGAGACAGGCTTAGCTAAAGGTACACCAGTCATTGCTGGCACGACAGATGCCGCAGCCGAGGCCCTTTGTGCAGGTGTGTCAGAATTTGGTGATATGATGCTCATGTTTGGGAGCAGTATATTTTTTATTATGAAGACCATGGAATTGGTTAAAACCAAACATTTTTGGAGTTCTAATTTTCTTGAAAAAGACACCTATGCTTTCTTGGGTGGCATGTCTACATCGGGGAGTCTGACCAAATGGTTTCGCGATCAGTTTGCCCAACTTGAAGTGGAGAGTGAGAAATCCGGAGGTGAAAACGCTTATGATGCATTAGATAAGATAGCAGCTAAATCCTCAGTTGGCGCAAAAGGACTGATTGCGTTACCTTATTTTGAAGGTGAACGAACTCCTTTGAATGACCCCAAAGCTAAAGGTATGCTTTTTGGTTTGCGTTTGAAACATACACGTGGGGATATTTACCGTGCCATATTGGAAGGCGTGGGATTTGGTATTTGTCATAACCTTGAGGTTATGAACGAAGAAGGAATGAAATCTAATCGTATCTTTGCCGTAGGGGGGGGAACTAAAAATGCTATATGGATGCAAATGGTTTCTGATATTGTTAACGTCGAGCTGACCATTCCTGAACAACAAATCGGCGCAAGTTACGGTGATGCCTTCATGGCTGGTGTGGGAGTTGGTCTATTCAAAAGTATTAATGAGATAAACCGATGGGTGAAAATTAAACGAATTGTTAAACCGTCTCCAAAGGCACATAAAAAATATGCTTTGAATTATAAGATTTTTCGTGATCTTTATAAGGCGACCAAATCTCTCATGCATGAGCTTTCTGATTCTTTAATGAATCAAAGTATTTAAATTATACCCGTTAGAAGAGGTGATAAAATGAAAAAGTATTGGATAGAAGAAATGTTTGGCTGCAGAAAACCTATCATAGCTATGTGTCACTTAAACGCGCTACCAGGCGACCCTCGCTTTAATAAGAAAGAAGGAATGGAAAAAGTCATTAGCTGGGCACGCAAGGATTTAATGGCGCTACAGAACGGCGGAGTCGACGCCGTAATGTTCTCTAATGAGTTTAGCCTGCCTTACCAAACGTGTGTGGAAACAGTCACCGTGGCATCAATGGCGCGTGTGTTAGGTGAACTAATGTCGGATATAAGGGTACCATTCGGAGTAAATGTACTTTGGGATCCAATTGCCTCGCTTGATCTGGCAGTAGCTACAGGCGCCAAGTTTGTACGCGAAATCTTTACTGGCGTATATGCCAGTGACTTTGGTTTATGGAACACCAATTGCGGAGCTGCAGTACGTCACCAGTATACTATAGGGGCAGAAAATGTAAGACTATTATTTAATATTGTACCTGAAGGAGCCCGCTACTTGGCAAATCGCGATATTATTGATATTGCCAAGTCCACAGTATTTAACACCCAACCTGATGCACTATGCGTATCAGGTTTGACTGCGGGCGCACAGGTTGACGTACAGAACCTAAAGAAGGTCAAAGATACTGTACCCGATACGGTGGTTTTTGTCAATACCGGGGTACGCCTTGAAAATGTAGAAGAACAGCTTAACATTGTCGACGGTGCGGTGATTGGAACTTTCTTCAAATATGATGGGGTGTTTGAGAACCATGTAGACGAAAAACGAGTAAATGTATTTATGAATAAAGTGAAGGCAATCAGAAAATAAAAGAGACTTTAATTTTTCTATATAAGTATTTACATCAATAGGAGGGCAGAATATGAGCTGTGATTTTGATATGGTCATTAAAGGAGGAGAAATATTTGATGGAATAGAAAGACATAGGGTCTATAATTAAAGAAAGTTATTTGACTATCCTAATGTTTCAGATTATTCTATAGTTATAAAATATAGTTGTGAAATACTTTCTTTAATTATAGACCCCAAGAACCCAAGAATTTTTATTCAAGCCAGGAAGCAGTTAGAAAAAGAAGGATTTAGTTGGTCGGGAAAATCATGAATTACTTAAAAGTAAGGTTTAAAATTTATAAGAAATAAGATAAAAATTATTGTTATTTTTCACCTGATTTTTTCTTTTTTTAATGTTATAATTATAAGTACAAAAGGGAGTGTAATCTCCAAAATTACACTCCCTTTTAATATGTTTATACCGAAAGATTTAATATATGTTTTCCTTTCGGTTTTTTTATTTTATTAGACTTAAATATATTTTCCACCTGTCTGCGTGCGAACACGCACAGGCAGAGAAGTTATAAAAATACTACAAAAATCAATAAATCATACTCAGTTTAAAAACTACGCAGGCCTGGAGGTGATTTATAGGTTAAACCCTTAATTCATACCACGCCAAAGAAGGGTTTGAATTATATATATAGAAATGTAATAAATGAGTATCTAAAATACGAATATAGTCTAATACCGATTAATAGCGAAAAGAAACCTTATATCTATTGGAAACCTTTCCAATATAAAAAAGCAAATATAGAAGATGTTTTTGATTGGTATAATAGATTTTGTGATATAAATATTGGAATAGTTACCGGAGATATAAGTAAATTAGCGGTTATTGATGTTGATGATCTTAATCTTTTGCCGGAGTTAAAAGAATATTTACCGGAGATAAAAGAAACAACCAGAGTCAGAACAAGAAGGGGTTATCATTACTATTTCTCTCTCAATGGAGAATACGTTAAAAGCACCAATAGCTTATTCGGTAAAAGACTCGAATTAAGAAGTAATGGAACCTATGTGGTAGCTTCCCCATCAATAATAAAAGCTCATCGATATGTTTACGAAATTCCTCTTAGTGAGATGTTGCCGCTTCCAAAAATATTAATCAAAAAAGAAAGGGAGCCGGTTTCTAATCTAGAAGATAGAAAGCACAAAGCTTTTAAAATACCAAAATATCACGGTCAAAAGGTGGACTGCATAGGTCAGATATTAAGCAGGGATTTACAAGAAGGGGAGAGAAACAATAGCTTATTTATTCTCTATAATTTATTACTCCAAAATAAGAATACGGAAGAATATTCAAAAAAGTTAGTTATTGAAAAAAATAAATCACTATCAAAATCTCTAACCAAATTGGAGTTAAAAAAGATCTATCGTAAAGCTTCTTATAATTATGGATGTGTTGGTATTAGAGATAGGCTTGCTTATATAAAATGTGAGGTTTGCGAATATAGGTTCAAAGATGGTGAATTAAAAGATAGTAATATTTTGATTAAAAATATTAGAATTTTGCCGAAGTTAAGCAATACTCAACGGGGGATAGCTTGCCTTTTAGGAACTGTTTTTGAGGGCAAAATTCCTTCAGTTTACAGAATAGCAAAAGAAACAAATATGGATTGGCGAATCGTAAATAATGCAATGAAGAGTTTAAAAAAGAAGGGTTTTTTCGATTAAATTACAAAAAGCACTGTAAAATTACAGAGGTATTTTCTATATTTTACAAGGGGTTTAGCGAGGGATAGGGCGACTAATACACTAGGTAGGGAGGTGTTTAATTTAATTATAATTTATTTTATCTCTTTCTCTCTCCAGGGTTAAGATCTCTGAGGTACCAAAAAGAGGATTTTAGAAAAAATATATCTTAGTGTAAAAATTTAAGATTCGAGTGTTATTTTTAATTTTCTTTAATTATGGATGATCTACTCCAATCAATCCGGTTTAATCAATCCTGGCTACTCTGTATAAACTAATTCCCCTGGTCGGGTAACTTTCCTTCCCCCTTCAATCCCCCCTAAGACCCCCGCTTAACCCCCTTCTTTTTATTTTTGCTCCTTGTCTCAAAAGCTACGCTCACGGGGCGCTCTTAAAGCATAAATACAAGCTTATCGCTCTGATGCCCCGCTGTTGCTTCGCTTTATTCGCCACCGCAAAAAAATTAAGGTTAGGCTATGATTCATTAGGGGGGAAGTATAAGGGGGAAGGAAAAACTGCGGTCGATTCACCCCCTACTCTACAAGTATAAGCGTGGGTATTATCGAGACCCTCTCTCCCTTGCCCCGCCCCTATTTGCGAACCTTTTTGTGATTCTGCTATCCCTCGTGGTTTAGTCTTCTCCCCGTAAAAACAAGATAAAAAGTAAGAGAGAGAAGAAGAGCGGGAACTTTTTATCTTCTTTTTCGGTGACTATATCTTTTTAGTTCTCTATGTTTGCGCGATAAGAAAAAAAGATCTCAAGCCAAAAAGAAAAAACCTTTTTAATTTGAGATTTTTTTACCTATCGCGGGGGGAAGAGAAGGAGAAGAGGGGGAGAAATAAAAAGGGGAAAAACAAAGAAAGAGCAATACACCCACCAGTAAATAGTAATTTACCTGGTGAGAGTATTGCCAGGGAGAAAGGAAGAGTATTACTTTTTATAAACAGGGGGAAATTACCCCTCTTTTACAAAAAGCAATACAATAAATAGAAAAGCGAAAAGAGAAGCATAACACTCAAAAAATAATTAAAATTTAGGAAAAAAAATTTGAAATTATTTTTATCGTGTAATGCAGAGAGAAGACGAACGCTTAAAAAATATATAAGAAGGGAAAATCACCCCCTCTTATATATTTTTATTCTGATATAGAATGTGTAGCGATTGAAAACGGTGGATTAGTCTTCGCCCCGAAAAAACAAGATAAAAAGTAAGAGAGAGAAGAAGAGCGGGACCTTTTTATCTTCTTTTCGGTGACTAATTTTCCCGGATTCCTTATGGTTACGCGATAAGTAAAAACATACATAAATAAAAAGTTAAAAGAAAAGAAACATTTTATTTATATAGTTTTTGCCTATCGCAAGAGATGATCATCTTTTTTCTTCTCTTTGCAATTTTTCTCCCGGCGTTTGTAGAAGCCAGTGCCGCAAAAAATCTCATGCTTGATTATTTGGCTGTAATTTTTTGCGTGCTAAGTCTTCTATAAACGCCCTCGGTGTCGTGTACATAAGCTCTTAGGATAGTTTTTAGTATTTTTTATACTGCTAAAAAATATTAAAAACGTAGAAGAGCAGTGATCAGGAACAAAAGATAAGCCATGCGATGATTAGGGATAGAGATTTAGCCCTGCGATAAAAAGTATCTCATTTAGCCCGCCTTTATATTTTTAACCAGGCTAAAAAAGCTTTTAGCTGGTTAAAAATATAATGCTTTTTTTGCTATACATAACAAAGCTTTATCGGATAAGATAAACTTTCATCTATTTCTTTTTAGAATGTCCGATAGAGTCTTGTTATGTATGTGTAGGCTTTCAATTACACTCCGTAGCAAAAAAAGCTCTCGGCGGGCGGTCGTGGGGATGAGGTGATCAGAAGTTATTTACCAGGAAGTTAATAAAAGCAGGTTAATAGATCATTTTAATAAAATACCGGGGGGAGAGAAAAAGAGACCATCTATAATCAATTTTGTAAGACTGGCCTATTTCAATAATTATCCTAATGATTATTATATTCCGGGTGGGGGATTATATCAAAATGGTGAAAACCACCACTTTATATAACGTCCCCATCGTATCTGACATTTTCGCATATAATATCATAATATTTTTTATAATTAAATAGAATATTCCAATAAATAAAACAAGCGAAACCATAATAGCAATAAAGTTTGTCTTTTAGGTTATTTAAATTAATTTATCTGTTTATAGTCTTTTAAAACATTTAGAGCGTAATCGATATCATAAGGTGTATGGTCGGCATTGATCTGAAATCTTATTTCTTCATCACCCTTAGGGACCACCGGATAATTAAGACCTGTGCTGAGAATTCCATTTTCAATAAGATAATTTACCAAATCTATTGTTTTTTTAGTATCCCTCACCATTAAAGGAACAATAGGATGGTTGCTTTCAATAATTTCATATCCTAAATCAAGGAGACCTTTTTCGAATTTTTTAGTCATCTGGTGAAGATGGGCTAAAATCTCTTTCCCTTTTTCACTATTAAGAATTTCTAAAGCCTTTAAGGCTGCACTCGCCTCGGCAGGGGAGATGGGGTTAGAATAGATATACATCGGTGCCGTTTCTCTCAAGTAAGTGATAACAGTTTGATTGGAAGTTACATACCCGCCATTTACCCCAAATGCTTTACCCAGGGTACCCACTAACACATCTACTCCCTTTGCATTGGTGTATTCTTCTGTTCCCCGACCGGTTTTTCCATAAGCCCCAATACCATGAGAATCATCTACCACTAACATAATATTTTCCGGGAATTCCTGGTCGTATTTTTTGGAAAGGTTGGAAATAATATCCAGAGGGGCATAATCACCTCTCATGCTGAAGATACCGTCGGTGACAATGATTAATCTTTTTGCTTGGCCAAC
>Ga0307380_10006573_pt1 | contig 15253 bp, 24 predicted proteins | sample UN3MG_FD_202239 | JGI IMG/M metagenome (GOLD analysis project Ga0307380, IMG submission 202239) | Soil microbial communities from Risofladan, Vaasa, Finland - UN-3 | ecosystem: Environmental > Terrestrial > Soil > Coastal area > Acid sulfate soil | place: Finland: Risofladan, Vaasa | collected...
GAGATGCTGAAACTCCTCCCGTATCAACCGCGCAATCTCCTCCGGGGTGCGCTCACTGGTCATTCGACCGTTACCAATCTTAATCAACTGTCGCCTCGTTGCTGACTGCCATGTCAACCTCTGAAGACTCAGCATCAATCACATCAAGCGCATCAAAACTCGCTCCAGCGCCCATCTCCATCAATGTCTCAACCATACTCAAAACCTTGCGGCGACTGTCCGGATCCGTCATGGCTCGACCAATACCGTCATCCTTGTAACGACGACCCACATCGATGGCACCCTGCGCAGTTATTTCCATAGAACCAAGCTGCCTCTTGTAAATACCCAGATCGGCCTTCAGCTCTGCGCTCTGCTTGAGAATCTTTACTGCGTAAAAGACCTCTCGACCAGTCGTCGGAAAAAGCTTGTTAATCTTCGTTTCGTTGTCAGCATCAATCTTGATGCGACTCATCTGAAGATTGTAAAGCCTCTCCAGTTCCTTCAACTCATCAAGCCCCGTATCAAGCTTCTTCTGAGCATTCCTTGCAACGATTGGATTCATCGATGTCAGTACTAACTCTGCTGCAGGTATCGTATGACGATACTGATCGATTAGCCTCTTGATGTACGACTCCCCAAGGTCCGCCATCTCCTTGTATTCACCCTGAATCATTTTGCATAAATCAATAGAACTCCACCCAAGGCGAAGACGCCTGTCTACCTCAGGGAAACACCTGCATGCCTTTAAAGCATCCATCCCCTTGGGCGGCTCATCCCGACTCACCGCACGAATGGAAGGACGACGAGGAAGTTCTTGGTCTGAATTCGACATGAATACGTCAAATTCTAACGGAAATACAGGTGTTTATCAACGACCAGGAGCGTTGCTCATTGAATATATGCACGCAAATATTTGCGTCATATAAGTACGTTTGAACACTCTATGCATAAAATGATAGATTCCGATTATGGTCATATTCGAATCAGTTGTCCGTGAATGTCGTGCAACCCTCGGGGAGGACGCCGAACACCCCTACGACAAGCATGAAAGAGTGAGCAACGAAGCCCGGGGACTGGCCATGCAAGCTCGTAAAACCAAAGACAAGAAGATTCACCTGAAAGCCCATGGGGCCTACAAAAAAGCATACCAAGCGGCTATCGACGCATCAGAGCACGCTTACAATAAGCATGATCGAAAAAACGAAAAAAGATTCGTAGCCACAGCAGATGAGCACGCCGCAAAAGCGCACCTGCACCTGATGTCGGCAAAAAACTAGCTACAAAGAGAACGTTGTATTAGGGGGTATATTCTTCTGTAATGATTTAGGAAAGTCATATTTCCTCCCTAATACCAATGACATAGTCGAAGTCACATACTCGATGACGTGCTGATTCCTGCCCTCATCGAAGCCATACCCTCGCCTCATGGGGACAAGCACATTGCGAACAAATTCTTGCGGCCTTTTAAAAACCGTTCCCGGGTCGGCCTGAAGAAAAGCAACTCTCGCAAAAAATCCAGCAACGCATGGCTTAGGAACACCCAGCTCAACAAGGGCCCTACCAAGCAGGCCACCAGCCTGCGCGTTTATACCCTGAGCAACCTGAGCAAACGTATCCACACACTCTTGCTCATTTTTGTCAGGAACAAACCGAAGCAAATGAAACGAGTCGACGCCGCTGGCAGGAGCAGGGTCCACAGGGTCCTCTGTCGGTCCCGGAGGGCGACGGTCCCATCCTGCGGCCCGCAACTGCAAATACCGCTCTGCCGTGAACGCTGGGTCTGGAAAAGTAACCCCAAAGTCATAGAGAACCAGACGATCAGACGTACGGTTGTAAAGGAAACTGCACAAAGACCGGTCCGCTGTGCCAAGAAGAAAATCCAAGGCTATCGCACGATAAATGCTGTGCCTGAATCCATCGCTTGCCCTCTTCCAACGACTAGGAGCATCAAACCCAAGTGCACCCCAATAATAAAGAAAATTCTCAGACGACAAAGGAAGGGCATGAAGAGTTGCTGCAGTTCCAAAGGTCTCGTCGACCTTGATTGTCGGAATGCGTAGCCGACCTGCAATTCTCTCTCGAATTGCATCAGAGATAAGCGGAACCAGATTCACCTCCCTGGCTGCCATCGGCGGCACCATGTCTTCCATTCCGCAAGCCTTCGCCGCTTCATAGGCAGCTTGCTCACGGCGTAGAAGACTCTTCTCGCCAGGGTTCAGTACATATTCAGCCCCATAGGTCTGATACGCGTCCTGCCTGTTGACACCGTCAAATCGCAGCAGACCGCTTCGAAGCTCCCCGTCCTGATTCCTATAGCGGCACCAGAAGACACCGTTAGAGCCATCCAGGATACGCTCCTCGATGAACTCAACGGGTACAGCGCGAAGCAAGTCCCACAGAACTGGCTCTGGAACGTTCCAGGGCGGGTCTTCTTCGGAACCGTCAATCCTCATTGACGGAACCACAACCATCCTAGTTCTTGGATGAATTTCCGGGGCTGGTGGTAATTCGCTAGGAAATACAGCGCCTTGTTGGCGCTCCATCTCCTTTTTAGCGTCGTTATCTACGCCTGTAGGGGAAGGCGGATTGTGAGAAAAAGACCCAAAAACTTCACTCAACCGCTCCGGTGGATGATTCATCATCGAAGAATACCTCAGGCAAGGTTTTTACCAAATCAACTGACTTGCCAAGATACTTAAATGCCGTCCTCAAGTCATCCACTTCAGCTGGATACAGCGGATTATACGCGCCGCCACGCTCAATGAAAGCATCGTATAGACTAAAAGACGCAGGCTTCCCGTTCACAGAGCGCCCAAGAGTGCTCATGTCGTGGATGGATCCGTCATTGCGCATCACCTTGCCTGCTGCCTGACCGTCCTCGTTTTCGTACATGACCCCTTTAACGATTCCGGCATCCATGTCGTATTTAAAAATAACTTTCATCGTACCCCCCTACCCGCGAACGTTACCATGTCGATTTATAGCGCCCTCTAGCCCGTTGTCGAGAAGACTCTGCGCCCTCTTTTTGATTCCAGCAGCATCTTGATCTGAAAGATTAAGTGGTGGCTTCCCTTCTGGATGTTTCCCTGCAGCAAGCATCTCTAATACGGAACTCATTCTTGGAGGAAAATTTACACCTGTAGGTATTGGTCTACCTCTTTCATCTTCAGGCGACTTGTCTCCAATGTCAAGTAAAGAACCTTTGCTGAAAACGGAACGTATTAATCCGTTACCTTTATATTCGTTTATTTTCCCTAACTTAGACTCCCCAACATTGTCCTGATCGATTAGTATCGGATGTCCAGTATTATGGTTTATTAGTACATTGTTACCATGTCCATCGGCGTTACCGCTGAGAAAGTGCAACACTAAACCATGTAGTCGATGCTGATAGTCCACAGCACCAAGGGATTCCTCTCCCTCGTTGTCATACTTATTCCACGCAGTGTCTGCACCGGGAACATGCTCTGTAACATGGGCATCGGCTCCTGCGTGGGTTCGAGCATGGAGCAATTTTCTCTTTTCTGAGATGTTCTCTTCTGGATACGCAACATCTGGACCCATTTGCTCATGGCCATGCATCTTTACGTGCGATTCGCCATCTTTGGCAATGTGCAGTCCTGGACTCATCATGTGATGGGCGCCCATGGCAGAGGCAATATCGTAAACCGCGTTGTGCCGTCTTGCCCATTCACTTGCTTCAAAGAGGTTTGGGTCGGCAACCTCGCCATCGGGTACTTGTGCCAGTGCTCCAGCTAGCGGCTTTGCCCAATATCTGTGGCCGCTTTTCATTACTCCGTGGAACACTGCATTTGAAGATCCGGGAAGATGGCTAATCGAATCAGAGTGAGCATTTTTATCGTGATAGGCATCGTGAAAAGCCTGATGTCTGTCTGGGCCGCTAGGCAAATCAGGTCTAGTAATCTCGGCAAGAGTCGGTTCGTCCCCTGGTAGAGCGTCCCACCGGTTACCAACGACAGGCTGTGCTTTTTGTCCAGACGCCTTCTTTGGAGCAGGCAAAACCTCGCGTGCTGGAGCTATCTCGACAGTCTTCGGTTTACCGACAAACTTTTTTCGTCCTCCTTTTTGCTTCTGTCTTCTGGGCTCCTTTTTTCCTGCGCCCGGCAAGGCAAGGGGGACGCCCCCTGTGAGAGGCTTTCCTCCCGGTTTCAGCTCTTTGTCAGCTCCTCCGGCCGCCTGTTTCGCCCGTCTTGCCAAAGCACCTAACGACAAAGACGAACCCTGCTCAATGATCTCGCTTACAGGCACCCATAGTCGACGCATTATTCAACAACCTCCATCCGTACGACAGAACAAAGCAAGAGACGTTTTCTCATCCATTCCAGTGGAGAAATTGACTGTTTACGAGCCTGTATTTCAATATCTTCTGTAGACATAGGAAGCAGCCCATCCCATAGACCAGAAGTACGAATTTTGCCTTCTTCATCCTGCCAAATATCTGCAGCTATATCCGCAATCACTTCGCTACCAGCTGTCTTTAGTTGGTAAATACGAAGTCGTCTCCTATCACTAAATGCCGGCATTCTATTCCTCTTCCTCTTCTGACTCACGCATTGCAGCTATGAAATCGTAATCCTTCACCAAGACACGTTTCATAACCTGATTCACGTAAGAAGAGACCCCCTTCATTTCCGGCTGAGGCTGTCCAGATATGATCTTCGCGTAATACTGGGCAACAAAGAACGGATCTCTAGCAATCGTCTTCGAGTGCGTAGCAAGAAACCATACCCTACTCAAAAAACCAGCAATACTTATCGGAGGAACGTCATGGGCAAGCAATGAATTAGCAACTTCAATGGCCCGATCACTCTTCATTCTAGAAGAAACAAAAATACCTATCTTCTCAAACGTATCCAAGTCTTCTTCGCTACCCCTGGTAGCCACCATGAGAAGCGGATCGCTCCAAAGCATCGGGACCCCATGCTTCGGATTTACTGCTACATCAATGAATTGCCCAATCCCCTCTTCAAGCACACGCATGCCTATTTTCTTCGGAGATGGCAAAGATATCTCGTTGGAAACCAGATGAACCGGATGGCGCTCATCATCGCAGAATGCAATGTCTCCGAAGTTTCTATCACCAATCCAAAGCAAATAGTCCAAAACAGCCGTTCGAATGAATGCCATTCTACGACCTTCAGGCATCTCCTCAAGAATGTGATTCAAAACGTCTTTTCGGTCTAATTCACCTTCCTTTTGAAAGATGTCAGTAAACCAAGACTCCTTATCGACAGTGTTCGTTCCCTCTCGAACCAACTGCAACCAAGCATAACCACTCAGTTGTTTACGAATCGTATCCGGATGCTCACCGGTGCGCCTGGCTATCATCTCCAGATGCTCTTCACTCCTTTCGAGTAAGTCCTGCGGAAGTATTGGATCCATCTCGCCATATTTATCACAACGAACAACCGTGGGCGGAACCAAATCGTCGAACCCACAGGCCTTGGCAACCTCATACGACGATGCCGCACGCTTCGGGATACTTCCCTCGCCTTTTTTTAAATCGTAAAAATCTCCCCACATCGAATAATTAATAGGCTCCACAAGACTCTCAAGCGCCATGTAAGCATTAACTATCGTCCCATTTGGTATCTCCAGCCTGGTTTTCATCAACCCACTGTCTTGCCCAACAAGCTGCAGCCTCATAATGCGTCCTGTACGCATTTTGCTTAACAGTTCCGGCTCACCGTATCCCCAAAGAACTGAGTCAGTAGGCATTACCCCTTGAATAGGGGCTCCAAAATCAAGCGGCTTCGGAGCGTGCGCAGATCGGTTACCAATGTCGAAACGATGACGCAATTCCACCGAAACTGGATCCCTATCCTTGCTATCCTTCGATTTCTTCTTCCATGGAATATCGTAATAACGAACAGTCAATCGCTGAGGAATCTCTACCGGCGCCGGCTCTTCCTGCACGGCCCCCTCTGCAGAAGACGCTGCTGCAGTATCAAGCGTCTGAGACGGTATTTTCACCTTGCCTGATTGCTTAGTCACCCCATTGCTGGCTGCGTACTGGTCGCCAGGAGCGGCGTTGCGAACATGGAAGGACTGCTTAACAGTCTTCGACCCACCGTCTTTCGTCCTGCGCTTAACACTCTTAATAACACGAACAAGACGGTTACCAAACTGTTCGTCAATCGGATCCATTTGACGCCTCTATGAATTCCGCCCTAAAAAAGGCGCTTCTAGATATACGATTATAAAACACTGACAATGGAGACAAATCTAATTTCAAAGAAGCAGTTCGATAGCGAACTACCGATATCGGCTCAAAGAACATGACAGCTGCGATTCCAGAACCATTAAGGTTACCCTCCTCATCCTGCCAGGCTTCGCCAATGCCAGCACTGTCATCTCCAGTATCTGGATTAATAGAAACGACTCGCAGACGACGTTTGTCCCCAACGATGTCCGTTTCTTGAGGTCCAACATAGTCATCAGCAGGCTGCTGCTCTTGCTCTGGGACTTCTTGCTCTGGAACTTCTTCTGCCATTATAGACTCACCACCGATTCGGCTTTCGCCTTACCGTTTCCCTTGGTTTTATCAGAAAGGCTTTTAGCAACACCCTCAAGGGCGTCTCCAATCAGCTCGTTAATGTCAAGTTCTGAACTACGAGACGCTTTCATTATCTTCTTCATGGACTCGCGTGTCTTCTTCGACATACCAATATAGATGTGCTCCTTGCCACCCCAGGCAAACACCATGAAGTTATACTTCATGGAATCTCCGTGTTCCTGGAATAGCTGCTGGATAATTCTCTCTATATCTCCAACAGTACGAGCCTCTTTTGCTTGTTCTTGAAACTTCTCAGCCATATCAGGCGGCAAGGAATCCTTCAGTCCTCTTGTGACCTGTTTAATCATTTTGCGAATTCCGTCTTCTTTTACATAACCCATCAAGCGACCAACGGAATCCTGTCCGTATTTAGTCGCCATCTCGTTGTATAACGAAATGAATTTCTCAGGATTCATCTTCCCGTGCATCGTATTAAGACGAACGCATTGAAACTTCTGTAAATCCTCGTCCTGCCACTTCTTTCCAACCAAAACATCGACCGGAATAAATTTCAGTCCTAACGACTTCGCAGCAGCACACCTGTTGTGCCCACCAATGAGCCGATAATAAGTACCGCCCTTGTCGTCCTCAACTTCTGCAACGGTGGGCGGATCTATAAACCCAGTCTCCCTGATACTCTCACAAAGAAGCGCGAACTCATCTTTGTTCATCTCGTTGGGATTCCAGTCAGCATCGTGAAGCTCGTAAGGAGACAAAACTACCCGGATAACATCAACATTGTCATTTTTCATGTCATCCATGTCCTATCCCTCCAAAACTTCAGCAATCGTCGTTAGTCTTCCAGCAGCCAACATTATCTCCGAATGCATTTGAACCTGAAACACCTCCACATTGACGTCGTTTGACGGCATCTCATCACCAGGCAAACCCTCTTCGAGTCGCCCGTTAAGACGATTCAAAATAGCTAAAACCTGCTGAATTTCTTCTCTGAGAGTATCTGGCTTCATCCTTAAATACATCGCTTGATACTAACTATCCAAACGCAAGATAGCCAGAGTTTGGTGACAGATGCAACCTAGCTCTATAACGCAAGAACCAAGGTCGGAAGATCTTCACCGTCAAATATGTAAGCACGCCAAACCTCCTCGGTAAGGAGCACTGCCCTGCCATTGGAGATAGCACTTACAATGTTCTTGCGTGCATGTCGTCGCAAATCCCAACATCTCTTGCAAAGACCCTGCCCCGAATGCCTGTGACGCTCACCGTCTTCACTGGTACCACATGAACGACAAGCATCTAAATCATACCGAAGAGACCACTTGCGCCGCTCATTCTTCAAATACTCAATAATCGCTTCAACCTGATCAAACGTAACCATGTACTTACGTAACCCATACCGCTTCCAAGTCTGATTGATGGCATCCCTTGCACGACGAATCTGACGCCAGTCATACCCCGTATCTCTCTCAATCTGAAGACGAGAGTACGTTCCCTGCGTAGGAGGGAACCCCAACTCATAGCAACGTCTCTCTATCGCAACACGACTGCGGCGAGAAAGACGTTCCATCATCTCAAAAATACTAAGATGACCAACGTTCTTAATAAGAACTAAATCTTCATCGTAAGTCCACGGATGAGCAACTGCGCCAGACCGACAACCTACGCGAAGACCCTTCTCTGAACGAAGACCCATGGAAGTTGCCTTTTCACGGACAGCCTTCGTCGTCTTCCCTATCATCGCAGCGACAACAGAGTCGCGTGCAGTCCCCCATAAGCGCCGTAACTCAACCTCTTCCTCGTCAGTCCAACGAGAATGCTTACGACGCTTCCCTGCACCGTCACCCATGGAGACCGATCTTACGAGAAGATCAGTTTCCACGCAAATATTTGCATGTCTCTACTTAATAAGGTGCAGAGCTACCTTTAGATAGATACAACTATCTAAAACTATTAAACCAACTGGTCTCTGTAGTCTTCAAGAAGCTCCCTGGTGGCTACCGGGTCTCCAGCCATCACTGCCAATGCTGCCTTCCATGCCCATTCCACCTGGAATTCGGTCGGAGCAAAGTTCTTCTTCCAAAAGTCTGCAATCTCTTTCTCACGCTTCGTCGCGAAGGCAAGCAAGATAGCATCTGTCGACGTGGGCATCTTTTCACCCATCATCCGAACACCCTCGATGGCCATCAAATTGCACATCGCAATGTAAACCGATTTGTTAATCTGTCCCGCTGGAGTTTTCTCTGGATCGCCAAGCTCATAGGCCTCAATGCCATTGAGATGTCTACCTTCAATCAAAACATCAAAATAGTAAGGCCTCCAGAACGACCTCGCCGTATCAAGTTTAGAACTTGATACATGAACCCTCTTTGTCAACGCGGCCTCGTCCTCCATGCTCTTACGCTTTTGCTCAATAGCATTGTAGGCCCGTTCCATCTCATAGATGTTCATGCCGCTCAAGGCGCTCGTGGGATGTGTATTTACACTCGTACTATCGCCCACGCGACCAATAGGCAAACCCATCGCATCAACTATTTCCGACATCAGCTTCTCTTTCCTCTGGCGCAATCGGAGCGCCTACTCGAACAGATTTCAGCTCTGGCCTATCGCCATCAAGTCCCATTTGAATGTTCTCAAACATTCCTGACCTGTAATGATCTGTCATCCTTTCAACACCAAACTTAGCGTTGATTGCCTTAATAGCAAGAGCACCTTCGATTCCCAGTCCTGCCGCACGCTCCATCGCTTCTACTATCTCTGTTATCGGATTTGTCGCCCTTTTCTTTGCAAGGGCGACAGCCTGAGCCGTAATGGCGGCAAGCTGTGGGTACCGTGCATCCATCAACATATGATGATGGCTGCGACACTTCACAGCATTCTTGCATATCTCCTGACAGACAGACTTGCCAGACAAAAGATCGTCGCCAAACTCTCTGACCACGCGCCCCTGTCCATAACCAAGGAAACCGAGACAACCCCACTTCTCGATTTCGTTTCGAACACGTCTCTTCGCTTTATTGAAGCCCATCGTCGCGCTCGGCGTCCCTCATCCCCTCGGCAACTTTCCACATGATCTCAGCATTGTAAAAAGGTCGAGTTCCATCGTTGTCAAGCGCAATCAATATACAGTTAAGCAGATGCTCCTGCTTCTTGATGGCTGCCTCTCGATTCTTTCGAGAATCACCACAAAAATCATTGTTGTTCAGATAGTCCTGGCAAATCATCGTCAAGTTGTGACCAATTTTATCTGACTGAGAAGTCTTCTTAGCCTGTTCAAGAGCTGCTTGCCAAACTTCCCACTGACTGTCCGCCAAACTAGTAGCAAATTTGTGAAACTGTTCTGGTTTCGGCAAATTTTCATCCTCCTCCTCACCGCCGCCAATTTTTGCACTCTGATCTGGTTCGTCAGTGTCTGTCTTCTCAGCAATTGCAATACGATGCTTCTTTATCGCTGCTCGCAATTCTTCATGAGTTGACTCGTGAGCCTTGTCAATCCAGAGAGTGATATTGTCAGCCGTCGCAAATCCTGCAAGCTGATACATCTTGGAGCGACCGATAGTACAAAGAGATCTTATCGTCTCTTCGGGAAGATTCTGTTCAATGGCAAACCAAAAATATGCATACCTTAAATTCTCTCCGGTACGCTTGCGAATACCGGCTTCCTTCTCACAGTAGTCACCGAAATTGTCATAGCCCCACTTCTTGAACATTTCTTTACGTTCAATGCGAGACCCTTGCCCTCTTAAGAGAGACCGATAGCCACCAGGAAGACCATCATACACATCATACAAGCCGCGAGCCAAATCCCAGTAAGTAGACTCAATACGCTGAACGTACTGCTTAATCTCTTCTCGCAGCTCATCTTCTGCTTTGGTAATCTCTTCTTCGCTAATCTCTCGTTGCGGTACAACAGTAACGGCTCCATTGACAACATTCCTGTCGCCAACTACATGCAGCTGAGTTGCCATTCATCTCTCCTGGTTCAAATTGCCAATACTACTTTCTGGGCTTTGGCATTTCCTTACCGCACCCAGCACAACGAGGTGGAGAATCTCGTTCTTCCGTTAGGGCAACCTTGTCATCACCACAGGAAGAACAGGATCCATCTTTTAATTGCCTAGACTTTGTATCACTCATAGTATCATTCCTCAACCTGACTATTGATTAGAGGGCGTATAAAAAATAACGTTCTTCGCTCTCACTTCTGTAAGTTCGCCAAATTTACCTGAACGATTCATCAGCTCTCCGACCACCTGACAATAAGATCCAGGTGTTGCATTCTTCTTGCATTCAACCGCTACAGATCCATAGGCATTAACTCGAACAAATATCTTACTACTGCCACCGTTGGCAGCTGCAACACTGTTGATCGATGAAACGCTAAAAGAGAATGCTGGTTCTCCGGAACGAGTTGCACCTGACACAACTCGCTCTCCGATGTACCCGCTAACCCATACCTGATTCTGTCCGTCTATTGTCTTCTTTAGATTGGTCATCTACTGCGCATCCTATGGTCGGCAAAAGTACATCCCATCCATACCTAGCAGCAACATAGGCGTCCATCTCGTCCTGACTGTCGAAACTCATCCCTCGTTCTTTCAGTCGCTGCTCGATTATGTCTTTGATTGTGGCGCGTTTCATACCGCGTTTGCCCGGCACCATACCATAAGTGATACTGCGCTTCTTTTTCCCCTTCTTGCCCTCTACGACCTCATAACTCCTCTCTATTTTGCCAATCACAGCCTTCCGCATCTCGGACGATTCTTTCACAAGAGGATGCCTCCCAAAGGCCAGAAACAGCTGTACTCGGATGACCCCATGGATCTCCCCAATAGCCGCCCCCTGATACTTCTGGCCCTTCGCCGGTGCTTCAATAACTATGAGATCTGGCTTCTGTTCCTCGAATATATCCAGCACCTTCTCGGCCATATGGACAAGACGCTCCGTCCGCTCCTCGACGTTGCTGGCCTTGGGTTGGCGAATAAGCCATGTGCGAAAATCCATCCCGTCACCTGCCCTGTCCATGACGGCAACCCCTGTCGCACGTAAGCTCAAATCTAAGCCCATGACCCTCATTAAAAGGCTTTTGACAGGTTTCCAGATCTAAGCCCAGAAACAATCACTATCGCCTGTAATATCCTGTCTGACTCCTCTGGCAAAACCTTGCCATTGGCCGATATGGCTCTGCCAAGAGCCCTCTCTGTCTCAGAAACAAGCTCCCCTATGTGGTCAGCATTCGCTTCCCCCCATGGAGTCTTATACAGAAAGCAATAAGCACAAGAAGTGTAATCGTTTGGCTGCTTACCGATGCACCAACGTCCTGCACGGATTGAACATTGATCACAGGAAGCTTCACCACTTGCTATTGGATGAACCCACTGCGAATCCAGAATGATTGGACTTTTCATCATAATCACTAAGAAAAACAAGCATCCGAAACAATACAACCTTGCGCCCGTGGACAAGACTGCACCGCACACATCTCTCGCTTAGGGATTTCTCCGCCAGCAATCCCTTCCCAAACAGAAGCAATGGCCTCTTTTACGCGCTCCACTATTTCAGTGTCATAATCAAGATCGTGCTGAGCAAGAGCAGCAAGACCGAATGTCCCTTTGTCAATGTAAACAACTTTTGCCCTCCTGCACCCAGTCAACCACATATAAATCTGACACTGGATTACATGCATAAAATCCGGAGCCTTCTTGAATCCAACCATCGTTCGACTGCTAGCACTCTTGAACTCAAGAAGAATTAAATCCTTCATGGTAAACACTTCTATGCCTTTTCCGACAAGAAATCCGTCTGGGTGACCACCGACGCGATGCTGTTTATCACCAACCCATTGTTCAACATAAAAAAAAGCATTTGCACGAACAGTCTTGTCTGGCCTTCCATCAATTCTCGGCTCGTCGCCAGCAATTGCACCGCAACGGATACAAGACTCAGGACGCCTTACCAACCCCTCCTTGAAGGACCCGTAGCTCTCGCCGCACCAGGTACACCGCCAACGTCCAACCAAGCCATGACCGCTGAGCACCCTGTTCTGCATAACCCAGTGAATCGCATGACCTATCTCAAACACCATGCCCAAATCACCGCTAATATTGTCCTCGCGCACCGCACCTGTGCGAGCACACAGAACCTCTTGTCGCGGACAAAGCTTACCTATCGATGAACCACGAAGCCAATCATCAGACGTTAATGGTGGCTTTCGCTCGCAACCTCGTTCAAGGGCGCTTCGGATGAGGGAGGTAATGTCTTCTGTGTCTTTTGTCGTCTGCTTAACCAGGGTATGAAGCGCCAAAATATTCCTCGCTTTTCTTCCTTGCGAACTTTTCCAAAAGTAACTTCGATAGCCTCTATGTTTCTTTCACACAGCTCGGATAATTCTGACGGAGTCAGCTCATATCCACATTCTGGACATTCAAAAAGTCTTCGGTCAACATTGGTTGCCATCTCGCGGCTACAAGACAGGCATGCAAGCCAAGCGGCCCCCTCTTTACGTTGTCCATCATTGTCATGAAAGTCGACTCTGATTTCTACCTGGCCAATAGCCGATAGAACCATTCGATGTCGATGGTCATCCATTATGCACCCATTGCTTCCCTGTTAAGATCGAATAAGTCCAACTGTTGCCGATTAATCACCGGAGAAGTCGCAGAAATAAACAACTCACTTACTTTCTTCCGACTGTCGCTAGTGCAGCCAATCTTGTGCAATACATGAACGGTTTCTAGCTCTGCCCATGGCTCATACAGCTTGCGTACTTCCTCGCAATCTACATTGCTAGCGAAGACAGTAACCCCACGGTCTGACGCTCTACGAAGGGCGTCGGCAAGTTTCCGCTGATCAGCCTCCCGGAAACTGGCACCCGCATACCGATCATACGTGCCCCAATACGGCGGATCTGCATACACCACATCGCCCGCATGGGCAGCTCTAAGTATGTGACCGTAATTCTTGGAGTAAAGAGTCGTTCTCCTCAGCAGATTTGACGCCTCAACGAACTCCTCAATCGATGGAAAAGAAGGCAGTTTCTTCTTCTTCCCCCATCCAACATTGTACTTCATCATTCCGTTCAATCGAAACAATCCGTTGAACCCAAGCTTACTCAAATACAACAACCTGGCCGCAAACTTGACCCCAAAATCAAATCCGTTCCACTCCTCTTTTATCTGAACGAATGTCTCCTCGCTAAACGGCAAATCAATAAGTACCTGCAGTTCGCTGTGCACCGCGTAAGGCTCTCGTCTAATAGCCTCATAGAAAGCCATCAACGGCTTACAGGTGTCCACGAGAACAGCTCTCTTCGGCTCCAAGGCAAAGAGCAAGGATGCACTGCCTGCAAACAGCTCAATATATCTGCCATTTACAGACAGGAATGGACTCACCTTTTTTGTCAAAAAAGGACAAATCCGACGCTTACTACCTGGCCATTTTAGGAAGGGCTTCATTGTTCTAACATTACAACAACAACTTCACTGGAATTGTCTACATCGTTATCATCATAAAACGTTATAAGTCCTGCTGCACTGCAGCCTCTAACCTGGGTTCCAGTGGCTTTGTTCAACCGATTGACAAATATTCGGACAGAATCTTCATCGTCGAATATCTTTTCCTGCACCTGAAGGCGAAGCTTCTCTTCAAAAGCCATTACGCCTGCTTCGACAAGCTTGTCGATGATGCCGTCCATCCGTCGACGCTTACGCTTGTCAGCTCGTTTTCTCTGCCAACGCGCAAACATTTTCGTCATCCAAAAAGAGGATGTTCTGGTTTGCCAGGACCGTTTACATAAACGACCTGTTCATGGTCTCCGTTTGCATTAATCTCAAGCGCTATTTGCGAAACCTTGTAAGGCAGAGATTCATCTTTTTCATCTGTTACAACAATTCTCAACCCAGCAGAGGCTACCGGAATAAAAGGCAGGTCACCGTTCCAGACGATACCTGTTTTGCTGCCAAATTCACCACCTGCTTTTTGAATTCTAGTCTTCATTTTCATCCTTGCCTATCTACGTGTAAGCCCTCTTCTTTTAAGAACCTGAAATGCATCTTCTTTACTATGTCTTACGTGTTTCAAGTCCTTACCGCGAAACCTACCCTTGTAGGACACCATTGCATGCATCGTGTCTTCAAGCCTATAGAAAATAAGACCAACTGCATACGAGTCATCTCCCCACTCCATCGATGGACAAGCAAGCCTGTCAAAAACCTTCTCTGCCGGCTCATCAACGACATCTGTTCTGAGAGATATCAAAGAACTTGATATTATCTGATCGACAATCCTACAAACTCTTTCGTTCTTGTCTAGGTCGGCAATTTTTTCAATGCGAAAATTCTCTCGCCTGATCTTCCTTGCCATCTGAAGAATGGCCGAATCAATTGCTTTTTTCTCTATTTCACTCAGTGGCAACGGTGCAAGTGGCACAGTGACCGTATCGCAGACTGCCCAATGCACACCATCTATGACAAATTTCTCGCCTGGTTCAATCACTCTCAGGTCCCCTGAAGCAATCCAATAATTCTTCTAAAAAAGAAGAAGGAATCATAACCCAATCTTTATCCACCATCGTTGGCGTATTCTCAAACGCAATAGCGACCGCAGGAATGCAATTATAGGCGGTCGCTTCCTTTGTTATCTTTGCAAGATAGTCAACCTTGATAGAAATACTCTTCTTGTCCGTCCGTTTTGCCTCAGTCAACAGCTCAACAGTACGAACATCGCCCCTGCTATGAG
>Ga0307380_10006575_pt1 | contig 15250 bp, 12 predicted proteins | sample UN3MG_FD_202239 | JGI IMG/M metagenome (GOLD analysis project Ga0307380, IMG submission 202239) | Soil microbial communities from Risofladan, Vaasa, Finland - UN-3 | ecosystem: Environmental > Terrestrial > Soil > Coastal area > Acid sulfate soil | place: Finland: Risofladan, Vaasa | collected...
CGACAAGAAGAGGTTGCTGGCGGGTAGGAAGCTGATCCGCGCTTTGGATGGGTTCGACGTTTTCGTCACCGAAGTGGATCAAGTGCGGGCCCGAGTGATAGAGCAGGTGGACCGGCTTCAGGTGATCGTCTGTTGTCGCGCGGATCCGGTCAACGTGGACGTCGCTGCTGCCACCGAGCGGGGCATACTCGTGCTGCGCGCGCCAGGGCGGAACGCTCAAGCGGTCGCCGATCTCACTCTGGCTCTGATGCTGATGAGCCTGCGCAACATTCCACAGGCCATGGATGTCCTTCGACAAGAGGACGGCCCGCAGGGCATGTTCAAGATGGCGGTGGCCTTCTTCGACCTGAAGGGCAGCGAGTTGTGGGGAAAGACGGTGGGCATCATCGGCCTTGGCGCTGTAGGTGGCGAAGTCGCGAGGAGGCTGTGTGGCTTCGAGGCTGAGTTGCTCGTGTACGATCCACACGTCGCGGATGAGGTGGTGGAACGTCTCGGAGCGAAGCGCGCGGATCTGGCCACTCTGTTGTCGGAGGCGGACGTGGTGACACTTCACGCCCCCCTCACGGAGAAGACGAAAGGCATGCTCGGGCGCAAGGAGTTCAGCCTGATGAAGCCGACCGCTCGGCTCATCAACACCGCCCGAGCCGAACTGACGGATGAGGAAGCTCTCTACGAAGCTTTGAAGGAGGGCAGGATCAGCGGCGCAGCGCTGGACGTCTTTGCCCAGGAACCGCCGCCCGCTGACCATCCTCTGCTCCAATTGCCCAACGTCATCGCCACTCCCCACATAGGGGGCAACACACTGGAGATCCCAGCGCATCAGTCGCGAATCGTGGTTTCTGATCTGGAGCGCCTGTTCAGGGGTGAGCAACCCCTTCACGTCGCCAACCCCGAGATCCTGGAAGGCTTCAGCTGGCGCTAGAGCGCTCTTCGGCGGCGTCCGCAGATCCCCGAGAGACAAGTAGCAGCACAAGGAGGTCCTGGCATGGCAGGCTATGAATCCGTTGAAGAGATGGAGAACGTCATCGCCCGGTGGCTGGAATTGATACCAGGGGATAGCGAGATCAGCGAGGGGAGCAAGGGGTATGACGTCTCTGTGGAGTTCGAGGTAGAGGATCTGGATTTCTTCTTCTACATACATTTCAAGGACGGAGACTTCAGCGGTGGGATAGGAGAGTTTCCAGGCGAGGCGATGGTGGAACTCTGTTTGTCCAGCGAGGTCTTCGACGGCATGTTCAGCGGAGAGCTTGATGCGACGACGGCGGCGATGTCGGGGGACCTGGCCTTCGCCGGGGATGTCTCGGCGGCCATGGGCTTGCAGAGCCTCCAGGATGATTTGAACCGGCTGTATCTGGCGGCGCGTGGGGGGGGATCCTAGTACGTGTCGTCCGACGGTTTACTGCTCAGCTGGGACGCGGGGAGTGGTAGCTGCCGCTGCCTGGTCGTGGGCGGGGAGGGCCGCCAGTTGGCTCTCACTCGCGGGGATGTCCCCTTAGTTCGCGACGAGGACGTGCCGGGCAGCCTGGAGTTTGCCCCCCAGCAGATGTGGGAGGTCTTCGTACGGCTGACGCGAGAGGCTCTTGGATCGCTGCCAGCGGGGGAGATCGCGGCTCTGAGCACGACCAGCTTCCGAGACGGTGTGGTGTTCCTCGACGGTGACGGCGAGGTGCTGTATGGGGGCACCAATCGCGACGCCCGCGCAGCGGCCCAGGGCTTCGAGATGGCCCAGGCCCATGGCGACGCTATCTATGGTCTCACTGGTCGATGGCCTCTGGGGACTGACGGGGCCGCTCACCTGCTGTGGATGAGGAAGTTCAGGCCGCAGGCGTACCAGCGCATCCACCGGGTGCTGATGGTGAGCGACTGGCTCGTCTACCGGCTTTGTGGAGCCTGCAGCTCGGAGCCCAGCAACGCTTCGTCGTCGCTCCTCTTCGACGTGAGGCAGAGGAGGTGGTCCACCGAGATCGCCGAGTTGTTGGAGTTGCCCCAGGGGATCTTTCCTCCCCTGTTCTCACCCGGCGCGGTTGCAGGACGACTCAACCACGAAACAGCTGGTGTCCTGGGCTTGCGTGAGGGCACGCCAGTTGTCGTAGGGCTTGCCGATTCCCAGGCAGCGTGTCTGGCGTGTGGTGCTGTCAGTGACGGGGACACCGTGGCCGTCGCCGGTACCACGATGCCCCTACAGATGACCCTGGAGGAGCCTCTGCTGGACGAGGGCCATCGTACCTGGACTGGAGCCCACGCTCTCCCCGGACTGTGGAGCCTCGAATGTAGTGCAGGGCTGGCTGGCATCAGCTATCAGTGGCTGTGGCAGGCGTTCGGTGGTGACGAGCCCGTGGAGGAGGGCTACGTGAAGATGAGTGCGGAAGCGGAGGGTGAGCCACCCGGGTCGATCACGGCTTGCATGGGTCCGTGGATAGCAGATCATGGCCGCCTGCAGCTCCCGTCGCGCGTAGGGTTCCTTGCTCCTTTTCCGATGGCGCTGGATCCGCCCCTGACGAGACCGAAGATGGCTCGTGCGATCCTGGAGAACATCGCCTTTGCTCTGCGGGGCAACCTCGCTCAGCTCGAGGAGATCTCGGGGAGAAAGGTGGAAGAGCTCTCAGTGTGCGGAGGTCTCAGCAGGTCTGGGCTTTTCACTCAGATGGTGGCCGATGTCTGCCAGATTCCGGTGAGAGTACCCGCCGTTCGGGAGGCTTCGAGTCTGGGCGCGGCCATGTGTGCAGCAGTAGGGGCGGGTAAGTACAAGGATCTTGGAGAAGCGGCGAGGCAGATGTCGGAGTGGGCGGAGGTCATACAGCCAGATCCCGAGATGCGCGGCCGGTATCGCACCGCATACAGGAGGTGGCTGAAGACCTACCGCAGCCTCCTCGGACGTTAGTATCGAATCATCAGTTTTGCTTGGAAAATGCAGTGGAGGCCCTGGATTCCACTGAACGAGAGGTTACCTATGGCACAAGACATCAGGCACGAGATCATTTCTATCGTTGATGAACTGTACGACACAGGACTGATTACCCCTAAGGGTGGTAACGTCAGCGCCCGCGTTCCCGGTGTGGAAGAGCTGTGGATCACGCCAACGCAGCTCTACAAGGGAGGCTTGAGCGAGGAGACGCTGATCAGGGTCAATCTAAAGGGCCGGAAGCTGGAGGGACGTGACAGGCCCTCAGTGGAACTGCCCATGCACCTCCTGGTCTACAAGACCAGGGAGGACGTGGGCGCTGTGATCCATACCCACGCACCCATGGCCACGGTATTAGGCCTGTTCGATGAACCCATACCACCTATCACCATCGAGGCCATCGCCTTGGCCCAGGTGCCCGTCGTGCCCTTTCTACTCTCGGGGACCAGGGAGCAGTCTCAAGCCATAGTGGATGGCCTGGCGGATGGCGCCGCGGTGCTACTTCGGAACCATGGCCTGATGACCGTGGGCAAGGACCTGCGAGAGGCAACCAGCAGGGCCCAGATACTGGAGTTCGCTGCGCGGACTGTGGTGCTTTGCCGCCTTGTTGAAGGAGAGCCGGTGGTGATACCTGAGAAGCTGGCTGAGTTCCTGAAGAAGGTTGTGGGTTGAGACGACCAACCGGCAGAGCTGTGGTAGATCAGCTGGCTGCCGGTTGGGAGAAGTGTCTTATGCGAACATGGCCTCGAGTTCTGATCCCTCGAGGGTCTCCACCTCGATGAGCTTCCTGGCCAGGCCGACGAGCTTGTCCTTGTTTTCGCGGAGTATGCGCAGCGCCGTGTCGTGGGCGTCGGTGATCAGGCGGCGCACTTCCTCGTCTATGACTCGGGCGACTTCCTCGCTGTAGTTCCGCTGTTCGCCAAGCTCCTTGCCCAGGAAGACCAGTTCTTGCTTGTGGCCGAAGGTCAACGGTCCGAGCTTGTCGCTCATTCCATATTCGGTGACCATCTTCCGGGCCAGCCGCGTGGCACGGTCGAGGTCGTTGCTGGCGCCGGTGGTCACGTCCTCAAAGACGAGTTCCTCAGCGGCCCGCCCGGCCAGCAAACCGGCCAGCTCATCCGTGAATTTGGAGCGCTGCATGAGGTACCTGTCGTCCTCGGGCAAGCGCATGGTATAGCCCAGGGCCATCCCTCTGGATATGATGGAGACCTTGTGCACCCGGTCGCAGCCTGGCAAGCTGCTCATCACCAACGCGTGTCCGGCTTCATGATGAGCGATGATTTCCTTCTCTTCGTCGCTGATGAGGCGGCTCTTCCGCTCAGGACCGGCGATGACTCTCTCCACCGCCTCCTGTAGGTCCAGCATCTCGACGGCTTTCTTGTCCTGGCGCGCTGCCAGAATGGCTGCCTCGTTGAGCAGATTCTCAATGTCGGCTCCCGAGAATCCAGGAGTCTGCTTGGCGATGACAGCCAGGTCCACCTCATCAGCAAGCGGTTTCCCCTTGGCGTGGATCTCCAGAATGGCCTTGCGGCCGTTCATGTCAGGAAGATCCAGGATCACACGGCGGTCAAAGCGCCCAGGGCGCAGCAACGCGGGGTCCAGGATGTCGGGGCGGTTCGTAGCGGCCATGACGATGACGTTCGTGTCTGTTTCAAAACCGTCCATCTCCACCAGGATCTGATTCAGCGTCTGCTCTCGCTCATCGTGACTGCCTCCGAGCCCGGCTCCGCGATGACGTCCCACTGCATCGATCTCATCCACGAATACTATGCAGGGGGAGTTTCGCTTGGCCTGCTCAAAGAGGTCTCTCACCCGCGAGGCACCCACACCGACGAACATCTCGACGAACTCAGAGCCGCTGATGCTGAAGAAAGGTACCTCTGCCTCACCGGCCACCGCGCGCGCCATCAGGGTCTTGCCGCACCCGGGTGGCCCCACCATGAGCACTCCCTTAGGAATGCGTGCCCCCAGGGCGCTGAACTTGTCCGGTTCCTGCAGGAACTCCACGACTTCCAGTAGCTCCTGTTTGGCCTCCTCTACCCCAGCAACATCTTCGAAGGTTACAGTCGGCTGATCGCCGGAGAACACGCGGGCGCGGCTCTTCCCAAAGGCCATCGCCTGGCTGTTCCCCGACTGGGCCTGGCGCATCATGAAGAGCAACAGACCACCGATCAGCAACAGTGGCAAGAAGGATGCGAATATCGCCAGCCAGCTACCCCACCCACTGGGACTCTGGATCTCGATGGTTACGGAGTTCAGCATTTCTTGCGTGACGCCCAGATTGGTGAGGACATCTGTGAGGTCTGCCCCGGGTTCCTTGCGCGACACCACCTCCGCCCCGCTGGTGCGGGTGATCCTCAGTTCGTCGCCCGAAACCAGGATCTTGCTCACCCTACCATCTCTGACGTCCTGAGCTACGGTGGTGATGGGCACCGGGGCCAGGCTGGTCGAGGCGGCATAGACATTGTAAAAGAGGGCTGCCACGATCACTGTGATGATCAGGTAGATCAGCCCATTTCTTAGCCATCGTGAAGTCACCATTACTCCTCCGCAGAAAAAGGCTCCAGCGCGATGTCAACAAGAAGCACCCCGCGGGGCCTCACTGCACCCAATACTGCACTCATAGTATACCATAAAACGGGTCAGAATGCTACTGTCTTGCGCCGTTTCCTATGCGACGATGGCCACAGTTCAACTTCGCGGGATGCCAAGGCAACCGGTTTCCGCCTCCGCAGACGCGCGGGGAGTGGATGATGCTCGCCCGGGCCGCTCATCCCGCCCTGGCAGGAGACTCCAGAAGTCATCCCAGGTATCGTAGGTAGACAGCGAGCCAGAGCGGTATCAGTCCCAGCACGGCTACGAGGGCGGCCATCCCCACGATACAGCCCACCCAGTCGATTCCCAGGCGGGCACTTTGCCCGGCGTGCGCTGGTTCCGCGTCTGCAACCCACTGATAGGACGTCTCCTCCCGCCACCGGCCGGGGGGTATCCCGATCTCGGCAGATCCCTCGACCACGGTCCCTTCCACGAATTCCTTCGTGGCGCTCACACCCCGATAGTCACGCAGGGCTGCTGCCAGATCGCTGGCCGTCCGATAGCGGTCTGCCGAGGTCTTGGAGAGAGCCGTCTGAACGACCTCGCTCAAGGATCTGGAGATCTGCGGATTGGCGGTGTCGACCGGTTCGGGCTCTCGTCGCATGTGCTGGTCCGCTATCTCTGTGAAGCTCTCACCGCGGAAAGGCGGCTGTCCCGTGAGCATCTCGCAGAGGATTATTCCAGCGCTGTAGACATCAGAAGCCGACGTCGCCCTGCGTCCCATGGCCTGTTCGGGGGAGAGATACAGAGCCGCGTACCGTGAATAGGTAGTCCCTCCAGACCGTGCAGCAGAGGGATGATCTGCAACGCGGAAGTCTGATACCTTCACCGCGCCGTCGGGCTCGAGCAGGATGTTGCGCGGCGTCAGGCGCCCGTGGACATAGCCTGCTTGATGAGCAGCGCCCAGGGCATGGCAAACGGGGAGAGTGATGTCCAAGGCCGTTTCCGGGCCGGCCACGGCGTGGGAGGCGAGGAAGGATTCCAGGTTCTCTCCTTCGAGGTACTCCGTGACCACGTAGTATAAATCCCGGTCGGTCCCGACGTCGTAGATGGTGACGATGTTGGGGTGAGATAACGCTGCCATGGCGCGGGCAGACCTGAGGAAGCGCTCCGCGAGACCCTGGTCGGCGGCGTAGCGTTCGCGCAGCATCTTCACCACCACCGTGCGCTCCAGCGAAGTATCCAGCGCTTTGTAGGCCACGGTGCACTCGCCGCGCCCGATCTCGGCAAGATGACGATAGCGTCCCTTGAGCAGAGTCTCTGTCATGTCACCTTTCGGTCAGGTATTCTGTTCGGCCAACCCAACGTTCATTTTATCTCGGCCATACCTGGGTGTCAACCGTTGGTGGGCTCTGAGGCGCCCTCAGAGGCGGGGCGGCGTGGAACTCCGGACTTTGGACGTTCGGTCTTGTCAACTGGGGGGGATTTGGTATAATGGAGAGCGATGTCTGCCTCGATTTCTCACCGCTTGGATTCCTTCGTCGCCAGAGTGGAAGAGCGTCTGGCGAACACTGAAGAGACCACCGCTAACCCGGTCCTCGTCATGTTCACTGGACTACCCGGTACCGGCAAGTCCCGCCTCGCACGGCTCCTGGCTGACGTGTTGCCTTTCGCCATCATCGAAAGCGATCAGGTGCGAAAGATCTTGTTCCCTCAATGCGCGTACACAGCCGAGGAGAGTCGATGGGTTCACCGGACATGCCACGCCTTGATGGAGAAACTGTTGAGGAAGGGAGTGCGCGTCATCTATGACGCCACCAATCTCCATGAGCGACATAGAGAACTGGTCTATCGGTTGGCCGACGGGAACGAGGTCAAGTTGATCATCGTCAAAGTGGTGGCCCCAGAGAAGGTCGCGTGTGACAGGCTTCAGATCAGGCACGAAACCCCTGAAGAGGATGGAGTGTCCTCTGATGCCGATTGGCAGGTTTATCGTCGCATGGCTCGCCAGGTGGATCCCATAGGCCGCAACTACGTCACCGTGGATACCAGCCAGGACCTGCGCGCGGCTGTCACCAGGCTCTTGCGGTTGATGAGGTCTTAGCGTCAAACTATGAAGTACGTGACCGTTCTGCTCGTCTTTGTCCCCCTTAGCATCGTTGGCTCTCTGCTGCACATGGATGATCGGTGGGTGTTCTTCGCCTCGGCTCTGGGCATCGTGCCACTGGCCTGGATCCTGGGAAAGGCCACTGAGGAGCTGGCTGCTCACACGGGGCCGCGAGTGGGAGGGCTGCTCAATGCCACGCTGGGCAACGCTGCGGAACTGATCATCACCATCTTCGCCATCCGTGAGGGGCTCTTGGAGTTGGTCAAGGCTTCCATCACGGGATCGATTCTGGGGAACATCTTGTTGGTGTTGGGCCTCAGCGTCCTCCTGGGCGGATTGCGCAACGGGACTCAGTGCTTTGATCGCTCGGAAGCCGGGGTCCACGCCACGATGATGGTACTGGCCATTATCGCCTTGACCATCCCCTCCATCTTCGGCCACGCTATCGAGATAGAGGATCACGCAGGGGTGGAGTGGCTCAGCCTGGGAGTGGCGGTGGTGATGATGGTCATCTACGTGCTCAGCTTGATCTATTCCTTCGTTTCCTCTGGAGGCGAAGCCCTCAGCCAGGGCCACGCTGAGGCTGCGTGGTCCCTCCGAAGGGCAGTCGTGATTCTGGTGGTCGCTGCCATCTTCGTCGGCTGGCTGAGCGAGGTTCTGGTGTCCACGGTGGAACCGGTGGTCGCATCCCTGGGCGTCACAGAGTTCTTCCTGGGGGTGATTCTCATCCCTCTGGTAGGCAACGTGGCAGAGCATCTGGTCGCGGTGAAAGCGGCGTGGAAGAACAACATGGATCTGAGCCTGGCTGTCTCCTTCGGCTCGAGCATGCAAATCGCACTTTTCGTGGCCCCGCTTCTGGTGTTCATCAGTCTGGCCATGGGCCACCCTCTGACGCTGATCTTCAACCAGTTCGAGTTGCTCACCCTGGGCGCAGCGGCCGGGATCGCCGGCCTCATCGCCCTCGACGGGGAATCTACCTGGCTGGAGGGGGCCCAGTTGCTGGCGGTCTACGCCATTGTGGCGATGGCCTTCTTCTTCCTCCCGACGAACGGTCCCGGTCTCTAGGCGGCTAGTTCCCAGGCTCCCTCCGCCCCTTAGTCGGACATGCCACCCCTTGGGGATCCTGTGAACCGCGGGCGCGTGGATTGCTGCCAGCGATCACGATCCTGGTGGTGGTGTTCAGACCGGGGACGTAGGTATCACTGCCAGGCTCGCTAAATCTGTCACTCTCGAGAAGCCAGAAACGACAGGTGCACGGCATGCCGTCCCCCTAGGTTACCGCGGCCATCCAGACCCCAGACCAGGTACTCCCTCGTGTCCCTGGTGCTCACAGTGATGTGAGAGCGGGGCCGCAGTGACTACCTCGACCCCAAGGTGACATCCAGGGTGATCTCTCTTCCTTCCCGGACGGCGGTCATCTGCACGCTTTGGCCGGGATCGAAGCGCATCAGGATTGTCACCAGGTTGTTTTGTTCGTCTATGGCTTGGTCTTCGATGGCGGTGATGATGTCTCCCGGTGTCAGGCCACCCTTGTCGGCCGGGCTCCCTGGCTGGACCGCTTGTATGTAGGCCCCGAACTCCACCGGGAGGTTGTACGCCGATGCGATACGGGGTGTGATGGATACCCAGTCCACGCCCAGATACGGCCTTCGCACGCGTCCGTGCTCCACCAACTGGGCCGTCACTTCTTTGACCACGTTGCTGGGGATAGCAAAGCCCAGGCCCTCAGCCACTGGACCGCCGGCGCCGGAGCCTCTGACAATGGCCGTGTTGATGCCGATCACTTGACCCAGCGCGTTGACCAGAGGGCCGCCGCTATTGCCCTGGTTGATGGCGGCGTCCGTCTGGACGAGACCCTCCATGGCCAGTCCACCCCCGACTTCCAGACGGCGGTCCAGGGCGCTGACTACACCGACGGTAACGGTGCCCTTGAAGTCCCCCAGCGGGCTGCCGATGGCGATCACCGCCTCTCCAGGTTGCAGGGCCCCCGAATCACCCAGTCCAGCCGTCGCCGGTACTTCTCCTTCCACTTTGAGGACGGCGAGGTCTGAGAAGACATCGGCGCCCACCAGTGAGGCGGGTACCTTGGTATCATCGGCGAATATGACCTCCAGGCTCTGACTGTTCTCCACCACGTGGTTGTTGGTGACGATGTATCCCTGCTCGCTGATGATGACCCCGGACCCGGAGGCCTGTGGTTCGAGGATCTGCCCGAAGACTCCGCGCTGCGGGGGTAGGGTGTTGATCACCGTCACCACCGCGGGCTTCACTACCGCCACGGCGGAGACAATAGCCGAGTCCTCGGTTAAGGTGAGGTAGGTACTCGAGGGAGTCACCGCTGGTGGGGGGGCGGTCGGCGCCGAGGGCGCTCGATAGCTGGCCGCCGTGTAGCCCGCCAGTCCCCCCATGACTGCGCCCCCGAAGGTCCCGAACAGGAGGGCGAGCACGACTACCGCAAGACTTAGCCCAGACCTGCAGCCGCTTCTCTCATGGTTTCCGTTCACGTTCCACCTCGTTTGCCCAGGATTCCGGTTCGTGACGTTGAAGGCCACGAACGGATGACCGGATTCTCAGTCCCAAGAGCCCTCTGCCTGGGGCAGAGGACCTACTGCTCCGCCCATATGCTGGTACCATATACCTAGATAGGCCACCACTTTGCCCTCTTCGTCTATGTTCCTCCCCAGTGTGACCTCCAACTCGAATACCTGCGTGTCCTCGCCACTTCGAATGAGGGTGAGGATGATCTTCTCTCCCGGATCGTGCCCGCGAATCGCTTCCGATAGATCGTGGTCTGCATCCAGTGCTATGCCATCGATGGCGATGATGACGTCGTCTACCCGCAGACCAGCCTCAGCCGCTGGACCATCTGGTACCACTTCTGTGACGCGCACGGGACTCACGAGCACCCCGAGCATACCAGGTCCCAGTTGATACGGCAGTGGACCAGGCGTCCACTCCTCCCACCGTCTATCTGGCGGTTCGGGCCACACCTCGTCTGGTGGGGCGGGCTCCTCACGTGGGTGCGGCACAACCTGCCGAGCCGCGTAGCGGGCGCTCAAATAGCCCATCATTCCCCCTACTGCGGCCCCGGCCAACAGCAGCATGGAACACAAACCCAGCACGCCCAGACCGATACCCAACCCGATCAAAGCTCTCTTGAGCATCTTTTGACCTCCCTTCTAATCTTCCATAGTCGTCGGGAGGATGGTCGCGTCAGTCACATCGGTTGGTAGGCAGGCGTTCTTCGTCGAGGGTGATGGCGGGACGTCGCGCAGCCGCTGATCTTCCACCAGGCTTGGTGCTAGCCTACTTCCTGCAACTCGGTGTCTATGTCCGAGACCAGCCTCCGGAAAACATCGTCCGAGATCACGCCTTGCCGGAGGAGATCCTGCAGGGCGCACTTGGCCACCAGCAGACATTTGCGGTGAGTGGCCGTGAGTTCTTCCTGGGCCAGGGAGCCAGATGTTGTCTGAATGCTTGCCAAGTCCTCCGAGAGCTTCTGGCCCAGTGAGTCATACCTCTCGGAGAGTTCGCCGTATGTCGACGGCGACACAAGTCCTTCTTGCTGCATTCGTTGGAGAGTATCTATGGCGGCCCTTGTGGCCACCAGTCTTCCTCGCGTGTACTCGTACTCTGTTTGCTGCGGTCCGGGCTGGACCAGGCGCAGCAGTCTGAGCAGGGGGCGCATGGTCAGGCCCTGAACCAGCAGGGAGAACAGCACCACACCGAAGGTTATGACCAGGATCTGGTCCCGTCCCTGGATAGCTGTGGGGATGCTGAGGGCAACCGCCACGCTGAGCGAGCCGCGTAGGCCACCCCAGAACAGGGTGTGTTGCCAGGCCAGAGGTATCGGAGTCTTGGAGAAGAACCTGCCCAGGAGCGGCGCCAGGTACGAAATCAGGGCTCTGGCACCAAACACCGCTACGATAGCCAGGGCGATGGAATACAGATTCTGAGTGATGAGGGGCAGATTGATCTCCATGCCGATGAGCAGGAATACGAGGGAGTTGACGACGAAAGCGAGGTATTCCCAGAATGAGGTGAGAGTGATCTTGGTGGTGGGAGACATTCCCGTGCGGGCGCCGTAGTTGCCGATGACCACTCCCGCCACTACCACAGCGATCACGCCCGAGAGGTGGAAGGAGTCGGCCAATAGATATGTGCCGTAGGCCAAGACCGTCGTCAAGGTAATCTCGATCAGATGATCGTCTATGCGTCTCAATAGAAGCGAGAAGACGTAGCCAGCGACGAATCCGAGGATACCCCCACCTGCCACCACGACGAGAAACCTGACGATGTTGCCCACTAGACTGAACTCACCGGTGAGGATCATCAAGACCAGTATGCGGTAGAGGACGATGGCCATGCCGTCGTTGAACAGACTCTCTCCCTCGATGATGTACGAAAGGCGTCGAGGTACGCCCAGTTCCTTGAAGGTGGCTGCTACTGAGACGGGATCTGTGGCTGAGATGAGAGCTCCAAAGAGCAGGGCGAGGGGGAGTTCCAGGCCCACGGCCCAATGGAGGATGGCTCCGACGACGAGCATCGAGATGAGAGGGGCCGGGATGGCCATGATGGCAATGGGCCTTCTGTTGTCCATCAGGTGCTGGAGGTCGAGGCGGAAAGCCGAGTCGAAGATGAGAGCCGGGAGGAAGACCAGCAGAACGAGCCCTGGGCTCAGCCGGACACCGGGTAGAACGTTGGATACGCCGATGGCAAGGCCAGCAAGCACCAAAGCCACGGTGTACGGCACCCGCGTGCGGCGGGCAAGCATCGCCACCAGCGAGATGATGAGTAGGAGGGATACGAATGTGAAGTGAGACGCGGATACTTCCATACCGGCTCCGAGCGTCAGCTTCCGAAATCGCCAGTCCGTTCCAGGCTCACAGTAGTGATTCTCGACGCAGGTTCCACAGGGCCAGGAGTCCGACCCCGATGGGCAGCCAGAAGGCGATGAAGCGGAACAACAGCGTGGCCACAACCACAGTGCCAGACGGGATGCCGAGGCTGACGTAGACCGCCGTCAACGAGGCCTCCGTCACGCCTATTCCTTCAGGCATCAGCAAGATGCTGATGATGTAGTTGGTGATCACGTATCCCACGATCAGTACATCCAGCCTGATGGGGAACCCGAGCGCGTGGAATACGAAGTACAGGGAGGCGATGTCAGAGAAGAGCGTTATGACGCCGTAGATCAGTGCCTTGACTGTCTCCAAGGGCTTGCGGCGAGCCATGTCCACCGCCTCGTAGAAGTTGTCAACACTCTGTGACAAACCCTGAGGGTTGTAGATGCTCGTTCTCGCTATCCTGCTGAAGGGCGCGTCAAAGATTCGGGCTATCCTGTCCAGCATGCGGCTGAGCAAGGCACGACGTCGATAGAGCACCATCGCGCCGACAAAGAGGCCCACCATCAAGGCGAGCATGGCCGCGGCCAACACTACTTGGGACGTGCCTATCAACTGGTGGCTGAGTAGATAGAGCAGGCCCAGGCAGAGGGATGTGAAAAGGATGACTCCAGTCATCAAATTCTGAAGGATCAGCACCACCACCAGATTGCCAAGGGAAAGGCCGTGCTTGTCGAAGAAGCGGTACCGGACGTAGATGCCTGCCGCCCCTCCGGCCGAGACGATGCGGTTTGCGGAACCACCAGCAAGCATCAGTTCAACGAATGGCCACAGCCCGATGTGATGTCCGAGGAAATGGAGCAACTTCTGAGTATAGAGGGCCACGGCGAGGTAGCGCAGCGATTCGGCAATGATTGCCAGCACGACAAATCGGCTCTGCGCGGATGCCAGCAGGCCCAGCGCCTCTCGCTCGCCGACCAGTCGCAACAAGAGAAGAGCTACCCCTGCTCCAACGACGAGCATGAGTAGCAGCTTCTTGAGATCTACTCTCAGCGGCGCTTCCAGCTCGCTGCGGTCGGGTGGGGGGCTTTTCACGGCGGCGTCCACCTACAGCCAGCCCTCCCGCCTGAAATAGGTCAGCATACCGACCACTATGGCCACCATGAAGCCGATGATGATCATGAAGGACAGAGGGTGACTGGCCAGAGGAAGCCGGCTGAGGTTCATGCCATAGATACCCGAGATCACCGAAAGAGGCAGCATGATCACGGAGAAAATGGTCAGGATCTTCATCACCTCGTTGATGCGGTTCGAGGTGAGTGACTCTAGCGTCGTGCTCAGCCCTTCCACCACCTCCCAGAGGTCTTCCAGACGCTCCCAGATCTGGACTATGTGGTCGGAGACATCTCCCCAGTACACGTCCAGGTCGCCTCTCAAGAACTCCCAGTCTTTCCGCTCCAGGCTGGCGATGATCTTCATCTGAGGCTTAATGGTGCGCCTGAAGTTGATGAGATTCCGTCTGATGATGGAGATCTCCCTTACGAGTTCCCTGGCATCGCCGTCGAAGATCGTCTCTTCGATCCTTTCGGTGTTGTGGTTCTCCTTGTCCACGATGGGGAAGCAGTAGTCCACCAAATCGTCGATGAGCATATACAGCAGGTAGTATGATCCACGCCCCATAAACTGGCGGCGTATGACCTCATCCATCTCGCAATCGTCGAAGTCGTCAACCAGGGGCTTCAGGATTCCATCGGTAACGGTGACCAGGAAGCCGCGACCGATGAAGATATCCATCTCACCACTCCCGAGCCGCCTGGTGGCCTTGTTGAACACGGGAAAGTGCATGACGATGAAGAGGTAGTTCTCGTACTCGTCGATCTTGGGCCTTTCCAAGTGGCTTAGACAGTCCTCAAGATCCAGCGGGTGGAAGAAGGGGAACTGTTCCCGCAGGCGTTCTATGTCGCCGGCTGTGGGCTTCCTGAGATCGGTCCAGGTGATGCTGTTGTTGGTGAGGGTTCGCAGGCTCATCATCACCTCCTGTCCGCACGACATGGCCAATGATGTGGAAAAGCCCTGTCCTGCGATAGGGCTCTGGCTTCCATTATACTCCCTAGCTGAGGCCTTAGCAAGCACTCCCGCTCCAAACCTGCGTCGCGGTCATGTTGGGCCGCAAAGCACCGGCATCGGTCCAGCGCTTCCAGTATCGTGGGATCGCGGACCTGCGGCGGGTGCTGAGGGCTGGCGTGCCGCCGCACTTCGGCCCATCCCAGGCCCCGGAGTGTACTTGTCGGTCGGGGCGGCTCACGCTTCCTCGTCTGGCCCGGCGGGACGCGCTTCGGCCCTGCCCATCCGCTGGGCTCATGACAGCGCGTACGTCTTGTCGAAATGTCTAGGTACTTGACAAAGTGTCGAGACCGCTGTATACTATGTATGTTGTACGCACCTCACCGGCGGGGGCTGCGATAGCGGTAGAGAAGCCCGTTGCACTGCGCCGGAGAGAACGTGACTCCCCTTGGTCGAGGCGAGTTGGGTACATGCCGGAAGAGATGGACTCCGACCTCAAACAGAAGATCTTCGCTTCGTTGAAACCCGCCATGGCTGCTATCGTGGACCTGCTGGGCCCCGGGTGCGAAGTTGTGCTCCACGACATGGCGGAGCCCGACGCGTCCATCGTGGCCATTGAGGGGGATGTGACGGGCCGGTGCGTGGGGGGGCCGCTGACGGATTCCGGCCTAGCCTCCCTGCGGTCTCCTGAGAGTGGACGGGTCTACTCGTACACGACGGTTGGCGAAGGAGGAAGGGTCATCAAGTCCTCATCTGTCTTCTTGAGCGACGACGAGGGCGCGATCTTCGGCGGACTGT
>Ga0307380_10006576_pt1 | contig 15246 bp, 8 predicted proteins | sample UN3MG_FD_202239 | JGI IMG/M metagenome (GOLD analysis project Ga0307380, IMG submission 202239) | Soil microbial communities from Risofladan, Vaasa, Finland - UN-3 | ecosystem: Environmental > Terrestrial > Soil > Coastal area > Acid sulfate soil | place: Finland: Risofladan, Vaasa | collected...
GAGCTCGCCAGCCCACGATTCGGCAACGACTACTTCGACCTGGCTCTAACATTCGGCGGCTCATCACTCGGTTCTTTTCACGATGAATACGCGGGCTTTGAAGACGGTGTGCTGATTGAAGAGTTTTATACGGATCGTTACTCCCTCCTCGACCTCCGTCTTGCCGGGCGCTTGTATCCATTAGGCGACAGTGGCTGGCTCCAGCCTTACGTTGGAGCGGGCATTGGATATTTCTGGTTCCTTGATTCATGGGAATTCGAGTATTATGATACCTATGAAGACCCGTACATCCCCAACGTATTCTATACATACACTGGAGGCGAAGAGGGCACGGATACACTGGCCCACGGCTTTTTTCCCTTTGTCACGGCGGGTCTGACAGTACCAATCGAATCAAATTTCGAGTTGCAGTTCGAGGTCCAATATCATTACGACAAGGAAGATTCAGGTTTCGACTTCGGAGGCCCTGTCTACATGTTTGGCTGCCTTTTCCGATTTTAGAGGCGAGGAAAACGCCGCAGAGAAGTCCGTGCCAACGGGAAAAACAAATATGCACGAATGCCCGATGTAATTGCACGAGATACAGTTCAATCACATGTCAATCGGCTCTGTCAGGCTTGTTCCGGTCCGGGTAAGGCATCTTGTTTTTCTCCCGCGATCAAATGCGGCAGGCCCTCATCCAACTCCATATGTTCGGTCAGGTCCTGAGCGATCTCCGTCAAAAAACGGCTCGGCTTCATCATTATCAGGCTGCGAGACCGGTTGCGGTAAAGCTGAGGAACAACCAGATACAGTTCATCTTTGGCCCTGGTCACCGCCACGTGGAAGACCCGCCTTTCTTCCTCCAGTTCCCGTTGGGTATTGATGGCCAGATCTGTCGGAAAACACAGTGGTTCAGGCTAAGACTCGACCTACGATTCGCATAAATAGCTGCCCCCCCCTCTCGCATGATTATCTTCCCATATACAGCCCGTAAACACAGGGTAAGAATCTGAACTCACATACACAGCGGCATAGTTGTCTGCAAAAGCACAGTCAGTCAATTGTGGAGAGCTACCCCAGCAAGACAATCCCCCACCCACTCCGTCGCTATAATTGTGAGGGCAGACATCCCCTGCGTATCCGCCTGTTATGGTAACGCCATCTTTCAATTGAAATGTGGCCTCCCGATCCAGGGGATCCTGGGTGGGAGTATAAATGCCCTGGGCCACACGGATTTCGTCGCCGGCCTGGGCCATCGTAATTGCATCCTGGAGGTCGGAGAACGCATCGATCCAAGGATGAGCCGTCGTTCGCTCCGAAAGCATCGTCATCGACGTAAATGATGCCGCCTGCGGCAGCCGTGCGTGCCACCACGAGTAGAAGCAACACGCGCAGCAGCCATCTTATAAGATTCGCTTTTCCTCTCATTTTCCTGTCCCTTCCAAAATAAACAGATAAATATATAATTTCGCTACGGCATACGCCGTCACAGCATATCTTTACTATCAATCAAAATGTCTTTGGTAAGCTCCCACCACAGGTGTGGATAGTCCTGCCCTTCGAGAATCCACCAGGTATCTTCTGTGCCGTTAACGATCTCGTCCACGAAATCCCAGCCGGCATTCACAAATGTGCCGGCCGTTTGCATCTCAGCGGTGGCCTTGCCTTCTCCGCCATAGCTCATAGTCTGGCCGCTGGTCTCAATATCCCAGAAAGAATCGCTAATGTCGCCTATATAAGAATATCCTGTCAATCCACCGACATGCAAATTCCCTGAAATGCTGCTGGTCGAATAGCAGTTGGATATCTTACCCGGGTATCTTCCCGGCCAATAGGAATAGCCATTTCGCCCTACCAGCCCGCCGGCGACTTTTTCGCATTCGAGACTCGCTATAATGTTCATTATCGCGGTTGTTTTGCCGCAACCCGGCAGGCCGGTCAGCAGGATTTTCGTTGATTTAGGTGACATAGCGATACCGCATAAACTAACAGCAACTTCCTTTCTATAGATCTTCCCCCGCCGAATACCCTAATCTGCCCCAGGTTGCCTTTTGCAGCCTCTGCAGGTCATATATACCGTCCTCGGTTTGCGGTTCGTAATCCGGTCCTTCCAGGAGTTCATAAGCATATTTACCATTATCCATAATCTCGCGGGGTATTGTAACTGTTTCTCGTCCCTTCCAGTTCCAGTACTCTGCATGTCCATCCGCCATCGAAAGCGTTGTACCATCTTGATGGCGAATCGGGGGGGGACTGTGCCAACTCCACATGGGATAAAGATAATAGACCATGTAATCATCATAAACCGGTGTTTGGCCCAGGTCGATAAAGACCGCGCGCTGGGCCGCACCAGGACTTATGATATCTGCCAGGTTGGTTAGTTTCAGTACCGTACTGCCGACGCGTTTGCCAAAGTTTTTCAACTCCCAGAGGTCGGTAGACGGCATGTACGTACCTTCCACATTTACGCCGTTTACAGAGACAACCGGAGCATAAGTGACTGCATGGCCTGCCATACCACGTGAACATTTATAGACATCCACATCTTTGATGTAGGGCCACAGGGCACCTTTGTCAGGATTTTCTATCATCGCAGCACGGCTCTCAGGTAACATAAGAGCCTTGCCTATCCATCCATCAACACGGCCTTCTCGAACGATATCACTACGTGTTTTTTTATAAGTGTAGCCTTCAACCTGTACGATCTTGCCATCGTGTTCATCGGCGTAGGCAAGCCATGCAAATGTGAGCTGTCTGAGATTGCTCAGACAGACCACACGATGGGCCCGTTCTCTGGCACTGCGCAGCACAGGAACGAGTATCGCCATTAAGAGTGCTATCACCGCAATCACTACCAACAGCTCAATTAACGTAAACCCTTTTACTTTTCGCATGGCGGGTCATTATCCGTCTTCGGTCGGTTCTCATCAGAGCCGGGGATAGTCCTGCCCTTCGAGAATCCACCAGATATCTTCGGTGCCGTTTTCCGTCTCGCCGGCGAAGTCCCAGCCGGCATCCAGAAACGTGCCGGCCGACTGCATCTCGGCTGTGGTTTTACCTTCTCCGCCGTAGCTCGTAGTCCGGCCACTGGCCTCAACATCCCAGAAGCAATTGCTGATTTCGCCGCCCCAATCGGCTCCCAAGAGCCCTCCCTTCTGAGAGCCACTCAAAATGGCTGAGGCTGAATAGCAATTGCGTATAGTGCCGATGTCACGCCCACTATTTGAGCCGTTACTACCCACAAGTCCACCGACATACCATTGGCCGGCAACACTCCCTTGGGCATAACAGTTGATCGTTTCGCCGGGCGTGCATCGTCCCACAAGGCCACCGGCGGCGATTCTTCCTTCGACGTCGGCATATGAATAGGATGATGTAACATTGCCTTTGTTCTGTCCCACCAGGCCGCCGACATTCTCACTTCCGGTCGCATTACCTGTGAAATAGCAGTTCATGATAATCCCGCCGGAGCCATTCTCTCCGACCAGCCCGCCAATCTCATTTTGCCCTGTAACGCTGCCGGACTCGACGTAGCAGTGTGTTACAGTTCCCCCCCCTAACCACCCAACCAGGCAGCCATGAAAGTCTCCTTTGACCACGTTGACATTAGGGTCGATCAATCCCAAATTCTTAATCTGACCGCCGACCATATATCCGAAAAGTCCTACGTCTGTGGCCTCCGGAGAAGTATAGCTGAAATTTGAGATCGTGTGACCGTCGCCGTCGAATGTGCCTCGGAAGGGATAATACTGACTTGCTATGATATAAAAATCGACACCGGTTAGATCGATATCGTTAACGAGTTTGAAATGTGCGTTCATTAATCTTGGATTTTGGCCAATGCTGTTCAACTCGTCAGCCGTCGAAATCAAATAAGGATCGTCAGGCTCTCCTGTTCCTCCTGAGAAAGCGGGCAGTTCCGGCGGAGGAGAAAGCTGCCAAATAAGGACCGGATATCCCCCGCCTTCTAGTTCCGTCCAGATATCACCGGGACCGCCCGGAGCACCGGCAAAATCCCAGCCTGCATCGATGAATGTGCTGGGATCCTGCATCTCAAGCGTTGTTTTGCCCACGCCGCCGTCGCTTGTCGTTTGTCCGCTCACTTCAATATCCCAGAAGGAACCGCTAACTCCATCTTCTCCATAGTATCCTACAAGCCCCCCGACATTCTGGTCCCCTGAGACATGTATAACCGAATAGCAGTTGAGTATCGTACCCGAATGGAAACCGCCGGCGTGTCCACCTCTTGTGGCGTTGTTTCCCACGAGCCCTCCAACATAGTTTTGCCCGGTAGCTTCTCCATCAGCATAGCAATTGACAATCTCGCCATCGTAGGTGTTGTATCCAACCAGGCCGCCGATCTCATCCTGTCCCTGGATACTCGCAGACGAGTAAGAAGCTGTGATAATGCCATTGTTAATTCCGACCAAACCCCCAACCTGGTACTCGGCGTCAATAGTACAAGAGCAATAGCAATTGATTACAGATCCCCTATTCTCACCCACGAGGCCGCCGGTGCTATTCTTTCCGGTGACGCTGGTAGTCGAGAAGCAGTTCGTTACAATTCCTTTATAATTGTATCCCACGAGGCCCCCGACGGCATCTTGCGCCTCAACACTGGCATTTGAGTTGCAGCCAACAATTCCGCCATGGTTTGAACCCACCAGGCCCCCAACACGGTACGAGCCTGTGACGTTTCCGGTCGCATAGCAGCCTATGATTGATCCGGAACTGCTCCCGATGAGACAACCGGCGGATCCTTCTGCTATAACGCGCCCCCCCACGGCGTAACAGTCGGTTATTACTGCGCTTGACCCAATGAGTCCACCAACTAATTGTTTTCCTATCACGCTGCCGCCAACAACGTGACAGTTCGTTACTGTCCCCAAGTCAATCCAGCCCGCCAGCGAACCGACACCGGCGGCCGTTCCACCATTAACGTTAGGATCGATCATTCCCACATTGATGATACGGGCATTGGGGCCATAGATATAACCAAAAATCCCTATACAGGTCTCACCTGTAGATGAATAAGTAAAGTTGGAGATTGTATGACCGTTGCCGTCAAAAACGCCGGTAAAAGCAGGGAACAGACCGTAGCCAATAATGTTGAAATCTGTTCCCGAATATATACTCAAATCGATGTCGGCCATTAATTTGAAATGACTGTCCCAGTCGTCCATATCGGACCCGATTGCGTTCATCTGCTCGGCGGTATAGATCAGATACGGATCCTCGGCTGTTCCACCACCGCCGCCGTACTGGGCGTGAACCGGTAAAGTCAGAAACAATACGCACAGCAGCCATCTTAAATGATTTGCTTTTCCTCTCATTTTCCTGTCCTTTCAATATGATGTCAGCACGCAGGGTGCATGACAGCGTTTTTAAATCAGTTCATTCAGCAACCAAAGACTCAGGTTATTCCAACAAGGTGACCATGATCTCCGGCGAGATGATTGTGTCGTCTTTGTCATCGACCGCTTCAATTATTATGGTGTACTGCCCCGGTCCCATCTGATTTTGACCGTTGTAATCCCATTCCCATTCAAGATATTCCACAGGCAAACGCCGCTTATTTGGATCCTTCTGGATTGCCCCCCTACGTGTATTCCAAGAGACGCTGTCGCCATAAACATGAATGCTCACGTTCTTAATCGAGTTGTCAGGATCGTACACTCCGGCACGAATCAAGATCGGATCGAGGGATATCTCAAGCCTGGCGCCATCCAGTGGCTGGTCAACGACCAGTAGGGGCCGCTCTTCAAGGATCGGTGGAACACCATTCGTCCATTGCGAAATCACGGTCAGCATGTCTACAAGGTCGACCTTACAATCGCTGTTGATGTCACCGTTTATGTTGGCTTCACCAACACGCTCGCCGAAGCAAGACTTACTGGCTTCGGCCGTGCCGCCGTAGGCGCCCATGTTAATAACACCGCCGTTGGGGAATGGTTCAGAGGCAACCGGAGTTTTTGGATCGCCTGCGTCGATGCAGGGGCTTGTGACATCATCGTTCACCCAGCTTCCGCTGACAGCGTCCCAGCGACCCACCTGCGATTTCAGGTGGTAGTCACCGTCGATCCAGACGTCGTCATTGGCATCTGCCGGTGTTGGATCCGGATTCCAATAGCCCGGTTCGGCAAAGCACGGTGCTACGTCGATGTTGCCCTCACCGGGCCAGCCGCCCTGGATGTCACTATAAACGATAGAAATATCCAGGAGTTCCTCTTCCCACGTGTAAATTTCGTCGCCCCCATCCCATAGAATGCAATTACTGATGGTCATACTCATTGGGGTGGGCCTACGACTATACATACTCCAGGTGATAGCGTTGCCGTTCTGGGCGGAATTGTCTGACAAGGTACAACCTATCAGGCTCGGACCGTGCCCCATTGCATATAATACTCCACCTTGCTCGGCCCGGTTACCGGTAAAGATGCTGTTTCTTATCGTCGAGCCTTGCATTCCGCGGAGGGCGCCGCCTTGCTCTGCTGTATTGCCGGTGAATATGCAATTCTCGATACTCTGCACGCCACCGGATATTGCTCCGCCATGATATGCCGAATTCCCACTGAAGATGCAATTATTTGCTGTTGCTTCGTATGTGTCCACTGCGCCGCCGGAGCCGTAACTGTTGTTCGAAGATAAAGAAGCCGAATTGCCCGAAAATGCGCAGTCTATCAGTTCGAGCTTTCCCAGTCCGAGCTTTCCACCTGTATGCGATATGCCACCTCCACTTTGTGAGGTGTTGTCGATGAATACGCATCCGATCAACACGGCATTGCCATTTATCAACATGCCGCCGCCTATCCATAAGGCCCGATTCCCGGTAAAGCTGCATTCGCTCAACGTAAGTTTGGCATCCACCCCGCAGATCGCACCACCATTCCCCGCCAGGTTTGAAATGAATTTGCAGTTTCTCAATAGGCTTTGGCCCGTCCCAATATTGATTGCGCCCCCTCCGCTAGCGCTATTGCGCCTGAAGACGCAGTTCAGTATCGTAGGACTGCCATCGATAATCACCATGCCGCCATCGACGCCCCCGGTCACAACAAAGCCGTCAAGGACGGCACTTGCGTCGGCTGCAATGCTGGTTATTACATGTACGCTGTTGTCTGCGCGGGTTGGCTCATAAAAAAAATCAGGGGGATTACTAACATCAGCATCGTCATCATTCAAGTCGCCGCTAAGGATTGTCTGGTATGCTTCGGTGCCACGTTCGTTTGGGTCCGCCGCGTCAAATCCCGCAAAGCCGCCTTTGACGGTGACGCCGGACTTCAGTTCAAAGGTCGCCGACCGACCTTCCTCACCTGGTGGCAGGGGCCCTCCTCGGCTCGGCCCCAAATAGAACTCTATGAGCCCTTGATTTGGTCTATATGTACCCTGCGCCACCCGGATTTCGTCCCCGGTTGAGGCCGTAGTCAGAGCATCCCGGAGATAGTTGAACGCATCGGCCCACGATGAGCCATCGTTGCCTTCGGCTGCACTGGCATCGACGTATATGACCCGCCCTGTCGCAGCCGTGCGTACCGCCCCCAATAGAAACAGCACGCACAGCAGCCATCTTACATGAGTTGCTTTTCCTCTCATTTTCCTGTCCTTTCAAAAAGTATAATAAATATATAATGCCGCTACGGCCCACGCAGCCGGGCATACTTCCATCGCCGGATTAATTGTCTTCTCGCATCTTATCACTATCGTACTCCCAGCAGCTTGATATCATCGATGTTCCAGCCGGACATGGGCCAGGCCTCGTTGTGCTTGACCTCATAACCCCAGCGAATGTAGAGGCTCTCCCGGCGGTCGGCCATCGCACCCAGACTATAGTCAACGACCTGCCAGGTGTCATCCGTGAGGCCGGCCTCAGTATCCTCGTGCTGCCAAACCGGTGCCCATCTGGTTCCGTCAGTAGAAAATTCAATTGTGGCACGGACGTAGTCGGCCTCATCGGTGTTGAGCCAGCGCGCGAACTGAAGCTTGACGTCGCGATACAGGCGGCAGTCGAACGGACCGGCGGTCAGGTAGTATGGTCCATCGACGGCCGCGGAGTAGTCTCCCTGGAGGTTCACGCCGTAGACGTTGTCGCCCGTGCAGCCGGCGTTGGGATCAGGATTGCCGTACTCAGCTCCGCCGAGACCGGCGGGTATGCCAAACTGCCATTGACCTTGTGCTGTGAAGCCCGGCGTTTCGTTAAGCGCCGCCTCGAAGATGACCTCTCTGGCACCGTGCCCCCAGTACTGCATCATGAGTTCAAGGTCTTCAATGTCGATAAGCCCATCAACAGTCAGATCAGGAGCATCACATGGAAATGCCACCGTCTGTAACCAGTGTTCGGCCAGGAATGCAATATCCGCCAAATCGACACCCTCTGGGTCGACAAAATCACCAACGATCATCTGCTCCCAGGCCAGTTTCGGATAGATCGGCCGACCACAGCACATCCTCCAGGCGTCATCGGTGCCATCGAATTGTGCTTCTGAAAAATCCCAGCCGGCGGAAAGATACATCCACATGTTCTGCATCTCGGACGTGGTCTTTCCCTCGCCGCCGGCACTTCTGGTCACGCCGCTCGCTTCGATATCCCAGAAGGAGTTTTCAACAGGGATGCCGATGTTTGCGCTAACTAGCCCACCTATCCAACTACCTGCTGTTGCCCCTGTTACTTTGCCGGTTGAGTAGCATCTCGACACAGTGCCCCCTTGATTCTGACCAATCAGACCGCCAACAAAATCCTCACCGTGCACACTACCGCTGGCGTAGCTGTCGGTCACAACAGGATCGTATTTGAAATACGGATCCTCATGCTTCGGATTGATCCCAACCAATCCACCAATGTAGTTTTTACCTGACACATGGCCATGAGCACAACTCATACGGATCGTACCCCAATTGTACCCTACAAGACCACCGGCATAGTTGGCCTCGATGAACACAAAAGCCGTTGAGTAGCATTCGGAGAGCGTGCCCTCATGCGATCCCACCAAACCCCCGCCATTTTCCTCCGCGGTGACACTGCCGGTAGCGTAACACTTATCAATACTGGCCTCTGAGTAGCATTTACCGACAAGTCCACCAATACTATTTCTTCCTGAAACATGGCCGGTGGCGTAGCAGTGGGAGAGTTTGGATGTTATTCTGTTGTTTCCAACCAGCCCTCCAATATAGGCGTCACCGGATACATCACTACTTGACCAACTGTTCGAAATGATAATGCCGGAGGTCTCTCCAACTAAACCACCGACTCTCTTTTCTCCGGTGACCTTGCCTGTTGCATGGCAATCAGAAATCTCTCCGCGATTTTCTCCCACCAGGCCACCAAAAGACTCACGTCTATCCAATGTTGCGTTACCACTCGCCGGCAAACGTTGTTCTGCCGGCCCAACTGTACATGTAGTATAACAATCAGAAATTATTCCATAGTTCGATCCTGCCAAACCACCTACCATCCTTTCACCCTGCACCAGACCGCCCTCAATAGAGCAATTGCTGATAGAACCCGACCATAAGGTACCGGCCAGAGCACCCACGCCCCACACCCACTTTTGGCAGGTGGAGGCCGGCCGTATATCTGGATTCACCAAACTCAGGTCTTTAATCACAGCATTTGGATCGCTGATGCGCATGAATAGCCCAAAAAACTGAATAATACCATCATCAGCCGGCTCCTCATTGCCCGTTACGACATAGGTCAGGTTTGATATCGTATGCCCATTGCCGTCAAATACACCCTTGAACGGATACCAGCCACTGCCGATAAGATTGAACGAAGAGCCTCCAAAATCCTTCAGATCAATATCCGCCACGAGTTTGAAGTGCTTGTCCCAGTCGTTGGGTTCGGCGCCGATTGCGTTCATCTGCTCGGCTGTATCGATCAAATAAGGATCCTCGGCTGTGCCATTGCCACCCCAATATTTCGCTTGAACGGGCAAAGTTAGAAACAGCACGCACAGCAGCCATCTTAAATGATTTGCTTTCCTTCTCATTTTCCTGCCCTTTCAAAAAGAATGAATAGAGTATAATGACGCTACGGCCGACATAACCGCAGCATATTTCCGATATCAAACGAGTCGTCGGCTCGTATCGATTCGATACGGACGCCGCGTTTTAGTAATCTCGTACGATGAGCGCGTCTTTACCTACGAGATAGCGGTCTGAACCTGCGACTTTGAGATTGTAGACCTTGCCTACATAAGGCGCCGGTCTTTTGGTTACGCTTTTAATCCCAATCGAGCCTTTCGGCGTTTGAAGTTTTGTTCCTGCTTTTAATTCCTGCAGCGAAATCCATTGCCCGGATTCTGCCAGGAAGTAGTGATTCTCTGCAACGCCGATACAATTTCCGCTCTCAAGTAAAACATCATAGCACGTAAATGTTCCTTTGTGTTCCTGCACTTCCTGAATTTTACTCAGGCAGTTCATGCCGCGGATACTTTGTCCTTGAGTAATCTTTGATATTGGAACAAGCGCGCCATTCGTCCAGACATTGGTCTCAGCAGTGAAACAAGTCCTGCCTTTGGGTGGTCTTGCGGTGGTGAACGTCCATACCTTGCCGGTTATTGTCTCGCCGTCGCTATCGACTTCATCGATGCGCCAGTAGTAAGTGACTTCATCATCCAACCATTCGAGTTTTATTTCGTTTGTGGTCAACTGAATTACAAGAAGCAACATGTCATTAATGTCGGATCCGAAGTAAACATTATGCGCGACGGCGTTGACGCCGGCGGTCCAGCTTAATGTAACGTTTCTATCGACATCATCAGCCCCGTCAACAGGATTGGGATTTGAAGCCTGACCAGGCAAGCGTGGTAGTAGCCGTGGTGAAAGGCTGGCTTCCGGCGTGCCGCCATAAGCGCCCATATTAACTCGGTCACCATTGGGGAAACGCTCAAGACCAACGGGCTCGCCCGGGCTGCCCGCATCAATACAAGGGCTGCTTACTTCATCAAGAATCCAATTCCCGCTAATTGGATCCCATCGCCCACCCTGAGATTTTAAATGGAAGTCACCACGCTCTGGATCGGCAAACAATGGATCACTATCGAGATTATTACCTTGCCAGCCATTTTGCACGTTACTGTAGCTAATCCCTACTCCAGTAGTAACTCCTCCATGTCCTACGCTTCTACTTACAGCCTGTATTTCATCAGGAAGATCAGCCCAGAGGATACAATTGACCAGCGTCAGGCGGCCATCCTGGATGTTGGATATTCCGCCCCCGGCATTCCATGCGAAGTTTGTGCTGAACGTACAATTGAGCAGTATCAATTCGCTTTCGCTGAGGTTCTCCATCCCGCCGCCGTCTCTGGCCATGTTATAGCTGAATATACAATTAGTCAGGCTCATCTCGCTGGCGATGTAATTGTACAAGCCCCCGCCGCCTTGTAATGCCTGGTTTTCGTTGAATATACAGCTAAGCAGTGTCAGCTTGCTGTTGTTGTACATTCCGCCGCCGCTTCCTCGTGTCGAGTTTCCTCGAAAAGTGCAGTCAGCGAGCATCGAAACACTTTCTTCGTTGTACATCCCGCCGCCACCGCCACCTCCTGCCGAGTTATAGGTGAATCTGCAATTAGTCAACGCTGGAACACTCTTTTCGTTATACATCCCCCCGCCGCTCATGCCTGCCATGTTGCCGGTAAATACGCAGTTTAACAGTACCGGCGTGCTGTTGTTGTTGTACATGCCGGCACCATTTCCGCCTGTGGAGTTACCGCTGAACGTGCAATTTGTCAGCATCGGGCTGCTGTTATTGTTGTACATCCCGGCGCCACCGTCCGGCGCATAGTTTTCACTGAACGTGCAGTTGAGCAGCACGGGATTGCTGCTGTTGTTATGCATTCCGGCACCTCTTTCCGTTGACGCGTTCCCGGCGAAAGTACAATTAATCAGCGTCGGACTGCTCTTATCGATGTACATCTCGCTGCTATGATTATCAGGATTTCTGCCACCGCCGACGATCACACTTCCAGTGATTGTGAAACCATCCAAGACGGCTGTAGCGTCGTTTTCGCTGGATGTTATAACGTGATAGCTGCTCTCCCTGACAGTGTTTAATCCCGGGCTATCATCGGCGTCAAGGTCGTTGCTCAGAATGCTCTTGTATTGATTGATATCCCGCACATCCCAACCATGGCCGTATCTTGCGGCATAACCGCCTTTAATAGTCACATCGTTTATGAGTTGAAACGAAACACTACTATCTCCCTGCATAACCCCAATTCCCCGGTCGGGCGTATAAACGCCCTCAGCAACGCGTATTTCAACCGGCTTATCGGAGAAATACGCAAGCAGTAAAGCGTCCTGCAGGGAGTTGACGGCGTTCCCCCAGCTTGTACCGACATTCCAACCGTCGGCGTCATCATCCACATAAATGATTTCAGGCTGATCCACTGGACCAGGCCACGGCGTCTGCGCAGAAACCGCCGCCCCCACAATTAGTACAAACAGCACACACAGCAACCGTTTGATGTGATTTGTTTTTCCTTTCATTTTCCTGCCCTTTCAATAAAAGTAAAATAAATATATAATTTCGCTACGACCTACACAGCCACAGCATGTTTATCCCGTTTGAAAAATCATTTCTTGAAACGTTCCTCCATGAACAAAGAAGATGGAGAGTTGGCGCAAAATGTTTGTTCATCCGGTCAAAACGCCGTAAATTGGGCCAATGATAGCACATACCGAAGTCCCTGTTGCGCATGACCCAGCTTTTCTCAGGAAACACACGAAGAAAGCACAGCCATGCTGCTACAAAAGGAAAACCTCTAATCGTTCAAGGCAGTGCCGGTATGAAATAAACGTATGAAATATGATGGCACGGACAAATATAATGGTTTTTGGCCTGCCCTTATATATTTGTATACGATTATACCTGCAATGATGTTCTTTTGCAAGTTTTTTTTAATTTTTTACAGGCACATGGTGAGAAACGCATCACACGCAGCAGCAGCTTGAAAATCAAGCGTGAATCGAATCGGCCCTCCGCACGGATATTACTTGCTCAAATTATAGCTGTAATGTGTTATAATATAGATGAAGATAGGGTGTTTGTTGCCGGGTGTGTTGCCCGAAACTGCCAGAATACTTCTGAAAACTTAGGAAATAGGCATGTTCGAGAACAGAAATATTAGTCCATACACTCTTGTATTCTCGGCTCTGATGGTGTTTGGCGGATTGCTGTGCCGTGACGTACGCAGTTCAGAAGTTGTAATCAACGAGATCCATTCGGATCCGGATGTTAAGACGGAACTGGTGGAATACGTGGAACTGCACAACACCAGCGGGCAGGCCGTTGACCTGTCCGGCTGGTATTTCAGCGAAGGCATCTTCTATACGTTTGACGAAGGCACGACTCTGCCTGCGGGCGGCTACATTATCGTTTGCCAGAGCCCGGGTGATATACACGCCAAATGGGATACGGGGCGTTACCAACTGCCCGAGCATGCCGTATTAGGACCTTTCGGGGGCAAACTTAGCAACGAAGGCGAGCTGATCGTCCTCTGTAAACCCGACGGCGTGGTGATGGACCAGGTCGATTATCAGCTTGGCTTTCCCTGGCCCACGGTCGGCGATGCTGTGTCCGAGAACCAACCCGGCACCGGGCACTCAATGCAGTTGGTAAATCCGCTGTTCGATAATGATCTGGCGGGCAGTTGGCGCTCCGCCGCACCTACTCCGGTCGCCGGGAACAGCGGCGTCTTCGCCGGCAACATCCCGCCTCACATTAGGCAGGTGAAACACTCGCCAAAACAACCGAGGTCCGTCGATGTTGTGACCATCACGGCGAAGATCACCGACCCCGACGGGGTGGACAGCGCCACTTTGCTGTACCAGTTGGTGAATCCCGGCGACTACTTCGGCCCCGGGCAACCGCGATTCTACGATACTTGGATCACCGTTGATATGCACGATGATGGAATCAACGGCGATCTGAGCACAGGTGACGACATCTATACGGTGCAGCTTCCTGAGTCATTACAGGCCCATCGTCGTCTTGTCCGCTACCGCATCGGTGTGACGGACAGCCTGGGCAACAGTCTTCTCGTGCCCTATGCCGACGATCCGCAGCCGAACTTTGCCTACTTTGTTTACGACGGTGTTCCCGTCTGGAAAGGTGCCGTTCGTCCGGGCAGGTCTGTGGTGGAGTACGGCACTGAGGTCATGCGCAGCCTGCCGGTGTACCATTTAATCAGCAGTGCAGAGGACGTTCACGAGTGTCAGTTCGTACCTATTCCCGATCCGAGGTGCAATCCCGAAGCAAAGCTCTACAAATGGAGCGGCACGCTCGTTTACGATGGTGTGGTTTACGACCATATCCGCTATCGCGCTCGCGGGGGCTGGGCCACGTATGCGTTCGGTAAGAACCGCTGGAAGTTCGATTTCAACCGGGGCCACTACTTCCAGGCGCGCGACGATTACGGCAACAAGTACAAGGAGAAATGGGACAAGCTGAACTTCTCGGCCTGTTTCCAGTTTGCCAATACGCACAACCGTGGCGAGCACGGCATGTATGAAGCGGTCACGGCAAAACTTTTCGCCATGGCATCCGTACCCGTATCAAATATGAACTGGCTGCACTTCCGGGTGATTGATGACCTTCAGGAGTCCAAACCCAATGACCAGTATGAGGGCGACTTCTGGGGCCTCTATTTGGCTATAGAACAACCTGACGGCCGTTTTCTTAAAGAGAACGGGCTGCCGGACGGCAACCTGTATAAGATGTACTTCCCATGCAGTGGCGACCGCGGCAACAAGAACAACCAGGGACCCACCCAGGTCACCGACCATAGTGATGTCATCGCGTTTTGCCAGGCATATCGGGGGTATCCGTCTGATCGACAGTGGTGGGAGCAGAACACCAACCTGGACATCTACTACAGCTACCGGGCGATCTGTGACGCCGTTCATCACTATGACCTGACGGATCGTTGGAACTGCTTTTACTACCTCAATCCCGAAACCAATCGCTGGTGGATACTTCCCTGGGATTTCGATCACTCATGGGATACGGACATATACACACACGATGATGAATACTGGAAACAGGTATTGGATTCACGGTTCTTCCAGGGCCACCGCGTCACGAATCCAACGGTGTACCACAGGTTCCCGGACTGTATCATTGCCTTCCAGAACCGCGTTCGCGGCCTGAACGATCTCCTTCTCAATGATGACCAGTGTGTGCAGCTCATAGATGAATCCGTTGCCGTCATTTCGGATCCAACCGGGGGGCCGTCTTTTGTCGATGCTGACCGCGCCATGTGGGACCAT
>Ga0307380_10006577_pt1 | contig 15245 bp, 15 predicted proteins | sample UN3MG_FD_202239 | JGI IMG/M metagenome (GOLD analysis project Ga0307380, IMG submission 202239) | Soil microbial communities from Risofladan, Vaasa, Finland - UN-3 | ecosystem: Environmental > Terrestrial > Soil > Coastal area > Acid sulfate soil | place: Finland: Risofladan, Vaasa | collected...
GCACATCGCTGAAGAACACCTCACAGAACGACGACCCACCGCTCATCTGCTTGATCGGTCGGACCTCGACGCCTGGCGCGTCGAGCGGCAGCATGAACGCCGTCAGGCCCTGCTGCTTCACGACGTCGGGGTCGGTGCGCGCAATCAGCTCGCCCCACTGGCTGAACTGCGCTCCGGAGCTCCAGACCTTCTGGCCGTTGATGACCCATTCGTCGCCGTCACGGACGGCCCGAGTGGCCAACCCGGCCAGGTCGGACCCCGCGCCGGGTTCACTGAAGAGCTGACAGGCGAGGAAATCGGCTCGCCGCAAGTCGCCGACGAAGCGCTCCTTGAGTGCGTCGCTGCCCAGCACACGGATCGTGCTCGCAACCAGACCGACGGTGACGCTGACGAGTTCGTGACTGCCCGGCGATTGGTACTGACGCTCGATTCGGCCGAGCGCCCGAGCGTGCGCTCGACTGAGGCCGAGGCCGCCGTACTCGATGGGCCAATCGACGGCGTGGTACCCCTGTGTCGCCTTCTTCTGCACCCACTCGGCGATCGCGAGGATGTGAGCCCGCTCGTCTTCGAAGGACATGTCGCTGAACACCGAGACGTCGAAGTCGCCTTCGCCCCACACGAGTCCGGAGTCGAGCGTCGCTCGAGGTGTGGCGTTGGCCTCGAACCATTCGGCGGCGCGCGCGGCGAAATCCTCGACGCTGATGTCGGGATCGACCAGGGGTCGTTCCTGGGTGTCGGTCATGTCGGGCCTTTCAGGTCGTGACGAGTTCTTCGAGGTCGCCGGCGAGCCATGCATCGCGCAGCCGGCGCTTGTTGATCTTGCCCATCGTGTTGCGCAGGAGATCCGTGACGAGGTGGTATTCCCGAGGGCACTTGTAGTGGCTGAGGCGCTCGCGTAGCCAGTCGGACAGCTCGGTGATGTCCGGTGGCGCCGATGGATCGGTCGGCATCACCAGCGCGACAAGCATCTCTCCCATGTCGGGATGCGGCACGCCCACGCACCCGACGTCTGCAACGCCGGGGTGATCGATCAGCAGCTGTTCGGCCTCGGCCGGATAGATGTTCACACCGCCGGAGACGACCATGTCGCTGAACCGATCGGTGATGAAGACATAGCCGTCGGCATCCATGTACCCGATCTCGCCGAGCGTGAACAGACCAGGTTCGGGGTTCGACGCTGCGGTCTTCTCCGCGTCGTTGGGGTAGATGATCCCGCGTCCCGTCGCGTCGCGGAAGAAGAGGCGGCCCTCGATTCCCGCAGCGACCTCGTTCATGTCCTCATCGAGCACGACCGCCGCGAACGGTGGCACCGAACGACCGACCGAACCCTGGTGTTCCAGCCACTCCTCGCTGGAGATCGTGCAGACGGTGCCGACTTCGCTGGCGCCGTAGGCGTCGCGGAACACCGGCCCGAACCACTCGATCATGGCCGCCTTGACCTCGACGGGGCACTTGGCACCAGTGTGCGCAAGCATCTTCATCGAGCTGACGTCGTACTTGGCTTTCACGTCGTCCGGCAACGCCAGGAGCCTCACGAAGTGGGTCGGCACCATGACGCTCGTCTCGGTCCGGTAGGTGTCGATGGCCGCCAACGTCGCTTCGGGGTCGAACTTCGACAGGATCACCGACGGCACCCCGGCGCAGAGCAGACGCATCCCCGACAACGGACCGGTGTGGTACATCGGGCCGACCACCAAATGAGTGCCGAAACCCGAGAACCCGCCCTGGGCGAGTGCATCGAGGTGCTCGACCATGTTGGTGCCGCCGGCGAACATCGTCGGCGGCAGCTCGGTGCCCTTCGGCAGGCCGGTGGTGCCCGAGGTGTACAACAGGTTCGGGCGCGGCACGACGTCGTCCGGTGGATCGTCGGTCGACCCGCCGGCGAGCCAGGTGTCCCAATCGACGACACCATCGACGTCGGCGCACTTCCAGCCGATCACGAGCTCGACACCGGCCTCGGCCGCCGCGTCGACGCCACGCTCGGCGGTTTCCGGGCCGACGAAGAGCACCCGGCTCTGCGAGTCGGCCAGGATGTAGGCCGTCTCCGACGCCGTGAGGTGGAAGTTGACCGGCACCGACGACGCCCCGGCGAGCAGCCCACCGAGATGCGCAAGCGCCGTCTCCGCGCTGTTCTCTGCGAACACCGCGATGCGGTGGGCCGACCCCAGTACTCCCGAGCGGCCGGCGTCGAGCAGCAAGTTGGCGCACCGGTTGAGTGCCTCGTCCACCTGCGCCCAGGTCAACTCTCGGTCGCCGTCGACGAGTGCAAAACCGGTCGGGTCGGCGGCGGCACATTCCTTGGCAAAGCGGGGCATCAGGGTCCGATCGGTCGGTTGGTGGAGGGACGGTCGAACGAACCAGAACGGAACTTGTCGACATCGAGCTTCATCGCGTCCGGCACAGCTTCGCTGGTCGATCCGTGGTGCACGCACACGCGATGGAGAATTCGCCACTCGCCGCCACGACACTCGTAGCTGTCGAGGTAGCGGCCGTAGAACGTGGACAGCCGGCGCTCGTCGCGATGGAACAGATGCGCAACGGTCAGGGCCTCGCCGCGGGCATGCGCGCCGTCGGGATCGATCTGCACCCGGTGATTCGACGTGGTGTGCATGGTCCACTCCCAGGCGTCGTGGCTGCCGACCACGCGGTCGCAGAAGTCCCATGCGTTGCCGACGAACACGCCGTGGTCATCGGTGCCGTCGGGCCAGTACGCCGACTTCATCACCTCGACGTCGAGCCGGTCGACACCGTAGGAGTACCGGCGCGACGCCTCGCGGCACGCCTCGATGGCGAGCAATTGCTCGATCGTCGGGGTCGGGTTCGTGAGTTCGGTCATCGACGCCTCCCGGGCTGATCGCCGCAGGGGTCAGACCCGCGATGTAGTCGTTGCGGCATCATGCGGTCGACCCGCCATCGACGACGAGAACATGGCCGGTGACGAACTCCGCAAGACCGGACACCAGGAACAGCACGGCTCGCGCCACGTGATCGGGCTGGCCGACCAGTCCGAGCGGGTTGGCGGAGATGCGGGACGCGATGTCGACACCGCTGGCCTTCAACGGCTCGAGTTGGTCCTGCACGCCGGGTGTGTCGATCACCCCGGGCGCCACGGCGTTGACGCGAATTCCTCGGGGTCCGAGCTCGCGGGCGAAGGCGCGTGTCAGCGATACGACGGCGGCCTTCGACGCCGCATACGCCGAGATGTTCGTCCCGCCACCGAGCGCGGCGATCGAGGCGAGGTTGACGATCGATCCGCCGGCAGGCATGTGCGTCGCCGCCTCGCGGGCAACGCTGAACGTCGATCGGACGTTCACGTCGAGCATGCGCGAGACGAAGTCGTCGGAGGCGTCGAGCATCGGGCCGGTCGTCGGGAAGATGCCCGCGTTGTTGACGACGATGTCGAGACGATCGTCGTTCCCCGCCGCCAGACGCACCGCGGCAACGACGTCGTCAGCGCGCGTGATGTCGCACTGGACGAATCCAGCACCGGTGGCCTCGGCTGCGACCGCCGACGACTCGTCGATGTCGCCGATCGTCACGATCGCCCCGGCGTCGACCAATCGACGTGCGATGGCCGCGCCGATTCCCTGGCCTCCCCCGGTGACCAGCGCCCGCTTGCCAGCCAGGTCGATCAGCTCGGATGCAGGTGCGACGTCGACGGAGACGAGCTGATCGGTCACGCCGCCGAGATTACCGAAGCCTCGTTAAGAATCATGCGCCCAGCGCCGGCAGCGCGAAGCCACCACGATCCAGCCACCACGACGGTTCGACCACGACGATGCGACCACGACGATGCGACCACGACGGTTCGGCCACGACCGGGCGATGAGCGAACCGACCGGATACGGCGGCTCCGCTCATCACAACCCGCCAACATCAACCAGCGATGAGCGAACCGACCGCATGCGGCGGTTTGGCTCATCGGTAGGTGACGTCGAGTTCGAGGTGTTCGAGGCCGCGGAGGATGAAACTGCGGCCGTAGCGCAGCGACGCCTCGTCGACGACCGCGATCGTGTCGAGCCGTGCCGCGAGTGTCTGGAGCGCGCAGACCGCCTCGAGCCGCGCCAGAGCGGCGCCGAGGCAGAAGTGGATGCCGTGCCCGAACGCCAGATGCTGGTTCACGCCCGGGCGATCGGGGCGGAACTCCTCGGGGTCGTCGAAGACGCGATCGTCGTGATCAGCCGAGCCGTACATCACCCAGACCGTCGAGCCGGCAGCGACCGGGGTGCCGGCGATTTCGGTGTCGGAGGTGACGATGCGGAATAGACCCTGGTTGGGACTCGCCCAGCGCAGCGCTTCCTCGACGACGAGCGATGCCCGGATGGGGTCGGCCTTGAGCCGCTCCCATTCGTCGGGGTGGTTGGCGAGTTGCACCATCACGTCGGCGAGCAGGCTCGCCGTTGTCTCGCTGCCCGCCACCTGAATCTGGCGGATGATCGACAGCATCTCGGCCATCCCGAGCGGTCCACCCTCGACGCCGTCCGCAGGGGTCAGCTCGGCATTGAGGAGGTCAGTCAGGAAATCGTCTCGAGGGGTGTCCCGTCGATCCTCGATCTCGGACGCGAAGTACCGCTGCTGCTCGACGATGTCGAGCTCGGCGGCGACACGTTCGTCGTCGGTGATCGTGCGACCGATCGCGGCGACCGACGAATCGGCCCAACGCTTGAACTCCGCCTGACGGGTTTCGGGCACTTCCAGGATCACCGCGACCGCTCGCACCGGCAAAGCCACCGCAAACGAGTTGAGGAAGTCGACACGCCCCGCACCCTCGAAGCCATCGACGAGCTCGTTGCAGATCGTTCGGATCGCAGGTTCGAGCTCCTTCACCCGCTTCGGCGTGAATGCCTTCGAGACGAGCTGGCGATATCTGGTGTGCGATGGCGCGTCTTCGGTGAGCATCGTCGGCACATTGGGCCAGCCCTGCGCGATCACCTCTCGGAGCCGAGCGAGCAGCTCGGGTGACGGCTTGGCCGCCGGTGTGCCGAACCGTGACGAGAAGGTCGCAGGTTCGTGGAGAATGCGCTTGACGTCCTCGTGACGCGACACGGCGAAGATCGACTCGCCAGGGCGGCCGAATTGCGCTCCATCGAGCTCGAGCACAGGGGCCTGGTCGCGTATCTCGCGGTAGTGCGGGTACGGACACTGCACCACCGCGTCATCGGTGGCATCGAAACTGACGGTCATCGAGCGATCCATTCACCGAGGATGGCGTGAAAATGCCGCGGCTTGGTCTCCTGGTAGTCGGCGAAGGTCACGCCGGGCTTGATCATGGCTTCGAGACCCAACTGCACCTCGGGCAGGTTGTAGACGTCCTGGTTGAACACACGGCCGAGCATGCCGAGCTCGGTGGCCACCGTCCAATCCTCGTCGTCCGTCAGCCAGTGGATCGGCGCCGCAGGTGGTCGCTCGTCGCCCGGATACGGCGACAGGAACATGCACTCCATGATCGAGCGACGGTGGTCGTTGCCATATGGGCGGAACCGGTACACGATCCGGTTGTACGCCCCCCAGGGATGGAAGTTCGGGAACACGGTGTAATAGATGCTCTCGGTCAACTCGCCGTCGCACAACTCGTCGGCTCGGTCGCCGATCGCAGGCCGCAGCGCGTCTCGGGCTGATTCCGCAGCGAGATGCCTCGCCGTCTCGTCGAGCGGCACGATCATCCGTGGCTCTTCGTCGAGGTTGCGGTCGCTCATGGCGTCGAAGATGTCCTGCTGGGTCGGCTCCCAGGTGAGGTGCGGGCTCGGCACGCCATTCGGGGTGATCGCCCGACTGAAGTTGCCGAAGACGTCGTACTGCGTGATGGCGTCACCGAGGCTCGGCAGGAGCTGCGGGTGCGTCGCGACCACGTGAAAGGCCTCCATGAACGCTTCCTGAGCGACCTTCCAGTTGCAGTTCATCACCTTGGCGACGTGCGCCTCCTTGTAGCGATCCTCCAGCGGCCAGCGGGTGAAGTGGTCGCTCAGGTCGCCCAGGTGATCTTCGAGCGGAGCGGCATCGAGGTCCATGTTGATGAACACGAAGCCACCCCACGTGCCGACGAGCACCTCGGGCAACCCCCATTGGTCCGGTTCGAGCCGAGGGAAGTCCCACTGACACGGCACCTGCTTGAGGCAGCCGTTCAGTTCCCACGCGAAGCCGTGGAAGGCGCAGCGCAGCTCGGTGTCCCGCCCGGCGTGCTCACGGATCCGACGCCCTCGGTGGGGGCAGACGTTGTGAAACGCACTGATCTCAGCGGGCGCCGACCGCACGACGAGGATCGACCGGCCGACGACGTCATAGGTGATGTGGTCGCCGACTTCGGGGATGTCTTCCTCTCGACACGCCATCTGCCAGACCTTGGTCCAGACCTTCTCGACCTCGAGTTGGTGGAACTCGGCGCTCGTGTAGCGCTCGACGGGCACGTCGGATTCGCTCGGCGGCATCGGCGAGAACCACCGGAGCACCTCGGGCACTTCGTGACTGTCGGTGTCGAGCAACTGCTGATACGTCAGCGTCGGAGGCTTCGTGTAGTCGATCGCGGTCACGTGTTGGCTTCCTTCTGACTGGTGGTCGAGTCCGGGCTCGCTGACTCGGTCTGGCGAAAACGTGGCAGCACGGCGAGGCGGGGCGGAAGCTGCGGGCCCGCAAGCCATCCGCACAGGTGGGGGTCGGCGTGGTACACGTCGCCGCTGACCCAGCGACCGTCAGGGGTGAAGACCCCGACCTTCCCGTCGCGTGCGGTGACGGTCAGGTTGCCGTCGTCGCGGACGTCGTAGAGCGCGCCGCTCAGTGCATGCTTTCGTTGTCGCATCGAAACCCCCGGATCGTGGTGTGGGTGACACGATCACAGGTGCGAGCGTCAACGATCAGGGCCAAAGGTCCCGGAATTGACCAACTGGCCGATTCGACGCGATTCCGCGCCGAGCGATGAGCGAGGCACGCAGATGTGGTGCGTTCGCTCATCGCCTGCGACGTGAGCAGGGGTCGACCGTTGCCTGTTCAGTCGGGGTGTGCAACGGCCACGTTGCCCTCGGTCCACATGACCGTGAGCGTTCGGTGGGTGATCCGCCAGCCAGCGTCGGTGCGCGCCAATCGGTCCTCGTATCGCCCCGCGACGATGTAGTGCGGGCCGCCGGTTGCGGCCTCGCGGATGTGTTGGGCCTGCAGATAGCAGCGGTGCGTCGCGGCATCGCCGTCGACGGCGATCTCGTGGTTGCCGACGAGGTGCTGGCTCTCATCGAGATGCTGCAGCGCGCCGCGGATCCGCTCGCGAATCGCCTCGATCCCGACGAGTGTCGTTGGTATGCCCAGCTGGCCGGTCGCCTCCGGGACGAAGACGTCGTCGAGCAACGCCCAGTCCTTCGTGTCGAGTGCCCGGCAGTAGCGCAGCGCGACCTGGTGGATCTCACGCTCGTCGATCAATACCTGAAGGTCGGTCATGTCGGTGCTCCGTTCGAGTGCGAATTCAGATGCGGGTTCAGATGCGGGTTCAGATGATCGTCCAGCCACCGTCGACCGCGAGGTTCTGGCCGGTGACGTAGCTCGCGGCGTCGCTCGCGAGGTAGAGCACCGCATTGGCGATGTCCGTCGGCGTGCCCTTGCGCCCGAGCGGCACGTTCGACGACCGCTTGGTGGTGATCGGCCCCATCAACCCGCTCACTGACGGGCTCGTCGGCCAGAAGTGCTCGATCTCGCCGGCGTGCATGCGGTCGAGCGTGGGCACGGGCACCACTCCGGGGCTGACTGCGTTGACCCGGATGCCGTGCGGCGACAGGTCGACGGCGAGGCTGCGGGTGAAGTGGATCGCCCCGGCCTTCGCTGTGTCGTAGCTCGTACCGAGACATGGCAGCAGGCCATCGACCGACGCGATGTTGACGATCGCTCCCCCGTCGCCCTGCTCGACCATGCGGGCAGCAACCGGTTTGCAGCAGTTGAACAGGCTGGCGAGGTTGATGTCGATCGATCGCTTCCACGACTCGACGCTCTGGTCGAGGATGCTGCCCGCCTCGTGGTACGAACCGGCGTTGTTGACGAGGATGTCGATCCGGTCGCCGAGCGACGCGAGGGTCGAGGCACACGCCGCCGAGTCGGTGACGTCGAGCACCATGGCGCGACCTCCGATCTCGTGTGCGACTCGTTTGGCACCCACGGCATCGATGTCGACCACTACGACCGAGGCTCCCGCAGCCGCGAGTTGTCGTGCGATGCCCTCGCCGATCCCCGTGGCGGCGCCGGTGACCACGGCTGTCCGACCCGAGAGGTCGAAGAGGCTCGCGATCGTCTCGTTCATCTGCGCGACGTTACGGACCAGCAGCCCGATCGCAGGAGTCGAACGCTCCGCCGCACCGGTGGCGATGAGCCAACCCGCCGCATCCGGTCACCTCGCTCATCACCGCGCCGACATTCCCCACCGCGATGAGCCAACCCGCCATATCCGGTCACCTCGCTCATCGCTACCGACCGGCCACCGGCCATCGCCGAAGCGTGTGCCACACTGAACTCGTATTCCATGAGCTGCTCGACCGCCTCCGGATCAACGTCGAGTCCGGGCTGCCCGACCTGTGCGACGCACCGATGAAGGTGCCGGCGACGGCGTACTCCGACCCGAGGCAGTACGCGGACGAGATCGAACAGATCTTTCTGCGAGTGCCGTTGCTGGTGGCATTGAGTTGCGATGTCCGCGAGCCCGGCGACTACCTCGCGTACGACATCGCGGGCCGACCGATCGTGGTCGTTCGCGGCGACGACGGTGTCGTGCGGACCCTGCTCAACATCTGTCGACATCGCGGCGCCCGCCTGACCGACGAGCACTGCGGCTCGGCGCGTCGATTCACCTGCCCGTACCACGCCTGGAGCTACGACAACCAGGGGGCGCTCGTCGGCGTCCCGGGCGACGACTCGTTCGGCGACATCGACGTCACCGGCTTGCTCGAGCTGCCCACAGAGGAACGCCACGGCGCGGTCTTTGCGTCGCTCGACCCCGACGCAACGCTCGACCTCGACACCTGGCTCGACGGCGTCGGCGAGTCGCTCGAAGCGCTTCGACTCGACGAGTTGTACCCGTACCGCGTGCCGACAACGATCGCCAGCCCGAACTGGAAGCTCGCCGCCGACGGCTACCTCGACGGTTACCACATCGGCTACCTCCACCGGAACACCATCGGCCGCAAGTCGATCACCAATCGCAACACGTACGACTTCTTCGGACCGCATGTGCGCATCGGGTTCGCCACGAAGATGACGCGCGACGAGACCGGCCCGGTCGATCCATCGCGGCTGGTCGACTACATGAGCCTCGTCCACTACATCTTCCCGAACGTGTCGATCTCGGGGGGCCACGGCGACACGCTCATGCTGAGCAAGCTGCTCCCCGGACCCACGGTCGATCAGTCGAGCACCGTCCAGTTCCAGTACTACCGCGAGCCGGTCGAGGGCACGTTGGTCGAGATCGCCGAGGGCAAGCGCACGACCTACGAGGCGGTCGTCCGCGACGAGGACTGCGCAACGATCTTCGGCATCAACGACGCGCTGGGCGCAATCGGTGACGGCCATGTGCTGTTCGGACGGAACGAGTCCGGCAACCAGCACCTCCACGACACGATCAGATCGTTGACCGGTCGCCGCTGACGCATGCGATCCCCGTCAGCGGCTGCCACCGTTGACCACGAGGGTGTGACCGGTGATCCACGATGCGGCGGGCGACGCCAGGAAGACCACTGCATCGGCCACATCATCAGGTGTGCCGAGACGACCGAGCGGGACGCCGAGACGTTCGGCCAGCTTCGGCAGGTCGTCGTCGGTCGCCCCGAAGAACTCCATGAACACCTCGGTCGGCACAGGACCGGGCGCAACGCCGTTGACCCGGATCTTCCGGGGAGCCAACTCGATCGAGAGCGTCCGGGTGAGGCTGTCGACACCAGCCTTGGCAACGGCGTAGGGGCCGTTGTTCGGAGACGCCTTGAGTGCTGCTGTCGACGAGATGTTCACGATCGATCCACCATCGTCCAACACACGTACCGCCGCTCGGGCGCCCGTGAACACCGCACGCAGATTGACGTCCAACTGGTAATCCCACTGCCGGTCCGGCATGTCGGCGAGATGTCGAGGCGTCCGATCATCCGCGCCGCCGGCATTGCTGACCCACAGCGACAGTCCACCGAGTTCTGCGGCCGCACGTTCGGCCAACTCGTCGACGAACTCGCCGTCGGTGATGTCGCCGGCGATCGCCACCGCTCGCCGGCCCAGCTTGCGAACGTGCTCGGCAACCGCCTCGATCTCGTCGACGCGGCGGGCGGTCAGCACGACGTCGCAGCCAGCTTCGGCCAGCGCGAGCGCGATCCCCTCGCCGATCCCCCTGCCGGCACCGGTCACCACCGCTCGGCCACCGCCCAGCGCGAATCGATCGAGCACACTCATGGTTCCCCCTCGCCGAACTGTCCAGTCACGGCCCCGACCCTACGCAGCACTACGTTCGCCATCGTGCTCGGAGGTCCGGTCCAACTCGCCTATGCCGTCGGCAACGTCGAATTGGCCGCAGTCACGTGGGCCGCTCGGGGTGCCGGGCCGTTCTTCGTGCGTGAACACATCGAGGTCACCAACGTTCGCGTGCGCGGCGTCATGGCGACCTTCGATCACTCGTCCGCATACGGGCAATGGGGCGACGTGATGGTCGAGCTGATCCACCAGCACGACGGCGGTGACGACCCGGTCGTCGGAACCAGCGGCATCCATCACGTCGCGCATTTCGTCGACGACTTCGCGTCGACGTCAGCCGAGCTCTCGGCCGCGGGAAACGCCGAAGTCCTCTACGCGGAGACGATCACCGGGATGCCGTTCGCATTTCACGACGGGCTGACCGATCGGGGCCATCTGATCGAGATCTACGAACGAACGTCTCCACTTGCAGCGTTCTACGAACTGGTCCGAGCTGCGTCGGTCGGCTGGGACGGCGCGGATCCGGTCCGGCACCTCTGATCAGCGTCGGTTCGACGTGGGGTCAGCTGATGCGACCTGCTTCGTGGATCTCACGGCTGGAGCCGATGTTCATCCGGTTCGGCGTCATGCCGGCAGTGGTCTGGCCGGCGTCGACGACCAGCGTGTGGCCCGACACGTAGCGGGAATCGTCGCTGGCCAGGTACAAGGCAGCCGCGGCGATGTCGTGGGGAACTCCGGCGTAGCCGAGCGGTGACATCGAGGCAATCCGTTCGTTCGTCTTCTCCAAGTCGTTCGGATCACCGCTGGTGACCGACGCCGTCATGGCGGTGACCGTATTGCCGGGAGCGATCGCGTTGACCCGAATGCCGTTCGGCGCCAGCTCGTTGGCCACCGACTTCGTCAGACCGATCACCCCGTGCTTGGCAGCGGTGTACGCGTGCGGACCCAGCCCGCCGAGGACGCCAGCGGTGCTCGCAGTACTGATGATCACCCCGGAATTCTGCGGGAGCATCACGCGAGCTGCGTGCTTGGTGCCGAGGAACACGCCACGCAACAGGATCGCGATGGTGTTGTCCCATGCGTCGGTCGACATCTCGGAGATGCGCCCGACGGCGCCGACGATGCCGGCGTTGTTGAACATGATGTCGAGCTGGCCGAATTCGGACACCGCCAGGTCGACCGACGCCGCGACCTGCGATTCGTCGAGAACATTGACCTCCGCGAAGCGAGCCCGTGGTCCCAGTTCGGCGACCAGGGCGCGACCTGCGTCGACCTGCATGTCGGCGACGACCACCTGCGCGCCCTCCTCGACGAACAGCCGTGCAGTGCCGGCACCGATCCCGCTCGCCGCTCCGGTGATCACTGCAGTCTTTCCTTCGAGACGTCCGGTCATCGCGTTCTCCTCTGGTTGGTCATCGTGGTGGTCATACGTTTGCGGTCACGCGCCGAATCCGTGGTCGAGCAGGGCAGCCTGCGCGCGCTCGACCACTGCGGTCCACAGCGCAACGGCGCGTTCGCTGGTGAAGTCGAGGGTCCCCACGGCGAACACCGGGATCACCCAGCCGCACGCGATGCCGACTCTGTAGTCCGCCTGCAACGACTCGAAGGAGTACCCGCTGACACCGTTCGCCACGAGGGCGTCGTGGTAGGCGTGGAGCAGGTCGGTCTCGTGAGCGCGTCGGTCCGCAACGTTGAGATTCTGCGAGAGCAGGTAGCCGACGTCTTCGGTACCGCCGCCCTGGCTGATCGTCTGCCAGTCGACCACGGCCACGGAGCCGTCGGTGTCGAACATCAGGTTGTCGGCGCGGTAGTCGAAGTGGACCAGCGTGTGCGGCATCGCCTCGAGATCGTCGAGGATCTGCCCGCGAACCGACGAGTACCCGGCCACGTAAGCCTCGAGTTCGGGCAGGATCACGTTGCCGAATGCTTCCATGAAGCCAGGAAGCGATGCGTCGTAGATCGCCGCGCCGGACTGGTTCAGCGGTCCGTTGATGATCGGCACGAAGTCAGCGTCTTCGAGACCGGCGCCTCCCCAGAACGCGGCGTGATGACCGGCAAGCGCCACGAGGGCCTGTTTGGCCTGCTCGACGCTGAGCCCTGCCAGCTGGTCACCCAGCGTCAGCGTCGACAGGTCCTCCATCAGGAGCATGTACCGCTCGTCCTCGGGTACGTCGGCGGTGTCGCAGGTGACGTGGTACACCGCAGGTGTCCGCAGCGATGACTTCGGCGCGAGCTCGGCGTAGAAGCGATGCTCACGTTCGTAGATCCGAGTGGGGTGCATCATCGCTCGGACTTCTGGCGACGAGGTCGGGAACTTCGCAATCACGCTGGTGGGCGCATCGGTCGCCGCGCCCTCGTACACCACGCCGACCTTGCCGACTTCACCCATGAAGCCAACGCCGGCAGCACCCGTGTCGAGCACCACCGAGGCAACGGAGGTGTCGGCACCGATCGTGCCCGATCCTCGCAACGCCTCGGTCATCCACTCGGCAGTGATCTCGCTCGTGGTCGTGGGGAGGTTGGAAGTCATGGCGGCGAACGTAGCGACGTACCGCAAGCTCGCTCGCACCGGAACGAGGCTGACCCCTACATCGCGGGTCTGACCCCTGATGCAGAACTCGGCAGTCAGCGCGTCCGAAGGCGGCCCGTGTCGGGGCCGGAGTCGTCGGTGTCACGGCCACCGATCACCACGACGGCAACTCCGTCGGATTCCTCGACGCGATGACATCCGACGCCCTCCCATGCCGGCGGACCGGAGTGCGATCCGTCGCGGACGTCGAAGGAGGCGCCGTGAAGCGGACACGTCAGGCCGAACCCGCGCAGGCGTCCTTCGCTCAGGGGTGTGTCGGCGTGCGAGCAGTTGTCGTCGAGCGCGTAGAGCGAGCCGGCGACGCGACACACGACGACACCATCGCGTCCGATGCTCTCGAAGCACCGCAGTTGCCCGTCGGCGAGATCGCTGAGATCGCCGAGATCGACGCGTTCGCCATCAACCATCGAGCGGCCCCAGTGCCAGGTGGCGATCGATCGTGTCGTGGAAGTACTTGATCCGGCGTTCCTGCCACGGCATGTACTCGCCACGGAAGCCACGCGACCGGAGGCCCTGTTGCTGCGTATTCCAGATCGCAACGTCCTGGTCGATGCCGGGCCCGCAGGAGACCTCCCCGGCGATCCCGGTCTGGTGCTCGACCTGATGGTCGATCGACACCCAGTCGCGCATCGAGTTCGACCAGTACTCACTGGAGCCCTCGGGGAACAGCGTGAGGTACCACATGTCGAAGTAGCACCGCTGCGGGTCGGTCGGGTCGGGAGTGGCGCGCAACCAGATGCAGCCGTCGGGCTTCATGCTGAACGAGATGTTCGGGAACACGGTGTAGTGGTAGTTGTCGGTCAGCTGCTCGTCGGAGTAGGACGAGAAGTCGTACCCCTTCGATGCGCCAAGTTCTCGCTTGCGTTGCTGCAAGGCCGTGCGCAGGGACGGCAGATCGCCGAGGTGGGGCTCGGGGTCGAGTTCCCAGAACTCGAGGTCGGGTCCGAGGCTCTTGATCGTGCGCTCCGGCTTGCCTTGGTACTGCGGGCCCGGCGCGCCGCCGGGCATCAGCATCCGTGCGTGCCCCGATGGGTAGAGATCGAACTGACAACCACTGTGGTGCTCGTTCATCGACGCCAGGGTCTGAGGGTGGACGTACGGGAGGTGGTAGCTCTCGTTGAAGTTGTCCTGGACGCACTTCCAGTTGAAGTTGCCGGCGACGGTCACCCAGTGAGTGCGCTTCATCTGCTCCATGCGGTACACGTCGAGATGTTCCGCAACCGGGTCGAGCCACTCGCGCAGCGGCGCGGCGTCGGGGTCCATGTTGAACCAGATGAACCCGGCCCACGTGTCAGATGGCATCTCGACGAGGTTGCGGACCCCACACGGGCTGCCCTGCGGGAAGTCGTCCTCGTCGGGGACCCAGTTGAGTCGCCCATCGGTACCGAAGCGCCATCCGTGATAGGCGCACTGGAATTCACCGGTCAGCAGCGAGCCGACCTCGGCCGTCACGAGACGATTGCCACGGTGCTGGCACACGTTGAAGAACACTCGGACCACGTCGTCTTCGCCGCGCACTGCGATGACCGAATCGCGTCCGATCTCGTAGGTGACGTAGTCGCCGGGCTCGGCGATCTGATCGACACGACCCGCGACCTGCCACACGCGTGGCCACAGCGACTCCTCTTCGCGACGGGCGAACTCGGGCGCCCAGTAGCGCTCGCTCCGTATTGCCGTAGAGCTCAGTTCCGGTTCGGGCGCCTTGTTGCGCGGGGTTCCCCGCACCGTCACGGGCTGTTCGATGATGTCGGTCATAGCACGCTCCTCGACCAGTACTCGGAAGTTCCGCGCCCACTAACCTAATGAGCGTTCAGCAACTCGGACGGCTCCGAGCTGCAGGAGAACACCACCAGGGGGACCCGACCACACATGCAACGACGCTCGACGGGTTCGCCCGGATGATCCGCGGCATCCACCATGTCGCGATCTCGACTCCCGACCTGGATCGTCTCGCCGCGTTCTACACCGACGTGATGGGCTTCGAGGTCGTGATGGCCACGCAGTGGCGAGACCGAGAGATCGTCGACCGGATGATCGGCCTGACGGGCTCTGCTGCGCGGCAGGTGATGTTGAAGGCCGGGAACGCGTACCTCGAACTGTTCCAGTACGAGTCGCCAGCGCCGCGAGTCGCCGATCCTGCCCGAGATCCGTCGTGGCACGGTTACACGCATTTCTGCGTCGACGTCGTCGACATCGATGCCGAGTACGAACGACTCTCGGCACACGGGATGACGTTCCA
>Ga0307380_10006579_pt1 | contig 15244 bp, 27 predicted proteins | sample UN3MG_FD_202239 | JGI IMG/M metagenome (GOLD analysis project Ga0307380, IMG submission 202239) | Soil microbial communities from Risofladan, Vaasa, Finland - UN-3 | ecosystem: Environmental > Terrestrial > Soil > Coastal area > Acid sulfate soil | place: Finland: Risofladan, Vaasa | collected...
TCATAGAATCCAGGTTCCCAGCTATGATTAACCATAAAGAATAGAACTTTGGTATTATATTTTTTACGAACTACATCATAGTATAATTCAGCTGTCGTCACATCTTTTACAAATACAAATATATAATCACATTCACTGGGGATTTCTCCAAACACAAAATCGTGATCATAATAAACTTCTTGAATTAATTTTTTCTCTTCATCGCCTACAGTAAATCCAAGGCATGCAACTTTTTTTCTTGTTGTTTCATCATTTAAATCGCTATATAAAAACGCATATAACTCTTCCCTTATTGAATCATATCTTGTGTCATGTTTATAAGCAACTACCCTACGCTTACGGACTGTTTCATATATTTTTTCAAACTCTGTTTCGCCTCCCTCATCTCCCCAACTTTTAGAGTTTGAATCTTCATGCATTCTCACTTTATATAATGTTCGGTTCAAATATAGCGGGGGTCCGAGTTCTTCCAATCTAGTAATTTTAACAAGATCCTCATGGCGTCCAAGTTTGAAATCCCCATCATTGAAATTGAAAGAAGATCCTGGATTTCGATATGCTCGAATAGTACCAAACATAAACCCAACCCGTTCATGCCCACTTTCATTTTCTAAATAAATTGGGTGTTTATCCAATATACTATCAAATGCTTCAAATCTACAATATGAAGAGTTCTTAAAATTTGACTTGTTAAAATCTCCATAATAGTAATTTGCATTTGTATGAATACAACTTATGTCAGGATATCGATCAAAATAATGAGCGATAATCTCTGCGGTTTTTGGAACTAATTGATCGTCAGCATCAACCGTTAATATATATTCACCCCTAGCATATTTATGAGGATTCCAATATATTTCTTGTTTGAACTGTTGACTAATATATTTGATGCGATGATCTGTTGCACACAAATCTCGAAGCATTTCTTTTGTAGAATCATCGCTAAAATCATCAGTTACAATCCATTCCCAATCTTTGAAGGTTTGATTTAAAACACTCGGAACTAAATCATTGATATATTTCTCTGCATTATAAAATGATGTAACAAAGCTGATTTTCGGTTTAGAAAGTTTCACTTCGTTTTTGATATAGTGATATTTGTTTGTGACTAACTCATTGATATGCTTCTCTGCTTGTCGGGCAGCATTATCCCATGTATATAACTCACGAACATATTTTGATAATTGCATTGTGTGAGTTTTACATTGAGAATAATTAGTATAAACATAGTCCATAACAAATTCTAAGTTGTTAAAATCAGGTTCTCCCCACACACCTAAGTCATGATTGTCACCCAACATATAAACATTCTTCGGTGGGAGTTCTTTTGGAACATCAACTTTATAAGCGATACCATCTGCAAACTCTAAATGTCCGCCCCAGTCTGAGCATATAGATGGAGTGCCACATGCAAGGGCTTCCATCAAAGGAAGATTCCATCCTTCAGATCGTGAGCAACTCAACAGACATGCTCCATACTGCATCCATTTTACATACTCGGCTCTTTCGGGAAAATGTAAAACCTTGATACGTTTATGCTCTAATTTATAGTGCTTTAATCTTTCTTCTGTAGTTTTTAACCCATCAGAAGAAAAAGGATTGTCAGCTGACAGAACTAAATAACATTTCTCTCTCTTTCCAAAAACATTGATCCAAGATCTGATCATTTCTTCAGTCGATTTTCTATAATCCCACCTTCCAAATATTATGCACACGTAAGCGTCATAAGGGATTTTATATTTGTTATACAGAGCATCTTTTTCTTTTGAACTAACACCAGGAAGGAACAAGTTTCCATTAACACCTTCATGTACAACCTTTACTCTATCCTCTGGGTATCCTTGGTCAATTGTACATCGCCTTTGCCACTCAGTTGGACACCAGAATTGATCGTACTCTAAAATTCGATTGAAATACTCTGGAAGCTGTTTAGTGGCTTCCCATACATTATAAGCAATCATAGGATAGTCATACTTATCATAAAAGAAATAATGATGACTTTCATTTAAAACAATATTGACTTGCAGATCGCTTGGCTTTGGGATAAATGGACGTCCAACTGGAGCAGAATGGCCATCTAAATTTTGTTGAATGATTAGTTGGTATTCTTCAGGTTTTAAATATGATAGATCTGGAGTGTATGTATAATTGCGTACCCTTGTAGGAACATATTTATTAAGATGTGTAAAAAAATTTCTACTGTGATTGTTGTATCCCGTGTGTCCTAAAAATGAAGTGTGTCCTACTATTTGAATTCCCATTTAGCTTCCTTTCACATATGATTTTCATTTTGTTCTTATTCACTATCATTCTCATCCGAGTGTAAAAATTGGAGTGGTCATATTTTCTCTAAAATTTTTAATCATAGTTCTATCTCGTTGTACCATTTTATTAAATTGATTTCTAACAGAATCATCTGGTTCTATTAACTGAGGAAAATATTCTTTTGCTAATGGTTTAAAAGTTTTTGCTATATTTAATAAACTAACTATTCTGTTTATGAAAGAATATTGAGAAATTGGTTTTGCCATAAAATCATAAATACACTTTCCTTTAAAATTTGAAAGAGAATCAATTGTATAATCATATCCAGACATAAATAGAAATACACATCCTCTTTTCTTTTCGATTATTTGCTCAGTTACATTTCGACCATCTTCATCACCAAGACGGATATCTATGATAAATAAATCAACATCAATATCTTCAATTATATCCCAAAAATTTTTTTGTGCCTTCAAGAAACAATATACATCGCAAGAAAGTGAGCTCTTATTTAACATGTCATTCAATGAAGCTAATACTGCTTTATTATCATCGAGGATGACAAGTTTGTGATTCTCATTCATTCATTCGTTTCTCCAATATTTATTTCTGAATCCGCATCAGCGCCTATACAAAATATATTTATCCAAACAAAAATCAAAATGCGAAAGTAGTAAATTTAAGTATCAAAAGGTCCATCTAGTTTAGTCAATTCTCTTTCACAATTATCAAGAGTTTGTAAATCTTTAATAGCCATATCTTTTAGTGATAAAATCATTGTCTTATCTTTTAGTAAAATCTCTTGATAATAAGTTCTAATCGACTCTTCTGTAATCTCAGCTGGAATTTCAGTCGGAAGTCCAAAACTAAATATTAAATTATATTGATGGTTTATAGGAAAGTTAAACCACCTAATAGACAAACTTTCACCGTCTGTTTTTACAACATCGTTTACAACTTCCATGTATTTTTTAGACACTTTTTCATTATCAAATGCTAATGAATGATGGACAATATTAATAAATTCCTTATCTTCTGGCTTTATAAAATCTAGCCAACATTTATCTATAACTTCTTTAGGATCATCAAATCCAAGAGTTTTGGAAAAACTTTGATTTATCAATAAAACATTCATCTTAGAATCTAAAAGTAAAACAAATATATTAGCATAGTTTATCATATCCCATATAGCTTTTTCAAGAGCTTCTTTTTTCATAGAAGTTTGTTTTAATTTGTCTTTAGCCTCTTTTAATTCGGACTCAAGTTTCTTTATCATTATACTTTTATTCTCCTAAACTATTTTAAAGAAAATCATCATTTTATTAATCATTTGATGTAATTGTTCTAAAAGTTTCATTTTTTCCCAATATGTTGTAAGCATTCCTAAAAGGGATAATACTATTAAACCAGAACCTACAAGAGCAATATAAACTTTATTTGTTATACCAGAGTGTTGTTTCACCATATCCAAATTCATACTAGAAACCGCAGATTTTGTATCATCAACTTTCTTATCTGTCATATTAAAACGATCATGAAATGCGGAATCCATATCACTAGCTTTATTTTGGACTAAATTACTTAGCTGTACAAATGTATCTTTTTGAGAATTAACTTTAGAGACCAACTCATCTATATTACTATAAACTTTTGCTTGTCTTTCTGAAATTATAGTTTGACTTTTAACCAATTCCTTTTGCAATTCAATAATCTGTTTTTGCTGTTCTAAAAGAAGCGTATTCAGTTGAATTACATTTTGATAGTTCTCCATTAGCAATTTTAGGTCGCTAAAGTGTAAGTGAATAGTTTCCTTATTTGATTCTGACATTATATCTCTGCTCCCATTTTTTACGTTAGATAATTAAAATATTAAGTTTCATTTTTCTTTTTAGATGGTTTTTTATTCCCATCAAAGTTATAGTCTGCTTGAGCAAAGTTTCTAAAATCAAATCCAACTTCTTCATCATTATCTAAATCTACTTGACTACCAGAAGGACCACGAACCCCAGGTGGTAATGGTTTATCTGGATCTTCGCCTGTAATACCTGGTTTTGGTCGGGGTCTTGTTTGAATAGGATTCTCATAACCATATTCCTTTTGAATTATATTTAAATAACTATCAATGAGTTTCATTCACCATCCTCACAGCAAGTACATTATTTTATATTTGTTCTAAAAAAATTAACTTAAGTATAGTTTCTAAATCTATATATATTAATAACTGAAAAGGAATTGTTAGTTTTACTTTAACCATAAAAAAAAAGAAGGGAAAAATGATTATCATCATCTTACTAATATGTATTATCAGTATCATTTCAATTGTTTGTCTGTCTGCAGAAGATAAACAAGAGAAAGTTATTGCCCACGAAATTGAAGTGGTTTCTTATTACGAACCGGATTATATCGACTTATCCGGACTCATTCATTGTTCACAAAAAGGGACAAGTCGTTTCCCTTGTAAAAGTTAGTCGACTCGCCACAGCGCAGGCGGGAAAATCCCATTAGGATAGCAATGTGCGCTCTTGTATCAAATGCAGCCTTGGAGCATGGCAGCAAAAGAATTATGTTCTTCCGCCCTAACACATGGCGGATCTCCCACTTAGGGAAATCAATTATGTGTACCTCCTTTCGGAAACCTCGGCATGTGAATTGGTCATGTGCCGGGGTTACTCCGAAGACTATTAAAATGAAAGGAAATATAAAAATTATGAACGATATACCATTTAAAAACACGCAAGAAGCAATTGTATTTGGTCAGTCAATGAGCGAGGAAATGAAAGATAAAATGATTCGCGGTCAGAAACAATGGCACAACATAAGCAACGAAGCGGTTAAAAAGGATGATTGGGATACTGCAAGTGTAGCGTCTTTTAACTCACAGCTTTGTCGTGAAGCCGTTGAAGCATTCAATGGAACTCTGAAGCTCATAGAAGACTGGAACTAATAATCATACAACAGAAAGGTGGTTACAATGGAAAAATTAATAAAGGGCTTCTTAAGTTTTTGGGAAAAGCACATCTGCATGGATTATAACAAAACCAATCTACCAGATGAATGTTTTATTTGTAACTTACTGACTTGCAAAGGATGTTCGTTAGAAGGAAAATTGAAATCGTAGTTCGAGGGATTAAAATATGGAATGTGAAGGGTGTCGTGATTTTCCAGCATGTATATTTTTAACAAGTGGCAGTTTAGCAATAAACCGCTGTCCATGTAATAAATGCATAATAAAAACAATGTGCAATTATTCATGTGAAGACATGAAACATCATTATGAGTATGTTTTTCCGTTATTAAAAGAGGAGTCTTAGTTATAATATATTAATGTATGATAAGCATTTATTTCTTTTAATCTTTTATAACAGGAGGTAGGTTATGTTTATAGGACGTTACGGCTACGGCAAGCAGTATGAAACTAATGTGTGTGAAGAAGAATTAACCTTGCACAATGAAGCAAAACAAAGTCGTGACGGCTTCAAAGCCGTTGTAAACAGATTAATGAGGGCTAATAATTATAGCCTGGCAGAAGAGATTTATGACACCTTCAAAGAAAAATGGGGGAGTAAAATCTAATTGACGATACTTAAAAGATAAGACGGCCTCTTCGGTCCTTCTTATCTTTTTTTAGTTGCTTTTAATGCTTTACGTTTTTGCTCGGCTTTATCTTTAACTGACCGTTCCATTTCTTCTCTACATTTTTCATCTATCACAATCTTTGCATTACTTAGTTCTTCTTTCGATGCCATTATTCTTTCTTTGAGTCTCATTGCTTCGTCTCTTAGCCCTTTTGGTGTTCTGAATCTTTTATTCATTTGATCTAGAACGCCTTGAAGTTTAAAACCATCCTTACATATATGTGTAAGATGTCTATAATACTCAGATTTGGCCGCATTACATTGACCTTGTCCTCTACCATATTTTAATTGCGTGTTATGTAACTCAAGGCATTTATCATCGGTTACCTTTCCAGGAAACTTTGATCTGAGTTTATTTGCAACATACGTACTAGTCTTGGCAGTTTTATTGAGTGCTTGACGACTAACCGCAGTACCCACTTGTTTAGCAGCAGAACCAGTCGCACTAGCTGCACGTTTGGCAGTCTCTTTAACATCTTCATTTAATATATATTGTGTAATAGAATCAATCATTATAAACTCCTAAGATAAGATTCAAGAATGTCCCCTTCTTTATCCAACTCAACTTTAACTCCATTCTTTTTAACATCTTTGATACGAAACCTACCATCACCATCAGCAAAGAATGACTTTTTATACTCACTTAAGTCGGGATCAACTACAATGTCAAACGAGTGACCAACAGCAGAACATCTATTGATGTACTCAATCATGGCAGCCATTTGTCCTTCGTCGCCCTTAACTAAAAATTCAACCTTATCAAATTCTTCATCCATTGGTATTATCCTTTTCAAGAATTGTTTTTGTAATCGGATCAATTTCAAGGCTGTTCATTTGAGCTTTTCTTGTTGGGGTAACAGCACTCAATTGTTTAAACTCTCTACGATGTAGTTTGATCTTTGCTTCATATGTCTTAATGAGTTTAGTCATTTTCTTTCTGCATTTATCTTCACCATTCCAGATGTCCTTTCTACATTGGGACATTCTTCTTTTGACAATAGGAATAGCTTTTGTATATGCTGCCACCCGATACATAGCTTTGCACTTACTCTTTTGACCAAAAGGTCTTGTCGCACAATCGGTAGCAATCTTATCTTTATACTTAGAAAACATTTTACTTATTTCAGCATATAATGCGCTGATAACTGTTTGATCGTCAGCCATGATTAGATACCATCCTTATGAGTAATTTATATTTTGTTCTGAAAATTATCAAGCATCATTAATACCTTTCAAACCTATATATATAAATTAGTGAAAGGAAATTATTACCAGTCTTAATTCAAAGAAGGGGGTGTAAGTAATAAAAAAGACAATAATAATAATGATTCTTACTATATCACTTTTACTAGGCATGATAACTTTAAATCAAAACAAAGCAACTGTAAGTAAGTGGTGCAAACGACAAGTAAGAGAATTTCAATTAATGGTATTTAAAAGTCATCTGTTACATCTACAACAGAAATATGGTCCAGATGGGGCTTTGGAAACATAAATTAAGGAGGAAGAAAGGATGGAACAGTTCACATTTTTTTGGTTGGATGGTAGGAGAACTATGTGTGAGGGAGAAACTCCAGCAGACGCATTAACACGAGTTGGGTATGGAGCAGGGGCAATTCGAGCTCTTGATTTCTATGCCACTGGTGATAACAATGATTATAATTGGAATCCCGATACTAGAAATTGGGATCCGATGATAAGCGTGGCTGGATATAATCCATAAAGAAGGAGTAATAATGGAAAAAGAAATGGTCAAACGTATTCATCAAATGGCAAACAGAACATGGGATGTGATTGGCGGCGATATTCTCACGATCATGGAGGAGATAGGAGAAGGAAACGTCATGACCAGAGATGAAGTTATTGAAGCTGTATCTGATGCCAGCTATATGATGTATCACGGAAACGATAAGAAAGCATATGAAGCTTGGAACGCATTACCAACATGGGAAGAGAAACAAAAAATTCTAAAGGATGCCTTCCCGCACAAAAAATACGGATGGTAAAGGAGAATATATTGAGAGAGGAAATATTACCAACATTATACGGAGTTGCCAGCACAAGAAAAGTTAAACAATGGGGAATTGGAGCTGTTGAGCATGAAGATCAAACAGCTTCTATCATTGTAAACAGTGGATATGTTGACGGAAAGATTCGTGAGATTCCCAAACATATTAAAGCTGGCAAGAATATCGGTAGGGCAAATGAGACAACTCCATTTGAGCAAGCTTTATCTGAAGCTCAATCAAAATGGAATGCCAAACGAGATGAAAACTATGAACCGGAACAAATGGATCCAGACAATTACATTCCGAGGTTAATGCTTCCACAACTTGCTAAAGGTCCCAAGAAAGGAAAGATTAAATTTCCTGCATATATGCAACCAAAACTAAATGGAATATGTAACTTGGCTGAGCCACCAATGGTTCCACCAAAATTTTCACCAACACCAGATTTAATCCAACATCATTCAAGAGGCGGTCATTTATTTGAAACTCTCGCACATCTTGATCCTTGGATTAAAATGTTAAATCCGCCTTCTCCAATTCATGGCGAGTTATACAAACATGGATGGAGTCTTCAGAGAATCGGATCCTACACAAAGAAAATCAAACCAGATCAACACCTATTAGAATATTGGTTATATGATATGGCATGGATAGGACCAAAATTTTCTGGAAGATTCACTTGGTTAAAAGAGAATGTAGATAAACTTGGTCCGGATAGTCCAATCAAACTTACTCCGACTGTCATAGTTAGCAGCTATGCTGAAGCAAAAGCGTATCATGACGAATGTGTACAAAATGGTTTTGAAGGTGGTATGCTTAAAAACATTGATGGTATCTATATATTCCAATATAACTCTGATGAAATTGAAAAGGTTAAAGAATTTGAAGATGCTGAATTTGAAATCGTCGGAGGAAAAGAGGGAACTGGTGCCGACTCAGGTTGTATAATATATAGATGCATAACAGAAAGCGGAAGAGAATTTGATGCTCGCCCACGTGGAACAGTTGAAGATCGCCAACAGATGTTTATTAATCTTCCAAATGTAATTGGAAAGAAACTCACTGTTCGTTTTGCAGAGTATTCAGAAGACGGAATTCCGTTGCAACCTGTTGGGATTCCTGAAGCAGAAGCTATAAGGGATTATGAATGACAACAGATCCATGTCATAGTAGTATCTGTCTTGTAGTATCGTGCTGTCCTTACTCTTATAAAAAGATGAGAGATTATTATTTGTATCTCATCAAGTTAGTTAAAAATAAAAAGAGGAAGGAATTAAAAAAAATCATATCGTTCTCAGTTAATATGAGATTAAATTATATTATAGATAACCATTTTAATTTACAAGTAAAGTCGGAATGTGGTTGGGGGATAATAATTAATCCATACACAGAAAAGGTAGTTGACATTATTACCTGTAATTAATTTAAGGTGGGGCTTTGGCCCCATCTTTTTTTATTGGTCATATATATTTTCTAAAACTATATATATTAATGTATGATAGGATATTATTGGTTCGTTATTATATTAAAAACTTCTATATAAAAGGAGGACATCATGAGAATAAATCTTGAAAATGAAAAATGTAGATTGAAAGATTACGTCTGGAAGAAAAAGTTAGATATGGTTCAATTTAAATCTAACTGTAAAAAAGACGAGTGTGGTAAGAAAGAGAAATCAAACGGCGTGCTGCTTGTTAAACTTTCACACGCATAACAATACCATGTGGGTCCGGTGGGGCAATGCTTCCCCGAATTAGAATTGCCGCAGCTATGGTGAAAGGTGATCGCCCACAAACAACTATCATGGAGGATATTAAAATGAGTTATTATGACCAGTATTATGAAGAATTTATTGAAGACGGAATGGACGACGAACAAGCAGATCAAATGGCATCGTTGGAATGTGCATTTGATGATGATGATTTCTTTGGAGATAAAGATGATGAGGACTGGGGGTAGTTAATCCCAAAAACAAGTTACCGGAGCGTGCTGTTACAGGCGCCCTATTTTTAACCTAAGAAGAAAGGTTGAGTCATGAAGAAAACAATATATTTCGTTTTAGGGTTTCTTGTATTAGCAGCGACAGTTGCAACAACTTATTATACATATAATCTGAAGGCCAGTTATCGAGCATCGGTGCAGTTCATCAATGAAATCGACGACGATACGCTTGTCCAACTCATGATAAATGATACCGATAACTATGAAATCATATCTTCTAAGGTTGTGAAGTTTGAACCCGAGACAACATACGAGACATTTCAAAAACTGGATGCTATGAAAAAGATGACTAGGTGTTTGGACTTGGCTATTGAAATTTTAAAAGGGAGAAAGAAAAACTTTCAACATCAACCTGGTACAACATCTATCTAATCGAATACAAACTTTAAAGGGGGAGGATGAAACAAAATCGAAACATTCACTTTATCGCTATTGTTGTAGTAGCCGTACTTGCGATTTTCTATACTCAATATCATTTCAAGAATAATAATAAAAAATTGAGTGTGTCATATTTTATAAATCAGGATGTTAATCCAGACACATATATGGATGGTATTGATCTCTCTAAACCTGTAAAGGTTTTTCATATTAAGAAAGGAGATATATTTATACAGTATCAACTCCCTGGTGCCCCACAAGGAAACTTCTATGCATTAGAAGGCTCGACTCCAAGTGAGTTAGGCATTAATGATACGGGATATGATCCTGATTTGAAAATAATAAAAAAAGAGAAACAAACATACATAGCGACCAAAGACTTTGATGCTCTTTCATTATATGCAGCACCGATAGTAGATAGTTTGTCAACTCCTATTAATGAGCAAACTAAAGAGGTGAAGCTGCAAATATTCTCCACATGTAAATCATGTTTTGAACAACAGTAAAACTATAAAGGAGATATAATGTTAAAATATATTTGCACATTAGTTCCGATTCTTTCAATTGCCGTTTTTCTGAATATAAGGGCTTGGCATAAAACCGGGGGAGAAGTATTTGTAGACCCACTCACCTGGATTGGTGCAGCCATCGTTTTGGTTTTGGGTATCATATTAACATTTTGGGAAAGAAAGGAAAGAAATTGAAAGTATTCACACTTGGGTATTTTCCGTTTACTATGGGCGGAAATGTTTGGCAACCAATCTGTTGTGAAGTTGAAGCAGATGGACCTCATGATATTGGTAAGGGATATAAAGGGTATGTTATCACTGCTCCAAATGGAAAAACATTTATTGCAGAAGCAACCACAGGAGCCTTTGTTGGTCCTGATCTCAAAACCGTAAAAGAGGATATCACTTTAGGAGAAGAAAGTGTGATGGTCGAGCAAGTTGCCAAAGCTATGGAACAATCAAAACAGGCAAAGGAGATGACTCCGGATAAATTCTGGGGTATGTTGAAATGCAAAAAATGATAATCCTTAGGGGTGAGTTGGTGGTTAGAATAACTCAAAGCAAAAGAAAAGAAACCTTGTGAAGTGTAGCAAGTGTCGCTTTTCTGCTCACCCCATTAATATCAGAAGACTACCGTTTTATCTACTTGTATTTTTTTTGTGGATCAACCAGGATTCAAACCTGGACTCCGGTCTTACAAAGCAGTAAACTTTCCGAAACGCCCCCGAACACAGAACAGTTCGTCCACTATCACCCTGCTTTTGTTTGCGTTGCGTCTATCAATGGTAAGTACCTCCCTCTATTAAGGCAACACCCATATCCCTGTAGTCACAAGATTTGCCACTCACCAATTTCGCCACTGATCCAAAAACTCATTACTCTTTTTCTTCTTCGTCTTCCTTTTCCTCTGCATCAACTTCAGGAACAGCCGGTTCAGCTTCCACTATCGGTTTATGATATCTACCAGGCATAGATTCCTTTAAGAAGTTTAGATAAACTCCTTCGCTTAAATTTAATGATGTATCTCTTTTATCAGTCATTTTTATTTCCTCTTATTTTTCTTGTATTAGCTTTAATTTTATTTAATTTCTGATTTATTAATGCTTTACATTTAGCAGGACTTTTAGTTTTCTTGCAATGTGCAGTAGCATTGACAGCTAACGTCTTTGCTTTAAATTGCAAAGCTTTAACTCTATACTCTGCCATACACTCACTCTTTTCTTCGCCCAATTTATCACCACATGCTCTTGCAGCTTTAGAGTAAAGTCTCTTATAAACATAAACAGAAATAGCAGTTATAGCAGCAACAACTGCAATTGTACTAAACAGGGCAAGAGTTTCCCCTCTAGCTTGCTTATATCCACTTATATATCCTTGGTCATGCCCTTGTATTTCCCCAGCCTCTTTTGCACGACTTACTAATTTCTCAAGTTCAGCATTTGTCAATAAACGAGTACCCGTGAAGTTACTCCCAGCAAGACTCAAACGCCAAACATCTTGACCCAATCCTTCTGCTATTTGATCAATCTGAGAATGCTGTTGTTCTAAAATAACCTTAGTCAATGGGTCAATCCTTGGCATACTATCCTTAAGATGAGCTAGATATAAACCTTCACTCAAATTTAATGAAGTATCTCTTTTATCAACCATTATATTTACTCCTATCAAATATTACTTTTAAACCCTATATTTTTTTGTTCTAAAAATTTTCGGATACTCCTTTTTTCTTCTTCATTTTAGTTATATATTTGTGGTTTGGATAGTACCATGTACACCCACATTTAAAACAAGCACCTTCACGATTAAAATGATCTTTTGGATAATGTCCACAGTCACATTTGACTTTTGAATGATTTGCCCAACGTTCTTTATATCCATTACTCTTTTCTAACTGTATTGACATTCGCTTTCGTTGACTCTTACTTATGGGTCCTTTTACATCCTCCATATCATTCTCCTTTATCTGTAATACCACATATCACAAAAATTTAAACCAAGGTTACCAACAATATTTTCACTCATACTACGTAACATCTGTTTACATAACTTATTTGTATTTCCTATTAGCGACTTATATATTTTGGCTTCCTTTTTAATAAACTTATATAACTCCTTATTATGTTTATTTAAATCATTTTTAAATGCTATGAGATCATTTATCCCAGATAATTCACCTGTTTCACATATAAAGAATTTACCCGGATTCTCTTTTAAACATGTCATAGCTTTATCAAACTTTGGTCCCACTGAAGTATTGAGTTTAGCCAACACAGTAAACACTTCTTCAAAAAGAGCACATCCTTTTTCAAAATCAGATACTATATTATTTATTGGGATTCCTTCTAATTTAAATAGAATACTCTTTCCGGTTGTAATTGGTTTAGCACCTATGAGGCATATTACTGCTGGCGGGATTGTATCTATAAACTCAACTATTCTTTTCGCTTGGAGTTCTCTGATGCTATCTCCTTTCTTGGGCATTCTATTTGCCGAGTAGACATAAACTCGATTCGCCATTATGTTCTCCTTGTATTAAATATTGCTTTTAACACTATATATTTTTTTGTTCTAAATAACAAGATAATACTGCGGGGAATCCAAAGATACATTTCAAGACAATATCCTCATTAGTTTTATCGCGATCGAAGACATCCTAAATATAGTTCCCAGTTCTATATATATTAATTGGTGATAGGATTTGTTGACAATTTATTTTTAACCAAAATCAAAAAGGAGAATCAAATGAAGAACCCAGCTCAGACTTTTCAAAAAATTACAACAACAATCGACAATTGTAAAACTGTAATTTCAACTATTGAGATTATAGTTAAGGGAACACCAGAACGTAAGCTATACGACATAACCAAACAAGATCAAGTTTGGATGGTTACTTCTTATGAATGTAAAGGTGATCCACGAATTATTAAAACATATGAAACAGATGAAACCATAATCGAGTTTGCTAAAAAACTTGTTAGTAAATTTGAAAATGGTAGAATCTTGGAGTCGTCTTTCAAAAAAGGCGAAGACAATTTCTATAGGTATAATTATTGTATAGGTGCTTTTACACGATATCTCAGTAGGAAACAAGTTCAAAGCATTCTCAGATATGAACGAGATGGAACGATCGCCACAAGGCAAATAGATGCAGTGGCACAAGCAAACCCAACCTTATTACCATCAAGTAAGGACTTCGGGGATTACTCAATTGACGCATGGTTTAAAGGGAAAACGAAGAGAGGGTATTTTTACATGACCTTTTGTCCAACAACGAAGAAGCACTTAGACAAGTTGGTTTATAAGTATTAAAATAAGATGAGGGATAGGCGTGAAATCAATGGCGGGAAACGTGGAGGTAAGCAACAGCAGACCGACGAAGCGTCCGGCACATCGAGCGTTGATAAAGGTGACTTCAGTTAAAAACAAGGATCGCAACCTTGGCTGGAGTTACCTTTCCCCTTTAATCATTTAACTATTAATTATAACACTATTAAATGGAGGAAACTATCAATGAAGAAATCAATTAAAATCGCAGTCGTAGTATTGGCAATCATGTTTTGTATGTCAAGTGCAGTTGCATTTGCATCAACCAAATACGATGGTATTCTTTCCAGTAAATTATGGAATGATATCGTCAAAATCTCTGATACCGCATACAGAGACCCTATTCTTAAAAGTTACTTGGACCTTTTGATTACCGAACAGGACGTGGACAATTTAATCAAAAGTGGATATTTGGGTAAAGAAAAATCCAAGTTTGTTTCTGAGAATAAAGAGGACTTTGTAAAGTATATGCATGTATGGTGCGCTAATTGGATGTGGACTAATATGCCGGAGTATCAGGAGATGCAACTTATGATTATTACCGGTATGATAACGAATCCTAAAGCTAAAGAAACAGCGGGTTTTGAGGTGTGGCGACAAGAGCCCCTTTACGTGTTCTGGGAAACCATGCATAAAGACGCAGTTCTCGCTGCGATAGCCAAGGACCAACTTGATGGATTGAACGATGTATCAGCTGCATCAACCAAAGTTGGATCAACCAAATACGATATTATTCTTACCAGTGAAAGATGGAATAAACTCATCAACGCTAGTAAAAATTTATCCTCTGAACCCATTCTTAAAAACTACTTGGACCTCTTGGTTAACGAACATGACTTAGACGAACTAATCAAAAGTGGATCTCTTGACAAAGAAAAATCCAAGTTTGTTTCTGAGAACAAAAGTGACTTTCTAAAGTATACTCATTTAGAGATCGTTATTTTGATGAAGAATGACATGTCTGATATAAAGGAATACCAAATTGAACTTATTACTAATGTAATAATGGATCCTAGAGCCATGGCAGCAACTAACTATGGTGAGTATCAAATAGAGAAAGAGTTTTGGCGGGAATCCCCTGTTTACAAGTTATGGGAAGTTTGGCATTCAGACGGATTTCTTG
>Ga0307380_10006584_pt1 | contig 15241 bp, 14 predicted proteins | sample UN3MG_FD_202239 | JGI IMG/M metagenome (GOLD analysis project Ga0307380, IMG submission 202239) | Soil microbial communities from Risofladan, Vaasa, Finland - UN-3 | ecosystem: Environmental > Terrestrial > Soil > Coastal area > Acid sulfate soil | place: Finland: Risofladan, Vaasa | collected...
TGGTCGACCGCGTCTACGAAGGGCTGCTGTCGCGCATCCCCGAACAGGGACCTGCCACATTGGTCCACGGCGACTACCGCCTCGACAACTCCATGGTCGACAGCGACGGCAATGTCATCGCCGTGCTCGACTGGGAGATCTGCACGCTCGGCGACCCGCTCGCCGACGTCGGGCTGCTCCAGGTGTACTGGAACGGCCCGAATGATGCCGCCGGCGCATGGAGCGGCACGTCGACGTCGGCGCCCGGGTTCTGGGATCGACGTCCGCTCGCCGAGCGCTACGCCGAGGTGTCGGGCCGCGACATCTCGCAGCTCGACTTCTACGTGGCGTTCGCGTTCTGGAAGCTCGCATGCATCATCGAAGGCGTGTACTCGCGGTACCTCGGCGGTGCGCTCGGCGATCGTCCGCCCGAGGAACTCGCTCCGTTCAAGCTCCAAGTCGAGCAAGCCGCCGCATCGGCCGAGAAGTACCTGGAGTCGTTGGCGTGATCGACCCACAGGGAGCGTACGAATGGCTGGTCGACGAGCCGATGCTCCACGAACCGGTGCTGGTCGTGATGCTCACCGGATGGATCGACGCTGCCGGCGCCGCCGAGGCTGCAGCGCAGGCGTTGTCGCAGGAGTGCGAGACCAGCCCCATTCTGCGGTTCGACGACGACACCTTCATCGACTTCCGCGCGCGCCGCCCCCTGATGGAGCTGCGCGACGGCGTCAACACCGACCTGATCTGGTCGACGATCGAGCTGCGCGCCGGTCGCTCGTCTTCAGGGCGCGATGTGCTCGTGCTGAGCGGACCCGAGCCCGACATGGCGTGGCATCACTTCGCCCGGGCGATCAGCGACATCTCGGTCGAACTCGGCGTCACCAAGATGTTGTCGTTCGGCGCGTATCCGTTCGCTGCGCCGCACACCCGGACGCCCCGCCTGTCGTGTACGTCCCCGTCGACCGAAGTGCTCGCCAACGTGACCTTTGCGCGCAGTTCGGTCGACGTGCCCGCGGGCATGGCTGCCGCACTCGAACACGCGCTCCACGCCCGGAGAATCCCCACCCTCGGCATCTGGGTCCAAGTGCCGCATTACGTCGCGGCCATGCCATATCCGGCGGCCTCGGTCGCGCTGCTCGACGGACTGACCGAGGTGACCGGCATCGAGGTGAGCGCCACCGATCTGCGCGCCGCCGTCGGTCCGCAACGCGACCGCATCGACGCGTCGATCGACGGCAACTCCGAGCATCTCGGCATGTTGCGCCAGCTCGAGGAGCTCTACGACGCGTCCATCGAAGGTGACGCCACGCCGGGGCCGGCGATGGAGCTTCGCTCCGGCGACGAACTCGCCGACGAGATCCAGGCCTTCCTCCGCGACCAGGACTGAACTCCCCGACCCGCGGCAAGCGAGCCAGTTCACCCGGCCGCACCGGCCGGTTCCGGTCGGGAGCGCACGACGTCGAGCGGGCTACGGTCGGCGCCATGAAAGTTGACGGCAACATCGGAATGGACCTGCGCAGCGTCGCTCAGAACGCCCAGGAGGTCGAGGCGGCCGGATACTCGGGAGCGTGGACGGCGGAGACGTCGCACGACCCGTTCCTCCCCTTGCTCCTGGCAGCCGAGCACACGGAGCGATTGGAGATCGGCACCTCGATCGCGGTGGCGTTTGCTCGCAGCCCGATGACGCTCGCCAATACCGCGTGGGACCTCCAGGCCTACTCACAAGGCCGCTTCATCTTGGGCCTGGGCAGCCAGATCAAGCCGCACATCACCAAACGGTTCTCGATGGAGTGGAGCCATCCTGCGGCTCGCATGCGCGAGATGGTGCTCGCGATGCGGGCGATCTGGAATACGTGGCTGACCGGCGAGAAGCTCGACTTCCGCGGCGACTTCTACACCCACACTCTGATGACGCCGTTCTTCACTCCCTCGGCGTCCGACCTCGACGGCTTCGGACCGCCGAAGGTGTTCCTCGCCGGCGTCGGCGAGCTGATGACCGAGGTCGCTGGTGAGGTCTGCGACGGCTTCCTCTGCCACGGCTTCACGACCGAGAAATACCTGCGCGAGGTGACCATCCCTGCGCTCGAGCGGGGCCGGGCGAAGGTCGGCAAGACGATGGAGGGCTTCGAAATCATGGGCCCGTCCTTCGTCGTGACCGGCAACAACGACGAGGAGCTCGAAGCCGCCGCGACCGGCACACGTCAGCAGATCGCGTTTTACGGCTCGACGCCGGCGTACCGCAACGTGCTGGAGATCCATGGCTGGGGCGGCCTCCAGGACGAACTGAACGCGCTGTCGAAGCAGGGCGAGTGGGCGAAGATGGGCACCCTCATCGATGACGAGATCCTCAACGCGTTCGCCGTCGTGGGTTCGCCCGAGGACATCGCACCAGAGCTGTCGCAGCGCTATGGAGACGTGATCCAGCGCATCAGCTTCTACGCGCCATACGCCAGCGACCCGGACCGGTGGGCTGCCGTGATGGCCGCACTCCAAGCCGCCTGAACAACCTCAGTGGGCGTGTGCGACGGTGCCGGCGCGGCGCCGGAAGCGGCCGCCGAACACGTAGGCGACGATGAAGAAGCACGCCGACGTCAGCACGATCGTCGGGCCCGAGGCGACATCGAGGTGGTAGCTGGCGTTCATGCCGACGAACCCACTGACCGCGCCGATCACCCCGGACAGCGCCAACATCTTGCCGAAGCTGTCGGTGAGCATCCGCGCCACCACCGCCGGGACGACCAGCGTTGCAGCGATCAGGGTGACGCCCATCACGTTCATCGTCGCCAACACGGTCGCCGACAGCACGATCATCAGCAATGCATCGATCCATGCGGTGCGCACGCCGGTCGCGGCAGCGACTTGCGAATCGAAGGTGGTGAACAGCAGCTGACGGTAGAAGAAGAACACGATCGCTGCGGTCGCCAGTGCGACACCGACGATCAGCCAGACGTCAGCAGTGGTGACGCCCAGCACATTGCCGAACAGGAGCGCGTCGGCATTGCGGCCCGGTGACCCGTACAACTGCACGAGGGCAAGGCCCAGCGCGAACGAGGCCGTCGTGACCACCCCGATCGCTGCGTCCGACCCGATCGGGCGCCGGCGGACGATCCCGCCGACCGCCAATGCGGTGATCACGCCCCAGATGCCGGCACCGAGGAAGAGATTGATTCCAGCGAGGCCGGCCACGGCGTAGCCGCCGAAAATCGAGTGCGACAGGCCGTGGCCGATGTAGCTCATGTTGCGGAGCACGACGTAGCACCCGACGACACCGCACAGCGCGCCGGCGATCGTGGCAACGTAGATGCCGTTCCGGAAGAACTCGAACTCGAACGGTCGCAACAGTTCGTCCCAACTCACGCCGACGCTCCTCCGCCGCCCGACGACCGCCGCAGCGGCATCACGTTGGCGTCGATCGGCGCATCGACCACCACGCGCATCCCGCCGTGCTCGAGTACCTCCATCGGCGAACCGTACGTGCGCTCGAGCACCTCGGGCACCAGCACCTCGTCGGGGCTGCCGGCACCGATGACCGACCGGTTGAGACACACCACCGTTGGCAGGTGTGCGGCGATGCCGTTGAGGTCGTGGGTGGTCAGCACGATGGTCAGTCCGTCCCGATTCAGGTCGTCGAGGAGGTGCAGGACGTCATGTCGCGTTCGTACGTCGAGGCCGGACGTGGGCTCGTCGAGAAAGATCACCTCAGCGTTGGTGAACAGGGCGCGGGCGAGGAACACCCGTTGTTGCTGGCCGCCAGACAGCTCGCGGATGTGTCGGCCACCGAGGCCATGCATCCCCAACCGATCGAGCACATCGCCGATCTCGGTGCGTTCGGACCGCGACATCCACGGCAGTCGCAGCCCGCGAGCCCTCGCCATACCGACGCACTCTGCGACGGTGACCGGGAAGTTCCAGTCGATCGTCTCCACCTGCGGGACCAGGCCAACGGCAAGACCGGGCGTCCGCCGCACGCTTCCTGCGACCGGGGCAACGGTGCCGAGCATCGCTTTGAGCAACGTCGACTTGCCGGACCCCGATGGCCCGACGATGCCGACGAGGTCGCCCGGCTCGATCGTGAGGTCGACGTCGATCAGCACCGGCGCGCCGCCGTTGTAGCTGACCGTGAGATCGTCGACGACGATCAAGCCCCCTGCAACCTCGGCGGTGGTGGTCACGATTGCGTCACGAACCGATCACTGCGGGTACTCAGCGTTGTCGCGGGCGACGTTGCGGACCGCGAAGTCGCGCAGCGCACTGGCATCGCCACCGAGCGCTTCGGTCATCGTGATGAAGTTGAATTTCATCAGCCCGAGCCATGAGTGATCCGGGTCGCCAGGAGCATCAGGGAGATCGTCGTCGCGGAGGTCGTCGACGTAGACGGCGCCCGTCTCGTCGGCGATCTGCTCGAGAATCGGTGACGGGAACACCTCCGACCCGAAGATGGCCGATACCTGCTCGGCTTCGATCTGCTCGATGAGGTTCACCACGTCAGCAGGAGTCGGATCACCGAAGTCGGCCGGCTGGACCGCGCCGATCACGTTCCAGCCATAGGTCTCTGCGAAGTAGGCGTAGGCGTCGTGGTAGGTGACGAGCTTGCGCTGGTCCTCGGGGATGGTGTCGAATGCCTCGCGGATCGCTGCGTCGAACTCGTCGACAAGGATCACGAACTCATCGAAGTTGGCATTCATCTGCTCGGTGCACTCGGGAAGTTCGGCGACCATCGTGTTGCGGATGAGGTCGGCGTACACCTTGACCAACGTCGGATCGGTCCACAGGTGCGGGTTCGGCTTGCCACCGTCCTCCGGGAACGAGAAGTCGTACTTGTACTGCTCGGGGGTGATCGTCAGATCGCCGAGCTCGATGATCTGCACATCGTCGGCCACGTTCGCCTCGGCAAGCGCCTTGGTCGGCTCCTCCAGTTGCAGGCCGTTGATGAACACCACGTCAGCGGTGGTCATCAATTCGGCCGCAGACGGGGGCGGCTCGAACGTATGTGAATTGGTGCCCTCCGGAACGATGCCGACGATCTCGGCGCAGTCGCCGATGACGTTGGCGGCGATCGACGTGATCGGCGCCACCGTCGTGACCACCTGGAACTCCGGTTCTGACCCTGACTCCGACCCCGACGTCGAGTCAGCGGAACTCCCATCGCCGGATTCCGATTCGCTTCCGCACGCAGCGGCAACGAGCGAGAACGCCGCCGCCACGATCAACGGGGTCACCACACCTGTCTTCTTCGTCGGCATGAGTCAGATGGTAGTTGCGACCTGGTCGCAAATACAGTCGAGCTCGAATTTCTCGCTGAGCAGGTATTTCGAGCACTGTCGGGCACACATCCGGGCTGCTGAGTAGGGTCGTTCCGATGTCCGCTCTCCCCTGGAACGACACGCTGCTGGTGACGGGACGCCTCGACGAGCAACGCGCGGCGCAGGTGACCCGTACTGCCGAGTCGGGTGGCAGCGTCTTGCTCGCGCTCGAGCCCGACGACGAACTCGCGGCGTCGATCGCCGGAGTCGCGGTCGCCTCCGATCTGCCGAGCACCGAATGGTTCGTCACGCTCGCCGACGACACGGCGGCCAGCCGTCTCGACGGCGAGGTTCCCATCACCACACGGCTTCGCACCTTGGCGCCCATCGACGGCGGTATCGAGGTCGCTGCGACCACCAGCGTGCGTTTCGTCCACCACCCGACCATCACCGTGAGGCGAGTCGGCGCCGGCCGGATCGTCACCACTGGCATCGCCGACCTCGACGCCCTCGGCCGACATCGGACCCTCGCACCGTTCATCGGTCGTCTCCTCGCACCGCCGACGACGGCTCGGACCACCGACTTCGGTGTCGGCGTCGTCGGATATGGCCCATTCGGTGCCATGGGGTACCTCCACGGTCTCGCCGCAACCGAGACCGACGGTCTGGCTCTGGTTGCAGCAGCCGATTCCGTCAGCGATCGTTTGATGGCCGCGCGTGCCGACTTCCCCGACCTCGTCGCTCACGACTCGGCCGATTCCCTGGCCAACGATTCGGCGGTGGACATCGCGATCATTGCGACACCTCCGGTCCTGCACGCAGAACTCGCGCTCGCCTTGCTGCGAGCGGGCAAGCACGTCGTGATCGAGAAGCCGATGTGTCTGCGCCGAGCCGATGCCGACCTCATCATTGCGACCGCTGCCGAACACGACCGGGTCGTCACCGTGCACCAGAGCCGCCGGTGGGACCGTGACTGGCTCGCGTTGCGACACGTCATCGACCGAGGCGAGATCGGCGAGGTGTTCAACACCGAGACGTTCGTCGGCGGCTTCGAGCATCCCTGTCGAGCCTGGCACTCGGAGGAATCGATCTCGGGCGGCGCGATCTACGACTGGGGCTCGCATCACATCGACTGGATCCTGCAGCTCTACGGATCGTCGCCTGCCCGAGTGTTGTGCAGCGCCCACACCCGCGTCTGGCACGACACCACCAACGCCGATCAGCTGTCGTTGTGGATGCAGTGGGACGACGGCCGCGAGGCCACCTTCCGCCAGAGCGACGTGTGCGCGATTCGACGCCCGAAGTTCCACGTCGAAGGAACCCGCGGCACGATCGAGGGCCATTACGAGCCACTGGTCGCCGATCGCATCGTGCCAGGCCGCGGACACGTTGCCGACGTGTCGCACCATGCCGAAGCTCCGGTCGACCTCACTGTTGCCACGTACGACGACGTACTGGGCGTGCGCACCTCGACCGCAGCTCCGGCGCCCAGCCCGGGCTGGGGCTTTCATCGCAACCTTGCCGACCACCTCCTGCTCGGCGAACCGCTCGCCGTGCGCCCTGAGGAGTCACGCGACGTCGTCGCCGTGCTCGAGGCCGGCCACCGCTCGGGTGCACACGGTGGCGAGCTGATCGAGGTCGGTTGATGGCCGAAGAAGTCGCGCCCGTCGGCATCGGCGTGATCGGGGCGCGTTCGATGGTGGCCACACGGGCCGTGATGCCGGCGATCGGTGCCTCCGACCTGGCCCAACTCGTTGCCGTCTCGGCGCTCGGCGGCCCGGTCCCCGAACCCTGGAGCCACCTCGCGGCCGGCACCTACGACGACGTGCTCGACCACCCCGACGTCGATGCCGTCTACATCCCATTACCCAACGGGATGCACCGCGAGTGGGTCGAGCGGGCCGCAGATGCGGGCAAGCACGTGCTGTGCGAGAAGCCGATCGCGCCGACGGCCGTCGACGCCGCAGCGATGGTCACCGCATGCGAGGCCGCCGGCGTGATCCTCGCCGAGGCGTGGATGACCCCGTTCGACCCACGCTGGCGAGCCGCTCTCGATGCCATCCTGGCCGGTCGGGTGGGAACCGTGCTCGACATCGATTCCTCCTTCACCTTCACCATCGGGGCCGACGCAAGTGACAACTACCGCTGGTCGCCCGACCAGGGCGGTGGCGCACTGCTCGACGTGGGCATCTACTGCCTGGGGCCGATCGTCGAGGTGTGGGACGCCGAGCCGGACGTGGTCGATGCAACGGCGCTCTGGCACACGACAGGTGTCGATGCCCGCACCGAAGCGACGCTCTCCTGGGGCGACGGACGCGAGGCCCGCATCCGATGTTCGTTCGTCGACCCCGAAGAACAGCGCATCGAGGTCGTCGGCGACGAGGCCGCATTGATCATCGATGCCGATGCCCATACCGGCGGGGCACGCGCCGTGAGCTTCCACGTGGCAGGGACGGACGGTCGAGTCGACAGCCCCACGGTGGCCTCGTCCGATCCGTACCTCGGTATGGTCGATGCATTCGCCCGCGCTGTTCGCGGCGACGAACCCTGGCCACGCACCATGACCTCGACCCTCGACCTGCTCACCCTGATCGAGCGGATCGCGAGCGCGAGCCGGTGACGGGCGAGGTGGCGGGCATCGAGCCCCGCCACGAATGGCACGGGTTGGCGTCGGGTGTCGAACTGCATGCCGTGCACTGGGATCCGCCCGCCGACGTCGTTCCGGCGACTGATGACCTCGTTCCGTTCCTGCTGGTACACGGATTGGCCTCGAACGCCCGGCTCTGGGACGGAGTCGCCCACCATCTCGCCCTGCTGGGCCACCCGGTCGTGGCGATCGACCAGCGCGGCCACGGACGCTCGTCGAAGCCCGATGACGGCTACGAGATGGCCACCGTCGCCAACGATCTGCAACTGCTCATCGATGCCCTCGGATGGGAACGCCCAGCCGTCGCCGGCCAATCGTGGGGCGGCAACGTCGTGCTCGAACTGGCCTGGACTCGGCCCGACGTCGTGTCGATGCTCGCCTGCGTCGACGGCGGTTTCATCGACCTCCAGGGTCGCTTTCCCGACTGGGAGGACGCGAAGGCGGTGCTCGCTCCCCCGCGTCTCGCCGGCACTCCGTTGGTCGACATCACTCGTTGGCTGGAGACGTCCGCCGCGGATTGGCCGGAGACCGGTCGTCAGGGCACCCTCGCCAACTTCGAGGTTCGAGACGACGGCACGATCGCTCCGTGGCTGACCTTCGACCGTCACCTCACAGTGCTGCGCGGCCTGTGGGAGCATCAACCATCGACTCGATATCCCGAGGTCCACGTGCCCACACTGCTGATCGGCGCCGATACCGGTGACGTCGCCTGGAGCGCTTCCAAGCACGATGCGGTCGATCACGCGGTCAACGCGCTTCCCTGCGGGCGCGCCGTCTGGTTCAGTCCCGCCCACCACGACGTCCACGCTCAGCAGCCTGACGCGGTCGGCGAACTCCTCCACCGAGCTGCCACCGACCCCACGTTCTTCCCAAGCACGGAGACCTCACGATGACCGACATGCCTACGAGCGCCCCTCGGATTCTCGCCATCATGGGATCCGGCGAAACGGCACCCACCATGAACGCGCCACACCGGGCGATCTTCGAACGGCTCGGCCCCGACGTCGACGCCGTCCTGCTCGACACACCCTTCGGCTTCCAGGAGAACGCACCGATTCTCGCCTCGAAGGCAATCGAGTACTTCCATGACGCGATCGGGCGTCGAGTCGAGGCGGCCGGTCTCACGCGAACCGATTCCGGTGACACGGTTGCCGTCGAGCGCGGCGTGGCCAAGGTCCGTTCGGCCGACTGGGTGTTCGCCGGCCCAGGCAGCCCGACGTTCGCACTCGACCAGTGGCGCAACACGCCAGTGCCCGACGCAATCGCCGACAAGCTCCGATCGGGCGGCGCCGTGGTGTTCTCGTCGGCAGCTGCGCTGACGTTGGGCAAGGCGACCGTTCCCGTGTACGAGATCTACAAGGTCGGCGTCGACCCCTACTGGTTGGACGGGCTGGACGTGCTTGCGGAGGTCGGCCTGAACGTGGCGGTCATCCCGCACTACGACAACGCCGAGGGCGGAAACCACGACACTCGGTTCTGCTACCTGGGCGAGCGCCGTCTGGCGCTGCTCGAGCCGGAATTGCCGGACGGATGTTTCGTTCTCGGCATCGATGAGCACACCGGTGTGGTGATGGACCTCGCCGCCGACACCGCCCAGATCGTCGGCAAGGGCGCCGTGACGCTGCGCCGCAACGGCGACTCGATCCGCATCGAAGCCGGCCAGACCGTCCCCATCGACACCCTCCGCAACGGCGGCGATCTCTCCGGTTCCGTCATCTCCGGTTCGACCACACTCGAGACACCCCTCGGTCGGACCTCCGGACCGAGCGACGACAACACCGAAACCGACGCACCGGCGGACGCCGCCGTCACCTCGCTCGCCGACGCGGCCAAGCTCCACGAGGCGCAGTTCGACGCCGCTCTCGAGCATCGCGATGCCGACGACGCCGTCCGCGCGATCCTGCAACTGGAGTCGGCGATCGTCGACTGGTCGCGTGACACCCTCCAGTCCGACGACATCGACCGTGCCCGCGCCGCGCTCCGTTCGATGATCGTGCGGCTGGGTGCCGCCGCAACCGAAGGTGTGCGTGACGTACGCCAGGTGCTCGGCCCCGTGGTCGAGGCCGCGCTGGCCGCACGCGTCGTCGCCCGATCCGAGAAGGCGTTCGTCGTGTCGGACGCCATCCGCGACGAGCTCGCCAACGCCGGGATCGAGGTTCGCGATACACCCGATGGAGCAGAGTGGCTGGTCGCAGATGGGTGACGTTGCGATCCGTCTCGAGAACGTGACGAAGTCGTTCGACGGTGCGTCGGGTGCAGCGGTCGACAATCTGTCGCTCGACATCGAGAACGGCAGCATCATCGCCCTCCTCGGACCATCGGGGTGCGGCAAGACGACGACGCTGCGAATGATCAACCGGCTGATCGAACCGACCTCGGGCAAGATCGAGATCAACGGTGTCGATGTGATGAGCCAGTCACCACAAGAGCTGCGGCGTGGGATCGGCTATGTGATCCAACAGGTCGGTCTCTTCCCCCATCGAACGATCGCCAGCAACATCGCCACGGTCCCGAAGATGCTCGGCTGGGACAAGTCGCGCAGCGCTGAGCGAGTGGAGGAATTGACGACGCTGGTCGGTCTCGACCACGAGATGCTCGACCGCTATCCCGACGAGTTGTCCGGTGGGCAACAGCAGCGTGTCGGCGTCGCCCGTGCCCTCGCAGCCGATCCGCCGGTCCTGCTGATGGACGAACCATTCGGTGCGGTCGACCCGATCGTGCGCGGGCGACTCCAGGACGAACTGCTCGCGCTGCAGACCCAGGTCAGCAAGACGATCGTGCTCGTCACCCACGACGTCGACGAAGCATTGCGGGTGGCCGACAAGATCGCCCTGATGAACGTCGGCGGCGTCATCGAGCAGCTGGCCACGCCCGACGAGCTGATGCGGGCGCCTGCCAACGACTTCGTGAGGAGTTTCGTCGGCGAGGACCGTGGGCTTCGACGCCTGGCGTTGAACGCGGTCTCCGCCCTGCGGTTCCACCAGGGTCCGGTCGTGTCGGCCGATGCCACGTTCGATGAGGCCGAGCACGCCATGGCTCTCGAGGGCAGCGACTGGCTCGGGATCACGATCGACGAGATCTTTGCCGGGTGGGCGAGAGCTGACGACGTTCGGGCGGCCCGCGCCAACGGCACCGAGCTGCGCGACGTCGAACGTTTCGAGCCGATCGCTCAGGTCGAGCCGACCAGCACACTTCGCGCTGCCATGGAACTGATCATGTCGTCCAATTCGTCCGTGGCGGTCATCAACGACGGAGGACGGTTCGGAGGCGTGATCACCCTCGAGGACATTCGCCGAGCGCTCTCCAGCGCCGACATCGAAACGGCCGATGGCACGGCGTGAGTTCCGCGCCGATCCCTTCGCTCATCGCCGAGGCGACCAATCCCATCATCCGGTGGGAGTGGGTGGTCGAAGAGTGGGACCAGGTGTGGGATGCCATCGTCGAGCACCTGATCCTGACCATGTTGGCAATGCTGATGGGCCTGGTCGTCTCCGCGATTCTCGCAGCGATCGCGCTCCGCTTCCGTTGGACGATGACCCCGATCACCGCGACGACCAGCCTGATCTACACGTTGCCGAGCGTGGCGTTGTTCGCGCTCCTGGCGCCGGTGTTCGGCAACCTGTCGCGGTGGACCGCGGTCCTGCCATTGGCCGCGTACACCCTGTTGATTCTGGTCACCAACATCGTTGCCGGATTCCAGGCGGTGCCCGCCTCGGTGCGTGACGCCGCTGACGGGATGGGGATGAGCCCGATGCGCCGCGTGTGGTCCGTCGACCTGCCGCTCGCCGTGCCGTACATCCTCACCGGGATCCGCATCGCCGCCGTGTCGACCGTCGGCCTGGTGACCGTCGCTGCAATCATCGGCCAGGGCGGCCTGGGACGGCTGATCTTCAGCGGGCTGCGCCGCGCGTTCTGGACGCCGATGACCGTCGGCGCCTCACTGTCGATCGCCCTGGCGCTCGTGATCGACGCGCTGATCATCCTCGTCGGGCTGTGGCTGGTTCCGTGGCAGCGGCGACGAAAGGCGGCAACACGATGATCGGCGCAATGGCTGCTGCTCGTCCGTCGCAGACCGCCGTCCCGCGGGACATCGGGTTCTTCGAATGGTTCTTCGACCCCGACACATGGACCGGCCCCGACGGGATCCTGGCCTCGCTCGTCGACACGGTGGTCCTGTGCGCAGCGGTGACGCTCGTCGCCGTCGCCGTCTCCGTACCGACCGCGGCCCTGCTCGCCCACCTGCGCCGTGCCGAGGTCTCCAGCACATGGCTGGTCAGCATCAGTCGAGCCGTGCCGACCTTCGCCATCGCGGCGCTGCTCGTGCCCTGGTCGCTGGAACGGGGCTGGGGGTTCGAGCCCTGGCCGATCTTCATCGCGCTGTTCCTGCTGGCGGTGGTGCCCATCTATCTGAACACCTACACAGCGATCCGCCAGCAGCCCGAGGGCACCGTCGAAGCCGCCCGCGCGCTCGGTTACAGCGAACGGTCGATCCTCACGAAGGTGGAGTTCGCGTTGGCCTCGTCGCTGATCCTCGCGGGGATCCGCGTGGCGGCGATCCAGGTGGTCGCGACCGAACCGATCCGAGCATTTCTCGGGGGCGACGGCCTGGGGCGCTATGTTCGTGACGGCTTCGGGCAGAACAACAACACGCTCGTCATCGGTGGGATCGTTCTCATCGGTGGACTCGCCGCCCTCACGGGATTGACATTCGTGGCGCTGGAAAGACTCGTGCTGCCGAACGGCGTTCGCCGACTCGCTCGACAACAAGGAGACAAGACACCATGACCACCCCCAAGACCCGCCGGGTCGTCCGCTTGCTGGCGCCTCTGGCAGTGCTCGGTCTCGTCACTGCGGCATGCGGCAGTGACGACGATGGATCCAACGACACCGAACCTGCGTCGACGGAGGCCGCAGACAGCACGGAACCCGCCACGTCGGACATGACCGACGGCGAGATGGCGGACGGTCCGACGATCCAGGTTCGTGGCCAGGACTTCAGCGAGTCGATCACCATCGCCGAGGTGTACGGCCAGTACCTGGAGGCGGAGGGCTACCCGGTCGAGATCCTCACTGCGGCTGGTTTCCGACCCGACAACCTGAACGGCGTCGAGAACGGCGACTTCAACCTGATCATCGACTACATCGGTGGCGTCCAGGCGGCGCTTGCCCCGGATGCGCCCGCCTCGGCCGACGCCGACGAAATCGTCGCCACCATCACCGAGCCGATCGAAGCGATCGGTGCCACCTTGCTCGACTACTCGCCTGCAATCGACGGTGACGCATTCATCGTCCGCGGCGACTCGGAAGCATCGACCATTTCAGACGTGGCCGGACTCGATTACGTGCTCGGCGCGTCCGCGCAGTGTGCGGAACGTCCGCAGTGCCTGATCGGCCTGGAAGATCCCGACATCTACGGCATCACATTCGCGGACTTCGTGACGCTCGAGTACGGACCGCTCCTCGGTGAGGCGCTGGCCAACAACGAGGTCGACGCCATCGTCTGGAACGACACCGCCCCGCAGATTGCCGAGCAGGGCTTCAAGGTGCTCGACGACGACAAGGGCATCTTCCCGGCACAGAACATCGCACCGATCATCTCCACGGAGGTCCTCGAGGCCTACGGCGACCAGTTGGCTGCCGACCTCAACGAGCTCAGCGCCATGATCACCACCGACGATCTGCTGGCATGGAACACCGAGACCGACATCGAGTTCCGCGAGTCCGACGAGGTCGCCACCGAATGGCTGGAGGCCAAGGGTCTCCTCTGACCTGTGTCAACTGGGGTCAGACCCCAGTTGACACACCGAGGAGGAACGCGCGCACGTTGCCGCCGATGGCGTCGACGTCGTAGCCGCCCTCCTGCAACACCACCGTTGGCAGGGCGAGCTGGGCGACCAGCTCGCCCTGTGCGCGGAATCCCTCGGTGGTGACGGCCAAATCGGAAATCGGGTCGTTGTGGAACGTGTCGACGCCGAGCGACACGATCACGATGCTCGGGCCGAATGCGCCGATCGCCTCGCACGCTGATCCGAGCGCAACGAGGTACGCGTCGTCGTCGGTGTCCGCCGCCAGCGGCACGTTGCGATTCGACCCTGCGCCCCTGCCAGCACCGGTCTCATCGGCGAATCCCGACAGGTAGGGGTACGCCCGGGCCGGATCGCCGTGCAGCGACACGTACTGGACGTCGTCACGCCGGTAGAAGATCTGCTGCGTGCCGTTGCCGTGGTGATAGTCGACGTCGAGTACCGTGACCTTCGACCCTGTCGTCGACGCCACGTGATGCGCCGCGATTGCTGCGTTGTTGAAGAAGCAGTAGCCGCCGTACAACCCGGTCGGCGCGTGATGACCGGGAGGCCGGCACAGCCCGTAGGCGCTGCGCTCGCCCGCCAGGACCGCCGACGTCGCCGTCAGCGCGATGTCGACAGCAGCTCGCGCCGCGTCGAATGTTCCCTCGGTGATCGGCGTCGTGGTCTCGAAGCACCAGCGGCCGAGTTCGTGGTCGACCAGTGAACGCTCCGGAAAAGGACCGACACCGTCGAGGAGTCCCGGCATGGCGAACACATCCGGCACCACATCGTGTGTCCCCGGGTGCCGGAACTGGTAGTCCGACCAAGCGCGTCCGAGGAACTCGACGAGCCCGGGGTCGTGGACCGCCGAGATCGGGTCGGTTCCCCACTCCTCGGGCTCGACGATGTCGAAGCGACCGTCGGCGGCAAGCGTGTCGTGGATCGCATCGGCCCGGCCCGGATGCTCGAACGGCGGCTGCAATCCCGACGATTCGATCTCGGCGAGCGGGGCATGGCCTCGGTGGCGATCGGACGCTACGACCAACATCGCTCAGAGGACGCCGGCTCGGCGCAGCGCGTCGGACCGCTGCGGTTCGAGCAGGACGGACGCCAGGGCCACTTCGACCGCCGTGCGCGAACTCGACCGGTAGACATCCCAGTCGATGGTGCCCTGCGCCCACCGCTCGAGCCCCCGCATCCACGACACGAAGATGTGCCAGGCAAGCCGCTCGACGTTGCAGTGTGCGATCAGGAGGCCGGCGGCCTGCGCCTTGGCGAGGTCGAATTCGATCGCGGCGACGATTCGCTCGCCGACCGCACCCATACGAGGCGAGTTCGGAACCGACCGCAACGTGGCCAACACGGGCCGCCAGACATGCTTGCGGGCGTCGATCGTCTCGTCGAGCGCGGCGAACAACACGCGTGTGGCGTCGATCGGGTCGGCGGCGGGCTGCTCGTCGAGTTCGAACTCGAGTTGGTCGAGGCCGCTGCCGACGAAGGCGACCAGCACCCCGTCGCGGTCGGTGAACTGGTTGTACAACGTTGCGACCGCGACGCCGGCGCGGTCGGCCAGTTTGCGCATG
>Ga0307380_10006585_pt1 | contig 15239 bp, 10 predicted proteins | sample UN3MG_FD_202239 | JGI IMG/M metagenome (GOLD analysis project Ga0307380, IMG submission 202239) | Soil microbial communities from Risofladan, Vaasa, Finland - UN-3 | ecosystem: Environmental > Terrestrial > Soil > Coastal area > Acid sulfate soil | place: Finland: Risofladan, Vaasa | collected...
ATCGGGGAAAATGTGCTTGTTTACAAAACGGCCTTGAAGCTCACATCTCTAATGGAAGCCTTGGAGAAAATCCGAACCAAATAAAGCTGCTTCATCCGGATAATGCATAGGCTGACCGGACAAATCGAATCTTTGGGGTTGTCTTGAGAGAAAAATCGTTTGGGCAGAGGCGTAAATTTGGGCAGGCAGGGGGGAAATTTTCGCCTCTGGGGCCCCGAACGATTTTTCTCGGTCGTCCCGAACATCGAATGCACCTGCACATTATACGGAAGAACTATAAAGTTCATAGTGCTCTGACGTTCAGTTGTTCAATGAGTTCGATTTTCGGATCATATTTCCTTACTAAGAGAATATTATTGTGGGTACTGATTCCGGGATTTATCGCTTTACGGCCTACCCCATATAGTGCTATATTGGCATTTCTGCTGTTGAGGATAGAGCAGCACTGAGAAGTGACCTGAGCGTAACGTCACGAATGGTATTCTTATGATGGAAAATATTCAAAAAGCATTGGTCAGGTACTGGGGGTATAATGAATTTTTACCCTTGCAGAAACAATCGATGGAATGTGTCTGTTCGCAGCGGGATTCGATTGTCGTTCTGCCGACCGGGGGCGGAAAATCGCTTTGCTATCAGGCGCCGGCGGTCGTCCTGCCTGGCCTGACGGTTGTAGTTTCACCGCTTATCTCCCTGATGAAGGACCAGGTCGATGCCCTGATCGAATGCGGCGTTTCCGCAGCGCGGATTGACAGCTCTCTTGCGGCTCACGAGCAGCAGGCGGTTTTTGAAGCGATCCATAACAAGAGACTTAAGCTTCTTTACCTTTCGCCGGAACGGCTCGTCTCAAACGGCTTTGTCGAAGTGCTCAAGAAGACGGGGCTTTCTTTTATCGCTATCGACGAAGCCCATTGCGTCAGCATGTGGGGTCACGACTTTCGGCCCGAGTACCGTCAACTGGGCATTTTGAAGCGGATTTTTCCCAATATCACCATCGGCGCTTATACCGCGACGGCTACCGAGCATGTGCGTGGCGATATCGCCGAGCAGCTGCATCTCGAAAATCCCGCAATGCTGATCGGCTCGTTCGACAGGCCCAATCTCGTTTACAAAATCCGGCGACGAACGAACAGGGCCAATCAGGTCCGTGCCGTGCTCGACCGGCACAAAGGCGAATCCGGCATCGTTTACTGTATTCGGCGCAGGGACGTCGACGAATTGTCCTCATTGCTAAGGGCCAAGGGCTACAAAGTCCTGCCCTATCATGCAGGCATGGCAGATGAGGACCGCAAGAAAAACCAGGATGCATTCATCAACGAAAAGGCCGATACCATTGTAGCTACGGTTGCGTTCGGCATGGGCATCGACAAATCGAACGTGCGTTATGTCATTCACACCGGCATGCCCAAGTCACTCGAGCACTACCAGCAGGAAACCGGCCGGGCGGGTCGTGACGGCCTCGAGGCCGAATGCTGCCTGTTCTACTCGGGTGGTGACTACGGAATCTGGAAAAGCCTGCTCAGCGAGATGGACCCGGAAGCTCATAAAATCGCGATGGTCAAACTCAACAAAATGTATAATTTCTGCACCGGCGGCCTCTGCAGACATAAGGCAATTCTGCGCTATTTCGGACAGGCCCTTGACAAGGATAATTGTGCCGCCTGCGATATGTGTCTTGGCGAGCTGGACTTTATAGACGATGCACTTCAAACCGCGCAGAAAATTCTCTCGTGCATCGTCCGGCTTGGGCAGTGCTTCGGCGGCGGTTACACGGCCGCTGTTTTGACCGGATCCAACGACAAGCGCATTTTGGAAAATCGCCATGATGCGCTAAGCACATACGGCCTGTTGAGCGACAATTCACAACGCACGGTGCAAGACTGGATCGAACAGCTCGAAGGACAGGCCTGCATTGAGAAGGTTGGGGAATACAACGTGCTGAATGTTACGGAGAAGGGATGGCGGGTTCTCAAAGGAAACGAAACGCCCCGGCTGCTAAAGCCCGCCGAGAAGCCGGCCAAGGTCTCTAAAGTCGTCGAAGATTCGTGGGAAGGGGTCGATAAGGGCCTGTTTGAAGCTTTGCGGAAGCTGCGGACGAGTATAGCACGAAAAAAAGGCGTCCCGGCGTATGTCGTCTTTGGCGATGCCGCACTGAGGGACATGGCAAGACGAAGGCCCTCTACTTATGTGAAACTTCTCGAAGTCAAAGGAATCGGAGAGAAAAAACGCCGGCAGTACGGCGATGTCGTCCTTTCCGCAATGAAGGATTACTGCCAGACAAATTCACTTGATATGGACAGGGATAGCTATGATTAAAAACAAAAGAACCGTTTCAATGACCGAAGTCAAATCGAAAAGCAGCCGCAAACGCAGTATGAGAAGAAAATCTTCAAAAGGCCGGAAAGTCATAAAGATTACACGTTTGCGCAAGCCGGAGGATATGCCTCTGGAACAATGGCAGATTGCCCTGCGAAAACAGTTTGGGCAGAAGCAAAATTTTCGTCTCAAGAATATTGGGGACGAGCCAATTTTCTCTGAATTTATCATCAAGAATCCCCAAACTCAGGGACAGTATCGTGTCGCAATTCGCGGACAGAGAATCGGAGACAATTACTGCTCGTGTCCGGATTTTGCAGTTAATACTCTCGGTACTTGTAAACATATCGAATATACGCTCGCAAAATTACAGCGAAAACGAGGGGGCAAAAAAGCAATGGCGGAAGGCTTCCACCCCCCCTACTCTGAAATCTATTTACGATACGGTGCCAAACGAGAAGTGCTTTTCAAACCCGGCACTGAATGTCCACAATCTCTGCTGGAACTTGCTTTACGTTATATCGATAACTATGGGATTCTAAAACCACGATCATACCAGGAATTTGATACGTTTATAAGGAAAGCCGGAGCGTTTGAGCATGACTTGCGCTGCTACGAGGACACGATAAAGTTTATTGCCCGGGTCAGAGATCAAATTGACCTGAAGAAACGAATTGATAAAGCCTTCCCAAGTGACATCAGCAGTACGTCATTCAGGAAGCTGTTGAAAGTTTCGTTATACCCTTATCAGCGCGAGGGAGCTTTGTTTGCTGCAAAAGCGGGACGGAGCCTGATTGCCGACGATATGGGGCTTGGCAAAACGATTGAGGCAATTGCAGCGGTTGAGATATTAGCCCGAACAGTCGGCCTTGAGCGTGTACTAATTGTCTCACCAACTTCACTTAAATATCAATGGAAACAGGAAATTGAAAAATTCTGCAACCGTTCGGTAAAAGTCATAGAAGGTTCCATCGTGAAACGTGCGGAGCTATACGCATCTGATTCATTTTATAAGGTCACCAATTATGATGTTATCCACCGTGACCTTGAGCTTATCCACAACTGGGCGCCGGAAATGATTGTTCTCGATGAGGCTCAGCGAATAAAGAACTGGAAGACCCGAAGGGCCCGAAGCGTAAAGAAACTCGATTCCAGGTATGCTATTGTGCTGACCGGAACGCCATTGGAGAACCGACTGGAAGAACTGCACTCTATAGTTGAATTTGTTGACCGCTTCCACCTGGGCCCGCTGTTCCGTTTTCTTGCCGAGCACCAGCATGTAGATGAAAATGGCAAAGTGATTGGATATCATAACCTTTCGAAAATCGCAAAATCGTTGGAGCCAATCCTCGTTCGACGAACCAAGAAGGAAGTCTTGAAGGAACTGCCGGAACGTCTGGAAAAAAACTATTTTGTTCCTATGACAGACGAGCAAATGAAATATCACGAGGAGAATCGCGAGACTGTCGCGCGCATCGTTGCCAAGTGGCGACGGCTCGGATTCTTATCTGAGACTGATCAGACAATACTCATGATCGCTTTACAAAATATGCGTATGAGCTGCAACAGCACGTATCTTCTCGACAAGAAGACTGACCACGGTATCAAAGCTGACGAACTGATTTCAGTGCTTGAAGAAATCTTTGAACAGCATGACACAAAAGTAGTGATATTCAGCCAGTGGCTGGGGACACATGAATTGCTTCAGAGCCGCCTTGAATCATCCAGGCGTAATTATGTACTATTTCACGGCAGAGTTGCCCCCAGGAAAAGAAATGACCTGGTAAAGCAATTCAAAGATGATCCTGATTGTCGAGTCTTTCTCTCAACCGACGCCGGTGGAGTCGGACTGAATCTTCAGAACGCCTCGGCCGTGATTAATATGGATTTACCCTGGAATCCGGCAGTGCTCGAGCAGCGTATTGGACGGATCCATCGCCTTGGTCAGCACCGGCCGGTGCGGGTAGTAAACTTCGTTGCTCAGGGAACAATCGAGCACGGAATGCTTTCGCTTTTGTCGTTTAAGCAATCCCTGTTTTCGGGTGTTCTCGATAAAGGGAAAGATGAAGTCTTTCTCGGCGGAACAAGACTGAAACGATTCATGGACTCCATTGACAAGGCTACCAGTGCTATTCCCGAACCGATGCCTCAACAGGCTAAAGCCGGAGGAGATGGAGATATCGCCGAAGAAGAGGTCTCAATCACAGCGGAAAAGCGGAAAGCTGCAGGGTCGGAACCAGAGCAGGCATGGAACGATATAATCTCGGCAGGATTATCATTCTTTGACAAGCTTGGCCAAACACTGCTTAAGGGAGAAGGCCGGCCAGGCAAGCCGAGCACAAAAACGTTTTCCGGATTAGAAATTGAAACTGATAAAGCCACGGGGCAGCGCCATCTGAAAGTAGCGATACCAAAAAAGGAAACGATTCAGGGGATAGTCAATCTGCTTAATGAATTCTCAAAGAAACTATAAATCGTTGTTTAGAAGACTATACTGACTTTTCGATGTCAATAACTACCTTAATTATAAGACTTTTGCTTTTATCGCAGGTCGGCCGGCATCGAAGATTATCTGCTGGGAGGCAGGGGCATAGGCTCGTGGGTCACGGCACTCTCCGCCCAAGCCAGTGACATGAGCGGCTGGCTGCTGATGGGCCTGTCCGGAGCCATTTACTTGGCCGGAATGGTCACCGGAACGGTCGTTCTCGTCCTGTGGAAACAAATCGGCCTGAGTGAGAGAATGTACGAAATCATCCCCGGCTTCGCCGCAAATTGCCTGACGATTTTCCTTGTCAACCTCCTTATCGGTCAAAAAGACCAGAGAGTCCTGCACGAATTCGATGAAGTCGTAAGCATAATACGCCGTCGGTAAAATGAACCTTTATGCCATTGCGAGCAGCCCGACTGGCCGACGCGGCAATCTTCTTTAATAACGCTATAAAAATATTACGAAACAATACTTGGTTTACATGATGACTAATCGTAATAAAACTGTCACCTATACAGGTGTTACTAATGATCTAAAAAGAAATTCAAAATGTTTTCCATCGCACCAGAAAATCGCCATCCGTACACGAGGCTAAGGAGTCAAGAACGGATCGCCGGCCGGAATGAACTTGATCGGCACATCGTTCACAAATGACTTTAGCCATTCGCCGCAGTGCTTCATGCCGGCTTCTTCGGAAATGCTGTGGCCAAGAAGAATCAGGGCCTTGTTCCGGCCCATATCCTTGGCGTCGCGGACATATTCTACCGTCTCCCACTCTCGTGTCTCGCCTGCTATAAGCACCTCGATGTCCCGGCCCTGCAGCATCTTCATCTGCATAATCGAGCCCGATGCGCCCGGAGAAAAACCGAACTTCGTGAACTGCAACCGGGGATTGCCGATGACCCGGATTGCTGAATGGGCGAATTTGTCCTTCAGGTTGTTAACGAACCGCTGTAGTGACATTGGCTTCGGCAATTCGAAGTGGAGGTTCTCGTTTTGCTTTTGAAAGCTTTTCCATTCGAACAGCTCAATCATCCCGGCAACAATGCCGTCCGGGTCGGTCCGGTGAATATGGTCGTGAAAACGCCAGATGGTCAGGTTGTTGTCTTTGATGAACTTTCGCTTGGCCTCGATGACCGGGTCCGGATCGAGCTGGCTCGTGTCATCCTGCCCGTGATAGAACGTCGGCTCATGCGTGATAATGAAATTGCATCCCTGCTGAACCGCCCGCGTGAGGACATCATACGTGGCCATAAATGTCACCGCCACTCCGGTAACCGGCGTATCCGGGTCCCCCGCCTTGAACGTATCGACGGTCCGCTCCTGCCAGGGACAGGTTACGTGCTGTTTGATCTTGTCCACGATCTGTTGGGCCGTAAGAATATTCACGTTGTTTTTGACCTCCGCCTTCATCGAAGCGTTAACGGCATCGAGGCAAAAAAATACAACGCCGGTCGCCAGCGAGGCCAAAATGACGGGACGAATGGCGCTTCGGATTATTTTAGTTTTCATAGTTATATCCTGATATGAGTTTATGTACCATATACTGCCTAAAGCGTTTTGAGAAAATTCTTACCCGGCGTGGAGATTGTATCTCCTCCCTTTTGACCCTCCGGCCGATGGGTCAGACCGAGCGCCCGCAGAACTTTCAGTCTTTTGCCGACGGTTTCACGCGGTACTTTAAGTTCCGTTTCCAAATCGCTCAGTTTCCTGGCGAACTCGGCCGTGTTCAAGTGCTTAAGAATCCTGACGTCAATCTCCTGCAATCTCGGCAGCCGTTTTTTCCCGCCGCACGATTCCAGCAGGCATACCAGATCGACGACGGTGTTGCTTGTCGGCTCGAAACCTGTGCCGCCGAGTTCGTAGTACCTCGGATAGAATTCCGCCAAGTCGCGGCCGGCCAACTCCGCGTCGATCTGACCTGTGAGAGCTTCGCGGACAAATGTGGGGCAGAGTCTTATCTGCTGAGCCAGCTCGGCGAGTGTTCGGGCCTGCTGTTCCGGCTTTGGATTGAACAGCCAGCATTCCAGGTCGAATTCGAGAGCACGACCGGGATTTGCCATTATTGCCTGACGGGCATTCTCGGAATAGCGTTTTGTGTGCTTGCCGGCCTGGATTATTGTAGCCTGGATGTCGTCATATGGATATTTGCCCTGCAGCCGTCGCTGCTCCGAATCGGGCACGGAATAAGTGCACGCCTCAGGGTCGTATCGGATCGGACCTATGCCGGCTTTTCGCTGCGTCGATTTAATTTTTTTGCTGGTCATAGCCATTTTATACTTCAATCAAGATACTTAACTTTCGCATGGGAATTTATCAGAAACAATGCTCGTTAGCAAGTAATACTTCGCTCGCCCCGGCTTACTAACAGCAGAAAAATCGCGAGTAACACAGTTGTTCAGACCAATTCAAGACAAAGCTGATAAACATGGGCTTTGTACTAAATACAGGATTTTCCTTGACGGGCAGGCGGTTAATCTGATATAAATAATTAGCGAACTATGTGGATTCTTAGTTTTCCGCAAGGAGGCGGCATCGAGTAAAAATTGTCCAAGGTAATCATATTAAAGAGTGTAGCAAAGATTTGAACCATTATCGTTCATTTCTATTTTACTATTTAGGAGGATTATCATGAGCAGGCAATCTATTTATTTCATTTCACTTGTTTTAATGTCCGGCTTTTTACTAACAGGCGCAACCAGTGCAATTGATCTAAGCGATCCCGACCTTGTTGCCTATTGGTCGTTTAATGAGGGATCAGGTACGGTTGCCGCAGATCTTTCGGAGAATGGCTATGACGGCACGCTTAACGGCGGTGCGAGCTGGACCGATGGCATCTATCAAAATGCCTTGCATTTCAACGGGAGCAATGCATACGTTAGTACCGGCCAGAGTATTCTCAATGACCTGGAAGCATTTACATTGGCCGGCTGGGTTAGCGCGAGCAATGTGGATGTTTATTCCAGCCTGTTCGGCCAGAATGACTTGGTTGAGTTCGGATTTTTAGGTGGCAGTGAGGTCGGGACCTGGATGCTGGGTAATAATTGGGTGCTTGTTTCCGCGAATTATCCTTTTGACTATCCTTCATGGCATCACGTGGCTTTAACAGGTGATGCAACGGGAGTTGTAATCTACATTGACGGCCAGGAAGCTGCAAGCGATCCGGGAGCAGTATCGAGCGGCAGCTCCGGATTTACATTCAACATAGGTGCCGATGTCTTCAACACGACCGGAGACCCGTTTCTGGGAGAGATTGATGATGTCTTTGTATTTGGCCGTGCGTTAACACAGGATGAGATTCAGGCTCTGATGCTGGGTGCCGGAGGATACCCCTATGCCATGAGCCCTGAACCCGCCGATGGTGCCATGCGTGCGGAAAACTGGGTAACGCTTTCCTGGCGGCCGGGAGATTTCGCGGTCTCGCACGATGTGTATCTGGGCGATAATTTCGACGAAGTTAACGACGGCCTCGGCGACACTTTCCGGGGCAATATGGGCGTTACTTATTTTGCCGCCGGCTTCCTGGGATATCCCTTTCCGGACGGATTAGTTCCGGGCACAACTTACTACTGGCGAATCGACGAGGTAAACGATGCCGACCCGAACAGTCCGTGGAAGGGACCCGTCTGGAGTTTCTGGGTCCCCTCGAAGAAGGCCTATAATGTCAGTCCCGAGAATGGGACAATGTTTATCGATCAGAATGTGACGCTTACCTGGACGGCGGGTTTGGGTTCGAAAGTGCACACTGTATACTTCGGCGACGACTTTGACACTGTCAACAATGCTACCGGCGGTACCTCGCAGGGGCTCGTAGGTTATAGCCCAGGCCCTCTTGAATTCGACAAGACCTACTACTGGCGGGTCGATGAGTCCGACGGCATTAATATATATAAAGGCGACGTCTTGAGCTTTACGACCACAATCCCGGGTTTGGGCGAGGTCGTAATGGAACGCTGGGAAAATATCCCCGGGTCGGATGTGCCCGCCCTCACTAACTCCTCGAAGTACCCGAACAACCCTGATGTGACCGAGGCCTTGACGCAGTTCTCGTGGGACCAGGATTTGGAAGACTATGGCGGCAGGATTCATGGCTGGCTCTACGCACCGGGCACGGGCGACTACACGTTCTGGCTCTGCTCCGACGATAACGGCGAATTATGGCTAAGCACCGATGATGACTCAACCAACGTGCAGCTCATAGCCCAAGAGAGCAGTTATTCGAATCCGAACACATGGGGAACCGGCGAGGAGCAGTCCGAACCGATCCCGCTAGTGGCCGGTCAGAAGTACTACATTATGGCCCTGTGGAAGGAAGGCACCGGCGGAGACCAGTGCCAGGTGGCATGGCAAGGGCCCGGCGTCCCGACACCTACGATAATCCCCGGCAGTAATCTCTCGCCGTACGAGCCGTTGAATGCCTATGGTGCAAAGCCGACAAACAGTGCTACAGGCGTGACGCAGACACCCGTTCTTGAGTGGAAGCCCGGTTTGCAGGCCGTTTCGCACGAAGTTTACTTCGGAGCCGACGAAGAAACAGTCAGAAACGCCACCAAAGCCTCGCCCGAGTACAAAGGCACCAAGTTGCTTGGTGACGAGAGCTACGATCCCGGAAAGCTTGTCTGGGAGAGCATGTACTACTGGCGCGTTGACGAAGTCAATGCTACGAATCCAGCCAGTCCGTGGAAGGGGGGCGTCTGGAGCTTTACGACTGCCGACTTTTTGATCATAGACGATTTTGAGAGCTACGATGCCGGCGACAACCAGATATGGTACTCCTGGCATGATGGGCTTGGATATGGTGTGCCGGGTGTTGATCCTTACTTTGCCGGTAACGGTACCGGTGCTGCTATAGGCGACGATACGACCACCACTTATACCGAGCAAAGAATCGTCCAAGGTGGCGCTCAGTCTATGCCGTACTGGTACAATAGCAATAAGCAGGGCTATGCGTATTTCTCAGAGGCAGAGAAAAAGCTAACTGAATCGCGTGACTGGACCGAGCAAGGTGTTATGGAATTGTCGCTGTGGTTCAGAGGCTATCCGGCGTCCGTCGGCAGCTTCGTCGAAGGCCCGGTCGGCACCTACACGATGACCGCCTCCGGCTTTGATATCTGGTTTAACGCCGACAACGTGGAAGCCGACGAGTTCCACTTTGCTTATAAGGTACTCACCGGTGCCGGCTCGATGGTAGCAAAGGTTCAGAGTCTCGATAACACACACGACTGGGCCAAGGCCGGCGTGATGATTCGCGAGACGCTGGACCCTGAATCGGCGCACGCGTTTATGGCTCTGACGCCTACTCAGGGTGTTTCCTTCCAGCGTCGTCCAAGCACGGGCGCTGCAAGCGAAAGCGATAACTCGACGACACTCGCTGAAGCCGCACCGTACTGGGTGAAGATAGAGCGCTCCATCTCCGGCAGCTTCACCGCGTCCCATTCCACTAATGGAACTACATGGCAGACGCTGGGAACGCCGCAGCCCATAACGATGGGCGCGAATGTCTATGTTGGTTTAGCGGTGACCAGCCATGATGTCGCTCTGACGTGCCAGGCTGTATTCTCGAACGTTACGACTACCGGTAATGTCAGTGGGCAGTGGTCGCACCAGGATATCGGCATTACAAGCAACGATGCCGAGCCGCTGTATGTGGCGGTTTCCAATAGTACCGGCGCATCTGCGGTTGTGGTAAACGATGACGCAAACGCGGCACAGGCAGACACCTGGACCGAGTGGGTCATCCCGCTGCAGGCGTTTGCCGATCAGGGCATCATCATGGACGATGTTGACAGGATCGCTATCGGCCTGGGCACAAAAGGCAATATGGCGATCCCCGGCGGCTCGGGCAAGATGTACTTCGATGACATTCGGCTATACCGGCCGAGAGGGGCTGCTGAATAAGAAGAACCGCTTTGTATGAAAATGTGATAAGGATTTGCGTTAGTTCGGGGCCTATGCCTGACTACTCGGTATAGGCCCCGTTTAGTACGCCGAGCGAAGTCATGCTTTGACGGGCAGGAAATAACGATCTGGTATCCTGCCTGACATTTATGAATGGAAAACTACAGACTTCTATAGATTTTTAATGGACAGGCCGGAGGGAATGTTGTAAATTGCGCCGCTGAAGAGAAGCTTTCTCAGGTTGCCGGACAAAGCGATTGTGGAAGCTAATCGCAGAAAGAAATTTTTGCCGGGCTCGTAGCTCAGCGGTAGAGCAGTGGACTCATAATCCATTGGTCGTAGGTTCGAATCCTACCGGGCCCAGTTGGGCCTTGCATTGTGTTGCAAGGCCTCGTTTTTTATCGCATTTCGCAGATTGACTTATTGGATGCGACGTATTACGAGACAATTCCGACATTTGCTGCGCCGCATTTTGCGCCGCCTTGTTCGTCGTGTCTGTCAAATGCGCGGCCCGCTCGAAATGATCATCCGTCACTTGCAGTTAGTGTTTTCTCGCTACTGCTCGTGTGATGAAATAGAGCCTGGAAGCGTTGCCTTTCACCGTGCCTTTCAGTTCTTCAAAGGGATTTGACGGGACGAGTTTTCGTTTCATTGCCGCCCGCAAGAACTGCTTGGCCATTTTGCAACGTCGGCGTACAGTGTTATCAGCCAGACCTTGCTCGACCAGATACATCCTCCACTGGTCCGAATCGCCCAGCGTTATCTCCCGCAGGGATTTATCCTCTCCAAAGAAAGTGATAAGATCCCGTCGCGTGTGGCCGTAAAAGGTAGCCGTCCCAGACTTGACGTCCGTTCGCTCTCGAATATAAGCGCCGATGAACGCGCCCAGCTTCGCGCTATGCCGTTCGGCTACTAATCCCACAGCCGCCAGCTTGTCATACATAATCTCATCCAAGCCCGTCAGCCATTTGGCCGTCTCATCATCGACCACGCCGGTTATCCCGGTAGAAGCCAAGACCAATTGCTCGATCTTGGGTTTGATAGCCTCTGCCTGTCTCATCGTAGCCTTACCCAACCTGATCGTCTCTCGGCTTCCATCACCGGCCACAAATTGAATCCGCTTTCGACTGTTCGGATCTCTTATCACGCTTGCCATTTTGCACCTCGTTTTATTCTTTACCTATTCAACTGGTTTCAATTCCAGGCCCAAAATCTTTGCCAGTATTGCCGCCGACGGTAAGGTCAAAGACCGTTTGTTATTTACAAAGTAAGATAATTGGGCTTCTGAAAGCTGTTTTTTCGATTTTCTCACTATCTCAGCGCGGCTCATGCCAGAATCAAGCAGAGCTTTTTTAAGCTGTTTTTCTATGTCAACGTATTTCCTCATAAGTATAATTATAACATATACCATTGGCTTAACAAGTGTTAATCTGAACTTTTTTCACTTTTTTTTAGGCTCGTACTGTCTGTAGGTAAAGCTTTTGTTTGTGCCTGTCGCTGGAGCCAATCTCGCAGCGAATCGACCGGATAAACAATTCGTTTACCCATTCGGACATGGGGCACAACGCCCCGGGCCGTCTTGGATTCTTTGGCAATATCAAGTATCTGAACAAAAATGCCATCAGTCCTCCTACCCTCGGCGATCTCGGTGGTCAGCCATCGACAGAGATTCCCTATTGCCGTTCGGTCCGATTTGGTGCATGGTATAAGATGTTTTTCCAGCTCGTCAACGAACCGAAGCAAAGACGAAATCGAACGCGCGCGCTCTTCCGAATTCGTATTCGCATTATTTAACTTCCCTTCACTTCTCGTCACGTTACGTCCCTTTCCTTGGCATTGCCCTTGCATTGCTTGAGCATTGCTCATGCTTTCCCTATTCCACCGCGTCTGAGCAGCCTTAACTGCTCTATCCACCAGAACTTGAGCCCTCGCCAATTCTTTCGTTACCCTTTTATGCCGAATGAGCCCTCGCCGAACTTGGAACTTGTGGAGCACGGTTTGGAAATCGAAATCGCCATTAACATTACACAGTTTGGCAAGCACACCGATGTCATACCTGAGCCTACCGTTATTGCGATAAAGATAGAAAATGAGCGTGCAATAAACTCCCCGCTGATCCGCTGTCATCGCCTGAAAATCCAGGTCCGACAGAAACGCATCCGGCTCAAGACTCACGTATTTCGGTTGCTTTTTCGACATCTCGATAATTCCCAGCAATATGCCTGCCCAGATTAGAACAGCCTGTCCGTCACCAGCGCAACAGTTAACTGCTCAAGAATAAAAATGTTACCAAATACCCGTATTTTCACAGTCAGTTTCTAAACAGCCTCCAAATACACCTTAGAGTGCAGAATTTTGGCGGCAATTTTAGTTAACTGTTGCGCACTAACCGTCGTTTTCCCCTCGCCCGGCGGTATGACTGCCGCCTTCGTCTTCTTGAGCAATTGGGGCAGTACCTTTGCCGAGGGCCGACCTCATCGCCGCAGTCAGGGCATCGTCGTATTTGCCCTCTTTGAAGCAGGCCATTTCCGGCTATGCCTACGTGCGCCTCGTACTGAGAATAAACTGCGTCCTTCAAGCTTACGTCGGCAGCCGTCGGCAATACAGCCCGCTCGAAGTATCCGCAGCGCCGCCGATACGGATCGGAGTGGGAATTTTGCCACAAGAGTTCAAGCGGAAAATTTGTCGTTTGCTGAGGGATAACATTTCCCCCACTGCCTTTGCGCTAAGTAATTGGCAGGTTTGGTTTGTGTGTTCTTTAGTCATTTTTCTTTTCCTTTCAAAGAAATCGCATGTCTGTCATCCCCTAATAGCGACATGTCGTTCTAAGGTCTATCCTGTCGTTTTTTGACGCCCATCAGAGAGTGTGAATTTGACTTGCCACCGCTGCTCTTTCTTTACATATCTGATAGGCACTTCCTGTGGGCCGAAGTAGTCTTTGAGAGTTTTGCATATTCGGTCTTTGCACTTCATAAAAGCAGCCCGTTTTTGGTTTCCACCGTATGGCTGCTTCCTCTGAGCGCTCTGGTTGATGTTGAAATCGATATATCCATCATGGTGGACTTCAGCGAAGAGAAGAAAAATCTCCCAAGACTTGTTTGGCAAGCCTTTCTTCTTGTCTTTGAAGCCAAGCTCGGCGTAATTAAACCTTGACCATCGTCCGTTCTTTGTCTTGAACCTTAACATCTTATCATCAATGAAATCAATGGTCAGTTCTGCCCACTTCTGTATCTTGGATTTTGCTCCGGGTGGCGCTTTGCCAGCCTCGGTTTCCTGCTCTATTTCTGCCAGTTCTCTCCCGTTCAATTCCGTCTCCAGCAAACGGCGTATGTGACCAAGTTTATTGAACAGTTTTTCGAGACATGCCTTGAATTTCTTTATCCTTGGTTCATACACTCTCTCATTCCAGTAATCTGGCGTAAGTTCGACTAAACGCCCAAAATACTCATCAGTTTCGATTGCTTCGCGAACAACTGCCTCACAAAGCCGTTCCACCTGTTCGGCAAGTTTCGGATTACGATACGCCATATCGGTGATGATAAGATTCATTATTGGCTCAGGCCCGTACTTACGACTTTCTGTAATTGCCTCCCGCGCATACTTCCATTTTGTCGGTCCCTTAGCTGGAGACAGTTGCACATCATCTCCTTTGTAGAGGTCTATGACCCTTGATTGGCAGGGTAGCGACGCATAAACGTAATAATGTAGGAGTTCTTGCGATAAAGGTTCACTGATAATACTGTCCAGCACATAACACGCGCGGTACAGATAATAGACTAACTGAGCCAAATCTTTATCCGCATATTGGTCGAACTCTTCCTTCAATTTTCCAGCGGGAAACGGGAAATCCTTCCAGTGTCCCTCGATGATGTGACCACGACCAAGTTCTGTATAGACAGCCTTCAAGGGATCTCTTGGGTGGCAGGTTTCCGGATGCCCACTTTCGCATGGGATACTATACCCCCGCATTAGACTGTCGTATTGATGTTATGGGTTCCGCTTTGCGTCAGCTTTCCTTTCGTTCCGAGGTTCTATCTTGAGCCCAAGCCGCTCACGCGGAATCCTCTCAAGTTCTCGGATCACTTCATCCAAGTTGCCGCTCTCGATTGCCGCGGTGATAATCTTCTTTTGCTCCACACCCGATGAATCGTCCAGGCGAAGGCACGAAGACCACCACAGCAGAAATCTGTCGATGTCCTCCCTAACTACCCTTGCCTCGAATAGGCGTTTGCATAGTGCCTGCTCAAGGCTTGACCCGCGTTTACCGAGGTCCTCTTTCGATTTCTCCGTGGTTACTATTCTGGTCACATAGACTATGTACTCTCGCCTGCGCATTAGTTCATTGTTTATGCAATCCCGAATCATGTCAGCACGTTGTCCTTTGTCGGTGTGAGCACCCTGTCCAGCTTCGGTTGAAATCTCAACACTCTTATACAGTCCCGGCATGACTTCACGTAACAGTCTTTTCAATTCGCTCTCTGGCAGAGTACTCATCACATTTCTGACCCACGTGGGCGTGGGCACGCCTAAGTCGCGCTGG